>Ga0209689_1001794_pt1 | contig 16098 bp, 19 predicted proteins | sample GraSoiAngelo_149_FD_187119 | JGI IMG/M metagenome (GOLD analysis project Ga0209689, IMG submission 187119) | Grasslands soil microbial communities from the Angelo Coastal Reserve, California, USA - 14_1009_09_30cm (SPAdes) (version 2) | ecosystem: Environmental > Terrestrial > Soil > Grasslands ...
GAATCGAGGACGGCACGATCAAGGCCGCTCTAACACCCAGCCAAATCGGCGGCCAAGAAACATCCATATCATATCTAGAACAGTTGAGAAATCGCATGTCAGAATTAGACCTGCAATTGCGGAACCTCGACCAGGACTTTAGGGAAGGCAAGATTAGCGGAGACGATTACGCCGACCAACGCCTACGTCTTCGCCAGGTAAAGGCTGGCTTGCAAGATGAGTTGCAAAGGCAGGGCGTCGTGGGATGACACTAGAACCTACACGGTCAGTCGTCCAGGTCCGAACGAGATCGCCCTGAACGTTATCAGAGTTCTCGAGGGTCGGATAGGATGGAACAGGCCCTGATTCGCCGTCAGAAGGGGAGACCACCTGCCCCAGTGTTCACTGCAACTGAAAAAACCTCTTGAGTCTTGAGCAAGTCGCTCACAAGGGTCTCTTTAGAAAATTAGAGTCCTGCCAGGTGGTGAAGGGTGAACTTGCTCATTTTGAGCCCTGATTGGCAATCGGAGCTCGCTTTTTCTGACCCCGATGTCGTCCTCGTAAATTTCCGCTATGTTTAAATGAATAAACCCGTTTCCGCAAAATGCTTTTCCGTGCATAATGCGGGAATTATCCTAGATCTCGTTCATTTTGAGGCGCCTGAGAAAATATAATTGTGAAAATAGGGGTGGGGTAGCACGTGAAGTCTCAAGACGTGAAAGAGACGTTCCGAATACTTTCGGGACAGCCATACGGTCAGAAGATCGAGGGATATCGAGGCTAAGAGAATTTGAATGGGACAGAGATGTCTGTTAAAGAAAGACGCCTAGAAGTTCCGCCCTCATAGAAACGCTGATTGCACGATTAGGCAAGGATCAACTATCGGGATTGCCAGGAACACAGGGACTATCGGGGCCGGTCTGGCGAAAGATCCAGAAGTTGGGAGCCGAGCTTGGCCTGATGAATTGTCTCTTCTGCAAAGGTGAACAGAACGCAAAGGGCACGATTGTTAGTCGTTCTTACAGAAAGGAGGACTGTACTTGTTATCGTCTGTGCGGCTTTCGGGAGTGTCAAGGCCGAGTCGTCGCGTTCTGATTGTTATGCGACTGACCGGGTCGACAGACTTCTAGAAGAAGTTCTCTGGCCCTCCAAGTACTACAAGGATGCTTCAACGTCGTTAACGAACAGTTTGAAAGTCATCTTGGTAGCCTTCTTCAGCGTTGCATGAACCGGGCATCTATTATGAGTCATCCTTGCTACTTCGACCGCTTTCTTAATGGGACCATTGGTCCTGACTCTAGTCTCAACCAGGATGCTTCGGAAGGATGGATTAGCTGATCCGATCTCGAACAGTCCCTTCATGTCCCAATCGCCAGAGGCAGTCGTCTCTAGTGCTTGAATGTCGAGATCGTTCAGTACGGCGTTTCTTGCAAAGACCACGTTCTCGCAGAACGCGACCGAGGCGATAAGAAAATCGGTCGGTGTAGGTCCGGTCCCCGTGCCTGCTACAGATTCTGGCTCGTCCTGGATCAAAGTGAATCCCCGGACGATCCCTTCCGACTTTTGATTACCGATTAGTTTAGCGGTTGCCTTGTTGGTAGCAATCGCCTCGGTTTCCTAGGCCTTGAGATCCTGGAAACGTTTTGTAAAAATCGTCTTTACAATCGATGGGACAATTGACATTATGCTCTCGTCGATTGAAGAAAAAGGGATGTTAAGCTTTCCGAGAGGATGCTTACGGATTGCCTGCCAGTCTTCCACCGTCGATAGGGACGGTGGCGCCAGTGATGAAGGATGCCTGGTCACTGCAAAGCCATGCCGCGAGAAACGCAACCTCTTCAGGCGTGCCGATTCGACGCATCGGGACGGCTTGTTCGATCTGTGACCTGTCCTTCACCTGTCTTATCCGGTCGTTTAGTATGGGACCTGGCGCGATCGCGTTGACTCTAATGTTCATCTGTGCATAGTCGAGCGCTGCACTTTTCGTTAGGCCTATGATACCGTGCTTCGCAGCCGAATAATCAGCTAATCCTTTGACACCGTTCAATCCAGCGGTTGAGGACATGTTCACGATTGCACCACCATGACTCTTCAACATAGCCGGAATCTCATACTTCATCGACAGAAAGACACCTCTAAGATTTGTACTTACTACCCTATCAAAATCATCAATCTTCATATCCGCCAACGCGGTAGGTATGTGACTGTCGCCGGCATTGTTGAAGGCAACATCTAGACGAGCGTAAGTTTTCAGGGTCTCCTGGACAAGATTCTCCACTGAACGAGGATTGGTTACGTCTGTGGGAATGACGATTGCTTTGCCGCCGTTTTCAATGATGGTGTCCGCGACTGACTCCATTTTCTGTTCGTCACGCGCTGCGAGAACTACCATGGCACCTGCGTCTGCAAAGATGTGACTTGCAGTGGCCCCGATTCCACGGCTCGCTCCAGTGATGATGGCGACCTTTCCTCGCAATAACGCCTTGAATCCAACAGGAGACGGCAACGGATACTCTTGTGTTTCTTGCAATACCAATCTGATCAACCCTATTACAAGGGTGGGATTTAGCTTGATTGCTTACTTTCTTGACATCCACACATGGAAGAGGATAATGGATAGCTCTCCTTTGGCATCAGTGAGGCCTAGAATGATCCGGGTCGATAATCACAGCCACATAATCCATGCAACGATACAGGAGATGGTGGCTGCGGCAAAGGCGAACAGTCTCACGGAGTACTCCATTACCGAGCACGTTTCACAGTTCAGAGAGCTTAGATCTTCGGTGGGGTTCGGCTCCGTGCATGACAAGGGCAGAATTTTCGAGAGTTTGAAAGAGTACAGAGACGAGTTCGGAAAGATCGGCGGGGAATCGCTCGGGATGAAGATCAATCAGGGTTTAGAGGTTGATTATTCCCCTCGCTATGAGGTAAAGGTAGGTGATTTTGTGAATCAGGAAGATTGGGACATTCTCCTTTGCTCGATTCACGAGTTCGAAGATGGTAAGGATATCGAGAGAACTGGTAGAGAGATTGTTGACCGGTTGGTGGCGTATGCACGTTGGTATGATTATTTCCGGTTGGAGCAGATGGCTCTTGAGAGTGACTTTGTCCCATTCAGTGTGCTGTCTCATCCTGTGAGAATGTCGAGGGCGGTGAAGCTTGTGCCTCCTGAGATTGATGATCTATTGATAGATCTGGCGACCACTGCGAGGAGAAGGAAAAAAGCGTTGGAGTTGAATGGGAATGATATTGATTATGCGCCGGGACTTGTGCGTAGGCTTGCGATGGCCTGTTCTAAAGCGGGTTGTAAGGTAAGCCTTGGCTCTGATGCTCACTATCCGAAAGACATCTTCCAGAACATGGATGTCGCGATGGATTTGGTGCAGGAGTTCAAGCTGCAGCTCTTATGATGGGAAGGTGCCAGACACTCATTCAACAGCCCAAGTTGTGAAACTGAACATATGGGAGAGGTTTCTGATCCAAAAGAATTGGATAAGGCATGGAGGCAACAGTACGATAACCTGGCAAGAGAATTTGCAAGGTTAATCGGAAAACGTAGAACCATTATTGAGATCGGGTGTGGAAGAGGACAGCTGACGATTCCGCTCGCCAAGCTTGTGAGGGGTCGATTGTTGACGGTCGATTCGTTCGCTTGGCCTTACAACACTGCTTATCGCTCAATTCTCAATATGGTGTCGAAAGAGAAACTCATAGGACGGGTTTCAGTGTTCAAGGAGGACTATCGGAGTTTCTTGTCAAGGCAGGATGATGCTCGGTATGAAGCCGTCATTTCGAGCGAGTTTCTTCCCGAAATAGATTCTGCTCGAACACGCGAATTCCTGTCCGAGTGTCAGCGGGTTCTGAAGAGAGGTGGTGTATCAGTGCACTCATTTCTTTCACCTGTTCCCAAGAACCCAAGACAGAGACTCCTGATCGAAGCCGATACAAATCCGAAATGGACCAAGACTCCACCTGACGAGTGGTTTTCTCCAACTCAGAATCTGGTAGCTAGTGAGCTTCGACGTGCAAGATTCAAAGGAATCAAGGCGCTCAGGCTGAAGAGCAATCGGATAGTCAAAGGAGAGGCCGCAAGGAAACTTCTAAGAGACTGGGACATCAGGGAAACTTTCTGGAAGTCTCACAAGGCCTTCCTAGTTTCTCAAGGATTGGAAATTCCGGATTGGATTATTTGCGCTGGACGAAAGTCGTAAGGGCTCAGCAGGGTCAGACCAGCTCATAATGACGTACTATCAATCTGGCGACCTTCTGAGGAGAGTTGCGGCTCGTGTCAATACTCAGACTCTCGACGGAAGGAACCTCTGATAAGAGGTCGAACTCTTTGAAGAGGCTATCAAGATCCCGTTTACTGGCTAGCTTCCCCTGACTCCTTCTAGATTTGACAACTACTCTTCGAGCGAGTTCTTCTAGGCTACAGTGGAGCCGGACAAAGAGAACTTCTCCATTATGAGACACGACTCTTCTTATGATGTCCTTGACGAACTCATCGTCCTCCCCTTTGCCGTAGACGAATGTGAAGATGATATCGACGTTCTCTTTGGCTGCCTCCTCAAGCATCTCCCTCCGATACTTATCCACCAGTCTCTCGTATACGGGAGTTCCGAATTGGAAGATGGATTTGACGAAATCGATCGAGACATGGTTGTGATAGAGTTTGAACCCAGTTTGTTTTGAAAGCTCTATTGCGACTGTGAGCTTTCCCACGGCTGGTGGGCCGTAGATGAATACGAGTCTCACAGACAGTAATCCCATTGTAGTTGGATGCCAAGGACAGTCTTAGGATTTGATGGCTTGCTTGAGTCCGACAAAACAGAACAAGACAGGGTTTATCGAGTCTGTTTCGATCAGTGCGGTCTCCATCGCCATGATCGAGCGAGCCGTTGCCATCTCCACATCCTCGGACGGAACACGCATGTCTTTTATCAAATCCCAGTAGATGTATGGTTCCCAGGAAAAATGAACCTCTCGGAAGAGTGTGTTGAGAGGTTTACGCATCTCCTCGAACCGGTTGTAATGCTCCTTTCGACTAGGCGCGTTGTATTCTTTCATGATCTCTCTAACTGATTGGTCCATGTTTTCCGGGAGCTTCTTTCGGGACTTGTACCAGCCTGATTGTTGCAGAGATCTTCGAACGCTGTAGATCCAGGCCGCGGTCTTCTTGTCTAATCGATCATATGCGTATTCGATGCAGATTATCTGTTCATCCTTCTTTAGGAGATCATATGCTTTCCTGACTGCTTTACTGGGCTGCGGGATGTGATGGAGCGATCGGCTGAAGATGACAAGGTCGAAACTCTCGCTTGGATGGTTCCATTGAGAAAAGTCGGATATTTGGAATTCGAGTTTACCGCGTTCATCCTTGTATGGATCGGTGTCCATTGTTCGCTTTGCGTTTTGTATCATTTCCTTGCTGTAATCAATGCCTATCACGTCATGGCCTTCCCGTGCGAGTTCAAGGCTAAGCCAGCCTCGTCCGCATCCAACATCGAGAATCCGGAGTCTTTGGCCGAAAATGTATTCGTCTACAAGATTGTGGACTTCTCCAAAAGTCAGCCTTGCAAGGTAGGGCTGGCGCCACGGAGAATCCTTCATTGAAGGCCAGCTCTTGAGCCTCCGAAGATCCGGTGTGAAATCCCTAGGAGGATTGGTCAATAGATCTTCCTCGAACCTACGACTTTCAGGCTGCAACTTTACGGTTTACGAACCTTGTGAGGCTAAGAACGGAACGTTCGGCCGCTACGGTTCATGTCTCTTTCTATGATCGCAGCATACGCCGGGCCAGTGGAGTCTATGAAACGGTTGATCTTCCAGCCTGTTCCCTTGAGTATCTTCCGCATTTGATTCTTTGAAACGAGTAGATAGTCGAACCATGGGGTCACAAAGGTCCTGTACCTGAGTCTCATTCGGACTTGGCCGGGCATCCTGCCAAGTTTACGATTTCTCAAATGATACTGTCTGTGCAACGGATCCACGGGTGGTTTGTAAATGTCCAAGCTCTCCGCGATGATACGTGCGCCCGGACTAGTCATTTCATAGAACCGTTTCAGCAGTTGTCGTGCCTGTTTGAAGCTGCCGAAGAGTCCAAAGTTGTTGCCTATCATTAGGATCGTATCGAACTTTCCTAATCGAAAATCAATTTCAGAAATCGGCCTGATCATCACATTGTTTACCCCTCTTAGTTTGCAGACTTTGACAGCCAATGGAGAATTGTCGACTCCTAAGACATCGTAGCCTTTCTTCTGTAAATAGAGCGACCATCTTCCACCTCCAGAGCCGATATCGAGAACTCTGCCCTTCACATAACGCACCGCATTCTTCTCACGAGTGGTCCAGTCCTTGTATTCGGAGAGGTAGTATTTTGGAAGAGCCGGGTTGGGATCGATGTAGCCATCGTCCCGTTCCACACACTCTACTACTGGACGACCTTTGAAGAAATCGTATAGTTGATGGCCGTAGGCATCCTGGCGATTGGTCAACATACCATTTCAATTACCAAGAAGAGGTCACTTTGTTTATAATTCGATCCGTTTCAGAGTCCGTCTAATGCTCTAGCTGTTTTTCTGACTTGGCTCTGTCGACTCCTCGTCCTCTTTAGAGGAGACCAGGGCGGCGACGTATCGTTTCACGGTCCCAGGAGCACCGGCCCCCTTGCTTTTAGAACTCTTGTACTGATTCAGTTTCATCTGGTCGTATCGGTACTCCATCAGCATCAATAAGACAAATGCGACTGCGAAGGTTAGAACGGCAGTCCAGAGCTGCGTGAAGAGGAAGAAGTAAAGAAAGCCTGACAATCCTGTGGCACAAACAATGGCGATTATTCCAGAGCCCCATTTGAACGCTTCAAGCGTTTGCGAGTTCCGGATACGACGTAATGATCGTTTAAGTCTCAAGTGGCTACGATTGTATGATCATTGCGTACTTTGGGAATAGTCTTTCCCCTGATTGCCTCATGGCAAGAGAGAAGCTCTCTGATAATCTCATCCCTACCGCTCTGCAACTCGGACACCTCATGTGAGCCCTTCGAGTTTCATGATCAATATCATTGTTTTATACCCCTCGACCAAGCACAAAGCAAAAAACATGAATCTGAAAAACAAGTTAGTAGTCACTGTTGCCATTCTCGCAGTCATGGCAGTCGCTTTCGCTCCTTCAGCACACGCTCAAACCATCACAACAAGAACCGACCAAGCATCCTATACGCCAGGCGGCACCGGAACACTCTACATCACGGTCGTCAACCCCAGCTCCACGGACACTCTTGAGATAAGGAACCTCACGATCTACTTCCCATGGGCCGGCTTCGTCGATGGTAAATGGGCATCCGGCGGCAATGTAAGCTACAACCTCGCACCTTACAAGGTACTAACTACGAGCGGCTCGCCAAGCGGCGGCAACATCTTTACCTACAATACTCAATTCAGCATACCCTCCTGGTTCCTTAGCGCCAGCTCGAACTGCCCAGGGAACACAACAACCAGATACGGCATCTACGCCAGATGCCTCCTTCTTGGGACCAATACGAACGGCCTGCGCTATGAGTCTCAGAGCTTCACCATTGTCATGGCGAGCCCAACCTACAACGCGCCCAACTTCACGGAAATGCTACTCCCATTGGGAACATTCGTCGTTCTAGTCGTTGTCGCAGCGCTCTTGTTCATGATGTGGACTGGCATCAAGCGGCTAGAAACCAAGAAGCCTTAGCCATCACAGCAACCCAAGAGTCAACCCTCGTCCACTCCGAGCGTTTCTTCAACACTCCTTCTCTTTCTTAACTGATATTTTTCCAATCGCCCCAGGGAAGATCGAGGGCTCTACATGTCTGATTGTTTTCTTAGTGTACTAGATCGTAGATCTTGGGATCAGAGGTCCGATGATGGTTTGAGCATGGCGTATGCTCGAGCTAGCGAATAAAGAGTTGGAGGGGGATCTTAAGTTAGGAGTTGATTACTTCTTGGCGTAGACTTTGCCGCGGTATGTTCGTTGGCTCATGTCGCCAGATCCTTCGATCCAGCCTTTGGTATTGTTGAGCCATGCGAGCTTCGGGGATTGTGTCATGAAGAAGACTTCGCCTTGCCATGCGCCTGTGGTTGGATTGGCCATGTGGCCTGTTCCTTTGCTGCTCATTACGAGCATGTCGCCTTCCTTAGTTGTGTTGAGAGCCTTTCCTTCCCATTCATTGGTCCCGTCGGGTTTGAGGAAGACGCTGATGGTGTTGAGTGCTCCACCGTTGATTTTACCTGTGGTTTGGCCTTCATCGTTCATTTCAATGCGGACGCCGTGTGGTGTGATCTCTTTGATTGTACTTGAAACTGTTTTGCCTTGGATTTCGAAGAGTAGTTCGCCTTTTGACATTTGAGTTGTAGATTGCATTTTTCTTATCTACCGTCGAGGCGTATTGCGTCTGGTATAAGGTCATGTACGGACTGACAACGACTCTGTTAGCCCATCACTACATTGGATCCACTATAGCTTGCGGGATGATATCCGGTTACGTCAGAGTGTCTTTCAAAAAAAGGGGGGGGACGGAGAGAATGTCGTAAGCTGTCTAATGCAGGAAAGCTTGGAAGCACGCGACATCGTATTGTGCGACAGCATTTGAGTTGGCGGGTGTCAGGGTGTTCTGTCCGTTGCCGGCGTAGTGAAGGTCAGCAATAGCGAACCCTGCTGTGTTGAAGCCTTGTGGAGTCAGTAGTCCGGTGAAAAAGACCTGACAGCTCTGGTTGGGCTGTCCCGGTGTGCCTGTAGTGGTGTCTGCTTTGACTGGTCTTGCTGAAGATGACAGTGCGAAAACCGCGAGTAAAGCCAGGATGAGTAATAGCTTGGTGTTCTTCATTTTTCTGCTCAACGAATGTCGATCAAACCCAGAGGATAAGAGAGTTTACCAAAATCATGCATCAATTCGCCTTCAGGAAGATTTCGAGCCGGTCTTATGACGAGTTTGCGGACCACGTGTCCCTAGGACCGTGAACTTGGAACGTTGTTGACAGAATGAATATGGGACGAGCCGATGAGATGGATGTGAGAGCTGCACCGAAGGCGAGCATTGGTAATTTGACTAAGAAAGGACTCATTGCAGGAACTCTTCTGACGCTAATCGGCTATGGAATGTTCATAATGCTGGAGTTCCCGAGTACATGCACCAGATACACGAACTATTGTTATGGTATCGAGCCTCCCTCTGTTCGCGTTCTAGTAAGTACGTTCTCCCTAGCTTTAGGTAGTATGGGAATCGTGATTGCTATTGGAAGTCTGCGACGAAGATGATGGAAGAATTGTGCCAGCTCTCTAACAAAGTTAGGTTTAGCCAGTGCTCTGAGGATGGTCTTCTTCAGATTCTGCGGTTCCGATCTCTCTTCTTACGATGACGATGTAGCTTAGGTAGACTATTCCGGCAAGGGCGATTAGTCCCAACAGGTCTAGTGAGACGATGTCGCTGGAGTAAGCCGTGACTATCGCTGAGGTCGAATCGTACGTTGCATGTAGGATAGATGAGATCGCTAGTCCAGCATATCCTAGCCAGTGTTTGCCTTTGTATTTTGCTTGGCCGATATAGAAGCCTGTGATTGCGCCCCAGAACGCGTGTCCTGGAACACTTAGGAAGGCTCTGATGATACCGGTGAGGATTTGTGCTTCAGGTGTTGGGGCGCTGAGAACATAATCGATGTTTTCAATGGTTGCGAAGCCGAGAGCTGCGGATACTCCTAGTACGATGCCATCCATGGGACCATGGAACTTGGGATTCTTGAAAGCACCTCGCTTGACCGCGAAGTACTTGCCAAACTCTTCCCCTGGACCGACGAAGATGAATAGAAAGACGATGGTTTCTATGAGTCCATTATCGGGATGGAGTAGTTTGTCTCCGATAATCTCGAAGATAATGGCAGGGATGACCCAGATTGCGCCTAGGATGAAGACTTTGATCATTAGTCCTATTGGTTCTCGTATGAATCGTTCCTTGTGACGGAAGAACCAGAGAAGGAAGACGGATGGTGCGACTGCTAGGAGTAGTAGTTCGTACGTGGTGACCATGGCTCACATGGCTTGAGACGGGTTGGTTTACATAGCTTGTGTTGAGACAGAGTAAATGCGCGCTGAAGTAGGGTCGGTCCATCAATTCTCAGTATTTTGGAAACTCTGAATTTTGGAGTCCATAGCGAACGTTTGGAATATATTCGGTCTCACCGCTGTCGTGTGTCTCCGTGTTGGATTGTGTACTGAAGATATATTTTTCGCGGGTGCGAAATATTTGCTCTTAGCGACGAGGGAGAAGAAGGATGAGAAGAGTGGGGTTGACGCGCATCAGATCCATCCTTCTTCTCTTCCTCGTCAGCGTCATAGCCTATTCACCAGTAACCATTTACGTGAATGCCCAAACAACATCTGGCCTAGTTTGCGTTTCACGAGTGTCATACTCCTGTCCGATTGTGCAACCCGTCTATACGGGAAGGCCTGGTACACAATTGAGCGTGAATGTTGTTGTTCAAGGAGCTGAACCCTTTGATGCATATTCTGTCGTGATAGGTGTAAACTCCTCGATACTACAACCAGTTGGTGTTAACGCGACTGGCGGACTATTGCCAAACATCAACAGCATGATCTGTACCGGTGGACAAGGTGATCCATGCGCCTACTGGTTGGGTCTTGGTCCTGGAGATGTTCGTGTCGCGGGCTGGGGCTCGGTAACCAATACGACAGGTGTAGATTTCACAGTTTCAAGTTCGGGTTCGATATCGAATCAGTCTGTTACTACTGGTCTCCTGTTTACGATTACGTATGAGGTACGGGCGGAGACGAAGGGGACTCAGATTGTCTTGTTCGATCAGGTGAGTCCGTCTGGCTGGAGCTGCGCTTGCGCCTTGTTTTCCAATTCTGTGAAGGGTGAGAGCTTCCAGTCGAACGTTCAGGGAGGCTGGTTCAGCAACTCTAGTTTGTTATTTGGTGATGTGAACGGTGACTGCAGGGTTGACTTGTTGGATGTGGTGCTGATTCTTTTTGCTTGGGGCTCTATGCAGGGCTCGGTTAACTGGAATCCTTCGGCTGATCTGAATGGTGATGGTAAGGTTGACCTCATAGACTTCTATGCAGCCGTTATGAATTACGGCAGCGTATGCTAGTGTGAATGAACTGGCTGGGGAGAGGTTCCGTGGAATAGTAGGTTTCTAGGGGCTATGAGATTGTCCAATTGGAGTGTATTATTGTCGAGAAGCTTGCGGTGACTCCTAGTACGGTGAGGTTTGCGGTGATTGTGGTGTCGAGCTTGTAGATGCCTGGTGCTTTGACTCCCTGATCTATCGAAAGATAGAGTGTATGGCTTCTTGTTCCTATTCCTCCGTTGATATTGGTGTGTCCGAGGTCGATTGTTTGGTTGGAGGGGTTGGTCAGGCGTAGTGAGATTGTGATATTGCTTGATCCTCCAGAGCTGGAGACGTCGGTGTCTGTTGTCTGGACGGTTCCTCGTGATCGGATACTGAGGTAGTATTCGTAGACTGTGACTGTGCTTACGCTAACCTGTGCGTCGGTGTGAGTGAACGAGCCGGTTGTTTCGTTGAAGGTTACCTTGGAAACAGGTACTGTGAAGCCTCCGGCAAGTGCTACCGGTACAAGGAGTATAGCGATGACAATGACTGCTATGATTGCTAATGGAAGGATCCTCTTTGACCTGGGTTTCGAGGGTGACGGAGGAGATGTCATTTCTTGTACTGGAACTGCACCGTCTCCGAACGGGATAATAGATTTGTCCAGAGAATTGACCTACTATTGTCTCTGACGAATAATTCAAAACCATCCGCTTGGATACTCAAACGAGGCTGCAGTGAATGTGTAGAAACATCAAGACATTGTTCAACTTTGATCCACCTGTCACTCACGAGGAGGTCCGTGATGCCTCTCTTCAGTTTGTGAGAAAGATCAGTGGTTTTAGCAAACCATCGAAAATTAACGAGCAACAGTTCTCCGTTGCGGTGGATGAAATAACCGAGATATCGACACGTCTTCTACATTCGCTAGAGACTAATGCGATACCGAGGAACAGGGCTGAAGAGGCGGCGAAGGCCAAGGTTCGCGCTGTGGCGAGATTCCGACAGTAAGTTGTCCTTTCAGTTGTTGGTTGATGGAGGTGGGGCGGGTGACTCTGTAGCTGGTAATGGTACGGGTGGTGATGGTGAGCCATCGGCTCCCGAACCAGTTTCGCTTGGTTGGGGTGGTGGAGCTGATGGGCGTCGACGTCTATGTTCTAGGACTGCTGCGACGGCTGCGACCGATGCGGCCACGATGATCAAGCCGAGAATAGAGTATGGATTCGTTAAGAGTCCAATGACAAAGGCTAGTCCAGACGGTGGTTTGGTGTACACGATGGATATTCGATGCTGTGATAGGGCGAAGTTGAATCGTACATCATATTCGGTCCCATTCTTTGAACTCGTAGAGGCTATGACTCCGGCATCCTCATAGACGGTGATAGCCGTATTGTTCAATCCTGAGGGGATTCTGACAAGAGCTTTTCCGGTTCCCACGCCGTCAACATTGAATGTGATCGCTGTCGAGTTGGACGCTATCCCTGTCGCTTCCAGGTTCGTTCTCAATCCAACCGCATACGACTTCCCAGAGCTCGATACATCCACTAGCGAATTGTATGGGTATGCAGTGTAGTCGACTAGTTCTATGTTGAAAAATGGCGAGCCTCCTAGTTGAAGCGTTCCCTTGACGAGATTCCCGACTTGCGGTGAATAGTTTGACTCTTGTGAAGAGGTTGTACTTCCTAATTTGTATGTTTGGGTCACGTCCTGCTTGATTACATAGGATTGGAATGCTCCAGCTTGGACCGTAGTGCGTTCCGTCCTTTCTACATTGAACATGGAAACTACGTCGGAGCTGTTCGTCGTGGTCGTGATTCCTCCGCCAACTCCTGGCCCAGTAGAGGTTTGGGTGACATGGGCTGAGCTGGTCCAAGAACTTCCCGCAGTGAGCGGGAATTTGTAGTATTCAAGTGGAGGAGCGACATCGCCTTCGCCTGAGATGGTGAAGGAGATGATGCCGCTGGAGATGGTGATATCCAAGGTGTCTCGGATATCCGCGAGATCACTGACCCGTCGATAGAACGCGCCTGTCAATGTGAAGGAGTAGGTACCTGCGGCAGTCCCGCTGAAAATTGTGAATGTCCCAGAGCCGGAGATATCGATTTTGTAGCTATCGTATGATTGACCGCCGACGATCACCGCCTCGATGTCGTGTACGGTCTGTGTGAGACTGCCAGTGAATGATCCCTGTGCAGTGGCTCCAGTCAGAGTTGGGGCGGAGGTGATACTGTATTTCCACATGTCTCCAGCTGATAGGATTGGTTTGGGTGCGTCGGCTCGGACGTTAGGCGGTAGGAGTACGAGCATACTGGCGGAGATGATGAGTAGGAGGATGGCGTGTTTCTTTATGGCTGTCAATCGTGATAACCCTGTTCAAGAAATAGAGGGGTGAGTGTTTTAACGCTTCAGTTTGTCTCGTGTGGACAAGGCTAACTTTTGTTAGCAGACCAGCTGGCTCGCGTTCGAATAAATGAAGATGTTCCTGTAAAGTCTCGAAATCCTCAGTCTTGAGATGGCTACGAGCCGCTTCGGATCTCGGCGATCCTCTTCCAACCGGGCCATTTCTGCTCTATCAATCGATCGAGCGAGTACTTGCTCGGACCCGATGTCGCGTTGATGAGTAGTAGTAGCATGAAAGCGATGGCGTAGATTATTCCGGTTCCTATGTCGGTCGAGCTTGGTCCGTATGGTCCGCCGAAGCCTTCTGGGACGGACCATAGTATGAGACTGTAGAAGAAGCCCAGGGTGTAGGCTAGTTTTCTTAGGAAGCCAGCGATTAGACAGAAAGCGAGGAGTAGTTCTAGGAGTGCGATTGAATAAGCGAAGAGGGCGGGGTTTGTGGATGTTGTGGAGGCCCAGAATGAGAACCATCCAGCAAGCCAAGAGGGTTGATTGGCCGCCGTCGAGGATATCAAGTCAGAAAAAGATTGGGCAAATTCTGGCTGGAATTTGAACGCGGCGTCAACCAGCCAGACCAGTCCGAAGACTACTCTCATGACGGTCTTGAGCTTGTCACTGTTCCTTGCAAACCAGTTGTCGAGGCCGACTTGGAGGGCGGTAACAGGTGTCGCTTTGGTTCGTAGACCTGTCGAGGAGTCGAATCCTCCTGAAACTAGTTACTGGAGTTGCGTCCCAGAAAAAGTCTTGTTCTGCGCTTTAACACGACTTCAAAGAAGAGTGTTTGTCGAAATCTCTTATTATATTCTGGGATTGCTGTTCGGGGAAAACCTATCTGTAGGCAGCACCAATCATATCCTGAACGGTCTCCGCATGTGCTTGGGATGACTTGTCTTGCTGCCTAGATCTAGACGTATTCATTGCACTGTGATATTGCTACTAATCTTGGCAGTCCCTTTTGCATCCTGCCGTCTAGGCAATTCTCCCGTAACGAAGATCTCGCGGGTCCGATTCTCCCCATTCTTGGACGCCGTTCAACCGGACGTAACGCCTCCTGTCTGGCCTGAAGGCAGTAAGATAATTGCGACTCTTATCACGGCGAGTTCTCTCAACATAGGCTACTCTCACGCATCCGATGACAATGGAATTGTGAACTACAAGATATTGGTCAATGGAGCATGGGATGGGATGTTGCACATGGACAACAGCTACTATGCCGACAACATGTTCGGAATGAGCAGTCTTCCATCAAACACGACCTATACTTTCCAGATTATTGCAGTAGATCCTTTCGGCAACCAGAGCGTGGGGCCTTCCGCAACTTTCAGTACCGCTCCTCAAAACTGCGCTGGCTACGAAGCGTGCTTGGTTTTCATGGCAAGCTACCATGGGATTGCATATCCTGGTGCGACTATCGTTTTGGTGGGTACGTTCAGCAACTCGGGGCAGGACACGATTAGGGTTCTGGGCATGAATGTGACCGGAGACTTCGGCTCATACATCAAAGAAGGGCCGGTCCTTAGCACTGGACAGACCGCAAACCGGACCGTCAACGTTGTCATTCCGTCGAATGAGACGCTGGGACCGCATATGATTGATTTCTTCGTCTCTTGGCAGTATCAAAAGATCATCGATCAGCTGTGGTACTTTGGGTCGAATTTCTGGAAGAACAGTACTTTGACGGTGGTAAGTCGCCCGTCTTCTACTCAGCTTCCGGGGACATCGAACCGGTTACGGAGTCTGGGCTGGCTCACGGGCATGCTGGCAGGCGTCATGAGTTATGGATGGTTGATCATCGCTCCTTATACTGTCCTAGTTTCTCTCGGCTCGATAATGGTCGTCAAACGCGACATGAGGAAGAGAGAAGCTCTGAGAAAAGCTTCCGTTAACTAATGATGAGTATCGTTCTCACGAGCTAAGGAATTGTTGTAATGCCAAGGTAGCGAGGAGACGAGGTAGGTGTGAAAGTATTCGGAAAGTCTCTTTCACGTCTTGAAACTTCACAATCTACCCCCCCTTTTTTACAATTATATTTTCTACTGCCCCTCATTTTGGGAGAGATCTGCTCTAACTCGTTCAAAATGCGGGAATAGCATTTTACGGAAATGGGTTTATTCATTTAAACATAGCGGAAATTTACGAGGAGGACATCGGGGGCCTGAAAACATATGCGTATTTTGTCGATCAGGGCTCAAAATGAGCGAGTTCGACCGTCTTCGCTGGATCATGCATAAAATTTGTTAAGTGGAAGAGCGCCGCGTGCGCTTAACGAAGGAGGCGCTACATGATCACTTTTTTCCCTCTCCAGCCTCGGACAAAGACGAATTCACAAGAGACTTGCTTCAGAGCCCTTCCCGATTCTTTAACTATGCTGTCGAGAGAATTTGCTTTATCGGTCTGTGATCTATGGCCCGGAGTACGAGCGAGGCAGGTTCTCGGGAGGCTCCTTTTCGGTCCTTGATGGACTGGGTCCTCCAACTCCCAGATGTTACTCAGGCCGCCCATAGAATGGGTGGGACCGAATTCCGGGTCCATGGACTGGAATTCATGCATTCTCATGGTCCATCTTTCTTGGACGTACGTCTATCGCCGAAGGAACAGGCACGAGTGCTTCGGAAAGGCAAGGCTG
>Ga0209689_1001795_pt1 | contig 16095 bp, 12 predicted proteins | sample GraSoiAngelo_149_FD_187119 | JGI IMG/M metagenome (GOLD analysis project Ga0209689, IMG submission 187119) | Grasslands soil microbial communities from the Angelo Coastal Reserve, California, USA - 14_1009_09_30cm (SPAdes) (version 2) | ecosystem: Environmental > Terrestrial > Soil > Grasslands ...
GGAATGATCACCAGCGCCGGCTGACCCCGGAGCGCGATGCCGATCCCGGATGCGCCAATTGCGCCGAGATAAAGCTGGCCCTCGGCGCCGATGTTCCAGGTCTGCATCCGAAAGGCGGCGGCGGCGGCGAGACCGGTCAATAGGAGCGGGGTGGCGGTCACCAGGGTGGCGCTCATCGCGCCGCTGGCAAAGAACCCGCGATCCAGCAACCGTGCCCAGGTTGCTAACGGGTCGTGCCCGGTCAGGAACAGGATGATGCTGGACAGAATGGCCGCGCCGAGAAGCGACCCCAGCGGCACCGCTACTACCAGCCAGCGTGCCTCAGTCAGGCGTCGCTCGATCCGGATCATGCGGGCAATCCCGCAATGCTGACTCGCATGACGGCTAGGCCGCCCCCGCCATCATGAGGCCGATCTGCTCCACGTCCGCATGTTGACGCTCGACGACGCCGGTGATGCGTCCGTTGTAGAGCACCGCGATCCGATCGGCCAGTGCCAGGATCTCGTCGAGGTCCTCGCTGATGAGCAGGATGCCGACACCCCGCCCGGCCGCCTCCAACAGGAGTTTGCGCACGGTGTCCGTGGCGCCGACGTCTAGCCCGCTGGTTGGTGAGTTGGCCACCAGCACCAGGGGCCGGCTCGAGAGCTCCCGGGCGAGGAGGACCTTCTGGATGTTGCCGCCGGAGAGCTGACGCGCGGGCGTCTGCGACGTGGACGCGCCGATATTGAACCGCTGCATGAGTTCTGTAGCGTGTGCCCGGATGCGGCGTGGATGCAGCACCCCAAACGTCGAGATTGGCGCTCGCCGATAGGCCTTGAGGACCAGGTTGTCGGCGATCGAGAGCGAGGGGGCCACCCCGGTTCCCAGGCGGTCATCGGGAACGTAGGCGACCCCCCACTGAATCGGCTCGAGCGGGTCGCCGCCCCGCATCACCCGGCCCCTGATCGCGACTTGCCCAGCGGTCCGGCGTCGCATGCCGGTGATCACCTCGGCGAGCTCGCGCTGCCCGTTGCCGGCCACTCCCGCAATCCCGACGATCTCGCCGACGTGCACCGTCACGTTGACCTCGCGGAGCGCGGCCGTGCCGAGGTCGCCGTTGGCGCTGATGCCGCGCAGCTCGAGGGCGACCTGCCGTTCCGGTTGCGCCGGACCTTCCTTCTTCTGCGTGAAGACGACCTCCCGGCCGACCATCATCCGGGCGAGCTCGCGGGTGTTCGTCTCCTTCGTCATCACGGTACCGATCACCCGCCCTCCGCGCAAGACGGTCACGCGATTCGAAACCGCCATGACTTCCTCCAATTTGTGCGAGATGAAGATGACGGCCCGCCGCTCGCCCGCCATCAACCGAAGGGTTTGGAAGAGGTCGTCGGCCTCCTGGGGAGTCAGCTGCGAGGTCGGCTCGTCCAGGATGAGGATGCGGGCTCCGCGGTAGAGGGCCTTGAGGATCTCCACTCTCTGCTGCTCACCAACGGACAGCTGCCAGATGCGGGCACGCGGGTTGACCGGCATCCGGTACCGCTGCGAAAGGTCCGTAATCCGACCTTCGACCATGCGCGGCTCCAGCAAGAGCCCGCGGTCCGCGGCATCGCGATGCCCCAGCACCAGGTTCTCGGCGACGGTGAAGGAAGCCGCCAGTCGGAAATGCTGGTGGACCATCCCAATTCCGGCCTCGATAGCGTCGCGCGGCGACTGGAACACCACCGGCTTACCGCGGAGTAGGATCTCGCCCTCGTCGGGTCGGTAGAGCCCGGTGAGGATGTTCGAGAGCGTGGACTTCCCGGCGCCGTTCTCGCCGAGCAGCGCGTGAATCTCACCCGGTAAGACCTCAAAGTCGACCTGGTCATTGGCGCGGACGCCGGGGAATCGCTTGCTGATCCCCCGCATGGTCACCGCCGGAACTTGTCCAGCGGCGACCATGTCAGCGGTGATGACGTTAAGGGCTCACGAGCCCTTTGGGCTGCCGATGACCCCCTGCACAAACCAGTCCATGCTGAAGAGGTCGTTCAGCGTGAGCTTGGTACCGGCGGGAACGTGCGTGCTGCCCGTCTGGTCCTTCAGTGGACCCGTGAATTCGTAGAAGGTCCCGCCCTTGATGGCATCCATCTTTGCCGTGATTTGCGACTGGATCGCGGCCGGGACCGACTTCCCGAATGGCGCCAGGCCGATCATCCCGTCGGCGATGCTGCCGTAATAGTTGTCCATCTTCCAGCTGCCATCCAACGCCGCCTTGACCCGCTTGGCGTAGTACGGGCCCCAGTGGTAGACCGTGCCGGTTAGCCAGATGTCCGGGGCGTAGGACGACTGGTCGGAGTCATAGCCGCTCCAGGGGACGCCAACGGCCTTCGCAGCGTCGCCCGTGGCCGGGCTGTCCTGTCCCTGGCCGATCGCGTCGACGCCAAGCGAGAGCAAACTTTGGGCCGCTTGCTTCTCCTTCGTCGGGTCAAACCAGGTGTTCGTCCAGACCACCTGAACCGTCGCACCCGGGTGCGTCGTCTGCGCTCCCAGCGTGACGGCGTTGATCTCGCGGATGACTTCGGGGATCGGGAACGGAGCAACGAAGCCGATCTTGCCCTTCTTGCTGGCGGCGCCCAGCGCCATGCCGGTCAGGTAATCGGCATCTTCGGCCGCGCCAAAGTACTCGCCCATGTTGGCTGCGGTCTTGAAGCCGGTCGCCTGCTCGAACTTGATGTCCGGGTGCTTTTGGGCCTCTGAATAGAAGGCATCCTGAAAGCCGAACGAGGTGCCGAAGATGATCTTGTTGCCGTCGCGGATCAGGTCCTCGATAACCTGAGCGACCTGCGGCCCCTCTGGCACATTCTCCTTGTAAGTCGTTTGCACGGCGCTGCCAAGCTGCTGCTCGACGTATTTCCGTCCCTCGTCGTGGGCCTGGGTCCAGCCATGGTCGGTTATGGGGCCGACGTAGACCCACGCCGCCTTGATGACGCTTGGAGCACTGGACGAGCCGCTGCTGGTGTTCGAGGTACCGCATGCCCCCAATCCAAGCGCGGCTACCAGGGTCAATACAAACGCAGCGGATTTCTTCATGTGGCTCCTCTCCCTGCCAGAATCCCCCAAATTCCAGTTGGATTCTATAGCTTGGGTCGGGTCGTCACATCAGACGCGCTCCCGGTTGGCATGAAGTCGACTCGCTCCTCGCGGCCCTTCCAGACAACGATGTGTTCGCCGGGGTCGGTGCGGGCGACCACGCGGCCACCTCGGATAACAAGCCGGCGCGGCGCCAGGAGCCGAATCGCGTCGCTCTCCCCGGGCGCATCGAACAATACGAGGTCCGCGCGACACCCCGGCTCGAGGCCGTAGTCCCGCAGGCCTAATGTTCGCGCGCCATTCACCGTGATCATGTCGATGAGCGTCCGCAGCTCTTCGTAGCCGGACATCTGTCCGTAGTGGGCGAGAGTAAAGGCTGCCTGGAGCGGATCGGCTTTGCCGAGTGGATACCAGGGATCCATTACCGAGTCGTGGCCAAGACACACGTTGACGCCCGCGGTCAGCAACTCCTTGACGCGCGTGTGGCCACGGCGGATCGGGTAGTGATCGAAGCGGCCTTGCAGGACCGCGTTATCGAGCGGATTGGTCACCATGTGCAGGCCAGCGCGCCGAACGTTGACGATCAGCCGGCCGGCATATGCATTGTTGTAGGAGTGCATCGCGGTCGTGTGGCTGGCCGTTACCCGGCCCTGCATGTTGAGGCGGATGGTTTCGGCGGCGAGCACCTCGAGAAACCGCGAGTGCTCGTCGTCGGTTTCGTCGCAATGGATGTCGACCAGCTTGTTGAATTCATGAGCGAGCGCCACGGCAAACTTCACGGACTGCTCGCCGTACTCGCGGGTCAATTCGAAATGCGGGATGCCGCCGACCACATCCGCCCCCATTTCGACGGCGCGACGCATCAGGGCTTCGCCATCGGGGAAGGATTGAATGCCCTGCTGCGGAAATGCCACCAGCTGCAGCGTGATCTGATCGGCAAACTCCTCCCTGACCTCCAGCAGCGCCCGTAGCGCGGTCAGTTTCGGATCGCAGACGTCGACGTGGCTGCGGACGAACAAGACGCCGTTGGCGACCTGCCAGCGCAGGACCTGCGCGACCCGGCGCTTGACGTCCTCGACCGTCAAATCCTTGACCCGCTCGCCCCAGATCGCGATGCCCTCGAAGAGCGAGCCGCTGAGGTTGTGCCGCGGCTGTCCGACGGTCAGGACGGCATCGAGGTGGATATGTGGCTCGACCAGGGCCGGCGTGAGCAGGCCACCCCGGGCGTCGATCACGTTGCCCGGCTGGGCGGCGCCCGCGGGCGGGGGCGACGTGATCCGGCCCGCTTCGATCGCAACGGACACCAGTCCAGCCGATCGGGGGAGCCGGGCGTTGTTAATGAGCAGATCGAGCACGCTGGAAGTGTAAAACGCGCGCTGGACACACGGTTGCGGGCCCCCTAGAATTCGGCTCGAAGCTGGCAACTCGTGAAGTGGGGAATTGGGAGAGACAGTGGCAACCAGCACTGACATAGACGCGCAGGTACCCATTCGGGAGGGGGAATACGGTTCGAAGGTAACCGCCATCGAGCCGGGCGGTATCGAGTACATTCCGGACCGCGAACGGCACGGAACTCCGCTCCAGTTGTTCTGGACGTGGATGTCGCCCAATATGGAGTTCGCGACCGTTTACGTCGGCGCTTTGCCCATCATCCTTTTTGGCGGCGGCTTCTGGCTCACGGTGCTCGGTTGCATCATCGGGACCGCACTCGGTTCGATCACGCACGCGATCCTTTCGACGATGGGGCCGCGCTTCGGGGTGCCCCAGATGGTGGAAGGACGCGCTGCCTTCGGTTTTTTGGGGAACTTCTTGCCGGCCGGCCTGAGCTGGCTGACGGCGAGCTTCGGCTGGTTTATCGTGAATAGCGTCAGCGGCACCTTCGCCCTGGTCACACTGACGTCGATCCTCAATAACCACCATGCCATCCTGAGCTTCCAGGTGGCCTTCGCGATCGTTGTGGTCGCCCAGGTGCTCATTGCCTTCATCGGGCACAACATGATCCACTCGTTTGAGCGGATTATCTTCCCTTACCTGACCATCGTCTTCGGGATCGCAACGGTGATCATCCTGGTGCAGTCGAACCCAGGGTTGGGCTTCAACCCGAAGGCTATTGTCCCGTATGGCGGTGCCTCCGGTGCCTTCATCCTGGCGGTCTTTATCTCGTTCGGTTACGCCATCGGCTGGAATCCATTTGCTTCGGACTACAGCCGCTACCTGCCGAAGAGTTCAGATCCCAGGAGAGTTGGACTGGCGGCCGGCCTCGGTGTGTTCGTTTCCTGCACGGTGCTCGAAATTGCCGGAGCCGCTGCGGCGACCTTTTCAACTGGGACCAATCCAACGGAGCAGTTCACGAATCCGTTGCCCTTCATCCTGCAGGTACTTGTTCTCCTCGGAATCGCGCTAGGAGCCGTGGCTGCCAACGTGCTCAACATCTATTCCGGCTCGATGGCGTTCCTGACCCTTGGCATCAAGGTAGCCGTCGAGAAGCGGCGGGCAATATCGGCCGTGGTCTTCGGGGCGATCGGGCTGATCATCGGGCTGGCTTTACAGGCCAACGTCGGACCCGGAACCAAATACGAGAACTTCCTGCTCCTGATCACCTACTGGATCACTCCCTGGCTGGCGGTGATCATCACCGACTACTTCCTCCACCGGGGCCGGTATCCGGAGTCCACCTTCTACGACACGAAGCATCGAAACTGGAAGGGCTTCATCGCCATGCTGCTGGGGATCGTCGCGACCTACCCGTTCTGGGACCAGGGAGATCCGATCCCACTCGGCTGGGTTCCCAAGAATTACCCGCAGCTCGGCGACCTCAGCTTCTTTGCAGGCGCGATCGTGGCGACCGTCGTTTACCTGGTGCTCTATCAAATCGGGCGACAGCCGTCGACTGAGAGGGCGGCCGCCCGTAGGTAGATGAATCCGACCCTAGAGCTTTAGAGCGGTTCGAAGGAGCGCTTTCAGCCGGTCGGGTTGCCGGCGATAGCGCTCCCATTCGGACGGCAGCTTCGTCGACTTTTCCAGGATCGCCCAGAGCACCGAGTTGACCGGCGTGGGGACGTCGTAGCGACGGCCGGCGTCGACCACCGCACCGTTGAGGAAGGCGGCCTCGGTGCGTCCCTTGCCCCGACTGAGGTCCCACCACAGCGATGGCATCTTGTTGCCGCGAGCACCGCCCAGCCTCGGCTCGAGCAGCATCTGGGCCAACAGTGGTGGCAGGCTCATGGCGCGGCGCAAGCTCGGTGCGGGTAGGCCCGGGAGGGACACCACGGCCAGGGGCATCCGGTCCATGACCGCGGTCGCCTCGCGGAATGCAGCGCGCTCGTAGCGGAACAGCTCGCTGTCGGCAAACACGTGGCTCGGCGGCAGGTCCAGGATCGCACTCTGCGCATTCCCGAGGATGTTGAAGAGCAGCTTCGACCATTTCATGGCGCGAAAGTCGGTGTAGCGGCGAGCCTTGAAGCCCGCGTCGCGCAGCTTGCGAACGAGCGGGGCGACGTTGACTTCCGGCGAGACCGGAGCGAGCGCCAATCCGCCACTACGTGAATGCAGCTGGATGGTGCCCGGCTCGTCCATGCTGACCGGCACCGTCAGGCTGCCGGCCAGCAACGCCTGCTCCGGCAGCGCCGCCGTAATCGCTTCTTCGTTGCCCACGCCGTTTTGAAAACTGCCAAGGATCGTGCCCGGCCTCAACACCAGCTGCAGCTGCTCGATCGCGTCCAGCGTGTCGTAGCTCTTGACGGTGAGGAAGACGTAGTCGAACGGACCGCCCGCGTCGGCGAGGGTCGGTCGCGCCGCCCGCACCGATTGGCTGCTGACCTTGCCGGCCGAGACCATACGCACGCCGTCGCGTGTGACGGCCTCCACATGGGAGGGACGCCCCACCAGGGTGACCTCGCTGCCAGCCTGCGCTAAACGGGCGCCGAGAAGGGAGCCGACGGCGCCGGCGCCGAAGAAGAGAAAGCGGAGTGGTGGCGGCGCCGCCGCCGGGCGCTCCGGCATTAGTGTGCCGTGATCTTCAGCTCTCGGCCGCGGGCGAGCCGTTCGATGTTGGTCCGGTGCCGGATGAGCACCAGGGCGGCGAGCGTGACCCCCAGGATGATCACGGGCCAACCAACTGGACGCCATGCCTGCCAGCCGATCAGGTGAAGCACGATCAGGCTCACGAAGCCGACCGCGACCGCGCTCAACGATGCGAGCGACGCCACCTTTGTGGCGCGAATGATCAGGAACCAGGTCGTCAGCGCGAGAACCAGCGCCACGGGGGCGAGGGCTAGCAGCACGCCGCCAGACGTCGCGACACCCTTGCCGCCCTTGAAGTTGAGGTAGAGGGGCCAGTTATGGCCGATCACGGCGGCCAGTCCGATGCCCGCCAGCGCGATCTCGTTGTCGCCCAGCCCAAGGAGGATACCGATCATGACGGGGATGAACCCCTTCAGCCCGTCGGCGATCAGCGTCAAAGTAAAGGCGCCTGGGCCCCCCGCGCGGAAGACGTTGGCAGCTCCGATGTTGCCGCTGCCCAGCTTGCGGAGGTCCTGGTTGCGATAGACCTTCATCACCAGCCAGCCAGAGGGAACGGAGCCAAGGAGGTAGCCGAAGGCCAGCAGCGCGAGCACTTTCAGCATGGGGGGCGTCCTTAAGGACGCCTCAACTATAGATCGCGACCTTTGGCCTTGTCACCCCTGTCGGCTATCACGTTTCTGCTCCTCCCCGGGCAATTCAAGGGTGAACTCGCTTCCCTCCCCAGGGCGGCTGTCCACGAGCACCCGGCCGCCGTGAGCGCGGGCGACCTCCTGCACGAGGTAGAGGCCGATCCCCATGCCGACCAGGTGCCGGTTGGCATCCGTTTCGATGCGGGCGAAGCGCTTGAAGAGCTGACCCTGGTTCTGCTGGTCGATCCCGAAGCCGTCATCGAGGACACTGATGCGCCAGGTGGCGCCGGCCTCGGTCAGGCTGACGTCGATCCGCCCGGTGGGGCCGGGCCGAAAGCGAACGGCATTGTCCAGCAGCTCGCGCAGGGCCAGATGGAGCCAGTACGGGTTGCCGTTGACCATAGCGTCGGGGGTGTCGAAGCTGAATTCGATCGCCAGGTCGCCAAAGCGGCGTTGATGATCTTTGACCATGGGCTCCATCAGTCCGATGAGGTCGATCGGCTCCCGCACCATCGAGGACCCCAACTCGTCGAAGCGGCCGACCAGGCTCATGTCCGTGATCAGCCGGCTGAGCTGGCGCGTCTTCTCGTAAATCCGCGTCCCCGCCAGCTTCTGGTGCTCGGGACTCAGGCCACCCTGGGCCAACAGTGAGCCGTAGCCAAGGATCACGCTCAGCGGCGTCCGCAATTCGTGCGCGGCCATGTTCAGGAACTCGGTTTTGGCGGCGTTCATCTCCCGAAGTCGCTCGACGTCGACATCGAGCGGCGCGGAGGGACTTAAGAGCAAGCCCGTCAGGAAATGCTCTACGGCACGGCCTCGTCCCTTGAGAGGCCGGATAAACCATTCCCACGTCTGGCCATCGATGACAACGGTGGCCGCAAAGGGGTGCCCGCTGGTCGCGACCGACCGGAAGGGACGGGGATCGGATAAGGGGTGCGCCGGTGGCAAGAGGGATGAAATCGTCAACCCTGCGGCGTCGGCTCGTCGCAAGACCCGGGCCATCATCTCGTTCACGGCGAGCGCCCGAAGATCGCCGGCTTCGATGACGGCGAGCGGGATGGGCATGGCCTGAAGCAATTCGCTGACCGGCGTGTCGAAGCGTTCGGCGAGTGCCGTTTCCAGCAGCTGCGCAATCGCTTCCGAGCGTCGGTTCACGTGAAGGTTCTCTCCCAGATCGGCTGATAGACTGGTTCGCGGCGTGCAAGACCCCGACAAACTCAATGATGAAACCACATACCAGCGCTGCTTCGCCTGCGGCCACCGCAACGAATCCGGCCTCAAACTAACCTTCCGGCGCGACGGCGAGCGCATCATTGCCGACTTCACGCCATCGGAGCGTTTCCAGGGGTTCCCAGGCGTGCTGCATGGCGGCGTCCTGGCCACGATGCTCGATGAAACTATGAGCCGGACCGGTGCCCTTCGACGCCAATGGATGATGACCGGCAAGCTCGACGTCCGCTTCCGGCGTCCGGCCCCCATCGATCAGCCGCTCCGGGTCTGGGGTGAGATCGCCCGCGAGCGAGCCGGCGCCGTTGATGCGGTCGGGGCGGTCGAGTTGCTCGATGGCACGGTGCTGGCCGAGGCCCGCGGCATGTTCGTGCGGATGCCAGATTCGCTCGCCGGCGCCACCGTCGACCAGTACCCGGAGTTCGTCAACTACTGGCAAAGCTAACCGTGCCGCGTTCGCACCTCTTCGCACCGGAACACGAGGAGTTTCGCGGCACCGTCCGTCGCTTCATCGATAAGGAAGTGCGGCCTCACGTCGACGAGTGGGAAGAGGCCCAGCAATTTCCGCGCGACCTCTTCAAACGATTCGGTGCCCTGGACCTTCTCGGCTTGAAGTACGCGGAGGAATACGGCGGGACGAACGCCGGCGTCATCTATGAAGCGATCCTCTTCGAGGAGCTCGCCCGCTGCGGATCGGGAGGCGTAGCCGCCGGAATCGGCGCCCACGTCGCGATTGCCACGCCGCCCATCAATGACCACGGCAACGACGCACAGCGCAAGCGTTGGCTGCCATCGGCGATCAAGGGCGAGAAGATCGTCGCCCTCGGCGTGACCGAGCCGTCGGGCGGCTCGGACATCGCGCACGTGCAGAGCATCGCCCGCCGCGACGGTGACGCCTACATCGTCACCGGCACCAAGATGTTCATCACCAATGGTGTCAATGCCGACCTGGTCGTGATCCTCGTCCGCACGAAGCCGGAGGGCGGCCACCAGGGACTGACGGTGCTGGTGGTCGAGCGAGGCACGCCGGGTTACAGCGTGGGCCGCAAGTTGAACAAGCTTGGGTGGCGGGCGTCGGACACCGCGGAGCTTGTCTTCCAGGACTGCCGGGTGCCAGTGGAGAACCGACTCGGCGAGGAGAATGGCGGCTTCTACCTGGCCGTCGCGAACTTCCAGTGGGAGCGACTCTGGATCGCGATCGGCGCCGTGGCCTCAGCCCAGCGAAGCCTCGAACTGGCGGTCGACTACGCGGCCAACCGGACGCAGTTTGGGAAAACGCTGACCTCGATGCAGGTGATCCGGCACGAGATCGCTGACATGGCGCTGATGATCGAGCAGGCGCGGCAGTTGACCTACTACGCGCTCTGGCTCCACTCGCAGAAGCTAGCGTGCACGAAGGAAGTCTCGATGGCAAAGATCGCTGCGACCGAGGCCGACGTCAAGGTCGCCGACCGGGCCTTGCAGATCCACGGTGGGTATGGCTACATGATGGAATACCCGATCCAGCGCGCCTGGCGCGACGCCCGCCTCGGCCCCATCGGCGCCGGGACGAATGAAATCATGCGCGAGATCATCGCCAAAGAGCTCGACCTCTAGGCTACGCACGTCCGACTGCGCCTTCACGGCACTCCGTATCGTGTTGGAGGCTTGGCGAAATATCCGTGTCCCTGCTGCGGTTTCTTAACCCTTGACGAAGAACCACCCGGTACTTACTACATTTGCCCAGTGTGTTTCTGGGAGGACGACCGGGTACAGTTCGACGACCCTGACTATCGTGGTGGAGCGAACAGGGGAAGTCTTCGGGAGGCTCGCGAAAATTATCGGCGAATTGGGGCGATTGATGAAAACTCCCTTCGCCACGTGCGGGCGCCGTTGGCTGATGAGGTGCCGCCTTCACCCAAAGTTGGTTCGGATGAGTAACGACGCAGCGAGGCGGAACGTTTTCGGTTAGCAGCCCGTGGCTACACTCATACCGATGCCCTTCGAATTGACGTTGCCGTTCACCGCGATCGTCGGCCAGGAGCAGATGAAGCGCGCGCTCATGCTCAACGCCGTCGATCCCGCGATCGGCGGGGTGCTGATCCGGGGCGACCGTGGTACGGCGAAGTCGTCCGCGGTGCGGGCGCTGGCCCGCCTGCTGCCGGATTACGATGCCGTCGAGGGCTGCCCCTATCACTGTGACCCGGCAATACCGTCGCGCTATTGCGATGAGTGCCGGCGCCGCGCCAGCGCCCCCACCCTGCCCTCCCCCGCAAGCGGGGAAGGGAATCGATTGCCGATCGTGCGGCTGCCGATGCGGATCATCGATCTCCCCATCAATGCGTCGGAAGATCGCCTCGTGGGGTCGATCGACATCGAGGCGGCGGTCAGAGCCGGGACGCGGCGCTTCCAGCCGGGCGTGCTGGCCGAGGCCAACCGCAACCTTCTATATGTCGACGAGGTCAATCTGCTCGACGACCATCTCGTCGACGTCCTGCTCGATGCGGCGGCGATGGGCGTGAATGTTGTCGAGCGCGAGGGGATGTCCGTCGTGCACCCCTCCCATTTCATCCTGGTCGGCACGATGAACCCCGAAGAGGGGGAGCTGCGGCCGCAGCTGCTGGACCGCTTCGGGTTGTGCGTTGACGTCGTGACGCTGACCGACATCGACGAGCGGCTGCGCGTCATGGAGCTCGAGCGCGATTTCCTGCAGAGCCCGCGCACCGTTCACGAGGCCTCGGCCGAACGGGAGGCTCGGCTGCGCGACCTGCTGCAGGCAGCAAGCGGCCGCCTCACGCGCGTATCGGTCCCCGAAGCGATCCGGACGCTCATCGCCAGACTCTGCCTCGACGGTTCCGTGGCCGGTCACCGGGCTGACCTGGTCGTGGCCCGCGCGGCTCGGGCGATCTGTGCCCTGCGCGGCGGGCCGGCTGTCGAGTTGCCGGATGTGCTCGAGGCGCTAGAGCTTGCGCTGGCCCACCGGCGCCGGGAGCCGCTCACTGACAAACAGGCTCAGGTTCAGGAGCTCGCCTCTCGTGCGGCTGAGCAGCTGGCGCAGATCCAGGCCGCGACGCCGAGCGAGACGGCCCCTTCCGTTCGCAGCGAAGTGACGCAGCAAGAAGGCGCCTCGGGAGGCGAATCCAACGAAGGTTGGACGACGTCGGAATCACGCGAGTCTCCGACGAACGAGGCGATCGAGCCGGAATCGGACGCGGTCATTCAGCTGCGGACCTTCACTGTCAAGAAGTTGGACCTACCCCGCGAGCGGCAGGCGCGACGCGCCGCGGGCAAGCGGACTTCGACGAAGAGCGAAACCAAGCGCGGGCGGTATGTGCGCAGCTCGCAGACCGAGAGGGTCACCGATGTCGCCTTCGATGCGACCGTCCGGGCCGCGGCGCCGCATCAGCTCAGCCGCCGGCAAGCCGCACCCGATTCCACCAACCAGCTCCAGCTGGAAAGCCAAGACCTGCGTCAGAAAGTTCGCGAGCGCAAGACTGGCAACCTGATCGTCTTCGTCGTCGACGCCTCCGCCTCGATGGACGCGGAGCAGCGGATGCTCGCCACCAAGGGCGCGATCCTGTCCTTGCTCCGGCATGCCTACGTCCGTCGCGACAAGGTCGCCCTGGTCGCGTTCAGTGGGCGCAACGCCCGCGTCGTCCTGCGCCCGACCTCCAGCGTGGACCTCGCCGAGCGCCGCCTCGAACGGCTGAGCATCGGCGGCACCACACCGCTCACCCACGGATTGATGACCGGCTTGAAATTGATCAAAACCGAGCGCCTGCGAGATCCCCAGGTCTACCCGTTGCTGGTGCTGATCAGCGATGGCCGCGGCAACATCAGCCTCTTCGGTGAAGAGCCGCTGCTCGAAGCCCAGCGCATGGCCGGCCAGATCAAGCAGGAAGGCGTTCGCGCGATGGTGATCGACTCGACCCGCGACTTCGGCAGCCAGCCAGGGTATCCGCGAAATCGGGTGACGAGCCTCTACGGTGCCTATGCCTTCAACGTGTGCGGCGATCTGGCGGAGCGCCTCGGCGGCCGGTACTACGGGTTGTTCGACCTCTCGCAAAGTTCGATCGTCGATAGCGTCCAGCGTGAGATGCTTAGGACGGGTTCAGCCTGATGGAACGATTCGTCTACCCTTTCAGCGCCATCGTCGGCCAGGACAAGATGAAGCTCGCTCTCGTCTTGAATGCGATCCACCCGGCGATCGGCGGCGTGCTCATTCGCGGTGAGAAAGGCACGGGCAAGTCGACCGCCGTGCGGGCCCTCGCCCGTCTCCTGCCTGAGCTGACCGTCGTCGCGGACTGCCTCTACCGTTGTGATCCGGACGCGTCCGAGTCGCTCTGCTCGGATTGCCAGGACCGCCTGGCGCGCGGAGAGACATTGCCCCGCGCCCGCCGCCGCATGCGCGTCGTCGAGCTGCCCATCAACGCCTCGGAGGATCGCGTCGTCGGCGCGATCGACATCGAGGCGGCGATCAAGAGCGGCGAGCGCCGCTTCGAGCCGGGCGTTCTCGCTGAAGCGAACCGCAACATCCTCTACGTCGATGAGGTCAACCTGCTCGACGATCACCTGGTTGACGTGCTGCTCGATGCTGCGGCCATGGGCGTGAACGTCGTTGAACGCGAAGGGATTTCGATCTGGCATCCGGCGCGCTTCATCCTGGTCGGCACCATGAACCCTGAAGAAGGCGATCTCCGCCCGCAGCTTCTGGATCGATTCGGCCTCACGGTCGATGTCGAAGGCATCAAGGACATCGGGCAGCGCGTCCAGATCGTCGAGCGGCGAGAGGAATGGGAATCCCATCCGGCGGAATTCAGCGAGCGCTTCGCCGAGCAAGATGCCGAGATCGGGACTCGGATTGCCGAAGCGATCGTCCGGTTTCCGCATGTGGTCATGCCGGCCGGGATCCTGCGCGCGCTCGCCGAGCTCAATGTCAGCCTTCAGGTAGACGGACACCGGGCCGACCTGGTCGGGCGCAAGGCTTCCCAGGCGCTGGCCGCCTACCGTGGCGTTCCCGAAGTCGGGGTCCCCGAGGTCAATGAGGTGGCCGAGATGGTCCTGGCGCACCGTGTGAAGGCCTCGGGGCGGCGGGAGCTCGGGACCATCGGCCAAAACCTTCCCAGCGCCTCCAGGGCCTCCCGAAGCTAGGGCAACTCTTGATATCGCGGCACTCACGTGATAGCGTAGGGCTGCGCTAATCATGCAACGCAGGGAGGTGAGCGGATGGTCAACGACCCAACTCTCGAACGCGAGGACGTCGGCGGTCGCGAACCGATGGATGAGCCGGCTCAGGTAGACCCTCAGACCACGAAAGAGCGGCCTGACCGAGAGCTCGAAGCACCGGACTTTGCTCCGGACGTGCAAAAAGACAGGTAGGCGCAAAGATGCGTGAAGGCCGGCCGCGCGGCCGGCCTTTTTATTTGCCCGATAAACTCCGTGGGTGTCCACGCCGACCCACCTGACCCGCGCGATCTCCGTCATCGCCCACGTCGATCATGGCAAGACGACGCTGTCCGACCGTCTGCTCGAGTACACGGGCACGGTCGCGCAGCGGGACATGGTCGAGCAGGTGCTCGACCAGCTCGACCTCGAGCGCGAGCGGGGCATCACGATCAAGGCGCAGGCGGTGCGGATGCTCTACAAGGCCGACGACGGCAACACCTACCAGATCAACCTGATCGATACCCCCGGCCACGTCGACTTCTCTTATGAGGTTTCCCGAGCCTTGGCCGCCTGCGACGGCGCGATCCTGGTGGTCGATGCTTCGCAGGGCATCGAGGCGCAGACGCTGGCGAACGTGCACCAGGCCCTCGATCACCACCTGAAGATCGTTCCGGTCGTCAATAAGATCGACCTGCCACAGGCGGACCCGGAACTCGTGCGCGAAGAGATCGAGAAGGTGATTGGATTGCCGGCGGAATCCGTCATCTTCGCCAGCGCCCGCCAGGGAATCGGGACCAAGGAGATTCTCGAGGCTGTCGTGCGAGAGGTACCGCCACCAACCGGCGACCCCAACGCGCCGCTGCAGGCCCTGATCTTCGATGCCAAGTTCGACGCCTACCGCGGAGTCGTCACCTACATCCGTGTGCTGGAGGGGACGCTGCGCCCGGGGATGCGCATCCAGATGATGCAAACCGGCAAATCCTTCGAGGTCGACGAGGTCGGCATCTTCCGCCCGGAACGCACCCCGGTCGAGGACCTGTCCGCCGGCGAGGTTGGCTACCTGATCGCGAATATTCGCAACGTCCGGGACTCCCGCGTAGGCGATACGGTGACCGACGAGGCACGGCCGGCGTCGGCGCCGCTGCCTGGCTACCGCCATGTGACACCGATGGTCTTCGCCGGCCTCTTCCCGACCGACACCGAGCAGTATCAGCAGCTCAAGGATGCCCTCGAAAAGCTCCAGCTCAACGACGCCGCGCTGGTGTACGAGCCGGAGACCTCGGCCGCTCTCGGCTTCGGCTTCCGCTGCGGCTTTCTAGGGTTGCTCCACATGGAGATCGTTCAGGAGCGCCTCGAGCGCGAGTTCAATCTCACGCTCCTCGGCACGGCACCCACCGTGGAATATCGCGTCAAGCTCCGTAACGGCGAGGAGATCCCCGTCGACAATCCCGACCACCTGCCGGATCCGGCCGAGATCGAAGCGATCAGCGAACCGATGGTGATCGCCACCATCGTCGTGCCGAGCACCTACGTGGGCAACATGATGGAGCTCAGCCAGGAGCGTCGCGGGCAGTTCCTCAACATGCAGTACGAGCCTGGCGACCGCGTCGTCATCACCTACCGGATGCCGCTCGCCGAGATCATCCACGACTACTACGACCAGCTGAAGTCGCGGAGCAAAGGGTATGCCTCGCTCGACTACGAGGTTGTCGGCTTCGAGGAGGCGAATCTCGTCAAGCTCGACGTGCTCGTCGCCGGCTCCCCCGTCGATGCGCTCTCGATGATCGTGGACCGCGCCAAGGCGCAGCAACAGGGTCGCCGCCTCGCGGAAAAGCTGAAGACCCTCATTCCCCGACAGCTGTACGAGGTCCCCATCCAGGCCGCCATCGGCGGCAAGATCGTTGCTCGCGAGACCGTGCCGGCGATGCGAAAAGACGTGACCGCAAAGTGCTACGGCGGCGATGTCACCCGCAAGCGGAAGCTCCTCGAGAAGCAGAAGGAAGGCAAGAAGCGCCTGAAGCGCGTC
>Ga0209689_1001796_pt1 | contig 16091 bp, 15 predicted proteins | sample GraSoiAngelo_149_FD_187119 | JGI IMG/M metagenome (GOLD analysis project Ga0209689, IMG submission 187119) | Grasslands soil microbial communities from the Angelo Coastal Reserve, California, USA - 14_1009_09_30cm (SPAdes) (version 2) | ecosystem: Environmental > Terrestrial > Soil > Grasslands ...
GATCAATCGACAGCGGGTGGCGATGATTCACCGAACCCCCGCAAGGAACTCGCGTTGTGCTTGATGCGCGAGCGCCCCGAGCTGCGGGGCAAGCTGCTGACCTTCGGCAGTTGGGATTTCCAGATCGTCGATGCGCTGACGCCGGCGGCAGACGAGTTGGTCATCACCAAGTCCCGCTATAGCGGCTTCGTCGGCACCCCGCTCGATGCGCTGCTCCGCGGCCGCGGCATCCGAACTCTGTTGATGGCCGGCATCGCGTCAAATGTCTGTGTCGAGTCGACCCTCCGGGATGCCTTCTTCCGCGAGTACTGGCCGGTCATGATCGAGGACGCGACGATGCCCGGGGGACCGCCGGAGATTCAGCAGGCCACGATCTACAACGTGACGACCTTCTTCGGCTGGGTCAGCACCGCACACCAAGTGACCCAGGCGCTAGCGGCTCGCGGCCGCAGCGGGTAATCCCCAGGCTTGGCGGGCCGTGGCGGCGACGAGTTCGAGCTTCAACCGCTGGTCGTCTTCGGATATGCGGTTGCCGGCCATCGTCGAGGCGAAGCCGCACTGTGGACTGAGCGCCAGACGCTCGCGGGGGAAAAACTGCGCCGCCTCGTCGATCCTCGCCTCCAGCTCATCGCGGCGCTCCAGCTGGGGCTTCTTGGTGGTGACCAGCCCGAGCACGACGAACCGATCGTGGGGCACATGGCGGAGGGGATCGAATCCGCCGGATCGCTGGTCGTCGTACTCCAGGAGGAAGCGGTCGAACTTCGTCCGCTGGAAGATCCTGGCGATCGGTTCGTATCCGCCCTGCGCGTAGTAGCGACTCTGGTTGTTGCCGCGGCAGATGTGCATGCCAAACGTGATCCCGGGGTGGTCGCTGATGATCGCGTTGTCGAGCTCAATGCAGGTGTCGATGAGCTTGTCGGGATCACTTCCGCGCTTGCGGTATCCCTCTCGCAGCTCGGGATCGAGAAGCGCGGCGTACTGGGGGGCGTCGATCTGGACATAGGTACAGCCCAGCCGGCCGAGCTCGGTGACCTCGCGCCGGCTGAAATCGACGATATCCGCCAGGTACGCATCCCGACTCGGGTAGGCGGCCCTGGATTTTTCCGGATCGTAGTAGGCGGCTGCCTGCTGGGCGCTGATGAGTGTGACTTTTGCCCGGTGCGACGTTTTGGCTCGGAGATAAACCCATTCCTCGGCGCACATGCTTCGCCGCCAGCGAAGGCGCTCGACGACGACCGGGCGCTTCAGGACCAGTTGATCACCCGCATCATCGCGGAACGGAATCGCCCAGCCACCTTCCTTGTCGAACCCGTCCATGGCGTCGACCAGATGACCGTAGAACGCGTAGCGACGCTGCTCCCCATCGGTAATCACATCAATCCCGGCCGTTTCCTGGAGGGCGACGGCCTCATCGACCGCCCGATCCTCGATGCGTTTGAACTCGACGTCGGACAGGGTGCCGGCGTTGCGCTGCTCGCGCGCGGTCTTCAGATAGGGTGGGCGCAGCAGGCTGCCGATGACCTCACTCCGAATGGCTTCGCCGGTCATGGCTAGAACGGGAAGGGCCGTCCGCCCTGGCCTTGCACGGTCACCCAGCGCATCTCGGTGAACTCGTGCATCGCCTCGCCTCCGCCGAAGCGGCCGTAGCCACTGTCCTTGACGCCGCCGAACGGCACCTGTGGCTCATCGTTGACCGGCTGGTCGTTGATGTGGACGATGCCGGCCTCGATCCGCTCCGCCAGGGCCAGCCCGCGATCGGCGTCACGGGTCAGGATCCCGGCCGATAGGCCGTAGGTCGTCTGATTGGCGACCCGCACCGCCTCGTCGGCATCGTCGACGATCGTGATGGTCGCGACCGGACCGAAGGTCTCCTCCTTACTCATGGCAACATCACCGGGAACGTCGGTGAGGAGGGTTGGCTCGTAGCAGGCACCCTGGACCTTGCCACCGGTCAGAACCCTGGCACCGTGGCTGACCGCTTCGTCGACTCGTGCGCGGACCTGGTCCAGCGCTCGCTGATTGATGAGCGGGCCGATCACCGTGTCCATCTCGGTGGGACTGCCGACCTTGAGGGTCTTCGTTTTGGCGATCAACTTGTCGGTGAATTCTTTGGCGACCGGGCGTTCGACGATGATGCGCCGCGCAGACATACAGATCTGTCCCTGGTGCAGGTATGTGCCGAAGGCGGTCGCGTTGACGGCGTAGTCCAGGTCAGCATCGGCGAGCACGATCAATGGGTTCTGGCCACCAAGCTCGAGCACCATCCGCTTCAGCTGGCGGGCCGCCTTCTCGGCCAGGATCCGCCCGGTCCTGGTCGATCCGGTGAAGCTGATCCGGCGCACCTTTGGGTTTTCCATGAATTCGTCGACCACCGGTTCCGCCTGGCCGGGTGCGTGGGTGACGACGTTGACCACCCCGGGCGGGAAGCCGGCCTCTTCGAAGATCTCCGCGTAGAGGATGCCTCCCGTGATCGGCGACTCTTCTGACGGCTTCAGCACCACCGTGTTCCCGAAGGCGAGCGGCGTCGCGATCGACCGCAGCGACAGGATCAGCGGGGCGTTCCACGGCGCGAGCCCGGCCACGACACCGACCGGCTGACGAATCCCCATGTAGAAGGCGCCCGGCAGGTCCGCGGGAAGGATCTCGCCGACCGGCTGGTAGACGAGGCCCGCGACCTGGCGCAGCAGGTTCGGCGTGAAGATCGTCTGGAACATGCCGAAGCCGAAGGTGCAGCCGGTCTCCGACGCCAGCAGGCCAACGACTTCCATCTGGCGGCGCTCGAGGATATCGGCCGCTTTGAGAAACAGCCGCTGCTTCGCGCCGGGCGGCGTCTTCCACCAGGCCGGAAAGGCGGTCGCCGCTGCCTCTACCGCACGCTTCGCGTCCTCGCGCGTCGAGGCGGGGATGGTCGCCATCGTCTGGCCGGTGAAGGGGTCATGGTCGGCGTAGGTGGCGCCATTCGACGCGGCAACCCACTTGCCGTCGATGAACTGCCGGTACTCTTTCGGCGCCGTCTTCGCAGTCGCCTTCTCGTCGGAAACAATTGTGCTCATCGCTTCCTCCTCTCTGGTTGGTTTGAGCGTACCAGTGGCTACCCACCGTCGAAGCCGACGTAGTTTTCGGCCAGGGTGGTCGCCGCGGCGTGCGACGTCGTGACGTAGCGCAGATACGAGAGTTGCAGCTTGTGCTCGAAGGGATCGCCGGCGGGATCGCGGTGGAGCAGCGCCGTCATCCAGGCCGAAAAGTGCTCCGCGCGCCAGACCCGCTGCAAGCATCGATCGGAATAGGTCTCGAGCAGGTCGGCTGACGTCGAGCGGTACCATGCCGTCAGCGCCTCCCCGAGTAGCTTGACGTCCGCGAGTGCGAGGTTCATGCCCTTGGCTCCAGTCGCGGGGACGATATGTGCGGCATCGCCGGCGAGGAACAGGCGGCCGCGCTGCATCGGCTCGGTGACCAGGCTCCGCATCGGCGTGATGCCGTCCTCCATGATCTCGCCAGGTTCGAGGTTCCGCTCGGCAAGGCGAAGGCGAAGCTCCTCCCAGATTCGCGCTTCGGGCCATTGGTCCATCGAGTCGCCGGCGTCGACCTGGAGATAGAGGCGACTGATCTCTGGCGATCGCATGCTGTGCAGGGCGAAGCCACGCTCGTGGTAGGCGTAGATGAGCTCGTCGGAAGTCGGCGGTGTCTTCGCCAGGATGCCGAGCCAGGAGAAGGGGTAGCTGCGCTCGAAGGATTCTGCTCCGAGCGCTGCCCGCGCAATCCCATGCGAGCCGTCGCAGCCGGCCACGAACTCACAGTCGAGGGTCGCCGCTTCGCCGTTTCGGTGGTACGCGATGCTCGGCTCGTGATCCTCGATGCCTTCGACAGCGGTCGCCTCGACCTCGAACCAGATCTCGCCGCCGTCAGCCAGTCGTTGATTGATCAGATCCTTGACGACTTCCTGCTGGCCATAGACGGTGATCCCGCGACCGGTTAGCCGGCGGAAGTCGATGCGGTGCTCCTCCCCGGCGAAGCGAAGCTTGATGCCGTCGTGGACCAGGCCCTCGCGGGTCATGCGTTCGCCAACCCCGCTCGAGGCGAGCAGGTCGGTCGATCCCTGTTCCAGGACACCCGCCCGAACCCGGCGTTCGACGTAGTCGCGGCTGCGTCGCTCGAGCACGACGGACGCGATGCCCTGCCGGTGCAACAGGTGGGACAGCATGAGCCCGGCTGGGCCCGCCCCGATGATTCCAACCTGGGTCTCATCGCTCATTGCGCAGGCGCTCGTCAGCGTCGACGACCAGGTTCAGCATCCGGACCAGTTCGGTCTGCTCGCACTCGTTCAGCACCGAGATCAGAATTTGGTTCATCCGCTCGGCTTTGGGGGTGAGCCGGGTCACCGTCCGGAGTCCGACCGGTGTCAGGTGGAGGCGATGCCGGCGACCATCGCTCTGGTCGCGAATGCTCCGAACCAGGCCACGGCGCAGGAGGCGCTTAACGACCTCGGCGGTGGTGGATCGATCCAGCGAGACCCGCTCCCCCAGCGTTTTCTGGTCGATGTCCTGCTGGGCGCGAAGCGCGTAGAGGACGGCAAATTGGGGAGAGGTGACCTCGGCGGACACCTGCGCGTTCCAGAGCCATTCGTGGACTTGCTGAACGCGCCGGATCAGATGACCGGGATGGCGGCGCAGGTCTTCGTGCGAGGTTGACATAGGCCGGTTCTGAAACTATATTCCGTGTACTGACGAATTTGAAGCCCTGAACCAGGGAGGGAGAGCGGACATGGCCGACCAGGGGTTGTCGTTCGAGAGGCGAGTCAGCCGTCGGGAGGTCTTGAAGACGATCGGAGGGGGCGCCCTGATGCTCGGCTCAGCCGACCTGCTGGCCGCCTGCGGGGAGATCAAGGGCTCGAGCACCACAAGCAGCGGCACCATCGTGATTGGCTACGTCAGCCCCCAGACCGGCGCGCTGGCCGGGTTCGCTTCCGGTGACAACTACGTCCTCAACCAGGTCCGCGGTACGAGCGTGTACAAGAACGGCTTCAAGCTGGGCAGCAAGACCTACGACGTCAAAATCGTCGTCAGGGACACGCAGTCGAGCCCCGACCGCGCCTCACAGGTGGCGCGTGAGCTGATCCTGACGGATAAAGCCGACCTGGTCCTCACCTCTTCGACCCCGGAGACGACCAACCCGGTGGCCGATGCGTGCGAGGCGAACGGCATCCCGTGCGTTTCCACCATCGTTCCCTGGGAGGCGTGGTTCTTCGCCCGCGGCGGCAAGCCCGGGACCAGCTTCAACTTCACCACCATGTTCTTTTTCGGCATGCAGCAGTTTGGAGAATGCTTCATTCCGATGTGGGACCGGATGAGCACCAACAAGGTGATCGCCTTCACCTACCCGAACGATGCCGACGGCAACGCCTTCCGCGACAGCAAGACCGGCCTCGAGTTCTACTCCGCGCAGGCCGGCTACCACAACGTCGACGGCGGCGCCTATACCGATGGGACGACCGATTACAGCAGCATGATCGCCAACTTCAAGAGCAAGGGCGCCACCCTCTTTACCAATGCTCCGATCCCGCCCGACTTCAACACGATGTGGAAGCAGGCGGCGCAGGCCGGCTTCAAGCCGAAGCTGGCCACCGTCGCAAAGGTCCTGCTGTTCCCGGCGGACACCGTCGCCATCGGCGACCTGGTGAACAACGTCGCGACCGACGCCTGGTGGACGCCATACCACCCCTACACCTCGACGCTCACCGGCCAGACCTGCAAGCAGTTTGCGGATTCGTTCGAGTCGTCCACCGGCAAGCAGTGGGTGCAGAGCATCGGGTCGGTGCACTCGCTCTTCGAGATCGCCCACAAGGCGTTCACCGCCGTCGACGACCCGCACAACCACACCGCCGTCGCCACCCAACTCAAAACCATGAATTACACCGGGATCAGCGGTCCGCTCGACTTCACCAAGGGGCCGATGCCGGGTATCGCGATCCAGAAGCCCGTTGGGGTGCAGTGGAAGAAGGGAACGAAATTCCCCTACAGCATGGTCGTCGTGGACAACAGCGCGAACAAGAACGTTCCCGTTAACGGAGACCTCGCCCCCACCAACCCATGACGGCGGAGGCGGCTCTGCTCGAGCTGGCCGGCGTCAGCAAGCGGTTCGGCCGGATCACGGTCGCCGACAGCCTGTCGTTGCGCTTTACGGCGGGGGAGACGGTCGGGATCGTCGGGCCGAACGGCGCCGGCAAGAGCACGCTGTTCGCGATGATCGCCGGCGACCTGAAGCCGGACGCGGGTGACGTGCGATTCGATGGGCGCTCAGTCTTGCGGCTCGACCCCGCGACCCGGTGTCGGCTTGGGATCGCCCGCACCTACCAGGTGCCGCGCCCATTCGAGAACATGACCGTCTTCGAGAACCTGCTGGTGGCGGCGTATCGCGGTGGCCAGGTATCCCGACCCCAGGGCTATGCCGTCGCGGCCGAGGTCCTCGAGGAGACCGGCCTGTCGCCCGACGCGAACCGGCCGGCCGGCCGTCTCGGCCTGCTGCAGCGCAAGCGCCTCGAGCTGGCGCGCGGGCTGGCGACTCGACCGCGCGTCTTGCTGCTCGATGAGGTCGCCGGCGGGCTCACCGACCCAGAAGTAGCGCAGCTGGTCGACATCGTCGAGCAGGTGCGGCAGCGGTCGGTCGCCGTGGTCTGGGTGGAGCACGTCGTGCACGCCCTGACCAGCGCCGTCAGTCGGATCATCTGCCTCGCCGGTGGCCGGTTGATCGCTGAAGGCGACCCGGAGAGCGTGCTCGCCAACCCGGAGGTCAAGGAGGTGTACCTGGGGGTCGACATCGATGCTTGATGTCAACGAGCTGACCGTCCGGCATGGGTACCTGCAAGCGCTCACCCGGGTCAGCCTCCGCGTGGCGGCGGGGGAGACGCTCGCGATCATCGGTGCCAACGGCGCGGGCAAGTCGACACTCTTGCGCTCGATCATCGGCCTGCATCAGCCGAGTGCCGGCTCGATCCGGCTCGACGGTCGGGACATCACCGCGCTGCCGCCGCATGCCCGGGTCCGCAACGGAATCGCGCTCGTTCCCGAAGGCCGCCGGCTCTTCCCATCGCTCAGCGTTGAGGAGAACCTGCTGGTCGGCCGCGCATCGGGGCGACCGGGCAGCTTTAGCCTGGATGCGGTTTATCAGCTGTTCTCCTGGATGTCGGACCGGCGCCGCGAGCCCACGGTGCACCTCTCCGGCGGCGAGCAGCAGGCGGTGGCCATCGGGCGCGCGCTGATGGCGAACCCGCGAGTGCTCCTTCTCGACGAGCTCTCGCTCGGACTGGCCCCCACCATGGTCCGCCGCATCTACAGCGTCCTCCCGCAGCTGGTCCAAAAAGGCATGGCGGTCCTGCTCGTGGAGCAGGACGTCACCCAGGCGCTCCGGGTCGCGAACCGGTTCCAATGCTTGCTCGAGGGTCGTACCACGCTGGAGGGCAAACCGGCCGATGCGACCAGCGCACAGATCGAGGCCGCCTACTTCGGGTTGGCGGGCCGGACCGGACCAGGGAGCGCTGCGTGAACTGGGTTAATGCGATCGCCCAGGGGATTCTCCTCGGCGGCCTTTACGCGCTCTTCGCCTGCGGGCTATCGCTGCTCTTCGGGGTGGTGCGGGTCGTTAACCTCGCCCACGGCGACTTCGCGGTGCTGGCCGCCTACCTCGCGCTGGTGGTGATCACGACGACGCACGTGCCCGCCCTGCTCACCTTCGTGATCGTGGCGCCGCTGTTCGCCATGTTCGGCTACGGGGTGCAGCGGCTGATCATCCAGAGGAGCCTGGAAGTCTCGCCCCTGACAACGCTACTCGTAACCTTCGGGCTCTCGGTCGTCATCCAGAACCTGTTGCTGGTGACGGCATCCGCCGACAGCCACTCGTTCGATCTGGGCAGCCTCATCTCGGCATCATTTCGCCTGACGCCGGAGCTATCGATCGGCTATGTGCCCCTCATGATCTTTGTGACGGCGGTCGTCGTCCTTACCGGCCTCCAGCTGTTCCTATCGCGCACGGCGATGGGCCGCGCGATCCGGGCGTCGGCCGATGACCAGGAGGCATCGTCGATCGCCGGCGTGAACACCCGGCACGTGTTCGGGATCGCCGCCGCGATCGCCTTCGCCACCGTCGCGCTGGCCGGCCTGGCATTGGGGAGCTCGTCGTCATTCGATCCAAGTGCCGGTCCGGCGCGCCTGATCTTCGCGTTCGAGGCGGTCATCATCGGCGGCGTGGGCTCCCTCTGGGGAACGCTGGTGGGCGGCATCATCCTGGGCGTGGCGCAGGCGGTCGGCGCCCAGATCGACCCGAGTGGTGGTGTGCTGGCCGGCCATCTCGTCTTCCTCGCCGTGCTTGCGCTCCGTCCCCAGGGTCTGATCCGGGCACGGTTCGCCGTATGATCGCGGCCGTACGGGTCACGCGCTCTCGCCGGTCGGCCCTGTGGGGGCTGATCGGGGCAGCGGTCGTCGTCGTCCTGCTGGCGACGCTGCCCTATGTCGTCTATGCGGACGTGACCGATCTGCTGGTCAACGCCTTCATCCTGCTGGTGCTGGCCAGCATGTGGAATCTGCTCGCCGGCTACTGCGGACTGATCTCGGTGGGGCAGCAGGCCTATGTCGGAATCGGTGCCTACACCGTGCTGGTGCTGGCCCAGCATGGCATCAACCCTTACCTGGCCATCCCGTTCGCCGTCGTCGTCGCGGCCGCGATCGCGGTCCCGGTATCCTTCCTGGTCTTCCGGCTGCGGGCCGAGTACTTCGCCATTGGCACCTGGGTCGTGGCCGAGGTGTTCTTTCTCGTCCTGATCCGCTTCCGCTCACTGGGCGGCGGCACCGGGACCGGCCTCCCGGGACTGGCGCTGGTCGACCCAGCCTTTCGCCAGGCATTGACCTACTGGAGTGCGCTGGGGGTGGCCGCCGCCGCGCTGCTCACTACCTACCTGCTGCTGTCCAGCCGGATGGGATTGGACCTGACTGCGATCCGGGACAACGAAATGGCGGCGCGAAGCTCGGGGGTGCGGGTCACCTGGGCCAAGCGGGTCGTTTACGTCGTGTCCGCTGCCGGGTGCGGCGCGGGCGGGGCGCTGCTGATCATCAGCCAGCTCAACGTCCTCGCCAGTGCCATCTTCAGCGTAGGGTGGTCGGCGAAGATGATTTTCATCGCGCTGATCGGGGGCGTGGGCAGCATCGAAGGGCCGATCATCGGGACCGCCGTCTACACCGTCATCCAGCAGACCCTCGCCCAGTTCGGCGCCTGGTACCTCATCCTGCTCGGTAGCGTGGCGGTCCTGATCGCCATGTATCTACCGAGGGGCATCTGGGGGGTGGTCACCGGCCGCTTGCATATCCAGGTGTTCCCCGTCGGCTACTGGTTGCATCGATGAGCGACGACGAGCGCGAGCCCCCATACCTGTATCCCGACTACGTCGGCACCCGGCTGCGCGCGCCGGCCAGGCCGCTGGTCCAGCTCCCCGAGGGGTTCCATGATTTTCCGGCGCCCTTGTTTCCGCGAGAAATCGCCGAACTGGACCACGACCTGACCCGCCGGCACGCGGGCGAGCCGATCGGCGAACGGATCATCGTGACCGGCCGGGTGGTCGACAGCCATGGTCGACCGCTGCGACAGACGATCGTGGAAATCTGGCAGGCGAATGCCGCCGGCCGCTACCTTGACCAGGATGACCAGCACCCCGCACCGCTCGACCCCAACTTCAGTGGCGCGGGGCGCTGTCTGACGGACGGCGAGGGTCGATATCGCTTCATCACCATCAAGCCCGGTGCCTATCCCTGGAAGAACCATCGCAACGCTTGGCGGCCGGCGCATATCCACTTCTCGCTCCTCGGCGGCGAGTTCCGAAGCCGGCTGGTGACGCAGATGTACTTTCCCGGCGACCCGCTGATGCCACGGGATCCGATCCTGCAATCGATCCCGGATCAGGCCGGTCGCGAGCGGTTGGTGTCGCGATTCGATCCTGACACGACCATCCCCGAGTGGGCGCTGGCCTACCGCTGGGACATCGTGCTGCGCGGCCGCGCCGCGACCCCCTTCGAGGCAGAGCGATGAGCGGACCGCTCACGCCGTCGCAGACGGTCGGCCCTTTCTTCGGCGTCGGCCTGCCCTTCGAGAAAGGCGAGCAGCTCGTCACGCCGGGCTCGGCGGGGGCGATTCGGTTGGAGGGACAGGTCCTCGATGGCAACGGCGAACCGGTCCCCGACGCGCTCCTGGAGATCTGGCAGCCCGGTACCGGGTTCGGACGCGCTCGCACCGACTCGGAAGGCGCGTTCAGCTTTACCACCGCCAAGCCCGGCGCTGCCCCGGCCCCGGACGGACGGTTGCAGGCCCCTCACCTAAACGTCACGGTTTTCGCCCGAGGCTTGCTCCGTCACCTGGTGACCCGGATGTACTTTCCCGACGAGGCCGAGGCAAATGCCACCGATCCGGTGCTGAACCTCGTCGAGCCAGCCCGCCGGGGGACGCTGATCGCCAAGAATTGCGGGGGCGTGCTGCATTTCGACGTCAGGCTGCAGGGCGAGCAAGAGACGGTGTTCTTTGCCATCTGACGCGCTGTTCGGGCCCAGCCTCAGCACCGATCTGATGCTGGCCAGCGTGTCCGATCGCGCCTGGGTGCAGGCGATGCTCGACGTCGAGGCGGCGCTGGCACGAGCGGAGTCGCGACTGGGCATTATTCCCGCCGCGGCCGCGGACGGCATCGCCACGCATTGCCGGGTTGACGAGTTTGACATTGCGCAGCTCGGTCGGGCCGCCGTCCGCAGCGCCACTCCCGTCATCCCGCTGGTGAATGCGCTCCGGGCAGCCGTCCCGAAGGATGCGGCCCCCTATGTGCACCACGGCGCGACCAGCCAGGACATCCTGGACACAGCCATGATGTTGATCGCGCGGCGCGGTCTTGGCCTTGTCCTCGCGGACCTGGAGCAGGCGGCGGCGGCAGCCGCGACGCTCGCCGAGCGACATCGGGCGACGGTGATGGCGGCGCGCACGCTGCTGCAGCAGGCGCTTCCCACCACCTTCGGGCTGAAAGCGGCCGGCTGGCTCATCGCCATCGTCGAGGCGCGCGCGGAGCTCTTAAGGGTGGCCCAGACCCGGCTTGCGGTGCAGTTCGGTGGCGCGGCGGGCACGATGGCGGCGTTATCAGGTCGCGGACTCGATGTCATGCGCGAGTTATCGGTCGAGCTCACCCTTGCGGAACCAACCCTGCCGTGGCACACGGCGCGCGCCCGGCTTGTCGAGGTGGCGGCAGCGCTAGGGGTCGCCGCCGGCGTCGCCGGGAAGGTCGCGTTGGATGTCGCGCTCATGGCGCAGACGGAAGTGGGCGAGGTCTTCGAGCGTTCGGTCGTTGGACGCGCTGGATCGTCAGCCCTGCCACAGAAGCACAACCCGGTCGATGCCATCGAGATCCTGGCCGGGGTTCGCGGAATCAATGCCCAGATCGCGGTCCTACAGGCGGCGATGGTGCAGGAACAGGAGCGGGCCGCGGGCGCCTGGCAGGCGGAATGGCCGGCATTCGCGGAGACGCTGCGCCTTGCCGGCGGCGCCGTGTTCAGGATGGCGTCACTGCTGGCGGGGCTGCAGGTCGACCCCGAACGGATGCGACGAAACCTCGACCTGTCAGGCGGCCGCATCATGGCGGAGCACGTGGTGATCCTGCTGGGAGAACATGTCGACCGGGTCATGGCACGGGCGCTGGTTGACGCCGCTGTTTCCACGGCCACCGCAACCGGCCGGCCATTCAAGGACGTCCTTTCCGAGGACTCGGCGATCACGGCGCACCTCAAGCCCGACGAGCTGGCCGCCGCGCTCGAGCCGGCCGGCTACCTCGGCGTCACGGGGCCGCTGATCGACCGCGCGCTGGCCGCGTATCGTGCACAGAGAGGAGCCGGATGAACGACGACGAGCGGCGTGAGCGGGGATTGAAGGCGCGGCGCGAGGTACTCGGGGATGCATATGTCGATCGGGCGACGAAGAATGCGACCGACCTGACGCGAGACTTCCAGGACCTCATCACCCGGTACGCCTGGGGCGAAGTCTGGACTCGGCCAGGATTGGACCGTCGCATCCGCAGTTGCATCACGGTCGCGATGACCGTGGCGCTGAATCGACCGGACGAGCTCGCGCTGCACTTGCGCGGCGCGCGGCGCAACGGGGTGACGATCGGGGAGTTGCGCGAGGTCTTGCTGCAAACGGCCGTCTATTGCGGCGTCCCGGCGGCGCACACGGCGTTCAGGGTTGCCCAGGAGGTGCTGGGCTCGGACGCCGATTGAGCTTCGCCACCGTGCCGGAGCTGCTCGCGTCGGCCGAGCAGCATTTCGGCGATGCCCCGGCCATCGTCACGACGCAGCGATCCGAATCCTTCCGAGAGCTCGCGCGGGCAACTCGCTCGGCCGCGATGGCGCTCCGGCGTCGTGGTCTCGATAGGGGCGATCGGGTATTGATGGCGGCCGCCAACTCGCCGTCGTTGATCCATGTGTGGTTGGGCGCGATCTGGGCCGGCGGGATTCCTGCGGCGGTCAACCCCGAGCTGACGGCCAGCGAAATTGACTACCTGCGCGAGCACCTACGGCCGGCCGTCACCCTGCTGAACGGCGAGGTCGAGGCGCTTGAGTCGACGGTGACCGAGTCCGATACGCCGGCCGCTGCCGTCGAGCCGCTCGAGGTGGCCGCCATCGTCTACACCTCAGGCACGACCAGCCGGCCAAAGGGCGTGATGGTCAGACACGCCGCATACACCGAAACCGGGGCATCATTTCCGGGGTGGATGGGGCTGAAACCTCCGCAACGACTGTTCGTCTGCCTGCCCCTCTTTCACATCAACGCCCAGGCGTACTCGCTGATGACCGCACTGGTCCATGGGTTCGCCGTGGCGCTCCCCCCGAAGTTCCACGCCTCGACTTTCTGGCGCGACGCGCACGCGCTCGGGGTGACCTCGGTCAACGTGGTGGGCGCGATGCTGGAGTTCCTCGCCAAGCAACCGGAGGGCACCTGGGTCGAATCGGCATTGCGCACGATCTACGCCGCGCCCGGACCGCCGCCGGCGCAGCGCGATCAGCTCGAGGCTCGGTTCCGGGTGCGCATCCTGACCGGCTATGGGATGAGTGAGAACCCGTTCGGCTGTGCGGAGAGTGCGACCTCGAGAATGAAGGCCGGCAGTATCGGGCGTCCCCGGCAGCCCGCGTCGGGCGCGTTCGAGAACGAGCTGCGCATCGTGCGGCTGGAAGGCGGCGATGCCGGACCGGGCGAGGTCGGCGAGCTCTGCTTTCGCAACCCGGTGATGACCGCCGGATACTGGAACGCGCCCGATGTGACCGCCGCCACGATCAAGGACGGCTGGCTTCGCACGGGCGATGCCGGATTCCGCGACGACGAGGGCGACGTGTTCTTGAAAGGGCGCTTCAAGGAGATGATCCGACGGCGCGGCGAGAATATCGCGCCGGCCGAGGTGGAGGACGCGCTGCTCGCGCACCCGTCTGTTCAGCAGGCTGCCGTCGTCGGTGTGCCGGCGGGACTGTTGGAGGACGAGGTGATTGCCGTCGTGGTTCTGAGGGCCGGAGTAGAGGCAGACGAGGCCGCGCTCAAAGCCTGGGCCGCGACCCGGCTCGCCGCCTACAAGCTGCCGAGTCGCATTCACTTTCGGGATTCGCTGCCGACGACCGCGACGCATCGGGTGGCGAAGGATCGCCTGCGCCAGGAGTATGGCCATGGCAACGGCGATTGACGTCCACCACCGGGTCGACGGGCCGCCGGCCGCGCCCGTCCTCGTGCTCTCGCATGCGATGGGGACCTCGATGGCGATGTGGGAACCGCAGATGGCGCGACTGTCGCGCGCCTTTCGCGTGGTTCGTTACGACCATCGGGGCCACGGCCGCTCGCCGGTGCCTCCGGGTCCCTACCGGCTTCCCGACCTCGGCCGTGACTTGTTGACGATGCTCGACCGGCTGGAGCTCGCTCGGGTTTCGTTCTGCGGCATCTCGCTCGGCGGGATGGTCGGGCTGTGGTTCGCCGCCCACGAGCCGGCTCGCCTTGACCGGCTCGTCGTCTGCTGCGCGGCGCCACGAATGCCCCACCCGGAGGATTATGCCGCCCGGGCGGCGAAGGTCCGTCGCGACGGAATGGCGTCGGTGGCCGATGCCGTCCTGGCTCGCTGGTTCACCTCCAGCTTCATAGCCAGTCGGCCGGATACGGTCGAGTCGATTCGCGGGATGCTCGCCTCAACACCTACCGAAGGCTACGCGGCAACCTGCGAGGCGTTGGCGGCGATGGATCAACGCGAGGATCTCCAACGCGTGGCGGCACCCACACTCGTGATGGCGGCGGAGCACGACAAATCGACGCCGCCCGAGCAGTCCCGGGAGATGTCGGAGAGAATCCCGAATGCCCGCTTCGCGATGATTCCTGCAGCGGCGCATCTGGCGAGCATCGAACAGCCCGAGGCGGTCACCAATCAGATTGTCGAGCACCTCACGTAGCGAGTCGTGACGCTCAGTGGATGATGAGCGTGCCTCGCATCCCGATCTGCTTGTGGCCGGGGATGGCGCAGAAGAACTCGTAGGTCCCCGGTGGCGCAGTGAAGCTCAGCTGCCGGCTGCCTTTCACCGGAGCTCGAATGTCGACGTTCAGCGCCGAAACGGTGAAGGTATGCCAGAAGAGATCGTTGTTCGTGAAGTCGACGGTCACGGTGCCGTGGTTCACCGTGAGGGTCGTCGCCGAGAAGCGGGCGTTCGTCGCGGAGATGGCGACGGCGTTGCCCGATATGGTGGTGGTCGATGCCGTCGCCGCGGCGAAGCCGGCCACCACCAGGATCACCGCCAGGGCGAGGGCGGCAACGCCACGAGCTGCCCGGCTCCCCGCGGCCTGGTTACCGCGAGAGATCAGGAAGCCCGCCGCTCCCAGCAACCCCACGATCGCGGTGGTGCCCAGGATCCCGGGCAGCAGGATCGATCCAAGCGAGCTGTGGTTGACCGCGTTGCTGAACGTAGCCGGGATCATCCAGAAGGCGACGTCGGCGAAAACCAGGCTGCGAACCACCACCGGGACGATGCGGCCCGGCCGGAAGAAGATCCAGCCCAGGGTCAGCAGGACGACGAAGGCGAGCGCCAGGGCCTCAGCGTCGCGAAGATAAACGCCCGCTAAGAACAGCAGACCGGTTTCGACGGTTGCTGCCACCTGCACCAACCAGAACCACCCGAATTGGGCTTTCACCGGCTTGAAATTTTGCCACTTCCGGCGCATCCTAGGGACGTTCCAGGAACCGCATCGAGGAGAGGGTTCCGTCAAGGAGGAAGCCGCATGAGCGTGGAGGTTAGACCGGCACGCGTCAACACGATGGCCCCTGAGGGGAAAGATCACCTGCTGCGGGTGGTTCGCCGCGAGCGCCAGACGTTCTACGACCTGATCGACAGTACGAACGACGAGAGCTGGAAGACCCCGACCGCCTGTACCGAGTGGGAGATCCGTGACCAGGTTGGCCACCTCGTCGATGTGACGGAAGGCTATATCGAGCGGTTCGCGCTTGCCAGAGCTGGAAAGCCGTTCCCCGACCCCCGTGGGGTTACAGGAATGGCTGAAATGTTGGATGACGCGGCCAAGCGATTCCGCAGTTCGCCCCGAACCGAGGTCATCGCGCGGCTTAAGGCGTCGTCGGCGAAGCTCTTCGAGCTTTTCGATGGTTTGACTCCGGAACAGTGGACCGGCGAACTCGTACCCCACGTCTACATGGGCCCACTGCCGGCCTTCTTCTATCCGATATGGCAACTCGTCGACTACTCGCTACATAGCTGGGATATTCGCGCGGGACTCGGTGAGACGCAGCCGCTGAGCGACGATGCGGCGAACACCCTGATCCCGATCATGTTCATCGTGCTGCAGAATACGGTGGACGCTGAACAAGCGAAAGGATTCGATACGACCTGGGGCGTCCGGGTCAGTGGCGACCAGGGAGGAAGCTGGAAGCTGCAGCTCAAGGACGGGAAGCTGACATACGAAGAGGCGAGTGTCGCCGGCTGTCCGGTCGTGTTCAATTTCGATCCCAACGACTGGGCCCTCACTGTGTACCAACGCTTCCCCGGTGGGAC
>Ga0209689_1001798_pt1 | contig 16087 bp, 15 predicted proteins | sample GraSoiAngelo_149_FD_187119 | JGI IMG/M metagenome (GOLD analysis project Ga0209689, IMG submission 187119) | Grasslands soil microbial communities from the Angelo Coastal Reserve, California, USA - 14_1009_09_30cm (SPAdes) (version 2) | ecosystem: Environmental > Terrestrial > Soil > Grasslands ...
CGTCGCGCTGAGCGACACCGGCGTGGGGATGGATGCGCGCACGCTGGCGCGCGTGTTCGAGCCCTTTTTCACGACCAAGCCCGTCGGGGTCGGCACCGGCCTCGGCATGTCGATGGCCTACGGCCTCGTGAAGCAGCACCGCGGATACCTGCACCTCTACAGCGAGGTGGGTCAGGGCACCACGGCCAAGGTGTACTTCCCCGCGGTGCGCGCCCGGGGGGTGCCGGAGGTCGCCGCGGCCGACGAGGCCCTCCCCGGGGGGACGGAGACGATCCTGCTCGTGGAGGACGATCAAACGATGCGTCTGGCTGCGCAGCAGCTCTTGTCGAAGGTCGGCTACCACGTCGTCACCGCGGTGGACGGCCAGAACGGTCTCGACTCCTACCGCGCCCACCGGGCCGCGCTGAACCTCGTGATCACGGACGTGGTGATGCCGAAACTGAGCGGGTTCGATCTGTACCAGGCGATCCGGGGCGAGTCGCGCGGGGTGCGGGTGCTGTTCATGAGTGGGTTTCCCGCCCCGAACTTCCGAAAGACCGTCGGCCAGGATCCACGCGTCGCCTTCGTCACGAAGCCGTGGACGGCGAGCGAGCTGCTGGCGCAGGTCCGGCTGCTACTCGAGACATCTCCCGCCTAGCGGCCGAGGTCAGTTATCCGTCTTCCCCAACGCCTCAGCCGCCGCGCGTCTCACCTCGGGGTCGCGGTCGTTCAGCGCCCGCGTGAGCCCGGGGATCGCGGCCGCGACTTTCATTTCGCCCAACCCCTCGACGGCCGCGAGACGGACTGCTTTGTCGTCGTCGCCCAGGCGGTCCGCCAGCGCCTGCACCGTCGCCTGATCCCCGATGTGGGCGAGGGCCTTGGTGGCGCTGCGGCGCAGCTCCACGTCCTGAGACGTCGTCACCCGCACCAGCGCGGCCGGCGCCTTGGTCACGTGGTCCAGGTCGCCGATCGCGTCCGCGGCGGCGCGCTGCACGTCCACGTCGGGATCGCCCAGTGCCTGGGCCAGGGACCCGAGCGATCGCGCCTCGCTCAGGTCGCCCAACGCGTGGGCACACGCCCGCCGTACGTCCGGGTCGGGATCGTTCACGAGCAAGCCCTCGAGCGGCGCCACCGCCGACCGCTCGTGCAGGTCGGCGAGCGCGCTCACCGCCGCCCGGCGCACCGCGTCGTTGCGATCGGTGAGCGCACCGACCAGCGCCGCGCCCACACGCGAGCTCTTCATCTGTCCCAACGCCTCCGCCGCGGTCGCGCGCATCACCGGATCAGCGTCGCGCAACAGCGGCACCACGTCCTTCGCGTAGCTCGCGTCCTCGAACTGACCCAGCCCCCACACGCTCGCGAGCCGCACGCGCGGTGACGCGGAGTGCAGCGCCGTCTGTAACGCCGGTGCCGCCGCGAGATCATGGATCTCGCCCAGCGCCCACGCCGCCATGGCTGTGGGTCCGGCCGCCGTATCGGCGAGGCGGCGTGCGAGCGCCGCCACGAGCTCACGCCGCTCGCCCTCGCCCGCGGCGTAGGCCGCGCTCTCGCGAATCACGGGCGACGGATGGTCGAGCAACCCCCGCAGCACGTCCGTGGACACGGCGCTCCGGCCCAGCAGCTTCGCCGCGACGCGCCGCACGCAGGAGTTGTTGCTGCCGAGCGTCGCGATCAGGAGCTGCAGCGCCCGGGGATCGGTGATCCTTGCGGCGAGCGAGTCCTTCGCGCCCTGGAGGCCGGCGGGGGCATCGCTGAAGCGGCCGAGACTTGCGGCATTGCCGCCCATCCAGAAATTGCCCAGCTGGTCGCCGATCAAGTCGCAGATCACCGGATCGGTACGACCGAGCGCGGCGAGCAGGGCGGCGACGCGTGCCGAATCAGCGCCGGCCCGTCGCGGTCCGGCCGCGGTGGCGCTGCCTGCGGCTACCAACGAGAGGAGCAAGACGAGCAGGGCGCGGCTCATCGGTTCTGCCCCAGCGCTTCGGCGGCGGCGCGCCGCACTTTGGGATCGGGCGACTGCAGGGCGGCCTGCAACGCCTGCCGCGCCGCCGGGTCGGCAAGGTGGCCCAGCGCTTCCGTGGCGGCCTCGCGCACGTCGCTGCGCGGATCGTCGATCAAGCGGCGCAGCTGGGGAATCGCGGCGACCACCGAGCGCTCGCCCGCGAGCTCGGCGGCCCGCTGGCGCACGTCGGCGTTCTGATCTTTCATCAGATTGAGCAGCGTGGCTTCGGCGATCGGCGCCCGCAGATCGTTGAGCGCGCCGAGCGCCGCCTGGCGCACGTCGGCGTTCGGGTCGCCCAACGCCTCGGTGATGGCGGCGATGCCGCTCTGTTCGCGCAGGTTGCCCAGCGCCTGCACCACTGCGGTCCGCACGTCGGCCGACGGGTCGTGAATCAGCCGAGCGACGGCACTGCCCGCCGAGCGGGCGTGGAGATGCTCGAGCAAATCGACCGCCTGGTGGCGGACGTCGGCATCGCCGTCGTCCAACAGCGCCACGACCGGCGCCGTAGGCACCCCCTGCTCCCAGTGCGACAGCGCGCCGAGCGCGTTGCGTTTGACCTCCGTGACGGGATCCTTGAGGAGCCCCGCGATCGGGCCGATGGCGCGCGGATCCTCGAGATCGGCCAGCGCGTCCACCGCCGCGGAGCGCACTTCGCCGTCCGAGTCCGCGAGCACGGCGATCAGGGGCGGCACGGCGCGGATGTCACCCAGCTGGCCGAGCGACTGCGCCGCGGCGCGGCGCACGCCGGCGTTCTCGTCTTTGAGCCGCGCGATCAGGGCGTTGACGACGGTGGTGTCCTCACCACCTGACCCCCTCTCCGTTCTAGTCCTCACCCCCTGGCCCCCTCTCCCTTCGGGAGAGGGGGAACGCACGTCGTCCCCCCTCTCCGGAACGGAGAGGGGGACAGGGGGTGAGGCCACGCGTGGCGCGGCGGCAACCGTCGCGGCCACGCCCAGTGCGGCGAGCACGGCCCAGCCGCGCCGCGAGGCAGGGCTCTGGGGCAGGCGTCCGTCGAGCAGGCGCGCAATGCGCGCGACCAGGAGCGACCGCCGCTCGGCCAGGCCCGCCACGGGCACGCCCAGCGGCGACGCCTGAATCCATTCCGCCACCGTGGCCAGACACTTCGCGAGCGAAACCGCCGATCCGGTCTTTCGCATTGCCCACTCGTCGCTCAGGTATTCAGCCGTCGTCTCAAGCTCGCGGCGCGCAAGCCGGTTCAAGGGCTGGAAGAAGAAGACCCGCTCGATCAGGCTCGCGCCCACGAGCCACAGCGAATCGTGCCGCGCCAGATGCGCCAGCTCGTGGGCCAGCATGCTGCGCTGCTGCTCGGCGCCGAGTTCCGAGAGCGCCAGCTCGGGCACGCAGATCTCGGAGAGACCGAGGGCCACGGGACTCGAGATCGTCCGGGCCATGGTGAGGTGAACGCGGCCGCGGTATCCCGTGGTGCGCCGCAGCTCCGCGAGCGTCGCCGCGAGCGGACCGTCGGTCACCGGACGGCGATCCGCCAAGCGGCCTACGAGGATCAATCGGCGCGCGACGTAATAGAGCGACGACGCCAGCGCGATCACGCCCCAGAAGAGCACCGCGATCAGCGGGACGGCGGTGGTGGTTGTGGAGGTTCTGGAGGTTGTGGAGGTTGTCGGGTGGACCGGCGATTCGCCGCTCGGCACGATGCCCGGCTCGCCTACGGTCGGCGCCGGGGGCAAACTCGCGGCCGGGAGGGTGACGGCCGCGGGCGGAGACAACTGCAGCCGCGACTGGATCGTGCCGGTGACGAGTCCCGCGAGTAGGGCGACTTTCCAGAGGAGCTCGGAGACGGCGGGCTCAAGGCGCCGGCGCCGGGTGACCAGCCAGACGAGCCCGAGGAGCACCGTGCTGTGGATCAGATAGGTGAGCAGCCACGCGAACATTGTCATTTGGTCTCCGGGGCGTTCGTTTCGACGCGCTCGATCATGTCGCGGATCTTGGCGAGGTCGCCGGGGCTCACGTCGGCGCCCTTCAGGAGGTGCTGCACCAGCGCGGTGACGTCGCCGTCGAACAGCCGCTCGGTCAGCTCGCCCACCATCGAGTGCTGCACTTCCTGCTCGGTCACCGCGGCGCGGTAGTGGTACTGCCGCGACTGGGCGCGCCGTGTGACCACGCCGCGGCGCTCGAGGCGCGACAGCATGGTGGCGACGGTGGTTTGCGCGAGCCCGCGTTCGGCGTGCAGCGCTTCCCAAATTGCCTGCACCGTCGCTTCGCCCTTGTCCCAGATGACCCGCAGGATGGCGAGTTGCAGCTCGGTGAGTTGCTGGCGACCTGGCATGCCCGGCCTCGTGGTTGATCTACAGGAGTAGATTTACAGGTGTAGTAGTTGGCTGTCAAGGAGGGGGCGGCTGACCCCGGGGCGGTGCCCCGGGGTCCACCAGGAAAGTGGCCGCGTTAGGGGGTGCCTACTTCTGGAACAGCGGCAGGAAGCGCTGGTAGCCCTCGGCCTGCAGGCGCTCGACTGGGATGAAGCGCAGCGCGGCCGAGTTGATGCAGTAGCGCAGCCCGGTCGGCGCCGGGCCGTCGTCGAACAGGTGGCCCAGGTGGGAGTCGCCGTGGGCCGACCGGACCTCGGTCCGCTCCATGAAGAGCGAGTGGTCGGTTTGCTGCGTGACGTTCGCCTGCTCGAGCGGCCGCGTGAAGCTGGGCCACCCGGTGCCGGACTCGAACTTGTCGAGCGAGCTGAACAGCGGCTCGCCGGACACCACGTCCACGTAGATGCCGGCCCGATGGTTGTCCCAGTACTCGTTGTGGAACGGTGGCTCCGTCGCCTCGTGCTGGGTCACCTCGTACTGTAACTGAGTCAGCGACCGCCGCAGCGCGGCGTCGCTGGGCTTGGTGTCGTGCATGCTGGATCGTACCTCCGTCGACGGGGCTGCGGCGCCCCATATCGCCTGCAGGCGCCGGTCGCGGCCGCACGCCACGCGATACATGCCGTAGCGCACGGGATTCTTGCGGTAGTAATGCTGGTGATACTCTTCCGCCGGGTAGAACGCTGTCGCGGTCAGGACGTCCGTGGCGAGCCGTTTCCCGAAGCGTACCTCGAGCGCGCGACGCGAGGCCGCGGCCACACGGTGCTGCATCGTGTCACGATAGAAGATCGCCGTGTGGTACTCCGGGCCGTGATCGCAGAACTGGCCGTCGGCCTGCGTCGGATCGATGTCGTGCCAGAACGCGTCCACCAGCCGCTCGTACGTGATCTTTGCGGGATCGTATACCACCTGCACCGACTCGAGGTGTCCCGTCTGGCCGGTGGACACCTGCTCGTACGACGGCTGCGACAGGGCGCCGCCCGTGTAGCCCACCGTGGCGGACACGACGCCCGCGACCTGGTCGAAGGCGCGTTCCATGGACCAGAAGCAGCCGCCCGCGAAGGTCGCGGTGTCGAGCGGTACGGTCGTGACGACGAGAGCGAGCAGCAGGTTCATGGGCTGAACCTAGGCGGGCGCGCCGCGCGTGTGAAGCGCCGGGACGCTTTCTTAGAGCTTTCTCACGGACCTCACACTCCCCGCGCCGGCCGGGCCACCGTAGGTTAGGCTGCGTGCAGATTCTCCTCGTCGAGGACGACCGCGAGCTGCGGCGCTTCCTGAGCAAGGCATTCCGCGAAGAAGGCTACGGCGTCACGGAGGCCGACACCGGCGACCGAGCACTGGAGCGTGCCCTGGGTGGGACGTACGGCTGCATCGTCCTCGACGTGATGCTGCCGGGGCGGGACGGCTTCAGCGTCGTGTCGGAGCTCAGGGCGCGGGGCGTCTTCACGCCGGTCCTGCTGCTCACCGCCCGCGACGAGCTCGAGGCGCGGGTGAAGGGCCTCGAGGGCGGCGCCGACGATTACCTCACGAAGCCGTTCGACCTGCCGGAATTGCTGGCACGGGTGCACGCGCTGATTCGCCGCGCCGAGCTGCGGCACCAGGACGCCACGCTCAAGGTGGGCGATCTGATGCTCGACCCGCTCACGCGTCGCGTCACGCAGGGTGAGCGGGTCGTGGATCTGAGCCCGCGCGAGTTCGCGTTGCTCGAGTTTCTGATGCGCCACGCCGGCCGCTCCGTGTCCCGCTCGCGCATCGCCGAAGCGGTGTGGAACTACCAGTTCGATCCCGAGACCAACGTGGTGGACGTATACGTCAACTACCTGCGTAAGAAGCTGAGTTTCGGGGGCCGCACGGCTCCGATCCGCACGGTCCGCGGCGTCGGGTACCGGCTCGAGAGCGACGCCGTCACGTGAACGAACTGCGGCTGGGTGCAGTCCTCACGCGGCGGTTCACGCGCGTGGCCTGGACCGGGCTCGCGGGCTACGCGCTCCTGGTGGTGGCGTTGTTCGCCGCGGCGGCGGAGATGGCGCTGCGGCGCTCGCTCGACCACTCGGCCGACCTGACGCAGTCGTTGCTCGGCGCCTATCGCGACTCGACCAGCGAGCCCGGGGGCGTGATGCCGTCGGCGCTCGCCGACCGGCTCGTCGCCATGGGGGGCCAGGTGGTGATCACCCGCACCACCACCGGCGCCGGAGGAAAGCAGGTCGTCTACTTCGTGTCGCCCGACATGCCCGCGAAGCGGCTCGAGGGCCTGCCGGCGAGCGCCTCGCCGGACGACGTGCGCCGGGCCCTGCTCGCCGCGATCGCGCAGCGGGCGCGCTGGCGCTATCGCGTGCTGCACCGCGCGGCCGGTGCATTCGACATCTACGTTGTGGCGAGCCGGGAACCGTACGTCGTCGCGCTGGGCGCGCTCGCGGCCGCGGCGGCGCTGCTGCTCCCGGGCGCGGGGCTCGTCGTCGCGCGCGGCGCCCGTCAAGCCGTGGCCGGCGCGCTGCGGCCGCTCGAGCGGGTGGCCGCCGAGACGCGCGCCATCGGTCCCGCGGAGCTGGGCACTCGCCTGACCAGCCCGACGGGCCAGGCGGAAGTGACGGAGCTCGCGGACTCGGTCAACCGTATGCTCGAGCGGGTCGATCGGGCGCACCGCGCGCTGCAGGCTTTCACGGCGGACGCGAGTCACGAGCTGCGCACGCCGCTCACCCACCTGCGCGCCCGGGTCCAGTGGGCGGTGGCCGAAGGCCGCAGCGAGGGAGAGATGCGCGAGGCGCTCGGGGCGATGGAGCGCGTCCTCGACCAGACCGCCAAGCTGGTGGAGGAGCTGTTGCTCATCGCCCGGGGCGAGAACTGCCAGCTGGCGCTCGCGCACGCGCCCTTTGAGCTTACGGCCGTGGTGGACGAAGTGCGAGAGATCACGGAAGCGATGGCGCTCGGCAGAGATCTCGCCGTGGGCGCGACGCCGTCGCCGCCGCGCTGGGCGCTGGGCGACGCCGACCGTACGCGCCACATCCTCTTGAACCTCGCGTCCAACGCTGTCCGCTACACGCCCCACGGGAGCATCACGTTCACGCTCGAGACCAACGGGAAGATGGTGGGGGCGAGCGTGCGAGACACGGGGCCGGGCATCGCTGCGGAGCACGTGGAGCGGATCTTCGACCGCTTCTTCCGGGTCGATCAGTCGCGCAGTCGCGACCTCGGGGGCACCGGCCTCGGACTGGCGATCGCGCGGCTCTTGGCGGAGCTGCAAGGCGGGCACATCACGGTCGACTCAAGCCCCGGCGTGGGCAGCACGTTCACGGTGTGGCTGCCCGCGGCGGGCCTCACCCCCTGACCCCCTCTCCACTTGGTGGAGAGGGGGAACGTGAGGTTGCCTCTACCGCGCCGCGAGTCCCCTCGTCCCGGCCGGGAGGCCGGCAATCGGCCCGAGGGGCGTGAGGTGCCCGTCCGCTGCGACGCGGAACGCGTGGATGGCCTGGGCGCCGCCGGTCTGCAGCACGTACAGGTAGCGGCTGTTGTGGCTCAGCGCGATGTCGTTGATGCCGGCGCCGATCAAGGCGGTCCCGCCGTTGGCGTCCACCAGACTGATCGCGCCGTCCGGCGCGATGGCAAAGGCCGACACCGATCCGGCCCCGTTGCCGGTGAAGCCGAAGCGGCCGTCCGCGGTCACCACGGCCCAGCACGGCGCGCCCTGGTGCGTGGAGACAGGGCCGCTCACGAGCGCGGGCGTGCCGCTCGCGTCCAGCACGTAGGACGACGCCGAGCCCGCTGCTTCCGATACGAACAGATCGTTGCGCAGTCCGAAGGCGAACCCGAACGGCGTGCCGCCGGCGGAGGCCGTCGTCGTTGGGCCCGACGCCACGCCGTTCGCGTCCACAGCGTACACGTCGAGCAGATTGGTGTTCTTCTCGGTGACCACCAGACGGCTCCCGTCGGGGCTGAATTGCACATCGGCCGGGCCGACGGTGGAGCCCGAGAGCGGCAGGGTAGCGCCCGCGATCGGCGTGAGGTCGCCGCTGGCACCAAGCGTGAAGCCCGAGATGTTGCCGCTGCCGCCTGCGTTCAACACGTACAGCACGTTGCCGTGCACGGTCAGGCTGATCGGCAGGGTGCCGCCCGAAGCGGTGCGGCTCGCGAGCGCCAGGCCTGTCGGGCTCACAGCGAACACCGACACATCGTTGGAGCCGGCGTTGACCGCGAACAGCCGGCGGCCGTCATTGCTCAGCGACACCGCGCCCTGCGAGCCCAGACTCGCGCCCGTGCCGGTGCCGCCCGTCGCGACGCTGCCGGCCGAGGCGAGCCTGCCGTCGGCGCCGCGCGTGAAGGCGGCGACCGCATTGCCGCCGACCTGGTTGGTGAGCGTGTACACCGCGCCCGGACCGGCGAGGTCGCCCGTGACGTCGGCGTCGCGCGCTGCCTGCAGCGACGCGGCGGGGCTCGTGAGACTGCGGTTCTGCTCGCACGCGGCGAGTGCCACGGCGGCGAGCGCGATGAAAGCGAAATGCCTGGTCATTGAACGAAACCTCCCGAGTGTTGTGGACCACGTGTTGTTCGTCTCGGGGAAGTAACGTTCTGGTGCTGCGCAGCGGACCTCCCGCACACCCGTCATGAGAGGCTTCTCATACTCCTCTCAGCGTGTCACGGAGTCGCCAACATGGTCACGACCTGCCGAATCTGCTCCGCGTCCGTCACACTCCAGTCGTACTCGCTGCGGGGCGGCGCGTTGCCAATCGTGACCCGCTCGGCGCGAAACGTCATGGCGCTGCGGTGGACCGCCGCGCCCGTGAGGTGCACCTCAGTCACGCCCGTCGCGCGCACCACGGCCGCCACGTTGGCCGGCGTGATGCCACCCCCCGGGAGAACGCCGATGCGGCCCGCCGCCTGCCGCACCAGCCGGGCAATCGTCTCCACGCCCTCGGGTGCGGTGGCCGCCTGACCGGAAGTGAGCACGCGCTCCACGCCGAGCGCGATGAGCGTTTCGAGCGCGCGGCTCCCGTCACGACACACATCGAACGCCCGGTGGAACGTCACGTGCAGCGGCCGCGCGGCGTCCATGAGCTCGCGGGTCCGGTCCACGTCGATGTCTCCATCGGCGCCCAGCACACCCGTCACGCAGCCCTGCGCGCCCGCTTGTTTGGCCCGTCGAATGTCCTCGAGCATCACGGCGCACTCGGCCGCCGAGAAAAGGAAGTCGCCGCCTCGCGGGCGAATGAGCACGAAGATGGGGATGTCGAGCCGGGCGCGGCAGACCGCGAGCGTACCTGCGGAGGGCGTCGTGCCGCCCTCAATGAGATTGGCGCAGAGCTCGATCCGGTGCGCGCCCCCGCGGGCAGCGGCGAGCGCAGATTCGATGGAGTCGACGCAGGCTTCGACGAGGACGGGAGCGGGCATGGGGCGAAGATAATCAGGGCATGGCCCGGAGTTCTTGCTCCTCGGTCCCGCCTGGGCTAGCATCGAGCCGATGACCGCCCGTCCCGAGCCCCACTTCGGCATCGTCCAGCTGGGTCCGTTCGCCGGATTCGTTCAACGGTTCGAGGATCTCATCGGGTCCGCGACCGCGATGGCGCTCTACTTCATCCATTCACGTCGTTGGCGCGAGAATCACGACGCAGCGATCAAGGCCTTCCTCGGCCGCCCGGGCACCACGCTCGAGGTGTTTCTCCCCGATCTCGAGAGCCACGAGCTCATGTTCTCCCTCGGGAAGCATTTCGAGGACGGCCCCCTGATCCCGGCGCTGGTGGCGGACGCCTACCGGTATTTCGCGCGTCTGGCGCGCGACTTCGGGAAACCGGCTCATGTCTGGCTGTTCGATCGCTACCCCACCTACTCGTTCTATCGGTTCGACGACCGCGCGGTGATCGCCCTGTATTCCAACACCTCCGCCAAGAAGGAGCTGCCGGCGTTCGAGCTCACCGCCGGTGGGGTTCTGGGAACATTCCTCGCGGCGGACATGGACGACCTCAAGAAGGAGTGCCGCAAGCGGGCCTCCCAGGATCTGGAGGTCGTGATCGCGAACGCCGCTCCCTGACGCGAGTGGGCTTCCCCGCGTTAGAACGTCGTTGGGACACCCTCTTGCACCCTGACCACCTGCTTCCCCCAGCGCTCGTCGAACCACTCGGGATGCTCGGTGTGCACCGGCAGGATCCGCTCCGCGCCGATCTCCTCGATCAATCCCTGCAACGCAGGTCCATCGATGTGACCGGATGCGTGATACGGCCCCTGCTCCGCGCCCGGCAGCCCGCCCACCTTGCGCAGCGCGAAGTGATCGAGCCAGTTGGTGAGCCGCTTGGCGTCGATCTCCTGCTCTTCGCTGTGCGCCTCCGAGCTCGAGTAGATGTAGGTCCCGCCTGCGGGCTCCAGATCGACCAGGTTGGTGATGTCCCAATACGAGAGGCAGAGAATGTACGCCCTGGGCTCGCGCCGCACGTCGGCCGCCCTCACGAAGTTGGCGGCGAAGCGCTGGCGCACGTCCTTCTCCCAGTTCGGTACCGTGCCGAGCGGCTCGTCGAGGATCGCCAGTCCCTCGGAGGCGGGGTGGGGAATGTTGGGGTCGATGACGTGGAGATGCTCCAACATGTAGGCGTCCTTGGTCGTCACCACGAGCCGCCGGCCGCGGGCGGTGGCGATGTCGCGGAACGTGCGCAGCCGCTCGATGTTGCGCGCCGTGAAGTCGGCGATCACCACGCCGCCCGCCTGACGCACCACGTCGTCCGCCGCTTGGTGCACCTCGGGCTCCGTCACGGCGCCGCTCTGGTCCACGCGCGTTCCCTCGACGATGAGCAACGCCGGTCGCAACGCTCGAGCCTCTTTCGCGAACTTCTCGGTTCGCTGCCTGGAGTGGCCGTGCAGTCGGAGATCGCCGCTGTAGATCACCCACCCGATGGGCGTCTCGATCCCCCAGGCGCCCGAGCCCGGAATGGAGTGATCCACCCGCCAGAACTTGACGCCCAGCTCGCCCAGACGCCGCCCATCCAGCAGCTCGAGCGGCGCCGATTGGATCGTGGTCCGCTCCCCCGGCACCCAACCCCAGAAGCCGGCGAGCTTTTCGATGGCAGCCGCCGGATCCGTGACGTCGGTGCCATCCGTGGCGATGTAATGCTTGCGCTGGATGCGGGGGGCGCCGCGTGCGGCTTCGAGCACGTCTCCCTTCGAGACTCGGGGCACGAGGTAGTTGAACTCCCCGTCGACGCCCGTGGGCTTCGGGTCCTGGAGACACTTCCCGATCAGCGCCGTGGTGAGTCCGGTGTAGACCGGAATGTCCTCGCGTAAGAATCCCATCGAGCCCACATGGTCCACGTGCCCATGGGAGAGCAACACGCCGTCGACGCGGTCTAGGGTGCGATACTGCGGGTGATGGCGATAGCGAGCCCACAGCCCCGGATCGTGGGCCGAAAGATCGCGACGATACAGGCCCTCTAGCGGTGGGATGAGGCCCATGCGGAGGTAGTCGCGCAGACCGAGCGTCGCGCCGCGAGGCTGGACGAACTCCTCGAAGAACCGTCCCGTGGGCCCGAACCGCATGCCGAAGTCGAGCAGCCAACGGCGGGCGGGCCACTCGACGAGGATGCGGTTCCCCCCGATCTCGCCTGGGGCGCCGCCGTACACGGTGAGGGACAAGTCCGCGGCCATGGTTGTTGCGCTCGTAGCGGCGGTGCTACTGCGCCTCAATGCGTGACACGGGATGGATCTCGTTCCACTGCTTGTGGTTCTTCTCCTGCACGAAAGTTCCGGTGATCGCGACGTGTGTGCCGACCGGGGGAATGGTCGTGTGGTCCGTAAACTCTGCGCACGCGGGCTTCGCGTCCGGTTGTGTCACGCTGTAGTGGCACACGATCTCGAACACGAGATTCCCGCCCTCGTCCGACCGGTTGCCGGCGTTGATCAAGCTCACGAACTGCGAATCGACCTCCAGCCACCCGTGGGTGTCGCCGTCCGGCTCGTGACGCACGCCGTCGGGCTGGTGGTGCGCCTGGCCCGCGGTGGCGTCGACGACCATACCAGTCACGGTGATGCAGTCCTGCTGCACGAGCAGGCGCGACGGATGGTACACGTGCTGCCACAAGCTGTCCCCGCACCCCACCATGCTCGCCGACCCCGGGACGCCGGGGCCGGACGGAAGCGGCGCCGCGGGAGCAGTTGGGGCGGCGCTCACTCGCACGTAGCGGCCCCAGACGTAACCCTCCTCGCCGGCGCCCGTCCGGACGTGGTAGTACCCGCTCTCGGGTCCCGGCTCGAGTAGGGTCAAGGGCGGCTCGGACGGCGCGAGGAGTCGGATTGAAGCGTATTCGCTCGAGGGATCGGGGCGCAGGTTGACCGTGTGGACGACGGTCACGGTCTGTCCGGACGCCGCCGTCCACCACAGCAGCGCGACACCGCTGATCAGAACCCGGACGGTCCCACGCACGCTCGTATCATAGCCGGGATCCGCCTTGCGGACACCTGAGGTCCCGATTGACCGGGTGCTCCCGCCGGACCCGCCGTTCGCTTAGCATTCAGGTGGCGCAGCGACGTTCGCGCCCCCTGCTGGGAGCGGTCCATCACCTTCGGTGGACCGAGGCGTTGCCCAAACGGCCCCCCCGCGGCGGTTCCTCGACCAATGGGTGTGTGTACACATGATGGACCTCACCAGCGAAATCCTGGCCCTCAAAGCCGAGCGGGGGGCGGCGATCCTGGCGCACAACTATCAGCGACCCGAGATCCAGGACGTGGCGGACGTGGTCGCCGACTCGCTGCGGATGGCGCGACGCGCCACCGAGCTCGACGCGCCGCTGCTCGTCATCTGCGGCGTGCACTTCATGGCCGAGACGGCCGCCATCGCCAACCCCGGGAAGCGCGTGCTCATCCCCGACCCGGACGCGGGCTGCTCGCTCGCCGCCACGATCGAGGCGGACGACGTGCGGGGCTGGCGCGCCACCCATCCCGACGGCCTCGTGGTGGCCTACGTGAACTGCAGCGCCGCCGTCAAGGCCGAGGCGGACTACTGTTGCACCTCCGGCAACGCTGTGGCGGTCGTGCGGGCGTTGCCCCGCGACGTGCCGGTGCTGTTCGTGCCGGACTTCTTCCTCGGGAGCCACGTGCGCCGGGTGACGGGACGCGCGCTCGACGTGTGGATGGGGGAGTGTCACGTGCACGCGGCCCTCGGCCCCGCGGACGTGGAGTCGAAGCGGCGCGAGCATCCGGATGCCGAGTTCCTGGTGCATCCCGAGTGCGGCTGCGTGACGAGCACCATGTACTACGCGGCGGCGGACGGCGACGTCGCCGCCGGCCGCACCCACATCGTCTCGACCGAAGAAATGACCCGGCGGGCGCGCACCTCGCCGGCGCGACGCTTCGTGGTCGCGACCGAGACGGGCGTGCTGTACCGCCTGCGCCGCGAGAACCCCGACAAGGAGTTCTACGCGCTGGCCGAGTCGGCCGAGTGCCGCTTCATGAAGCAGATCACGCTCGAGAAGCTGCGCGACTCGCTGCGCGACCTGAAGCACGAGGTGATCGTTCCGCCCGACGTCGCCCGGCGGGCGCGGCGCGCGATCGATCGGATGCTCGCGATTGGCTGAGTCGCCCGAGCTCGATGCCGTGCGTCGGGCCCTGCAGGAAGATCGCGTTGCGGACGACGTCACTACCCGTCTGTTGGCGGCCGCAGCGCGCCGGCCGGCGTGCGCCCAGTTCGTGGCCGAGGGCCGCTTCGTGGTCGCGGGACTCCCGATCGTTGGGCTCGTGTACGCGGAGCTCGACCCCGAGGCCCGAGTCGAAGCAGCGTGCGCGGAAGGAGAATGGGTGACTGCGGGCGCCGTGCTCGCGCGCGTCCGCGCAAGCGCGGCAACGCTGCTCGGTGGGGAGCGCGTCGCCCTCAACTTCTTGCAGCATTTGTCGGGCGTCGCGACCGTCACGCGCCGGGTGGTCGAAGCCGTCGCGGGAACGGGCTCGCGGATCACCCACACGCGCAAGACCACGCCCGGTCTGCGCGCGCTCGAGACCTACGCCGTGGTCGCGGGTGGCGGCGTGGAGAATCGCCGCTCGCTCGCCGGCGCCGTACTGTGGAAGGACAACCACTGGACGCTGCTCGGGGCGGGAGATCTCGCGCGGGCGCTCGCGGCGGCGCCCTCCGGGCTGCCGATCGTCGTCGAGGTCGAGGACGACGCGCAGCTCGAGCGGGCCCTCGCCGCCGGCGTGCGCCACATCCTGGTCGACAACCAGCCGCCTCCGCGCGTCGCCGCGTGGGTGCGGCGTGCGGGGCCGGACGTGACGATCCAGGCGTCGGGAGGCATCACCCCGGAGACCGCGCGCGCCTATGCCGAGGCCGGAGCTCAGCTGATCTCGATCGGCGCGCTCACCCACTCGGCCCCGGCGGCGCCGATGCGGGTGGACATCCTTCCCCCCTGACGCTACTTCTGGTCCCGCGCACCCTCCTTGTGCTGCGGCTGCTGGGTGGCGATGTAGGTGACCGCATCCCAGGCGTTGTGAATCCCGATGAACAGGAGGAACAGCGCCGTCGCGCCAACGACCAGCAGCGTGCGCGGCGGATCGCGCTGCAGCACGAGCGCGCCTCCGAGCAGCGCCACATAGCACAGGAGCGGAAAGATGCAGTGCCACAGCCAGTCCTCCAGCACGGGCACATAGCGCGTCTGCCGACGCGCCCGCCGGATGACGACCGCCATGTACACGATCCCCGCCACACCCACGACGCCCAAAGCGAGTGCCGCGTTCGCAACCGCGCGCCAGGGCACGCTCACGATCGCCGAGATGAGCAACGCGGCGCAGAAGTGCACGACCGTGGGCGTGCCGAAGGCGCCCACTTCGGGGCCGATCGAGCGCGCTTCGGCGCCCAGGACGACCACCACGAACTGCAGGCCGGTCAACGCCGCGGCCGACGAGCCGACGATGACGTAGAAGTTCTCCCAGGCGGCGAACGGCGACACGGCGGTTGGTTCCACGACGAGCCTCCCCTTTTTCGGCGCGACGCCTACCTTTACTGCTCACTCCGATGGCCACCACCTTCGCCCGCTTCCCGAGCCCCGTCGGCGAGCTCGTCCTCACGGCCTCCGACACCGCGTTAAAGGGAGTGCGCTTTCCACTGCCCCGCAACCACGTGACACCCGAAGAGGAGCCGGAGTGGGTGGAGGACGCCGGCCGCGGGCCCGCGGGCGCCTTGCTCGCTCGCGCCCGCCGCCAATTGACCGAGTACTTCGAGGGGACCCGCACCAGCTTCGACCTGCCGCTCGACGCCGCCGGCTCGGCATTCGAGCGACGCGTCTGGGACCTCCTGCGCACTATCCCGTACGGGGCCACCACCAGCTACGGCGAGCTGGCGCGCCGGCTCGGCGATCCGCGCGCGACGCGCGCGGTGGGCGCCGCCAACGGCAAGAACCCCATCCCCATCATCGTCCCGTGCCACCGCGTGGTCGGGGCGCGCGGCGAGCTCACCGGCTTCGGCGGCGGCCTGGACCGCAAACGCTGGCTGCTCGAGCACGAGGGCGCGCTGCTGAGCCTGGGAAGAGCGTAGACCAAGGAGCCCTGCATGCCCGTCAAACGAAAAGCCCGGCGCACCGATCCCCACCGCGCCCTCCGCGACCACGTGGTCGAGCTTGTGCGCGGCGGTCACGCCCATGTCACGCTTCGAGACGCGATCGGCGATTGGCCGGCCGCGCTCCGGGGCACGAGGCCCGCCGGGCAGCCTTTCACTCCGTGGCGCCTGCTCGAGCACGTCCGCATCTCGCAGTGGGATATCGTCGAGTTCACCAAGAGCGCGGAGCACGTCTCCCCGAAGTGGCCGGCGGGC
>Ga0209689_1001800_pt1 | contig 16083 bp, 15 predicted proteins | sample GraSoiAngelo_149_FD_187119 | JGI IMG/M metagenome (GOLD analysis project Ga0209689, IMG submission 187119) | Grasslands soil microbial communities from the Angelo Coastal Reserve, California, USA - 14_1009_09_30cm (SPAdes) (version 2) | ecosystem: Environmental > Terrestrial > Soil > Grasslands ...
CGAGGGCTACGTACGCAACCGACACGATGGCGCCGTCGAGGTGGAGGCGGAAGGCGCGGCGTCGGCGCTGGAGCAATTTCTCAACGAGCTTCGCCATGGCCCGCGCCTGGCGCGGGTTCAGGATGTCCGCGTCAGCTGGATGGCCTACAAGGGCGACCTGGGCCCGTTCGGCGTGAGAGGATAGCGGCATGAAATTGGCGCACCGCATGGGCGAGATCGGCACCGAGACCGCCTTCGAGGTGCTCGCCAAGGCGCGCAAGCTCGAGGCCCAGGGTCGCAACATCGTCCACCTGGAGATCGGCGAGCCCGACTTTCCAACCCCGCCGAACATCGTTGAAGCCGCCGAGCGGGCGCTCCACGACGGGTACACGCATTACACGCCGGCCGGTGGCTTGATGCCGGCCAGGCAGGCGGTGGCCGACTGGATCCGCCGCTGGTACGAGGTGGAGGTCAAGCCGGAGCAGGTCGTGATGGTGCCCGGCTCGAAGAACGTGCTGCTGTTCACCATGCTGGCTCTGGTCGATCCGGGCGACGAGGTCATCGTCCCCGATCCCGGCTACGCGATCTACGCCTCGGCGGCGACGCTGGCCGGCGGGACCCCGGTCGGCATCCCGCTGCGCGAGCGCAACGATTTCCGGCTCGACATCGAGGAGCTCAAAACGAAGATCACGCCGCGAACCAAGCTACTCGTCATCAACTCGCCGCAGAACCCGACGGGCGGGGTGCTGTCGACCCGCGACCTCGAACAGATCGCCGAGCTTGCCATGCGGCATGACTTCTATGTCCTGACCGATGAGGTGTACGGCCAGATCACCTACGACGGCCAGCACGCGTCGATCATGACGGTCCCCGGGATGCTCGACCGCACGATCTACTCCGACGGCTTGAGCAAGGCTTACGCCATGTGCGGTTGGCGGCTCGGCTTCGCGGTGGCGCCGCTACCGCTGGCGCAGAAGTTCGAGACCCTGATGATCAACAGCAGCTCCTGTGCCGCCGCCTTCACCCAGATGGCCGCGATTGAGGCACTGTCGCCGCGATCCGATCCATCGGTGCAGGCGATGGTCGCCGAGTTCAAGCGCCGGCGCGACATCGTCGTCGATCGCCTGAACCAGCTGCCCGGGGTTCGCTGCCACAAGCCGCTGGGCGCCTTCTACGTTTTTCCGAACATCACCGCGACCGGCCAGAACGAGCGCGAGCTGGCCGACCGCATGCTGGCAGAGGGTGGGGTTGCGTTGCTCGCGGGCTCAACTTTCGGCGAGGCGGGAAAAGGTTACCTGCGGCTCTCTTACGCCAACTCGGTCGATCAGATCGAAGAGGGCGTCAAGCGGATGAAAGGAGTCCTGGAGAAAACCGTAGCCCGCGCCTAGTTGGCCACCCATCTCGCCCCGATCCTCGACCGCATCCTCGAATCAAGGCGCGCCTGGATCAGCGAGCTCAAGGTCAGGGAGGGCTTCGGCACGGCGGCCATCGCCGGCGCCCAACCGGCCCGCGACTTTCGCCGGGCACTGCGCGGTCCACGGGTTGCCCTGATCGCGGAATGCAAGGAGCGCTCGCCGTCGGGAGGGCTCTTACAGAAACCGTATGACCCGGTCAACCTGGCGGGTCGCTATGCGGCGAGTGGCGCCTCGGCCATCTCGGTGCTGACCGAGCCCGAGTTTTTCGGCGGGAGCCTCGAGCACCTGCGCGCGATCCGGGCGGCGGTCGAGCTGCCGCTGCTGTGCAAGGACTTCATCATCGACCCGGTGCAGCTTCGCGCGGCCCGGTCGGCCGGCGCCGATGCCGCGCTGCTGATCGTGGGGATCCTCGACGATCATGCGCTGCAAACGCTGCACGAGGCCGCGACCGACCTGGGAATGCAGGTCGTCGTCGAGGTCCATACCGAGACCGAGGTGCGGCGGGCGGTCGACCTTGGCGCGGACATCATCGGCATCAACAATCGCGACCTCACCCGGATGAAAACCGACAAGGAAACCACGGCGAGGTTGCGGCCGCTGATCCCCCGCGACCGGACGGTCATCAGCGAGAGCGGCATTGAGAGTCGGGCCGACATCGATGCGCTCGCTCGGCTGAGCGTGGATGCCGCGCTGATTGGCGAATCGCTGCTGCGGGCCGCCGACCTCGAGGCCAAGGTGCGGGAGCTGAGCGGGCGGTGACGAAGATCAAGATCTGCGGGAACACGAGGACGGAGGACGTCGACCTCGCCGTCGAGCTCGGCGTCGACCTGCTCGGGTTCATCTTCGGGCCCAGCAAACGGCACGTCGACGTCGAGCAGGGCCGGCAACTGATGGGCGATATCCCGGACACGATCGAGAGGGTCGGGGTCTTCGTCCACGAACCGCCAGCCATGATCGAAGCGGCGGTCAAGGCCTGCCGGCTGACCGCGGTCCAGATCTACCGGCCGATCACACCCGAGGATCGCCGGCTGGGCGTGACCCTCCTGCCGGCGGTGCGGGTGCGCAACGGCGAGGATCTCGACGCGCTGATGTTCGAGCCTCACGATCACCCGCTGCTCGATACCTGGGCATCGGAAACCGCGGGCGGCGGCACCGGCCAGACCTGGGACTGGGCCAGGGCCGCACGACTGGCACGACGCTATCCGATCCTGGTCTCCGGCGGATTGAATCCGGGCAACGTGGCCGACGCCGTCGCTCGCCTGCGGCCGTGGGGCGTCGACGTCTGCAGTGGCGTCGAGGCCGAACCCGGACGCAAGGACCACGATAGGTTGCGGGCCTTCGTCGAGGCGGTTCGGGGGGTGGAAACGTGAGTACCCCCCACCCGGGCCCTCCCCCACAAGGGGGGAGGGACAACCTGCCCGATGCCCGCGGGCGGTACGGTCGCTATGGCGGGAAGTTCATTCCCGAGACGCTGATGGCGGCGGTCGAAGAGCTGACCGCCGCGTTCGAGGCAGCCCAGCACGACGACGGCTTTCGTCGCGAGTTCGATGAGCTGTCGCGCACCTTCAGTGGCCGCCCGACGCCGGTTTATCGCGCCGACCGGCTCAGCGCGCAGGCCGGTGGCGCACGCATCTGGCTGAAGCGCGAGGACCTCTGCCACACCGGCGCCCACAAGATCAACAATGCCCTGGGCCAGGTACTGCTCGCCCGCCGGATGGGCAAGCTGCGGATCATCGCCGAGACCGGCGCCGGCCAGCACGGGGTGGCGGTCGCCACCGTCTGCGCGAAGTTCGGCCTGACCTGCGAGGTCTACATGGGCGTCGAGGATATGACCCGGCAGGCGATCAACGTCTACAAGATGCGACTGCTCGGCGCCACCGTGACCCCGGTCGAAACCGGCAGCAAGACCCTGAAGGACGCGACCAACGAGGCGATCCGCGACTGGGTGACGAACGTCCGCAGCACGCACTATGTCATCGGATCGGCGGTCGGTCCGCATCCGTACCCGGTGATGGTCCGCGAGTTCCAGTCCGTCATCGGGCGCGAGGCGCGGGCGCAGATGCTGGTCGAGACCGGCCGGCTGCCAACGGTCGTCGTGGCCTGCGTCGGCGGTGGCAGCAACGCCATCGGAATCTTTGCGCCGTTCTACGACGATCCGGTGCGGCTGATCGGCGTCGAGGCGGCGGGCCGCGGTCTCAACAGCGGCGCGCACGCGGCGTCGATCGTCGGTGGCCGGCCCGGGGTGCTGCACGGCTCATTCAGCTACCTGCTCCAGGATGACGACGGCCAGGTAGTGGCGACGCATTCGATCTCCGCCGGTCTCGACTATCCGGGCGTCGGCCCTGAGCACGCCTTTCTCCATGACGCGCATCGCGCCGAGTACGTCAGCGTCACCGACGAGCAGGCGCTCGCGGCCTTTCACCAGACCTCGCGCCTGGAGGGCATCATCCCGGCGCTCGAGAGCTCGCATGCGATTGCCTACGCGATGCCGCTGGCAGGCGCGCTCGCCGCGGAGGAGATCGTGCTGGTCAACCTGTCCGGGCGCGGCGACAAGGACCTCGACATCGTCCGCCAGGCGAGCGGCGGGTGAGCCGGATCGCCGCGATGTTCGCCCGGCTGCGGGCCGAGCGGCAGCTGGCTATCATCGCCTATCTCACCGCCGGCTATCCACGTCTCGACGTCACGCCGTCGCTGGTCGAGGCGGCCGCCCGGTCGGGCGCCGATGCGATCGAGCTCGGGATTCCGTTTTCCGATCCGCTCGCGGACGGCCGCACCATCCAGGCGGCGTCCCAGGTTGCGCTGCAGGCAGGCATGACGGTCGCGCGGGCGGTGCAGACGGCGACGTCGGCGCGGACCAGGACGGACGTGCCACTGCTTTTCATGACTTATCTGAATCCGATCCTCGCCTTCGGTCTCGAACGGTTTTGCCGAGCGGCATCGGACGCGGGCGTTGACGGACTGATCGTGCCGGACCTTCCGCCGGGCGAGTCGGCGGACCTGCGCCGCGCCGCCGATGCGTGTCAGATCGACCTCGTCTTCTTCGTGGCGCCGACCAGCACCGAGGCTGGCATCGACGAGGCCTGCCAGGCCGCCACCGGGTTCATCTATTGCATCGCCGTCACCGGCGTCACGGGCGCCCGCGCCGAGCTGGACCCGGGACTTCTGCCGTTGATCGAAACCGTGCGACGACACACCAGCTTGCCCCTGGTGGTGGGGTTCGGCATCTCGCGCCCGGAGCACGTGGCGGCGCTCCAGGGGAAGGCCGACGGGGTGATCGTGGCGAGCGCCCTGCTGGATGCGATCGCGCGGTCGCCCGACGATCCTGCGAGTCGGGTCCGGGAGTTTCTGACGGGGTTGCGGCCCCCGGCCTGACTCGCGACCGCAAGCGGGGTGGGAATTGACCGTCACACCAACGGGAGATGGCCCAGCCAGAGGTTCCCTCGCCCGAGGGGGATGCCGAAGAACGCCGGTTGATCGATCGGAGCGCGTCGGGGGACCAGGAGGCCTTCCGTCAACTCGTGCTCCGCTATCACCGGCTGGTAATCAACGTCGCCTTCCGGGCGCTGGGTGAGCTGTCCCTCGCGGAGGATGTCGCCCAGGACGTCTTCATCAAGGTCCATAAAGCGCTTCCGACGTATCGTCACGACAGGCCTTTCAAGCACTGGCTGCACCGGGTGGCGGCGAATGCCGTCACCGATGCTCTGCGCCGGCGCCGCCCGGTGGTCTCGCTCGACGGCATGGAACAGCCACCGGCGAGTGGGGTGCCGGACCCGCAGGACGTGGCGGCCCGGCACGACCTGCAGCGCGCCGTCCGTCACGCGATCGCGAACCTCCCGCCACACTATCGCGACACCATCGCGCTGCAGGCCTTCGGGGAGCTGAGCTACGACGAGATTGCTCGGGCGCTGGACATTCCGCTTGGCACCGTGATGTCGAGGCTGAACGGCGCCAAGCGGCTGCTGCGCGAGCGCCTGGGTGACCTGGTCCGGAGCTCCGACGACGAGGTGGAGGCGAATACGGCGTGAATTGGGGCCGTTTGAACAGGCAGAGGGTGTCTCCCAGATGTTGAGTCATGCAACGACCCGCGACTGGCTCATCCCGTATGCCGACGGGATGCTCGCGTCGGACGAGCGCCGCCCGATCGATGGCCATCTGGCGGGATGCGCCGCCTGTGCCGCGGAGCTGCGGGAAGTGCGCGAGCTGAACCTTCTGCTGGTCACCCTGCCACCGGCACCGCCGGTCGCCTTCGCCCCTTTCTGGTTGAAGCTGCAGGCCACCCTGCCGCAGCGGCGAACCATCAAGCTGCCAACCTTCGCCCGGTATCGCAAGCTGGGCCTCGCCTTCGCCGTGGCGGCGAGCGCGGCCCTGGCCGCGGCGAGCGCGGCCCTGGCGGCGCCCTCAGCCCTTCCGGACAACCCGCTGTACCCGGTCAAGCAGCTCGAGGAAAGCCTGCGGGTCGCCGTGACCCCGAGCTCCGGGCAGTTGCCGCTGAAGCTGTACCTCGCCGGTGAACGGCTGCGTGAAGCCCAGGCGATGGCCTACGACCACAAGCCGCGTCTCGCGGCGACCAGCCTGCGGGCGTTCGGCGTGATCGTGAACGATGCCTCGGCAGCCCTGAAGCACGCCGATCCGCGTGCGGCGAGCGAGGATCTCAAGCGGTTGCGCGCCGACCTCGATGCGGTCGAGCGGGCCAACGTGACTCGGAATGACGACGACGCCGACATCAAGCAAGTGGTTGCGGCCGACCTGGATGAAATCGATCGGATCGAGCAACCCGAGGCGGTCACGCCGGACCCCACCCTGATCATCGGCACCCAGGCGACGCCGCAGCCGACCCCGCAACCGACCCCGCGACCGACGCCCCGGCCTGAGCCCTCCGACGACGAGCACCACCGCTAGCACCGGTCGTTCACGCCGCCGGGACACGGCTACACTCAATCGCGTGAGCGCGCGCGAGGACGTCCTGGTCGTCCCCCGGGAGGTGCTGTTTGCCGGTCGTGAGTGGAGTGGCTTTCGGGACACCGGCCTCGAGGAGCTGCTCGCACGGGTGCGCGCGCACTATCGGTTCCGGCCGCGGCGCGAGGTGGAGGAGGATCCGTCTGAACCGCAGATCATTCCGTATGTCGTCTTCCGACACGAGGACCGGTACTTCCTGACGCATCGCCTGCGCCGCTCCAGCGAGCGCCGGCTCCGTCACCTCTATTCGCTGGGGGTTGGCGGACACATCAATCCGGAGGATGTGGTCGACGCGGCCGACCCGATCGAAGCCGGGTTGCGGCGGGAGTGGGAAGAGGAAGTCGTCTACGCTGGCCGGTTCTCGACCCGCTTGCTGGGCGCGATCAACGACCAGACGACGCCGGTCGGACGGGTGCACGTCGGGCTGATCTTTCTGGTCGAGGGCGACCGGCCCGAGATCTCGATCCGCGAGGTCGACAAGCTGGCGGGGGCGCTCTTCGAGCTCGACGCGATGCGCAGCTACTACCTGGACATGGAGTCCTGGTCGCAGCTGATCTTCGATTATCTGACCCGGGTTCCGGTCGCCTAGACCCCCTCCCCGACCCTCCCCACAAGGGGGAGGGAGGAAGTGAGGCTTATCCCGTCAGGGCTTTCGCCATCTCCTCAAAGTTGCGGACGTAACGCAGCACGTCGTCCTCGGAGTGCTGAACCGATAGTGTCCAGTTCTCTTCGGCGCCGGGCGCCATCAGGACGCCGCGGTTGCACTGGTAGAGCCAGGATAGATACGCGTATTTCTTGTCGATCGTCAGGTAGTCGCGATAGTTGCGCACCCGTTCTTTGCGATAGGTGACGCAGCCGCGCGCCGCCAGCGTGATCGGGTGGAAGGGCAGCTGGTAGTCGCTCATCACCTTGCGCAGGCCGCCCTCCAAGGCTTCGGCGAGCGCGTCGAAGTGCGCGTAGGCCTGCGGCGTGAGGACGGACGTCAACGTTGCCTTCGACGCCGCGATGGTGAGCGGGTTGCCGTTGAAGGTGCCGATCTGCACCACCTTGTGCTCGTCGATGGTCGACATGACGTCGGCACGGCCGCCGACCGCGCCGCAGGGCAGACCGCCCCCGATCGCCTTCGCCAGCGCCACCAGGTCGGGGGTCACTCCGAAGCGTTCGGTGGCGCCGCCGGCCGCGATGGTCGCCCCGGTCTTGACCTCGTCGAAGATCAACAGCGCGCCGTGGCGATGGGCCAGCTCCAGCACCGATGCCAGGTAGCCGTCGTCGGGCAGCACGATGCCGATGTTCATCATCACCGGCTCCACGATGATGGCGGCGACTTCGCCGCGATGCCGGTCCAGGGTCCGCTCCAGGATCTGCAGGTCGTTGAAGGGAACGACGGTCACCAGGTCGACGACCGCCTGCGGTGTGCCGCCGCTGTAGGGGACCGATACCGGCGCATCGGCGGGACCCATCTTGTCGGGTGCCGGCTCGACCGACACCAGCAGTGCGTCGTGATGGCCGTGATAGCTGGCCTCGATCTTGATCAGCCGGTCGCGTCCGGTGAATCCCCGCGCCAGGCGAACGGCGTCGAGCGTCGATTCGGTGCCGCTGTTGGTGAAGCGCCACTGCGGCTGCTTGAAGCGGCGGGCGAGCTCCGTCGCCACCACGGCGTCATCGGCCACCGGCTGGGCGAAGTGGGTGCCGCGCGCGGCGCGCTCGTTGATCGCCTGGACGATCAGGGGGTGCGCGTGCCCCACCACCATCACCCCGAAGCCGTTGTGAAAGTCGACGTATTCGTTGCCGTCGACGTCCCATATGCGGCTGCCCTTCCCGTGATCGATGAAGACCGGCTGGGGCGCGGCGTCCTGGAAGGACGAGGGCACCCCGCGGGGGATGACCTGCCTGGCCTGCTTCCAGAGCTCATCGGATCGCCGGCGCTTCGACCGGAAGCGCTCTTCCTCCTTGGCGGTCAGCTCCACGACGCGGCCGGGGGCGATCGGCTCGGCAACTGTACTCACGGCTTCCCTCCTCGAGACTTCTTCACGGCCAGGGCCGAAATCGCATCTAGTATGCAACGGTTGGCGTTCTGGGAAGTGATCTCTGCATGATCGTACGGCGGCGAGACTTCGACCACGTCCATGGCGACCAGTTCGGTCCGCAGGCCGATATTGCGAATCGCGCGGAGCAGATCGGCCGGCTGCATCCCGCCCGGCTCGGGCGTCCCGGTCCCCGGGGCGAAGCCGGGATCGAGGACGTCGATGTCGACGGACAGATAGATGAACTCGGGACCGTCGAGTGCCTCCTGGATCGCCTGGCCGATCACCGTTTCCACCCCGCGATCGAGCAGCTCACCCATCAGGTGCCAGCGCATCCCGTGCGACCGCATCCATTCGAAGGTTTCGCGCTCCGGCCAGAAGCCGCGCAGGCCCAGCTGCACGAAGTTGCGCCCGGGAATCGCGCCCGATGCGATTAATCGCCGCATCGGGGTGGCATGCGACGCCGGGTTGCCCCAGCTTTCTCGACCGGTGTCGGCATGCGCGTCGAAATGCACCATGCCGACCTTGCCCCGACCGTATGCATCCGCGATAGCGGTCGCCGACGGATAGGTGATCGAATGATCGCCGCCGATGACCATCGGCACGATCTTTCGGGTCGCGATCTCGGCGACGCGGGCGCGGATCGCCTCGTGCGACTGGTCAGTGAGCCCCGGGTAGCAGACGGCGTCGCCGTAGTCGACGACCTTGAGCACCTCGAAGGGCGCCACCTCGAGGTCGAGGTGCCAGCTGGGTGGCTGGTAATTGGCGACCCGTACGGCGCGCGGTCCAAAGCGGGCGCCCGGCCGGTAGGTGGTGCCGTCGTCCCACGGCGCGCCGAGGATCGCGACCTCGGGGCGGACCGCATCGAGTTCCTCCGGTTCGGTGAGCGCCTGCGTCTTCATGAAGGTCGCGGGGCCCAGGTACTGCGGGCCGTCGATCTGGGCGTCGAGGTTGGGCGTCTTTGGCATTCGCCTACAATTCTGGCAGCGTCTTGAATACCGGTGATTCAAGCCGGAAGGGGAGGAGAAGCATGAAGCGTTTTTCAATGGCCGTGATCACGGCGGCTATGACGCTCGCCGCGTGCGGGGGATCGTCACAAGGCCCAGCGGCGTCGAGCTCGGGCCCGTCCAAGGTGGCCAGCATCGCGGCGGAGGTCCCATCGACCGTGCCGACGCCGATTCAGATCGCGACCGACGCGACCTATTCGCCGGACGAGTACATCGACCCCAACACGGGGGATATCATCGGCTGGGATATCGACTTCGGCAAAGCGATCTGCAAGGTGATGGGGGTGGCCTGCACCTTCAACAATGTCATCTTCGACAACATCATCCCGCAGCTCACCGCCAGTAATCCACGTTACCTGGTAAGTCTTTCCAGCTTTACGCCGACATCAGACCGCGAGGCTAAAGGCATCGACTTCGTCAGCTACTACAAGGCGGGAGAGGGCTGGATCGTCAAATCGTCGAGCACCATAACCGTCAACAGCGCCGCCGACATGTGCGGCCATACGATCGCGGTGGAAACCGGTACCACGGAAGAAAGCGACGCCTGGGCCTACATCGGCAAGCAAGTGGGTGGCGCGGCGCTGGCGGGCGGGAAGGACAACTGTGCTCCCGCCAAGCAGGACCTCAAAGTCACCAGTTTCGAGAAGCAGACCGATGCGAACTCCGCGCTGCTCTCCGATCGCGCCGACATCGGCTTCCTCGATTCCCAGGTCGCCGCCTACCAGGTGAAGGCGACCGGTGGCAAGGTCAAGACCACCGGCCAGGGCTGCAGTGTGGCGCCCTATGGCATCGCGCTCCCCAAAGGCAGTCCACTGGAAAAGCCGATCACGGACGCGGTCAAGTACCTGATCGACAACGGCTACTACAAGACGATCCTCCAGAACTGGGGCGTCCAGGCTGGCGCCATTCAGAGCTCGGACGTCAAGATCAATGACAACAACTCGATCGGTGCGACCTGCGTGCCGTAAGAACCAGCTAGGCGCGAGCCCCCGTGGCTGATGCGGTAGGCGTACGGCCAGAGGCGATCAAAGCGGTTCCCGTCCGACATCCGGGGCGCTGGGTGGCGGCGGTCGTCGTGCTGGCGATCGCCGTCTACATCCTCTACACGATCGGCACCGCGATCGGAAACGACCGGACTGGCCTGGGGCCGCATACCGGCTGGCTGGTCGTCGAGAAGTTTCTCTTCAACGGGCTCATCTTTCGCGGCATCCTCCTCACCCTCGAATTGACGGCGCTCGCCATGCTGGTTGGCGTCGTGCTGGGCGCCATCCTCGCGGTGATGCGGCTGTCACCGAACCCGGTGATGTCGTGGGTGAGCTGGCTGTATATCTGGTTCTTCCGTGGCACGCCGGTGCTGGTGCAGATCTTCTTCTGGTTCAACATCAACCTGGTGCTCAAGAGTATCGACATCGGCATCCCGTTCACGTCGTTGTGGCTGCATGGCAATACGAACAAATTGATCCCGCCGTTCATGGCGGCACTGCTGGGTCTTGGGTTGAACGAGGCGGCCTACATGGCGGAAATCGTTCGGGCCGGGATTATCTCCGTCGAGCATGGCCAGACGGAGGCCGCCCAGGCCCTTGGGATGGATCGGGGCCTGGTGATGCGGCGCATCGTATTGCCCCAGGCGATGCGGGTCATCATCCCCCCGACCGGCAACGAAACCATCTCGATGTTGAAGACCACGTCGCTGGCCTTCGGCGCCGGGGTGACCGAGCTGTTCACCCGCCAGCAACAGATAGCGACCGCGACCTATGACGTTCTCGAATTGCTGATCGTGGCCAGCATCTGGTACCTGGTGATGACGTCCATTCTTACCGTCGGCCAGTATTACATCGAGCGACATTTCGGCCGAGGCGCGACCCGGCAGCTGCCGCCGACACCACTTCAACGGTTCAGACGGATGCTGTTCACCTTCCACGCCGGGCCGCCGGCGCCGCCAGAGCTGGTGCCGGCTGGACCCGCCGTGCCAGGCAGCGAACACCGGTGAGATGACCAGCATGCCGATGGTCAAAGCCGAGGCCGTGCACAAGAACTTCGGCAGGCTCGAGGTGCTGCGCGGTATCGACCTCGAAGTCAATCCGAGGGACGTGATGTGCATGATCGGGCCGTCCGGTTCGGGCAAGAGCACGTTCCTGCGCTGCATCAACCACCTGGAGAAAATCGACGCCGGCCGGCTGTCGGTTGATGGTGAGCTGGTGGGTTACCGGCAGCGCGGCGACCGGATCTACGAGCTGCCTGACGCAGAGGTCTGCAAGAAGCGTGCGGAGATTGGAATGGTCTTCCAGCACTTCAATCTCTTCCCACACATGACGGTCCTCGAGAACCTGGCCGAGGCGCCGGTTCGGGTCAAGCGGGAGAGCCGCGCCGTGGCGGCCGATCGCGCCCGTCGCCTGCTCGAACGGGTGGGCCTTGCCGAGAAGGTCGACGCCTACCCGAGGCAGCTTTCGGGTGGGCAGCAGCAGCGGGTGGCGATCGCCCGGGCGCTGGCGATGCAGCCCAAGCTGATGCTGTTCGATGAGCCGACCTCGGCGCTGGATCCGGAACTGGTGGGCGAGGTGCTCGACGTGATGCGCGCGCTCGCCGAGGACGGCATGACCATGATCGTGGTGACGCACGAGATCGGCTTTGCCCGTGAAGTCGGTGACACGCTGGTCTTCATGGATGGCGGCGTGATCGTCGAGGCCGGAAAGCCTCGCGACGTCTTGGCGAATCCCCAGCAGGAGCGGACCCGGTCCTTCCTATCGAAAGTCCTGTAAAGCCCCCGCCCTGCCCTCCCCCGCAAGTGGGGGAGGGATATGACTGGCTGTACCCGGACCAGCCGCGCCAACCCCTGAGGGCCATCCTCCAGCGCCATCGAGGTTTCATGGTTGGCGTGCTCACGGTCGCGCTCTTGATCGGGATCAGCTCGACCGCACCTTCGGGCTCCACGGCGACCCAAACGGCGACCGTGTCAGCGGCCGGCCTGCCCTACTTCGGCCTGCTTCCCGCGGTTGCGTATGACGCGAATCGCCGGCAGGTAGTGCTCTTCAACAACCGCGGCGAGACCTGGCTGTGGGCGAAGAATCGATGGACGCAGGCTCACCCGACGGCGTCGCCATCCGGGCGAATTGGCGCGGCGGCCGCGTGGGATCCGCTGATGGGCGCGGTGTTGCTCGTTGGCGGGCAGTCATACGCGGAGGAGACCGTCCTCAACGACACCTGGACCTGGAATGGCTCGACCTGGAGGGAGATTGGACCACGGACCAGCGCCCCGCCCGGAGGGTTCATGCTCGCCATGACCTATGACGCGGACCTCGAGGCGATGGTGCTGGTGGCGTCCGATATCCCCTTCGGGACCCCGATCCGCCTGTGGACCTGGGATGGCGCGGCCTGGCACCAGCGCAACGCCGCCGGCGGGCCGGTCAGCCCGGTGGCCGTGGTCGCCTTCGATCCAGTCACCGAGACGGTCCTGGCGGTGGCCGCCAGGTGTTCGGCGTTATATTGCGTGTCCGAAACCTGGAGTTGGAACGGCGCGGGTTGGCAACCCTCCAGGCCGGCACACGAGCCGGGCTTCGGCTTTTCCAGCGTGACGCTGGTGCACGACCCCGTATCGGGCCGCTTGGTCCTGCTCACCATCACCCCCACGACCGCCGGGCCGGCTCCCACCGAGACCTGGACCTGGAACGGTCAGGACTGGAGCTGGCGGCAGACGATCGGTCGGGAGAACGCCGTAGCCGTCACCGCCGAGGGCCTTCACGGGATGGTCGTTGCCTTCGAAGACGTTGCCCGGGATTTCAAGACCCAGCGGATCGACAGCTGGGAATGGACTGGCGATTCCTGGCAGCCGACCAGCGCCGGCTCAGCGTCGCCCTGAACGCTTCAGATCCTTGAGGATCTCTCGCGAGGCGTTGCGGCCGTTGATACCGCTGATGCCACCACCGGGGTGCGTTCCCGAGCCGCAGAGATAGAGCCCCTTGATCGGCGTCCGGTAGTCCGCGTAGCCCGCCACCGGCCGCCAGCTAAAGAGCTGGTCGAGCGTCAGATCGCCGTGCATGATGTTGCCGCCCACCAGCCCATACTCCTGCTCCATGTCGTACGGCCCGAGCACCTGCCGGTGCTCGATCGCTGTCTTCAGGTTCGGCGCGAAGCGCGCGTAGCCATCGACGACCCGGTCGGCATACGCCTCCAGCTCGTTGCGATGGGGCGCCTGTGACCAACTCGCCGGGACGTACTGGGTAAAGCAGCTCATCAAGTGCTTGCCCGCCGGCGCGAGCGAGTCGTCGGCCATGGTCGGCAGCACGCCATCGGAGTACGGTTCGGCCGACGCCCTCCCGTATTTCGCATCGTCGAAGGCGCGCTCCAGGTACTCCATCGAATCGCAGAGCTGGATGAACGAGCGCGCGGCGGTGTTCGAGTCATCCTCGGCCAGGCCGTGAAATCGCGGTGGCTCGCCCAGCGCCAGGTTGACCTTGACGGTGCCGGATCGGGTTTTGTAATGGTCGATGGCGCGCACGAAATCCGCGGGCAGCTGGCCGGCGTCGACGAGCTCGCAGAACGTGATTTTGGGATGGGCATTCGAGACCACCGCGCGGGCGCGCACCTCGGTTCCATCGGTCAGCGCCACGCCAACGGCGCGGCCAGCCTCGACCAGCACGCGTCCGACCCGCGCCCCGGTGCGGATCTCGGCGCCGTGCTCGCGAGCATCGGCGGCAATCGCCTCTGAGACCGCCCCGGTGCCGCCCCGAACGAAGGCCCACTCGGCCATCTGGCCGTCGACCTCGCCGATGTAGTGATGCAGCAGGACGTAGGCCGTTCCCGGCGTGTACGGTCCACCGTAGGTGCCAATCGCCCCGGAAACGCAGCGTGCCGCCTTCACCTGCGGCGACTCGAACCATTCGTCGAGCAGCTCGGCCACCGACAGAGTCATCACCTTGACCAAGTCACCGGTGCCCTGGACGTCGAGACCTTTGAGTTTCCAGGCGAAGCGGGCCAGCTCCAGGAGGTCGGCCGGCGATTTCGCCCCGACCGCGGGTGGGGTCATCAGCAGCAAGGGCCGGACCAGCCGCGCGATCTTGGCCAGGTAGGCGCTGAAGACCGGCCAGGCCTCGGCGTCCTTCTGGGAGAACTTCGCAATCTCGGACTTCGCCTGGGCCGCGTCTTTGGTTAGCAACAGGTGCGAGCCGTCGGGAAAGGGGACGTAGTAATCGGCGGCCAGCGGATAGAGCGTGAGGCCGTGCCGGTGAAGCTCAAGCTCGCCAATCACTTCGGGCGGCATCAGCGAGAGCACGTAGGAGAGCGTCGAAACGGTATACCCGGGCCAGGGGTGCTCGCTGACGGCCGCGCCGCCCAGCACCTCGCGGCGTTCCAAAACCAGCGGTTTCAGCCCAGCGCGCGCAAGGTAGGCGGCCGTCGCCAGACCATTGTGACCGCCGCCGACGACGATGACGTCGTATTCAGCCGGCACGCGCCGGAGTATAGCCGCGGTCGAAACAGCCGAAATTCCCTTGACAAGTGCTCACGGCAGGTTCAAATTGCGGACAGGCTCTGCCCAAGAGCCAATCACGCTCAAGGAGGGTAAGCATTGGCGGTCTTGGAGACGTCTGCTGACGTACTCGCCGAAAAACGCAAGCTGCGCAAGTCGCTCTTTCGCTGGGACCTCGTGTTCTTCACCGTCGCTGGCATCGTGGCGCTCGACACACTCGGCGCCGTTTCTTCCCAGGGGGCCCAGGCGGTCTTCTGGCTCATCGTTTCCGGCATCACGTTCCTCATTCCCTACGGTCTGCTGACGGCCGAACTGGGCACGGCCTTTCCGGTCGAGGGTGCCGTCTACGAATGGGTCAGGCTCGCCTTCGGACACCTGGCCGGTGCCATCACCGCGGTCATGTACTGGATCAGCAATCCGGTGTGGCTGGGCGGGACGCTTTCCGTCGTTGCGATCGCCGCCCTGGACACCTTCTGGGGCAAACCGTTCGGTGGGATCGCGAACACTGGCTGGCTGGAGTTCCTGGTTGGCTTTCTGTTTATCTGGATCGCGGTCACCTGGAACATCCTGTCGTTGCGTCAGATGAAATGGGTGCCGAACCTCGGCGCGATCGTCCGCCTCGGTCTGCTCGCCGTTTTCGGTATTCTCGTCGTCGCATCGGGTGCCAGCAAGGGCTTCGCCGGAACCCTCAGCGGCTGGCAGCCAACATCCGCGGTCTTCATCGGCGTCATCGGCGTCCTGGTCTTCAGCTGGATCGGGTTCGAGCTTTCTACCAACGCCAGCGAAGAGATGCAGGATCCACAGCGCGACATCCCAAGAATGGTGACCTTCTCTGGCATCCTGAGCGTGCTCGGTTACCTGATCCCAATCGTCGGGATCCTCCTTGTCGTCAGTCCCAAGGACCTGGTCAACGTGACGAGCTTCGTCGCCGCCTATCAGACAGTGGTGTCGAATGTTCTGGGCAGCACCGCTGCCAACATCCTGAACGGAGTCGTCGGGCTGGCCATCGTGTTTTCGCTCTTGACGAGCGGCACGGTCTGGTTGATGGGGGCCGATCGCATGATGGCGATTGGGTCGCTGGCAGGTTCTGGACCGCGCGCGCTGGGTACGTTCTCGGCGCGGTTTGGCACACCGGTGCCGGTCAACGTGCTTTCCGGCGTGCTGGCGACGCTCTTTCTGCTGGCGAACGTGATCGTGAACCACGTCTTCGCCGGTGGCAACCTGGCGGCGCTCTTCGG
>Ga0209689_1001801_pt1 | contig 16078 bp, 16 predicted proteins | sample GraSoiAngelo_149_FD_187119 | JGI IMG/M metagenome (GOLD analysis project Ga0209689, IMG submission 187119) | Grasslands soil microbial communities from the Angelo Coastal Reserve, California, USA - 14_1009_09_30cm (SPAdes) (version 2) | ecosystem: Environmental > Terrestrial > Soil > Grasslands ...
CCCCACACGATGACGGCGGCCGGCCCGAGGTCGCACAGGCGAAGGCCCGCCGCCGCATCCCCGGCATCCTCGGGCCGCATCACCTTTGACGGCAGCAGCCCGTCGACGCTCATCAGCCGTTGCTGCTCGACGCTGATCTGATGGCCGGGAAGGGGCTTGACCCGCGCCTCTATACCCACAGGTCGTCTCCCGCCCCAATCGCGGCGGCCTGGCGCCGCGGATAGCCCGGTAGCGTTTCATGCGCCGACGGTGCGAGCCCGTCACTCGGAAACACCTTTCCCGGATTCATCAGGCGATGCGGATCAAAGACGCGACGGATGCGATCCATCACCTCGAGGTCGTCGTCCGAAAAGACATAGCGGATGTTCTCTCGCTTTTCCAGCCCGATGCCATGTTCACCGGTCACCGAACCACCGGCATCGGCGCAGAGCTTCAAGATTTCATCGCCGATCCGCAGCACCGCCTCGTACTGCCCGGGCTTGAAGGCGTCGAACAGCACCAGCGGATGCAGGTTGCCATCACCCGCATGGAACACGTTGCAGATCCTGTATCCGGTGCGGGCGCTGATGGCGTCGATCCTGGCGAGTGTGTCGGGAAGCTTGGTGCGGGGCACCACTCCATCCATCACGTAGAAGTCGGACGACAGGCGGCCCATCGCCGAGAACGCACCCTTACGCCCCTTCCACAGGGCCTGGCGCTCCGCCTCGTTGCGGGCAACCCGCACCTCGGTCGCACCGTTTTCTCGGCAGACCTTCGCCATCCGCTGGCCAAGCTCCTCGGCGAGCTCGGGGATGCCGTCGACTTCCAGCAGCAAGACGGCGCCCGCATCCAGCGGGTAGCCGGCGTGCGAGGCGGCCTCGATGGCCTGGATGGAGAGCTTGTCCATCATCTCGATGGCGGCCGGCAGGATGCCGGTCCGCACGATCGCGGAGACGGCGTTGCTGGCCGTTTCCACGTCGGGGTAGACGGCCATCAGCGTCTTCTGGGTTGGCGGTAACGGCTGGATCTTGACCCAGATCCGGGTGACGATCCCCATGGTGCCCTCGGATCCCACCAGCAGGCCGGCCAGGTCATACCCGGTCGCCTCGGCGGCCTTCTTCCCGCCAACCTGCACCAGCTCGCCGGACGGCAACGCGACCTCCAGGCCGGTGACATGGTTGACGGTAACGCCATAAAGGAGGGTATGCGGTCCGCCCGCGTTGGTGCCGACGTTGCCGCCGATGGTGCACGCCCCCTGGCTCGATGGGTCCGGCACATAGTAGTAACCAAGCGGCTTGAGGGCCTGGCTCAGCGCCAGGTTGACGACCCCCGGCTGCACCACCGCGCGCAGATTGTCGCTGTCGATCTCGAGGATTTGGTCCATCCGGGCGAACGTGATCACCACGCCGCGCTCGACCGGGACCGTCCCGCCGGCAAGGCTGCTCGCGGCGGAGCGAGCGGTGATTGGGATGCCAGCGTCGGCGCAGAGTTTCACGACCCGAGCCACTTCCTCCGCGGTTCCGGGGATGACGACGATGTCGGGCAGCGCGGTCTCCGGGCTGGCGTCGTACTGGTAGAGCCGGACCTCGTAGGGATCGGCAAAGGCGTAGCGTTCGCCGACCACCTCGCGTAGTTGGCGCAGCAACGACTCGAGCTTTACGGGCTCCATCCCGCTTTAGCCTACGCCGGACGGATGTGCGTTAACTCAATGTCGGGATGATCCCCGGAATCAGGTAAACCTCGATCAAGGCGACGAAGCCGACGGCGGCGGTAAGGATCAGGCTGTACCCGATGGTGCGGCGAAAGATCTCACCCTCGGACCCGACCCGATTGACCCCGGCCGCGCCAACCGAGAGATTCTGCGGGCTGATCATCTTGCCCATCACCCCGCCCGACGAGTTCGTCCCCGCGGTGAGGATCGGGTTGAGGTGGTGCCCGCTGATCACGATCTGCTTGGCGGTGAACGCCTGCATCGGGCCGAACAGCGTGTTGGAGGCAGTGTCACTTCCGGTCAAAAAGACGCCCAGGGCGCCGATCACGGCGGAGAAGAAGGGAAACACCGCCCCGGTCTTCGCCATCAGCAACGCAAGCGTCGAGGTCATGCCTGAGAAGTTCATCACCGCGGCGATTCCCAGGATGAACGCGATCGTGAGGATGGGCAGGGCCAGCTGGCGCAGCGTTCGTCCATAGGTCGTGAAGAAGAGGCTCAGCGGCGCGCCGCGGATGGCCATCACGAGAAACGCCACGATCGAGGCGAAGAGCACGAGACTGCCGGCTGCCGCCAGGAAGTCCCAGGTAAAGGTAACGGGATAGGCGGTGGACTTGGCCACGATCGGCGGCTCCTGGAAGATCTGCGGCTTCGGCTTGGCCGAGGTGCCGGTATAGCTGCCCGGCCACTGGAATCGCCAGAACGGGAATTTGAAGGCACCGGCATCCACGGTCGGCCTGGGACCGATCCAGGGATTGGGGCAGAGCTTGAATGCCGGCTGGCCGCACTTGAAGTCCGCGGTGATGTTGGCCGGAGTGTGTAGCGCGTTTTTGACGTTTCCGGCCGGGCTACCCGAGAAGAACGGCAGGTTGCCCATCTGCCCGATCAGGATCACGACCACCAGGATCACGTACATCATGTAGGCGCGCACCACCCGACCGGGTGGATCGACGACCTGGGCGACGGCCGCACCCACACTTCGAAGCCTGGGGGCCGCGCCCGGCGGCGCCGCCACGCGATCGGCGGCAAAGCCCCAGAGGGCCCGTGGCTTCCAGACCCGGAGTAATAGGGCCACCGCTGCCATGGAGAAGAGGGCGGCGAGCACATCGGTCAGCTCGGGACCGATGAAATTCGACACCAGGAACTGGACGACGGCGAAGACGACGCCGGCAGTGAGGACGGCCGGCAAGACTTCGACCATTCGCTTCCAGCCGGCGAGGACCACGATCAGGAAGGCCGGGATGATGATGGAGAAGACGGGCAGCTGCCGGCCCACCATGGCGGATAGGGCGAGGGTAACGGGGGTTTGATCGGCCGCGCCGTGGCCGATGATCGGTGCGGTCAGCAACCCGAGCGTGACCACCGGGATGCCGATCGATCCGAAGGCCACCGGCGCCGTGTTGGCCAGCAACGCCAGCACCGCGGCGCTGATCGGCTCGAATCCGAGACTGGCCAGGATCGCCGCCGAGATGGCGACCGGCGCGCCGAAGCCGGCAATCCCTTCCATCAGGGCGCCGAAGCAGAACGCCACCAGCAGCGCCTGGACCCGCCGGTCCTCCGTCAGCCGGGTCAGCGAGCGTCGAATCACGTCGAAATCGCCGCTGGCGATGGTCAGGTTGTGGAAGAAGACCGCGTTGAGCACGATCCAGCTGATCGGCCATAGCCCGTTCGCCATCCCTTCGGTGGTCGCCGAGACATCGAGCCCCAGCGGCATCCCCCAGACCACCGCCGCCAGGACGGCCGCGGAGAGCATCGCCACCAGTGCCGATAACCACGCCGGCAACCGAAGGAGTGCCAGCAGGATGAACAGGATGTAAAGAGGAATGCCTGCCACGATCGCCGAGAGAACGATACTGTCGCCGAGCGGCTGGTAGACGTGATGAAACGCCAGGACTGCGATGGCCCCGTGCATGACCCGAACCTCCCTTCCTCCCGCTTCAGTACTGACATAACGTTACACACGCCAGGGCCAAAACGCCACAATTGGCGATGTGAAAGATGCGGCGGTCGACGCCCCGGCCGGCTCCGCCCCTCCCGTCAGGCTCGATGACTTCGAGCCGGTCGCCAAAACCCTCCTGCCGCAGGGCATCTTCGACTACATCGCCGGGGGAGCCGAAGACGAGGCGGCGCTGAAGGGAAACCGCCAAGCGTTCGCGCGATACCGCTTCCGCTTCAAGATCCTGACTCCGGCTGACCAGCCGGACCTTAGCAGCGAGGTCCTCGGGCAGCGGTTTCAAATGCCGGTGCACCTGGCGCCAACCGCCCTTCACCGGATGGCGCACCCTGAGGGGGAGGCGGCGGTCTACCAGGCGGCGTCCGACGCCGGGGTGGCGTTTTGCTTGAGCACCCTCTCCAGCGTCTCGATCGAGGACGTTGCCGCCGCGGCCAGGGGCGTTCGCTGGTTCCAGCTCTACATGCACCCCGAGCGAGCCGTCAGTGCCAGCTTCGTTGAGCGGGCCGTCGACGCGGGCTACGGCGCCATCCTGTTGACGGTCGACCTCCCCATTGCGGGTCGACGCGAGCGCGACATCCACAATGCCTTCAGCCTGCCCGACGGCATCGCCTACACCAACCTGCTCGGCCGGCAGAGCGCGGCGACGGCCGAAGGGCCGGATCCGTTTGCCCAGATGGTCAACGCCCAGATCGACCCCGGGCTTGGCTGGGACGATCTGGAGTGGCTGGTGGGGAAGACCTCGCTTCCGGTGATCGTCAAGGGCCTGGTCCGTGCCGATGACGCCCGCCACGCCGTCGAGGTGGGCGCCCGTGGCATCGTGGTCAGCAACCACGGCGGCCGCCAGCTCGATTACGCGATCGCGAGCCTCGATGCCCTCCCCGAGGTGGTCGACGCGGTCGGGAACGTCGTGCCGGTGCTGATGGATGGCGGCGTGCGGCGCGGTACGGACGTGCTCAAGGCCCTCTGCCTGGGGGCCAGCGGCGTGCTGGTCGGGCGACCGTACCTGTACGCGCTGGCGGTCGGCGGCGCGGAAGGCGTCCGGGCGATGCTGGCAATGCTGCGCGACGAGATGGCGGTCTCGATGACGCTGCTGGGGGTCAAGTCCGTCAGCGAGCTCAGCGAGGATCTCCTGGTCCGGATCTAGCCGGCGCTGACCCGTTACTTGAAGGGGCTGGCGACCGCCACCTTCTGCCCGCCGCAGTGGGGGCAGGCATGGACGGTCACCACGGTGGCGGCCACCAAGCTGACCGACCACGCGGTCAGCGGCTTGACCATTTCCTGGCAACCCTCGCAGCGGACCAGCTCGGCTTCGGTCTTCTCCTCAGCCACCCGGAGCATCCCTCCGAGTCAGCATAGTCCTATTAACTGCCGGCGGCCAGCTCTTTGGCCAGCGTGTCCAGCAGCGGCTGGATCGTCTTTACCTGCCAGGCTGGGGCGCCGTTCTTGGCCGCTGTGAAGCTGGTGGCAAGCTGGGCGCGAGCGGCCACCAGCGCCCGGGAGTCCTGCTGAGCCAGCGGGGTCTGGTTGGCGGCTGAGTGCAGGGCCAGCTGTTGGGCATCGATCGTGACGGCGACCATCGCGTCGACCCATTTGCTCCAGAGTGGATCCAGCAGCGCCTCCGGGTCGGCGTCCGGAACCTGCTGCGATCTGAGATCGGTGACCAGGGTCGAGGCGATCGACGCGGCACCCGCCCAGGACCGCGCATCCGCGCTGGCGTTGAGCTGGGCCAGCGTACGCGAATCCTGGCCCAGGTGCTTGGCGAGGGTCAGTTGCAGGGTGGCGCCATGGCCGAGCTTCACGGCGGCGCCAAGGCCTTTCTCCAGGTGCTGGAGAGCCGGCCGATCGGCGGCGATGAACGCCGGCTGGTGAAACTGGAAGGGCAGGCCATCGGCCTGGGCCATGTAGGCCTGCGCCGCCTGGACGTGACCGAGTGCGTCGGCGGCGGCCTTTTCGGTGCGCCTGGACAGGGCCAGGTCCGTCGTGATCCGGTCGTCGGTCAGGCTCATGCTGCCCGTCGGCGAGACGTCAGCCCAGAGCGCGGTCACCGATGTGTTCACGTCGGATGTCCCCTGGCGGGCGAGCATCAGCTCATTCGCTTCCAACTGGGCCAGCTTCGCCACCTGTTGCGGCAGCATGACCTCGAGGAAGGCGCCGATGGCACCCACCGCCAGCAGCAATACCAGAAACGCAAAGATCCGAGTGCCCCAATTGACCCGGCGCGCCGGCCGGAACACACGGCGTTGCGGAACCGGTCTTGGCAGGGCCACGAGAAGGTAACGCGAGCCGCAAGCCTCCTCTTGCCACCGGTGCTCGTCCCCACCTGACCGGTTTGTGACGGTCCTGTGGCGGAGTGCCGACCGGGCTGCGCCCGACTCTTCACATCAGCGGCTGGCCGAGCGAAACCCTGTGCTAGAGTGAAATTTCTCCGAGGAGAAATGGCCTACATCATCACCGAAACCTGCGTCGATCTGAAGGACAGGTCTTGCGTCGACGTCTGCCCGGTGGATTGCATCATCGACGGCGGCTCCGAGGACCGGATGCTCTATATCAATCCGGACGAGTGCATCGACTGTGGCGCCTGCGTCGACCCCTGCCCGGTGGCGGCCATCTATCCCGAGGACGAGGTGCCGCCGGAAATGAAGCGGTTCATCCCCTGGAACTTCGACTACTTCAAGAGCGACGCGGACAAGACTCGGGTTCGGGCCGAGATCAACGCCGCCTATCCGGAGAAGCGCAAGACCGAGGTCTAGCCGCTACGCCGGCCCGGCCGAGGCCCGACGCGTCCTGACGCGCCGCACGAGCTTGACGGGGAGCTCGATCACCCGCCGCGGGGGGCCCAGCCAGCGCCGGAGCAGCGCCAGCGTTTGGGGTGATGGGGGGCGCGGAACGCCCTCGGTCTCGAAGAGAATGTCCGCGATCGCTTCCGCGGGACCGGCCGGCTGCGCGCTCCGGCTCAGCTCCAGCCAGCGAGCCGTAATCCACAGGTAGAGGTCCGCCTCGGTTCGACCGGGGAAATGCTGCAGGATCTCGTACTCGCGAATCAGCCGGGCGATCGGCTGATACACGTTGTCGTACCAGCTGGCGGCGGCCTCGGCGAGATCCACCTCGCGGCCGTGCTGCAGGCCGAGGAAGTAACGGTGGCCGAGGATTTCCTCGAAGATCCGGTCGTAGCGTCCGAGCCGGCTGACCTCGATCACGGCGTCGGGGCGCGTTCGGTCGAGCTGGGTACGCTCGAGAAAATCAACGTACTCCCTGGCCTGGAGGAGGGTGGCCGCATCGATCTCGCCGGTGAGCGGCGCCCGGGTGCGAACCTCGATCACCCGGGCCTTGATGGTCTTCCAGCCCAGCTGGCGGGCGACCGACACCCGGTGGTGTCCGTCCTTGACGAAGTAGACACCGCCCAGGTGATACACCTCGATCGGTGGCACCGCCTCACCGCGCCGCATGGCTGCATCGAGCTGGGCCCAGCGCTGGCGCATATGGGGTCGCACCGGAAGGAAGGTGGCGTCAAAGTCAGTCGGGCGGCCCACCGATCCGCGAATGTCGGCGATCGGGATCTCTTTCAGCCCGCCGTAGGCCTGGCCATCGAGCCGGGCCGCGCGGCGGACGTCGTCGAAGGAGAGTAGCGGCTTCGCATCGCGCCGCAGGAGCAATCCGGTGTCCCGAAGGAACGACTGCAGCCGTGCCGTCTCAAAATCGGCGCGCGCCCGAAGCTGCTTCATCTCTCCAGCTCGATGACCCGATGGCCGACCACGTTGATCACCCGGGTCTCGCTCAGCCGGGCCTCGCGAACGAGATCGCGGCCGTACGGGTGGACGTGCCCATGCAGAAGCAGGCGTGGTTGCGTCCACTCGACGGCCCGGCGGACCGCATTCAGCCCCCGGTGCGGTGGGTCCGTGCCTTCGTTGACGCCGGCAGGCGGACCGTGGGTGATCAGGATGTCGGGGTGACGGCCCCGCAACCGAATTCGCAGCCGGATGACCTTGAGCATCATCTGCCGCTCGGTGTATTGATGGGGTCCGGAGCTGTAGCGGATCGAACCTTCTAGTCCGGCGACCAGCAGCCCCTTCTCGGTGACGACGCGCTCGTCGATTTCCGCGCCGGTCGGGTAGCCCCCCTGGCCACGAGGCGGATCGTGGTTGCCGCGAATGAAGGCCAGGGGGGCGGTGTAGAGCGTCGCCATAGCGTCCAGGTAATCGGCCGGCAGGTCGCCGCATCCGATCAGCAGGTCGATCCGACCCTGCCCCGCCACGGTTCGTTCATCGAGCAGTTGAGGCTCGACCTCATCACTGACGGCCAAGACGCGAACGTTCACCGGACGCTATCCGGCGCGCCGCTCAGGCTAGCTCGTCGAAGAGCGGCTGGACGTCGCGTTGATAAAGCGGCAGGTCGACCAGGGGATGTTCCTTGAGCGCCGGCATCTTGGTCGCCAGCTGGTCGTCGTAGGTGGGCAGCTCGATCGAGTAAAAGACGCCGACCGCCAGGTTGTCGCCGGTTTCGTAGGACGCGTGCAGCGCTCGCGTCTTTTTCTCGACGATCTCGTCGATGCTCAGGGGATCCGATACCACCGGATTCCAGGTCGGGTCCGCCTCCAGCCGCCGGATCCGCGTGCGGCCGATGTCCTCTCCTGCATACCATTCCTTGGTCCGCAGGTCGTTATAGACCGGGCAGGTCTGGAAGACATCCAGGAACGACGTGCCCTTGTGATTGATCGCCTGCACGATCAGCGACACCAGTGACTTGACGTCGAGGGCGTAGCCGCGGCCGATCCAGGTGTAACCGGCTCCCAGCGCCACCGCGATCGGATTGATCCCCTCCTGGATCGACGCCTCCGGCATCGACTTGGTCTTGAGCCCCTTGGCCAGCGTGGGGGAGGCCTGACCTTTGGTCAGTCCGTAGACGCCGTTGTTGAAGACGATGTAGGTCATGTCGAGGTTACGGCGCCCGCTGTTGAGGAAGTAGCCGGCCCCGATGCCGTAGCCATCCCCGTCCCCGCCGACCGCCACGACCGTCAGCTGGTTGTTCGCCAGCTTGGCGCCGGTCGCGACCGGCAGCGCCCGGCCGTGCAGGGTATGCAGTCCATAGGTGTCGACATAGTGCGCCGTCTTCCCGGAGCAGCCGATTCCCGAGATCATGGCGATCTTGTAGGGCGGGATCTGGAGCTGGAAGAGCGCCTGCTGGATGGAGCTGAGAATGCCGAAGTCGCCGCAGCCGGGGCACCAGTCGACATGGACCTCCGTCTTGTATTGCTGCAGGCTGAATTTCTTCGGGGCAGCGGCGGCCGCGGTCTCAGGCATGCGACACCATGACCTCCTTGCGTTGCTCGGAGAGCGCGGCCCGCACGCCCTCGACGATCTCGTTGCGCGAGAACGGACGGCCATCGTACTTGAGCACGTGGTGATCGAGCACGACGCCCGTCTGCTCCGAGATCAGGGCGCCCAGTTGGGCCGAGTAGTTGTTTTCGATCAGGACCGTGAGCGGCGCGCCGCGCAAGATGGCGGCTACCGCGTCGGACGGGAACGGCCGCATCAACCGGATCTGCAGGAAGTTCACCGAGCGGCCGTCGGCCTCGAGCTCGCTCATAGCGTCGAGGATGGCGCCCTTGGTGGCGCCCCAGGCCACCAGCGTGAGGTCAGCCTGGCGCGGGCCGTGCAGCGTGAACTTACTCGTCGCCGGAATCTCCCTGGCGGCCGTCTGCAGCTTCGCCATCCGCTTGCGCATCATGGCGATCCGGTTCTCGACCCCCTCGGTGATGTGACCCTCCGGATCGTGCTCATCGCTGGTGGTCGAAAAGATCCCACCGGGCATCCCGGGCAGCGTCCGCGGGCTGACCCCATCGGCGGTGATGGCATGCCGCCGGTAGCCATCGCCGTCCGCGTCGGCCGGTTGATAGATCTGGCCGCGGTCGATCTTGAGCTTGCTCATGTCGATCGGCTCGCTGCTGAAGAGGGAGGACGCGAGGAATTTCTCCAGCAGGACGACCACCGGCATCTGATACCGATCCGCCCAGTTGAAGCTTTCGAAACTGTCGCTAAACGATTCCTCGATGTCACCCGGCGCCACCACGATGTGGGGGAAGTCACCGTGGGCGGGGTGAAGGGCGAATTGCAGGTCAGCCTGCTCCGTGCGGGTGGGCAGCCCGGTACTCGGCCCGCCGCGCTGCCAGAGGAAGACCACCGGTCCGGGCGCTTCGGTGATGGCGGCAAACCCGAAGCCCTCGGACATCAGCGCGAACCCGGGTCCCGCCGTCGAGGTGGCGGCTCGCACCCCCATATGTGCCGCCCCGATCGCCATGTTGATGCTGGCGATCTCATCCTCGCACTGCACCACGGTGCATTGATACTGGGGGCCCTTCGCCTCCAGGTACACGCTTTCGTCGGTGGCCGGGCTGATCGGGTAGTAGGTCTGCAGCCCCAGGCCGGCTCGCAACTTGGCAATGCCCACGGCCTGGAACCCCTTGATCAGCATCCGGTTCTTGCGCTGCTCGACGGGAACCGGCGCCAGCCGGCGCTCTGGTCGAACACTGAAATGGCTTCGTGCGTAGGCGGCCGCCGCCCGCACCGCCTCGACGTTCATCTCCGCCGCCTCGGCCTTGCGGCCTTTGAATTCGTTCCGAATCGCCTCGAACATCAGCTCCTCGTCGTAGCCCGAAATCCCGATCGAGGCACCGAGCGCGACGGTATTGCGCATCACGATGTACTTGCGTGATTGGCCGCCCTTGCCGACCTGTTTCAGCGCCTCCTCGAGGACCTCGAAGAAGGGGATCGGATAGAGGTTGATGTCATCGCGACCGAACTGGGCCGGGTCGATTTTCAGGTCGGCGTCGTAGATGATGCTGCCGCCCGGCGCCACCTGGTGGACGTGGCCGGTGTGGCTCGGGTAGTGCTTGCGCTCGGCGGCGTCGCCGAACAGCGATTCCTGGTCGAGGGCCACCAGCATGTGGATGTCGTCGACGTGAGACCGCACCGGAATCGGGGCCGCGGTGACCCGGTAATAGCTGTGCTTGCCCATGATGTTCGAGTGGAACTCGATGTTGGCAAACACGTGCAGCCCGCCCCGCGTCAACGCTTTGGCGTAAATCTCGGCTGAGGCATTGATGCCTCCGCCCTGGGGACCGCCGAGGACCCAAGAGAATTCCCGGCGGCTGAGTTCAGTAGGCACGACCAGCGTTGATTCTAATCTGAGCGCACGGTCCAGACCCCTGGGATCTGCCGGGCGCAGTTAAAGCAGCGACCGTAGCCGGTCAACCGGTCCTCGAGGATCCGGTAACCGATCCGCCGAATCAGCGTGGTACTGCAGCGTGGACACCGGGTGTCTTCGTAACGCCCGACCCGACCGGGCAGGTTGCCGGCGTAGATGTATTCCAGGCCCGCCGCCTCGCCGATCCGTGCCGCCCTCAGCAGACTCTCCGGAGAGGTGTTGTCCGGGTCCTGCATCCTGTAGTCCTTGTGGAAGGCCGTCACATGCCAGGGGATGCTGGGTGAGAGGCCGGCCAGGAAACGTGCGATATCCCCCAGCTCCTCGTCGCCGTCGTTGAAGCCGGGGATGATCAGGGTGACGATCTCCAGCCAGAACCCCATCTCGTGGACCATCCGGATGCCGTTGAGGATGTTTTCCAGCTTGCCGCCGAGCGAGCGGTAATTCTTGTCGCGGAAGGATTTGAGGTCGATCTTGTAGAGGTCGGTGAATGGCCGGATGAAGTCGAGGACCTCCCGAGTGGCGTTGCCGTTGGAGATGTAGGCGGTCGAAAACCTGCGCGGGCGTGCTTCCTTGAAGACCTCGACGGCCCATTCCGAGGTGATCAGCGGCTCGTTGTAGGAAGTCGCGACCACCGACGCCCGCCGGGTTTTGGCGATGTCGACCAGCTGGCGCGGCGTGACGTCCATGGGCTCGGTCAATGCGCCCGGATCGCGCAGCGCCTGCGACGTGACCCAGTTTTGGCAATAAGAGCAGTGCAGGTCGCATCCGAGCATGCCGAACGTGAGGGCATCAGTGCCAGGAAACGCGTGGAAGAACGGCTTCTTCTCGATCGGGTCGCACTGCAAGGCGCCGACGTACCCGCGCGGCACCATCAGGAGGCCCCCGCGGTTGTACCGGACCTTGCAGATGCCCCGCAGGCCGTCCTTGATCAGGCAGCGGTGGGCACAGGCATAGCAACGGACCTCGTTGTCGGAAAGCCTCTCGTATAACGGTCCGAGGGCGCCCTGCTCGACCCGCCGGTCGAGCGCCAACGAGAACGGCGTCGCCTCCCTGGCGGGCATGGGCTGACTATACGACCGCTCGTGAGCCGCCTTAGTTGAAAAGCTAGGCGGCCTTATCGACGACGTGCAGACGCTTCGGCCTGATGAAGCCGCTGTCCGGGTGAGGGTCGAAATAGCTAACGGGCACGGCGTTGCCGGTCGACTCGAGAACCTCCATCATCCGGGGGATCGCCCCGGTGGCGGTGAGCATCCCGCTCACCTTTCCGTTCTCGTAACCCGTTTGTTTGTAGACGAAGATGTCCTGGAGCGAGATCTGATCGCCCTCGATTCCCGTCACCTCGGAGATGTACGTGATCTTGCGCGTGCCGTCGCGCAAGCGGTTCTGCTGGATGATGATGTTGATCGCCGACGCGATCTGCTCACGAATGGCCCGCGAGGGTAACTCCATGCCCGCCATCAAGACCAGCGTCTCGAGGCGCGAGATCGTATCGCGGGGAGTGTTCGAGTGTACGGTGGTCAGCGAGCCATCATGACCGGTGTTCATGGCCTGGAGCATGTCCAGCGCTTCACCGCTGCGGACCTCTCCCACGACGATCCGGTCGGGCCGCATTCGGAGGGTGTTGATGACCAGATCGCGAATGCTGACACCACCCTTGCCTTCGACGTTGGGTGGCCGCGACTCCAGGTTGATGACGTGAATCTGGCGCAACTGCAACTCGGCGGCGTCTTCGACGGTGATGATGCGCTCGTCGCCCGGGATGAAGCTGGAGAGCACATTGAGGGTGGTGGTCTTACCCGAGGACCCACCGCCGGCAACCACGATGTTCATCCGGGCGTTGACGCACGCCTTGAGAAAGGCGGCCATCTCCTCGGTCAAGGTCTGATTCTTGATCAGGTCAGTGATCTGGAGCGGGTCTTTCCGCATCTTCCGGATCGTCACCGACGCGCCCCTCACGGCCAGCGGCGGGATGATCACGTTGACGCGGGAGCCGTCGGGAAGCCGGGCGTCCACCATCGGCGAACTTTCATCCACGCGGCGACCAACGCCGGTGACGATGCGCGAGATGATCTGCATCAGGTGGGCGTCACTGTCAAACTTGATCGCCGCGCGCTGCATCTTGCTGCCGCGCTCGATATAGACCTTGTTGGGACCGTTGACCATGATGTCGGAGATCGCCTCGTCGGCGAGCAACAGGTCGAGGGGACCAAAGCCCAGGATGTCCGCGAGCAGCGCGTACAGCAGCTGAGCGCGGGTCTGGGGCGTCAGGGTAACGCGCCGAGCCTCCAGGTAGGCGTCGAGCACTTCCGTGGCGCGCTGGCTGATCGCATCGCGATCCAACTCGTTGGCACGCTCGCCGAGCTCGCCGATGATCCGATCGTGGACCGCGGCCTTGATCCGATGGAGCCGCTCCGCTTCGGGCAGGTCACTCAAATTGGCGTTCGCCGGGGCGATAGCCGGGGCTTGCCGGGGGGCGGCGGCGACTCGCTCGGCCAGCGTTGGCTCGGCAGCGGGTCTGGCGATCGGTCGAGGCGCGGGCGCTGGCGGTGTGGCGGGGCGTGGGGCCGGCTGCACTGGCCTGGCGGGCGCTGGCGGCAGCGGCCGGGCGGCCGGAAGGGGGGGCGCCGACCGAGCCGGGGGCACCAGCGGCGGCCTGGGGGCTGGCGGAGCGGGAGCGGGGGCAGGCGGCTGGTTCGACCGCGCAGGTGGCTGCGGGGAAGGTCCCGGCGCTCCGGGCTCGCCCTGGGATTTTTGAATACGTTCGAGGAGCGACAAGCGGTTCTCTACCCCCAGTTCGTTCGTATTGGCGAACCGAGCCGAATGCTACGTAGAGAGCCTTACGAACCAGACTGCGTGCGGGTAACAGGGCGATGGCACCGCTGCCACAGCTACTGACAGTGGTGGTGACTTTGAATTCGCAGGAAATACGACCGCAATTGCGATTACCTTCCAAGTCTCATAGGAGGTACTCAATGTCCCTGAAAACGATCTTGCTGATCATCGCGCTCATCTGTTTCATCATCGACGCCCTGGGCAGCCGCATGAAGTTCCGGGCCCCGTTTGGCCTGCTTCCGGGCGGCCTGGCTTTCTTGACCGCGTCGTTCTTGTTCTGAGTTAGAGGAAGCCGAGCTCCATCTTGGCGTCGTCGCTCATCATGTCGGCGCTCCAGGGTGGGGAATAGACGAGCTCGACCGTACACGAATTGACGCCCGGGATTTCTTCGACCTTGGCTTTCACCTCGTCGAAGAGGTCCTGGGCCCACGGGCAACCGATCGCGGTGAGCGTCATCTTGATCAGGACGTTGGCCTCGTCGATGTTCACCTCGTAGACCAGCCCGAGCGACACGATGTCGAGCCCGATCTCCGGGTCGCGGCAGGTCGCGAGCTGGGCGTCGATCTGCTGTCGCAGATCACCTGATGCCGGCGCCTGGGTCGTTTCCATAATGTCCGCCATTCCTTTGATCTTAGTCCCCGACTTCGACGTAGACATCTTCGTTCTGGATCGTCACCGGGTAGGTCTTCGCCGGGATCACCGCCGGGAGGCCGGTGACCTGGCCGGTCCGGACGTCGAAGCGCGAGCCATGCCGGGGGCATTCGACCGACATCTCCCACAACTCCCCCTCGCAGAGCGAATACTCCTCGTGCGTGCAGGTATCACCGATCGCATAGAAGTTGTCGTCTTGCGCGTGGATCAGGCAGATCGGCTCGCCATCGACCTCCACCCGCTTCATCGACTCCTTTGGTAACTCGCTGGTGGAGGCGACCCGCTGCTGGGTCACGCTACTCAATCCGCGCGGCCAGTTCCTGATCAACCGCCTCTCGAACCTGGGCGACCGGAATCCGGTCGAGGACCTCCCCGAGAAACCCCTGGACCAGCATCCGCTCGGCCACGGGATGAGGGATGCCCCGGCTCTCGAGATAGAAGAGGTGCTCGGGGTCCACCGGGCCGACGGTCGCGCCGTGACTGCAGCGCAGGATGTCGTTGTTGAGGATCTCCAGGATCGGCTCCGAAGTGGCCTTCGCCTTCTCCGACAAGAGCAGGTTGCGATTTGCCTGGTTGGATGAACTGCCTCGGGCTTCCGGCTCGACGCGAACCACGCCGACATAGACGCTCTTGGCACGATCACGCAGCGCTCCCTTGAAAAGGAGGTCCGACGCGGTGTGCGGTCCAACGTGGTCCTGCAGCGTCCGAAAGTCGAAGGCCTGGTCCCCGGTCCCGAAGAAGAGCCCCTTCAGATCGGCGGTCGAACCGGGCCCCTCGAGAATCGCCTCGACCCGGAGCCGCGCCATCTGACCGCCAAGCGCGATGGCCAGCGCGTTCAGATGCGAATCACGGCCGAGCTGGAACCGTTGGTTGGCGAACTGCCAGGTCTTGATGCTCCAGTGCTGAAGCGCAACATAACCGACATTCGCGCCCTCCTCGAGAAAAACCTCAGCAGAACCGCTGGCGAGCGCCGCTTCCTGACGGTCTGCGCTGAGGAACTCGTCGACGTACTGAAAGCGAGAGCCCTTGCCCCCGATGACCAGCGAATGCGGCAACACGGCGGCTCCTGAGCCTGCCGACCAGAACTGACTGACCAGCGGGTCATCGATCGTCACGCCGTCGGGGACGTAGAGGAAGCTTCCGCCACTGAACAGCGCGGCGTGCAGGGCGGCGAACTTGTCGCGCTCCGGGGTGATGCCGGTAAAGAGGTATCGCTGAACCAGTTCGGGGTGGACGCGGGCGGCCTGCGCGAGCGGCATGAAGATCACACCCTGCCGGGTCAGCTCGGGAGCGATCGCCACCACCGCCGGCGAGGTGCCACGCTGGCGAAGCGTCGCTCCGACGTTCTCGAGCGCGCCAAGCGGCGCCGTCCCGTTCGGCTGCTGAAACGCCGCGTATGCCTCGAGGTTCAGGGCCTTCAGGTCGACCTGTTTCCAATCCTCATTGCGCCTCGTATCCGGCAGGCTCATACCCTCGAACACGCCGAAGGCATCGAGCCGGCGGGCGCGGAGCCACTCCGGTTCGCCGTGAAGAGCGCTCAGCTCTTCGACGGCAGCCTTCGTAAACGCCATCTACCCTACGGAGCCGATCATCTCGAGCTGGATCAAGCGATTCAGCTCGACGGCATACTCGATAGGCAGTTCCTTGGTGAACGGTTCGATGAAGCCGTTCACGATCATCGTCTCCGCCTCGGCCTTGGTGATGCCGCGGCTTTGCAGGTAGAAGAGCTGCTCGTCGGAGACCTTGCTGACGGT
>Ga0209689_1001805_pt1 | contig 16047 bp, 16 predicted proteins | sample GraSoiAngelo_149_FD_187119 | JGI IMG/M metagenome (GOLD analysis project Ga0209689, IMG submission 187119) | Grasslands soil microbial communities from the Angelo Coastal Reserve, California, USA - 14_1009_09_30cm (SPAdes) (version 2) | ecosystem: Environmental > Terrestrial > Soil > Grasslands ...
ATGAATGAATCCGTTATCGAACTTAGAGATACAACAGGCAATCCGGCGCCGCTTGGGCTGCTTGGCTTTGGCATGACTACCGTGTTGCTGAATCTCCATAACGCGGGGCTTTATGAACTGAACAGCATGATCCTGGCGATGGGAATTTGCTATGGCGGCGCCGCGCAAATTGTCGCCGGCATCATGGAATGGCGGAAAGGCAACACATTCGCCACGACTGCGTTTCTTTCGTACGGCTTGTTCTGGCTCTCTCTGGTGACGCTCATTATCCTGGCGAAGTTGGGATGGGCGACGCCTTCCAATGACACTGCCATGGCTGCTTATCTCGCGATGTGGGGTTTGTTCACCGCTGTCATGTTTGTTGGCACGTTGCGAATGCACGTCGCAGGGCAGGTGGTTTTCGGTTCGCTCACCATTCTGTTTTTTCTTCTGGCGATCGGCGATTTCGTGAATGCGGGACCCGATTTCAGGCACTTCACCGGCTACGAAGGAATCTTCTGCGGTTTTTCGGCCGTGTACGCCGGCCTGGCGCAGGTGCTCAACGAAGTCTTTGGCAAAGTCGTCCTGCCACTCGGGCCAGTGCAGAAGTAATTTCTACCACGAAGCACACGAAGGATTTTACAGGACGAACCGCTTAATTCCGTTCTGTAGTTTCATAACGTTGAAATTTATTAGCAGGCCAATTGGAATCTTGACTAGTCGCACGTAAGTGAGGATTTGCGCCTGGTGGATTGGCAGGAGCGTTTCAACGGACTTGACCTCCACGATGAGGTCGGCGCTGACGAGCAGATCGATTCGATAGCCGCAATCCAGCAGAACATTTTTGTAGCGCACCGGTAGCGGCACCTCCGTTTGAAACGGGATCTGCGCGTGCGACAGCTCACACGCGAGACACTGGCGATGAGTCGACTCGAGCAAGCCCGGCCCGAGGCTGCGATGCACCTCAATCGCGCATCCAATTACGCCCCGCGACAATTCATCAAACTCCATTGTTCGTGCTCTTCGTGGTAGTTAGACCCATGCCTTCAAGAGAGTGGCTGCGAGTTTGAGTGCTGATTCGCTTTTGCCGCCGAGCATCCGCGCGATTTCTTCCTCGCGCGTTTTGCCAGTAACTTCACGCAGATTCGAAAATGTGCGACCACGCGTGACATCCTTGGTCACAACAAAATGCGAAGAAGCTGTCGCGGCGACTTGTGGCAAATGCGTGATGCAAATCACCTGATGATCTTGCCCTAATGTCCGCATCTTTGCACCGACCGCGTGCGCAATCTCGCCGCCAACGTTCGTGTCGATCTCGTCGAAGACGAGCAGGGGAATCGCATCTTGCGCCGCCAGTGCAGATTTGATCGCGAGCATCAAGCGCGAGATTTCGCCACTCGACGCGATCGCGCGAAGCGGCTTCAGCGGTTCGCCCGGATTCGGAGAGAAAAGTAATTCCATCGAATCGAATCCATTTCGGCTGGGCTCATCCAGGCTGCTGAGTTTTGCCTCGAACTCAGATTGGCGAAACCCGAGATCGCGCAGGTGGTGCCGGATATTTTCGGATAGTTTCGGCGCGGCTTTTGCGCGCAATTTCCGCAGCGCTTCGCCGGCACGGTTCATTTGCGCGCGAACATTCTCGATCTCTCTTGCGAGACGCTCCAACTCTATGTCGCGCCCCTCGATTTTCTGCACCCTTTCCGCCGCGCGCTCGGCGAACGCAATCACTTCGGCGATCGAGCTGCCATATTTGCGCTTCAATGTTTCGAATAGCGAGACGCGTTGCTCAAGCGCGGCGAGTTGTTCCGGGTCGAGATCGAGTTTTTCTGCGTAAGCGGAAAGCGCGCGCGCAATCTCGGAAAGCTCGACCACACTGGCAGCGTGGGCGGACGAAAATTGCGCGATCGAGCTGTCGATCTTTTCCAACTCTCGCAACAACCGCTGCGTTTCCGCAAGCTGTGAAAGAACGGAACGATCGGCCTCGGAAAGTTTGTTCGCTATGGCGCTGGCCAGCTCAATCAACCGTTTGCTGTTGCTAGCCAGCTTGTAGCGGTTCTCAATTTCTTCCTCTTCACCAGCGACCAGGTTCGCCGATTTGATCTCGCTGATCTGATGACGAAGCAGATCGAGCTCCTGCTCGCGCGCCGTTTCCGCGGTATTGAGCGCGGCCTGTTCTGCCAGCAGCGACTGTAGTTGCCGAAAGTGTTTTCGATATTCGTCGAGCTGTTCTTCGGCCCGAGCGAACGAATCCAGCAAGCTTAATTGCGTGTCCGGCGAGAGCAAAGATTGGTGATCGTGCGGCCCGTGTAGATCGACAAGTTCGTCTCCGAGATTTTTCAGGACCGACAGCGTAGTTGGAGAACCGTTGATAAACTGGCGTGTTCCTCCACCACCCGAAAAGCTTCGTTTGATGATGAGATCGCCTTCGCACGGTTCGATTCCGGCTTCGACCAGTTGCGGATTTAATTTTTGCAGATCCTTTCCGGTGAAGACGGCTTCCACCGTGCAAAGATCGGCCCCGGTGCGGATGAGCGATTTATCCGCGCGCTCGCCCAACAAAAGTTGCAGCGCGCCAATGATGATCGACTTGCCCGCGCCGGTTTCTCCCGTAACGCCGATAAAGCCTGGTCCGATCTGCCACTCGAGTTCTTCCACGAGCGCGAGATTCTTGATTCGCAACAGGGTGAGGATCGCAGGCATTACGGAAGCCGAGAGTTTTTGGTTGAGAGTTGAGAGTCAGGGCTTTCGAAGATTTCAAGCCCTCAACAATTAACTTTCAACCCCTGAAAACAGTACGTGGCGATTAGGCGAACTGCCCGGAAGATTTGCTACCAAGACTTCCAAAATGGTTTGCTGGGGGAGGAAGGCGACCGAAGCCTCTTCATAAATTTGTCCATGTCACGGGCCAATTCCGCCGATGTTTTGCTCATCCGGCGAAACTCCGACTCAATATCCCTCTCCAACGCGATGTCCCGTTGCGGCATTTGGTGGCAACACTCCAGCGCGTCCTCGAGCACTCGTTTGTAATTGTTCTGGTTTGTACACTGTCGAAAGCCACTGGCGGCGATCCGCAAGAAACGTGATAGCATTTCAGGCGACAGCTCGATGCCTTCACTACTGATGTAATCGCGATATCGGAAAAAGATACCTTGTAGTTCATTGTACTTTGAAGTCCCGGAATCCTCTCTCGAAACATATATACCTGGTGTCGGTGGCTCGGGAGGCGGAATTGGCGTGGTCAGCGCCATTTGAATCGCTAACGCGAATCGACTCACAAGCTCGTCTGCGGAGATCATGCGTCTAACGGGCCCGAAGGCGTCGTGGTATTTCGAACAGATGGCATCGACGCGTGTGATGAAACCAAAGGGGTCGTCAAAATTCTGCTCACGGTTTTCGATGTCCATACGGAACCGAATAACATCATCGAATGTAGAGCAGCGCGAAGCGCTGGCCTCCAGATCATCAACAATGCCCTCAAGCTCCTGCTTTGATAAGGCAGTCGGTGATGTGTTGACGTCGTGCGTCATTATTTTCTTCGTGATCCGGTCACCAATGACCATCGCGAAGTAATCCTGCTGCGGACGATCAGGTAACTGCTGCTGGGCATCACGATAAGCTTCGCGGCCGCGCGCACGTCCGTTTTTGACTGCAGTAACACCATGCTGAATACTTCGTCATCCAATCCTAACTCTTTCCGAAAACGCTCCAAGTCTGCTACGAGCGCCCTGTTGATGAATTGAAGATGAGGTGGCAGCACCCGATGCCATTCCGGTTCGCCGCTAAACGATGATGAAAAGTGACTCATTGAGCTACGCAGTGTCTATCCATGAGGCTTTCCCTCGAGTGCAGGTTGGTGATGGACGCCCCAAAATTCCGGTGGATATAGACCGATGAGCCTCACCTCGCCGTACGCCTCCATCGTTGAGAAGTCCGCAAGCCAAATCTCCAAGAAGCCAGTGTCAGCGTAGTCGCTGGAGAACGATCTATCCTGCATCCAAGTCAGTGAGTCGAATGTATAGTCTAGAAGCTCGATGACAAGGACGGTGCTGTCTGGTGTGCGCCAGTGGACGGACTGCCGTTTTCGCTGCTTATCAGCGACTATCACATGAACTGCGGCAAGAAGATCGTGCGCAGACATCGCCCGGTCTGTCCAGATCCGATCCCAAAGTGCGTCGTTGTGATCGTGTGGCGACCGAGCCAACTCGATACCAACCCGTTCACCAGAAGGCCTGGTGCAAATGAAATCGGGACTTTCGCCGTTACTCACGACCTTCATAGAAACGCCCGTCACTTTGGCATGCGCCTCGAGGAACCGAAGCAAATGCTCCTCCTCCACCATCTTTTTGCCAAGGTCACGATCCGACATGCGCGTGGTTGTCGCTTAACAAGAATTCGACCTCAAGAATCCGCAATGAGTTGCAGATAAGATCTCATCGAATGATTCCGCGCTCGCTTTGCTCGATGAATTGGATCAGTTCGGTGATCTCTTCTGTTTCCGGTAATTCTTTCCGCATCGCTTCGATTGCCTGCCGTCGGTTGTATTTCGAACGGTAAATCAGGCGAAACGCTTCTTTTATTAGCTTCACGCTTTCGGGCGGAAAATTTTTACGTTCCAAACCGACCAGATTGATCCCGCGGATTTCGGCCGGATTGCCGTCCGCGATCATGAATGGAGGAACGTCCTGCACAATTTTAGAGCATCCGCCGGTGATCGCGAACCGGCCGATCCGGCAAAATTGATGCACGGCGGTTAGTCCGCCCATGATCGCATGATCTCCGACCTGCACGTGCCCGCCCAAGGTGCCGTTGTTGGAGAAAATAACGTGATTGCCGACGGTGCAGTCGTGTCCGATATGACTGTAAGCGAGAAAATTTCCGCAATTGCCGATTCGTGTTTTGCCTTCGCTCGTCGTGCTGCGATGTGCGGTTACGAATTCACGAAACGTATTTTCATCGCCGACTTCCAGATAAGTCGGTTCGCCGCGATATTTTAGATCCTGCGTTTGCTGGCCGATGGAGCAGTAAGCATAGAACCTGTTTTTCGCTCCGGCCTTCATCGGACCGCAGAGCGTGACATGATGTTGTAGCCAGCAATTTGGGCCAAGCACTACGTCGGGTCCTATTACGCAGTAGGGTCCGACGATTGTTCCAGCACCGAGTTGCGCTCCCGGGTCCACGATCGCGGTGGGATGAATCTGCACATCACTCATCATGGCCAACCTCTCACCTCAATCCTCTCCCCTTGGCGTAAGGAGAGGCGGAAAATCTTCGCGCTGTTGTCCGGAGAGTTCGCGCGTACCGCGTGATCGGCACGCCTCGCCCTTTGTAAGGGAGAGGGGAGGGTGAGGGTTCGCTCTGCTCATTTATCCATAAACGTAAACATTAGTTCGGCTTCGGAGACGATAGCGTCGTTCACAACGCAATGACATTTGGCTTTTGCCAAGCGTTCGCCGCGCGATTTGGTAAGCTCGGCGTGAATGAAGATGGTGTCTCCGGGCAATACCGGTTTGCGGAATTTCACTTCGTCCGCGCTCATGAAATACCCGATGCGGCTGGTCGTCTTGGCCAGCTTGAACAACAGAATGCTGGCGACTTGTGCCATCGCTTCCACCTGCATCACGCCGGGCATAACGGGATGACCGGGGAAATGTCCTTGAAAGAACGGCTCGTTGATTGTGACCGTCTTAACGCCGACACATTTCGTTTCGGTTTCGAAACTGAGGATGCGATCGACCATTAGAAACGGGAAACGGTGGGGTAAAATCTGCATCACCTCATCAGTATCGAGCCCTCCATCGCCGCTTGGGATTGTTCGCGGCGCAGCCACAGCGCTTCTTCGCGTCTGCTCACGAGTGATCGAGCGCGCCAGATCTGCATTGGCGGCGTGACCAGGTTTCACTGCGACCACATGACCGCGAATACGCCGTCCGACCAGAGCGAGGTCGCCGATGATATCGAGGATTTTGTGCCGAACGAATTCGTCAGTGAACCGCAACGGCTCCTTGCTTAGCACAGCTTCTCCGCGCACGACGATCGCGTTTTCAAGGCTGCCGCCTTTGATGAGATTTTTGTCCATCAGCGGCTTAACATCTTCGTAATAAACAAACGTGCGGGCCGGGGCGATCTCGCGTTCGAAAACTGCGGGTGTAACTTCCACCGATAAAAACTGCGCGAACTGATTGTTTGGTCCGGCTTGTGTGCACGAAATGCGGAACTTCTCATCCGGCAACAAAACGAGCAGAGCGCCGGTCTTTGATCCAACATGCATCGTTTCGCGCACGTGGAAAAAATCGCGTGGTTCTTCCTGCGCAGTGACGCCAGCTTTCCTGATCAGATCGACATAGACTTGGGCGCTGCCGTCGCCAATCGGCGGTTCGTTTGCGTCCATTTCCACAATGGCGTTGTCTATCCCCATGGCCCAAAGCGCGGCCAGCACATGTTCGACTGTGTGCACGCGGACAGAACCTTCGCCGATGGTCGTGGCGCGCTCGACGGTCTTCAAATTCTCGATCTTCGCGTCGATGGTCGGCTCGTCCTGCAAATCCTTGCGTTTGAATTTAATTCCGTGATCCGCCGGCGCGGGATGGAGTTTGAGGGTGACTTTTTCGCCCGTGTGCAATGCGGTGCCGCTAAAGCTAGCGGTCTTGCTTACGGTATGTTGAAGCTCAGGCGTCGAGGCCATTTGTAATCAGCAATCGCTTGCGTTGTAGCGGTGCTTGTGTCAAGCACCGTTCTTCCATGTCGGCGGTCGTAGATCGCCGCTACAGTTCATTTCAATTGAAACTCGCCGCAATCGAACGCCATCATCTGATCAACTTTTGAGATGCGTAATCGATGGAAACCTGTGCCATCATCCTGCCAAAAATCGAGAGACTTGTCACTAGCCTTGGTCACCAATACCCGTGCCAAATTCGGCGACTCACTTACGGTGAAGAGCGGCAGGTCGTCGCTCGTTTTCAAGTAGCTTCCGTCGCTGTCAAACCCGGCGGCCACATTGATTATTGACCGTTTATCGTTGGCCAGTGGATTTGGCATAAGCTTCACCTTCACGCTGGCACCTGGGTTGGTTTGAGGCGGAGACTCCGCGACCTGGCCCAGGTCTTCGACTTTAAGACGACCAACAAGGTAACCGCGGGCACGATATTTTCCGGCGGGCACATCTTCGTCATTGTCGTTTCTCCCGTCCCATTGAGTTACCAGCGCGTCGGCGCCGATTGTAAATTCGCTCAGACTCGATTCCTGATGCAGGACGCGCACCAGTTTGCCGTTCGCATCGAAAATGCCGAGGCTGATCGTTCCTTCCAATGGCGGCGGAACGAAGCTGATGCGCGCGCTTCTCGCGGGTGAAGCCGAAGGCGTTTGCTCTGGAGCGGGCGGAGGCGCGACAGATTCTTCCGGCGATATCAGAGGAGAAGAAGATTCCTCCGGAATCGGGGGAGAACTCGGGTTTGGCGACTCTTGCGAGGCGACGACGGACGCCAAAATGGCTATCAGAAACGCGAAACTGACCCTTGCCGTCATATCGAGCGAAGTCGAGACATCTTTTACATTTCTCAAGAATGTCGAGAGATTCCTCGACTTCGCTCGGAATGACAAAGGCTAAGCATAATAGCGCCAGTTCAGATTCGGAAACAGGTTGTCGCGGCATTCGCAGTCATGCAGGAAGTTATGATCGACGTCATTTGCGACAAACTGATCGTGTAAACGGTTGAAGCGAGCAAGATGATCGATGGTGCGTTTGGTCGCATACTCGCGCGCAGTGCCGGTCTTCATCAAAAACGCCCAATCGCTCGATTGCGCCAGCAAAAGTTCACGTGCGAGTTGCTTCAAAACGCGATCTGCAAGCGGGCCGCAGCTTTCTGCATGACTGCGCGCAGCTTCAGTCATTCGCTGCGCGGTGCTGTGCAAATGCGGATAAAACCACGCGTTGCTCGGATCGAGCCAGACGCCGAGATGGCCGTTCTCGCCCCAAGTTGAAGCTGCGGGCTCAACGATCTGCTGTGTCGGATATGCCGCCAGATATTCACTTGGTGTGGTGAGTCGAAAATCCGGTTCGCTTGCCGCTTGGCGAATAAATTGTTCAAGGAAACGTGGTCCTTCGAACCACCAGTGCCCAAACAATTCTGCATCAAATGGAGCGATAACAATTGGGTCGAAACCAAATTCGCTGATATCGCGAATTTGCTGCCGGCGCTGTTCCAGAAAGTGACTAGCATGTTTCGCCGCCGCATTTTCCGCCGCCGGGCGATCATACAACTGTTTCTCATTATCACGTCCGGTGATCCGGTGATATTTCACACCTGAGAATTTTCTGCTTCCGCGCGCAAGCGGCCCCAAATGCTCCATGGGAAGATCGAAACCGATGTCGCGGTAGAAGTCCCGGTAGGCTGGATTACCCGGGTAACCTTCGTGCGCGCTCCAGACCTGCCGGCTTGAATCGCGGTCACGCGCAAACGCCGCCGGCCCCGCCGGCGTATAGCAGGGCGCATAAATCGAGCGGCATGGGCGCGGTTTTCCAAATAACAAGCCGTGTGCGTCCAGAATGAACCAGCGAATATTTGCTTCCTGTAAAGGTGCTTCCAAGCCCGGCGCGTAAGCACATTCTGGCAACCAAAAACCGCAGAGCGCCGCACCGAAAAGATCGACATACACATCGCGGCCGATCAAAACCTGCGCACGTGCCGCTTGAGGCGCTTGCTGTTGAAGAATGGGGAGCAAGCCATGCGTGGCCGCGCTGGCGATGATTTCGAGTGTGCCCGTGTCTCGCAGTTCGCGGAAAACAGAGAGCAGATCACCTTTCCATTGATCGACAAAGAGACGACGATTCTCAGAGAACAGCTCGAAGTAAAACTCTGCGAGTTCACGAAGCTGCGGATGATTACGGTTCCGCTTTTGTTCGCGCGCAGTGAGGTCGATCAACCCATCCAGATGTTGCACATAACGTTCGCGCAAAAGCAGATCCTGAAGCATCGCGCACAGCGTTGGCGTCACGGACATCGTGAGTTTGAACGGCACAGAGTCGTCCACCAAACGCTGCATCATGCGCAACAAGGGGATGTAACTCTCCGTGACCGCCTCGAAGAGCCAGTCTTCTTCGAGGAAGTGCTCATGCTCAGGATGCCGAACGAACGGAAGATGAGCGTGAAGAATAAGCGCGAGGTAGCCCACACCCAAACCGGAAACCGGAAACTGGAAACCGGAAAGTAAAAAATAACTGAATCGACAGCTGCCTATCCGGTTTCTACTATTGCAATCCGGTATCTCAGAGCGTCCGGCAAAAGTCCTGGAAGCGGTCCAGACCTTTCTTTATGACGTCCATGCTCGTGGCGTAGCTGAGCCGGACGGTGCGGTCGTCGCCGAAGGCAGCTCCCGGGACCACAGCGACGCTGGCTTTGCTCAGCAAACGGTCGGCGAAATTTTGAGAAGTCAGCCCAAGCTGACTGATGTTGACCAGCACATAAAATGCGCCCTGAGGTTTGACCGCAGTGACATTCGAAATCTTCGAGACGCGCTCGAACATGTAATTGCGACGTATATCGAATTCGTCGCGCATATCGGCGAGCGGTTGTTGATCACCTCTTAACGCGGCAAGCGCGCCATACTGCGAAAAGGAAGACGGATTGGACGTGGTATGGCTCTGGATCGAATCGACCGCTTTAGCCACTGCTTCCGGCGCCGCCAGATAACCGAGCCGCCAACCGGTCATGGCGTAGGATTTACTGAATCCGTTAATGGTGATGGTGAGGTCGTACGCTTCTTTCGAAAGGGACGCGATGCTCACATGTTTGGCGTCGTCGTAAACGAGTTTCTCGTAAATCTCGTCGGACAAAATGTAAATGTCTTCCTCGGCGGCGACTTCGACGATTGCCTGCAATTCTTCACTTGTATAAACGGAGCCTGTCGGATTGCCGGGGCTATTCATGATCAACATCTTGGTGCGCGGCGTCATCGCATTTTCAAAATCTTCGGCACGCATTTTCCAGCCATTGCGCTCGCTCGTGGGCACGATCACCGGTTCAGCACCGACCAGGCGCACCATGTCCGGGTAACTGACCCAGTACGGCGCCGGGATGATGACTTCGTCGCCCGGTTGGCATGTTGCCAAGATAGCGTTGTAGCACGAATGCTTCGCGCCATTGCTTACGATGACCTGAGCGGCGCGATAACTTAGCGCATTGTCGGTGGCCAATTTTTCAGCGATGGCTTGGCGCAGCTCGGGAATGCCGGCGCTGGGCGTGTACTTGGTAAAGCCGGCTTCCAATGCGTCGATCGCGGCTTTTTTTATGTGCTCGGGTGTATCGAAATCCGGTTCGCCCGCGCCGAAGCCGCACACGTCAATGCCTTCAGCCTTCATGGCTTTGGCTTTGCTATCGATCGAGAGAGTGAGCGAAGGAGTCAGTTGAGCGGCGCGTTCGGAAATTTCCATTGCAGTAAGCTTATTCAAAATGGGAGCGCAAACTATTGGCGATGATAGAAGTTTTCAATGAGAGGTTTGAAATTATTCTCTTCGATTTGGATGATCCCCATTTCGTGTTTCGCGTTCTCAGGAGAATCCGATGCGTGCGCCGCGTTGATCATGATCGTCTGGCCGAATTCTCGGCGAATTGATCCAGGTGGGGCTTTGGCCGGATCAGTCGGGCCAAGCACGTCACGGATCTTGCGCACCGCATCTACGCCTTGATACACAATGGCGATCGATTTTTCCGTGCCAGGAGCATCGCGCTCCTCCGGCGGACACTCGCTTGGCTTTCGGCCAGCCATGAATTCGATAATGCTTTCCCAGTTTTGGCGGCCGTTTTTTTGGCCGAGTTTTTTCTCAAGGACTGGCAATACAGGCCCGTAGAACTCCTCCGCCTGGGCGACGCTCATGCAGTGCACCTTAAAACCGATGATGGTCAAGCCCGACCTGGAAAACACTTCGATTACGCCGCCGGGCCGCAGATTTGGGAATTTGAAGTTGTCGGGCTTGATCAGGACGAGTGTCTTTTCGACTTGCGCGTCCGCGGGGAAGCGGATGGTGCGATCCAGGATGCCGCCGTCGGAATCGGAAAAATCCGCCCAGAGCTTCAAATCGCGCTCGACTGCTTTTGGATCGAAAGACGCCAGCACGCCGGGCTCGAAGTAGGTTACTTTGCCTGAATCATCCGTGATGTAATCGCCGTAGGTATCGCGAATTGTTTCGCCGCTGGTCCGTTCGTGCAAGATGTGGCCTACCGTGCGATGAATCCTTTCCACCGCGTCCTGTCCGCGAAAGATGAGGAATAACACACGCGGCTGCTGACCGTTCCTTTCGCCGGTGAAATTTCTCAGGATGTATTCGCGGATCAGCTCCTGCGTCGCGCGATGACGCGGATCGGTTTCCGTCACGACCGTGTCCGCGTAGCGCTTCGCCAATTCCGCGCTCGGAGCAAACATGCGTCCCCCGACGAGATCGAGTCCCGTGCGGGAAATCAACCGGCCAACGATGCCGCCGGTGCGCGATTTGCGCATCGAGTACGGCGTGACGATGACATAGGCAAGCTCTTCAGTTTGCATTTCGATTACCTTAGCGGCGGTCTATAAGCGCCGCAAAATTCTTCTCCCAAACACTGCAGGGAAAGCTTGCCGATCGCGCGCCCTGGAGTTTGCGCCCGCCGAGATCTTTTCGCGACGCTACACCGTCGATCTTATTTTTTCTCGGGCGATGGCTCGTTTTTCATCCCAGCCATCTTCTGCGCGAGACCGGCCGCGAATTTTTCGTATTGGACGTTGTCGATACTAAAGCTGCCGAGCATGTAATTGGAGTTGCTCCAAGACCAATTCTGATCTGCATCGTTGTAAGTCATCCTTGTCGTGCGTCCTTGTTCGTATTGGTGATGCAGCGGATCGGCGCCCGGCGGGTTGACAATTTTCGGCGCACCGCCCATGCCGCCTTCGACCAGGTGGCCATGGAACGTGCCGTATTGCCCAATGGTGATCTGGTGCTCCTTACCGTCAATCGTTCGAGTGATCAGCGCATAGCGCGTCTCCGTTTTCTTCGAAGCGCCGGGAGTTAATACTTTTGCAGCGATCGCCTCCAGAGCTTTGCGCTGTTCGGGATTGGCCTTCTTGTCGATGTAGTAATAGGCAAAATTCCACTTTCCAAACGATTCCATCATCGTCTGGCCCTCTGGACTTTGGCCCATTGTTGCGAGAGCGAGTCCATCGAGTTTTGTGTTTCCGTAATTACCTTTGTCGATGAAGAGAACTTGTCCGCCGCCGCAGGTCATTTTGGTCGGTTTGGAGTTAAACCAACATGGACAGGCAGCATCACACGAGCAGGCTTCTTCGAGCTGACCGGTAATCTTCCACGGTGTAGTATCTTTTGGCTCGTTCCCGGCTCGCAGAGGCGTGACATGGAAGAGGAGAGCCGCAACGAGCATGCACTGCAGGAGTAATTTCATCTTCATGGGGAAACTTTATGACTGCGCGTGTAATGCGGGCAACTTCATTTCAAGGCCGCCCTGCCAGCCGTAGCTTGGGCCGTGTGGGCGGTCCGCCTGTGCTAAAGCTACGGCGCACTCGCTGCAGTGTAGCTGTGCGCTGGGCTCCAAGCGAAGGCTGGAGCGGGTGACGAGGCTCGAACTCGCGACGTCCACCTTGGCAAGGTGGTGCTCTACCAACTGAGCTACACCCGCGTTTTTGACAGCGAATAATAATGTCCAAACCCCCGCGCCACGCAACCTTTTAATTGTTCCCGCAGGCTTGAAATCGTTGAATCCAATTTGGGCGCTTAGTGCATCCTATGACCAAAGCACCAATATGAAAAAATTAATCCTCCTCTGCATTTGCTCCATTGCGCTGGCTGCGGGCTTGTTTGCGCAGGCCCCCACCGCATCGCCGGTCGCGAGCCCGTCAGCAACAACAACAGCAACCGCCAGTGCCTCTCCGTCGGATCTCGCCGACAGAATTCACCAGAAGCTGGAGAAAAAGCTTCGCGGCCATCACGGTATTACCATTGACACAGGCGATCAGAATGAAGACGCCGATCTTCGAAAAATGCGTGATTTCGTGGCGATTCCAATCGTGGCGATCGTGTTTCTGTCAATATTCGGCGCGCCTGTGCTGATCGTGATCATGATAGGGATGTTTGCTCTTCTAATAAGCCGTATGCGGCAGCGGACCATCCGAATGATGGTTGAGAAAGGTCAGCCAATTCCAGCAGAACTGCTTGCGCCGGCCGCGCGATCGGTGCGCCGGCGGTCCGACGTGCGTCGTGGAGTTATTTGGGCCATGGTTGGGCTCGGTGCGATGATCTTCTTTGGCGCCGTGAACGACTGGGAAGGCGGCGTATGGTCTTTAGGACTGATTCCGTTTCTGATCGGCCTTGGCTACCTCATGGTGTGGAAGTTGGAAGGCAAAAAGGACGTTCCTCCTCCTCCGCCCGGACCGTAATATTGAGACCGTGGAGCTGACCGATGCGGACCTTATCGCGCGAGTTCTTGTCGATGACGATCAGCACGCGTTTGGCGAGCTCGTGCGTCGCCATCAGTCCAGTGTGCGTGGTGTGCTGCGACAACTCACGCGGACAGATATTGCCCTCGCCGATGATCTCGCGCAGGAAACTTTTCTTCGCGCCTACAAGAATATCCGGGGCTTTCGCGGTGAAGCGCGATTTTCCACCTGGCTTTATCGCATCGCTTACAATTGTTTTCGCGAGGATGCGCGCAAACGCAAAGAGCTTGTCGGCGTGGATGAGGAGCAATTGCAAGCCGAGCACGACCCGCAGACTATCGATCCTGGTTTGAGACACGATCTAATGCATGCCCTGAATCGACTTCCGTTGAACGAGCGCACGGCTGTGGTGCTTTGCTGCCAAAACGGATTATCGCATGATGAAGCTGCGCGGGTCCTCGATATTCCGCTCGGAACCGTGAAGACGAACGTGCTTAGAGGGCGCGAAAAACTGAAACGCACACTGGCGGCGTGGGGACCAAATTAATATAATGAACGCAATGATCGATGACGAAACGCTGGACCGACAACTCCGCGAAGCGGCGCTGTATATTGACGACGAAGGCTTCACCGAGCGCGTCATGGCCAGATTGCCTGCAGCGCGACGCGAACCGCGATGGCTGCGCGCAATGATCCTGCTCGGCCTGACATTACTCGGAAGCGGAATTGCCTATTTGCTTTCCGGTGGTGGCCGTTTCGTTCGCGAAGGCATGATCCAGTTGTCGGACTTCCCGATTTGGCTGTTGCTCGTGTTCGCGTTCGGTTGCGGTCTTGTGGTTGGCGCCTTCGCTGTCATCGTTGCCGTTCGCAAAACGCCAGAAGTGCGCGATATCGCTCGGCTGCGGTTTTGAACAACGTCCCGGTTAAGCCGCGGATAACTCGCGCGCCTGCTTAACATCGAGATCGATCTGGCGGGCGAGCGCCTCGACATTTTCGAATTTTTTCTCCGGCCGGAGATAGCGGATGAATCGCACTTCTAGATCCTTTCCGTAAATATCGCGCTCGAAATCGAAAAGGTGAATCTCCAGAATGCACTCACATTTGCCGGTGTCCACGGTTGGCCGATAACCGAGGTTCACCACGCCTTGATAAATAACCCCGTCCAGCTTCGCTTCGGCGAAATAGACGCCGTTTGGCGGGAACTGTTCGTTGTGGGCGCTCAGATTTGCCGTTGGGAATCCAATCTTTTTGCCTCGATTGTCGCCGCTCACAACGGTTCCAAGAATTGTGTATTCGCGGCCAAGCAGCCGCGCGGCCTTTGGCAGATCGCCTGCTTCTACGGCTTGACGAATCGTCGTGCTGCTTACCAGCTCGCCGTTGACGGTCACCGGCGGAATTCCCACGACACCGAAATCGAAGCGTGCGCCGAACTGGTTGAGCAGTTTGAGATTACCGCGCCGATTTTTTCCAAACGACCATTCATGGCCCACACAAATCTCGCGTAGCGGCTTCGAATGCTTCACTAATTGCTGCACGAAGTCTTCGGGCTCGGTTGCGGCAAATTCTTTATCAAACGTAATGATCAGAAGATGGTCCACACCGAGATCGCGAACTAAAGCGATCTTGTGCCGGGTAGCGGTAAGCAAATGAGGCGCCGCTTCCGGCCGCAATACCTTTTCCGGGTGCGGATCGAATGTGAGCACGACAGGCGTTCCGTTGGCCGCCTGGGCGTGTTCGGCGGAAGTCGAGATGACTGCCTGATGGCCGAGATGCACGCCATCGAACACGCCGATGGCCAGAAAAAGCGGACCGGACAATCGCGAGAGATCCGAGATGGATTGAAGAATTTCCATTAGGTGAAATTATGCTCCGCGCATCCTCGAAACTTCCGGAAGGCTGAGCAGCTGGCTGAGAATTTGTTCGCGTGTCGCATTTTTGATTTGATCAACTGTGATCGCGTTCGTGACATCGAATCGGCCGGATTTTATCCGGCGCAGCGATTTCAAATGCGCGCCACAACCGAGGGCCTCGCCAATGTCATGAACATAAGTTCGAACATAAAAACCTTTACTGCACAGAACACTAAAGTCGATTTCGGGCAACGCGATCCGATCGATTGTGTAGCGATAGACGTGCACCAGGCGCGGCTCGCGCTCGACTACTTTTCCCTTCCGAGCGAGCTTGTAGAGCGGCACGCCACCGTGCTTTTTCGCAGAGACCATTGGCGGCAGCTGATAAAAATCGCCCCGGAACTTTTCAAATGCTGCGCGAATTTGATTTTCATCCAGCGCGGGGACTGGCCGCTGCTGAATCACTTCGCCTTGTCGATCCTGCGTGTCGGTCGTCACGCCGAGCACAAACGTACCGACGTACTCCTTGTCTTCGCTCATCAGCAAATCCTGGACTTTTGTGCCACGCCCAACCGTGAGCAGCAATAGGCCCGTGGCGATCGGATCGAGTGTGCCGCAATGACCGATTTTCCTCGTCCCGAGCTGTCGCCGCGTCAGCGCAACAACGTCGTGCGAGGTCATGCCTTCGGCTTTATCGACCAGCAGGATGCCGTCAGGATCCGCGCTTAAGGACGTCACGAATTTCCTCCAGAACCTTTTCTTCGACTTCGGCGAGGCTCCCGCGAACGCGCGCGCCGGCAGCCAG
>Ga0209689_1001806_pt1 | contig 16046 bp, 15 predicted proteins | sample GraSoiAngelo_149_FD_187119 | JGI IMG/M metagenome (GOLD analysis project Ga0209689, IMG submission 187119) | Grasslands soil microbial communities from the Angelo Coastal Reserve, California, USA - 14_1009_09_30cm (SPAdes) (version 2) | ecosystem: Environmental > Terrestrial > Soil > Grasslands ...
CGTTCTCCGCTGCAGCGCGCGTCGCGTGAATTGCCCTTGGGGAGGGGCCAAGCGGATTCTCGTTTGAGGCCAGCTTGGTGATTGCGCCTGGATCGACATCGAGTTCGCGCGCCGTTTCCTCGATCGGTTTTCCCGGTTGGTAAACAGCAAGGTCGCGCAATTGTGGGTTCGCCAGTTCCCAAATTGAAGTCATGCGCGAGAGATTAACTGCAGTGGGACAAGTTTCCAACTTGCCGTACCGATGCTGGCTCGCCGCGGCGAGCGCCACAACAAAAAGCTGTGCAGGCCGCGCAGTTTGTCGCAATGTTTGCACGGCGAATATTTGGCGGATCGCAAAGACGATTTTAGGTTTAACCGTGGACGACGAAATCATCTACCTCGATAACAACGCCACGACGCAGCTCGACCCCGCAGTGATCGAGGAGATGCTGCCGTTTTTGACAAAGTATTACGGCAACCCTTCCAGCGGTTACGCGTTTGCCGTCAAAGCGCGAAAAGCCGTCGATCTCGCCCGCGAGCGGCTGGCGGCATTACTCGATTGTGAACCCTCGGAAATTGTTTTTACCAGCGGCGGGACAGAATCGAACAATTCGGTAATTAACTCCGCGCTGCAGTTCGACCCGCGCGGCAAACATGTCGTCACGAGCGCCGTCGAACACAGCGCAGTGCTGCGACCCTGCCAGGATCTCGCCAAACGCGGCTGCGAGGTGACATTTCTGGGCGTGGATCGACATGGCAACGTCGATCTTGCCGAGCTGGAGGCGGCGATTCGTCCGGAAACGGCATTCGTTTCGATGATGTGGGCAAATAACGAAACCGGCGTGTTATTTCCGGTCGAGAAAATCGCTGAGATATGTCGTGAGAAAGGCGTTCTGTTTCACACTGACGCCGTGCAAGCGACCGGAAAAATCCCGGTTCGCCTGCGCGATACGCCGATCAATTTCCTTTCCCTATCCGCGCATAAATTTTATGGGCCAAAAGGCGTCGGTGCGCTTTATGTGAATCGGCGAACGCGCTTTTACCCCTTGATTGCTGGCGGAGGTCAGGAAAACGAGCGCCGAGGCGGAACAGAAAACGTCGCGGCGATTGCCGGCTTGGGGAAAGCCGCCGAGCGCGCTATCGAATATCTCTCGGAGGAAAAAACGCCCGTTGGTTCCATGCGCGACCATTTTGAAAAAGCGATCCTGGAAACGGTGAGTGGAGCATCGGTTAACGGCGCTGGCGCCGCCCGCGTCCCAAACACGTCGAGTTTTTCGTTTGAAGGCATCGAGTCTCCAGCGGCCCTTCTCTTATTGGATCGACATCGTATTTGTTGCTCGGCGGGGTCAGCCTGCCGCACGGGTTCGCAGGAAGCTTCGCACGTGCTGCGTGCGATGAACTCGGACACGAATAGCGCGCGGCGCAGTTTGCGCTTTTCTTTCGGTCGCTTCAACACCGACCCGCAAGTCGATCGCGCTATTGAAGTTGTCCCGAGAGTTATCGAAAAGCTGCGTCAGATGGCGGCGCCGGCTCGTGGAAGTGTCGTTTCATCTGCAACCACGGGAAGGCGGGTGAGCCGCTTCGTCGCGCGATTTCTTTCCTTTGGTGTTTAAAGAAAAGCTGACCGCGGCGAACTTGAAGCAACGATCACTGCTCAGCTCAAAGAGCAGGCGGAGCAAATCCAGAAGGTGAGCGCCCAGATTGAAGCGAGTCGATCTGCCCCGCAGTAGCCCTGAACAATCCCTGAAACTGTCAGTGACGTTTCCAAACCGCCGAGCGGCGAGGGGCGCTTGAGAAAGCTACTTTCGGACACCGGGTCGACAATTTCCTTGCAGGGCAATATGGTGCGCGAAGGTTCTTCTTATGAAGGAGACGCCACAAGATCCTACGGCTTCGCGCTACGAGCATGCCGCGCAGGGCTTGCGTCGCAGCGATCTCGATCCCGATCCGATCAAACAATTTGCAAACTGGTTCACGGCCGCGATCGAGGCTGGGATTCGGGATGTCAACGCGATGAGCCTGGCCACCGCCGGCCACGACGGCAAACCATCCGTGCGGATTGTTTTGTTGAAAGGTTTCGACCAGGACGGTTTCGTCTTTTTTACCAACTACGAAAGCGAAAAAGGAAAGCAGCTCGAAGCGAATGCCTATGCGGCGCTGGCGTTTTACTGGATCGAACTGGATCGGCAGGTTCGCATCAGCGGGACAGCGAAGAAAACTTCGCGCGAGGAATCACAAATTTACTTTCATTCGCGCCCGCTCGGCAGCCAACTGAGCGCGTGGGCCTCGCGTCAAAGCGAGGTGCTCGATGGACGCCGCGTGCTTGATGCGCGCATGGCGGAGATGGCAGAACGTTTTGGCAACAAGCGCATTCCATTGCCGCCACATTGGGGTGGGTATCGCGTCAAACCGGAAGTAATCGAATTCTGGCAAGGACGCCCAAATCGTTTACATGATCGCTTTCGTTACCGGCTACAGGCTGACGGCGCATGGCTGATTGAACGCCTCGCGCCGTGAATGCGCACCAATCCCAGCTCGCGATGGTGAATCGAGCAGTCCCTTGCCAGATGCTTCAGTGGCGGCGAAGCCGCATTTATTTTAACGTCGCCCGACGGAGCGGCCGATCCACCTTGCGACGATAATACCGTGAACATCGACATCATCCGCGGCGATATTACGACCCTGCATGTTGATGCCATCGTGAATGCCGCGAACACGACACTTCTCGGCGGCGGTGGAGTCGATGGCGCGATTCATCGCGCCGCTGGACCCGAATTGCTCGCAGAATGTCGGACGCTCGGCGGTTGCCAGCCCGGCGAAGCGAAGATCACTAGCGGATATGAATTACCAGCGCGTTACATCATTCACACAGTCGGCCCGTTTTGGACCGGCGGTAAGCGCGGCGAGCCGCAGACTTTGGCGAATTGCTATCGCAATTCATTGCTAGTAGCCGTTGAAAACCAAATCAAGACGATTGCCTTCCCGGCGATCAGCTGCGGCGCCTATGGTTATCCGATTCGGGAAGCAACGCGCATTGCCGTGGAAACAACGCGCGAATTCCTCGCGACCGACGACAAAATCGACAAAGTGATTTTCGTCGTCGCAAGTGACGAGATCCTCCGCGTTTATCAGCGGCTTCTGTAGCGGCGCTCTGCCTGCAACGTGGTAGCTCTGCGAAGACGGGTGAGCGCAGCATATTTTCTCGTAGTCGAGCGCCAGATCGCTTTCGATTTCTTCGCACGCCTTCCCTGGATATTTGTGAAACCCTTCGTAATCGATGCGATACGCCGGCGCGTAATGTGCGTAAGTGTAGTCCGCTTTCACGAAGGGCTGCTTTTCGTGGTGTTCCCGCCAGTTTTTTCTTCTTCAGTTGTTGGATTCATAGCTTCTGCCACTCCACGTGCGCCATACGCCGCAGCGATGCCGCCGACCACTGTTCCAAATGCCGCGCCTGTCGGTCCGCCGATTGCCGCGCCGAGGGCGGCGCCAGTGACAGCTCCACCGGCTGCTCCCACGCCAGTGCCCACTGGGTGCGCGCCCGGTTCGCCCGTGAACGGGTCGGTATTTTTCCTCGGTTTTTCCGTCATTCCGTCGGTGCCCCCTGCAGTATCGCCTTACCTGATTCGCGAATTGGCGCGCCAGCGGACGTGAAGGGCATAGTAATAACTTGAGAGACGCAACTAAACCGCCATTTACGATTCCTTTGTATGATTAATCCGAACGAAAATGATCTTACGAGGGACGAACCGCTTCCGACGCAACTCCAGTCGGGCGAAGAAGAAATTGGCTCGAGTGGGCGTGAGCAGTTTCGTCGAGCAACAAAGAAAATTTCCACAACGATGAGCCATACGTGGGACGAGACGAAGGAGAAAGCGGGCCGGGCGCGGGAACACACGGAGCATTTCGTGCGCGAAAATCCCATGCCGACCATTCTCGGCGCGCTGGGGCTGGGAATCGCGATTGGATTGGCGATCCGCTACGCCTCGACGAGCGAGCAAAAGGCAGAAATTGAGATGAAGTCGCCGCTGGCAAATCTGAACTGGAGTCTTCTTTCGCTGCCTTTTCTCTGGCCGTTGTTCAAATCAGCCAGAGAAAAATATGAAAGCTCGACCGAAGCGATGAAGGATGGCGTGAAGCAACTGAAAAAAATCGACGTCGACCGTTACGCAAAGCCCATTCGCAAGCGTTGGAAGGCGTGGACGCGGTAAGCGTCTCTCGCATTTGAGCGAACAACTACGCGGCTTCGCAGCCTGGGTGGATCGAGCAGTCCCTTGCTCGATGCTAATCCAGGTGGCGCAGCCGCATTAGATCTAGCATCGCCCGACGGAGTGGCTGATCCACCCCCCCAGTTGAATACGCGCCCATCCTCGCGGAAGATGTAGATCTTCGCATGGCGCATTCCATTGCATCCGAGCAACCGGCCTGGCAGCGCAATCCGGTCTTCGAATTTTTTGCGTCGCTCAAGCTCGCGGTCGTTTTGCTCGGGGTCCTGATCATAGCCGCTATCGCCGGCACGATTTACGAATCGAGTTTCGACGCGAAGGTAGCGCGCGCCTACGTTTACGGTGCGCCCTGGTTCAATCTCTGGCTGGTGTTGCTCGCCGCTAATCTGACCGCATCCGCGCTCTCACGCTGGCCGTGGCGCAAACATCACACCGCATTTCTCATCACGCATCTCGGCATCATTACGTTGCTGACCGGCTCGCTCATCGGCCGAATCTCGGGGATCGAAGGAAGCATCACCCTTTTCAAAGGCGAGGCCCCCACCAATCGCTTGGTGGTCGATGAACATCAGCTTCGCGTGCATGACGTTGATGGAATCATCAAAGGATTTCCCGCGGAATTTTTGCATCATCCGCCGACGCCGCAGCGTCCGCGCTATCTTGGCACCCTCGCGTCTGGCGCACGTTTGCAGATCGTCGATTACGCGCCGGCGGTTGAAGGAAAACTGAATCCGAAACCAGTTGCTGATGGCGGCGCCCCTGCGCTGCATTTCACAATTTCGACCGCCATGATGAACCAGCATCTCGAAAGCTGGCTGCTGGTTGACGACCCACAGCATGGAAGTTTCTCGATGGGACTCGCTAACATCGAGCTCAAACGCGGAATCGTACCATCGGCATCTTCGAGCACTCGTCCTCCCGATTCCACGGCGGGGCAAGCGAGCAAAAGTGAAGCGATCGAGCTTGAGGAATCGATTTTCGCGTTTACGAAAGCTCCGGGTGAACAAATCGGCCGCGTCGCCAAAGGTGCAAGTACAGGCGCGAAAGTCCGGCTCGATCAACCGCAGAACGGAAACAAAGGACGAGTCATAATTTCGCTAGGCGACAAAGAAGCCAGCTTTGATGTGGCGGAAAATCTCGGACGCGAGGTCGGGATCGAGGGAACGGAACTCAAACTCAAGATCGACAATTACTGGCCTGATTTTCGGATTCAAGGTGGTAGACCGAGTTCGCTGAGCGACCAGCCGAACAATCCCGTGGTGCTCATCACGATTCACGGCAAAGCTGCGCCCGCTGCGGAGACGGCTCCGAATCCACACGGTGCTGGCACGGAATTCAACACGACCGGAGGCCCGCCCGCGATGCCGCCCGCTGGCGCGGAAGCGCCAAATCATCTCACGCTTTTCATGGCGAATGATGGCGCGATTACTTACGAACTTGTGTCGCGAAAGAATGGAAAATCATCTGGCAACATCGACATGAACAAACCGCTCCCGACCGGTTGGGCCGATTGGCAGTTGAAGGTCGACAAGCTGATGCCGCACGCAAAGCAATGGGTCGATTTCACTCCGATTAAGGCGGAAAAGACTTCGATGGCCGCAGATTTGCCGGATGGCATTCGGGTTCGTCTCGAACAAAACAGCGAAAAGTTTGAGCAATGGGTACCGACCGGCTGGCAAATCACATTACCGACTTCGCCTAACGCGACGATGATCGCTTATGGCTGGAAAGTTATTGGGTTACCGGTTGGACTCGAGTTGCTCGATTTCGACGTGAAACGCAATGAAGGGAGCGACAGTCCTGCCAGCTTTAAAAGTACGCTGCGCGTCGTCGCTGCCGACGGAGAGACTGCCACTGGTTCGTGCTGGATGAATAATCCGTTTAGTTTTCCCGGGGCTTGGTGGCGGACCTGGACAGGACTCACTTACAAAATTTCGCAAGCATCGTGGAATCCAGAAAATCTCGGACAAAGCACGGTGCAGATTTTGCGCGACCCTGGCTGGCTGTTGAAATGGATCGGCTCGCTGCTTGTGGTGACCGGCGTGTTCATGATGTTTTATCTCCAGCCGTATCGAAGACAGACCGAAGGCGAGCCGATCACGCCTAACGGATCAAAACCGCGAAAACAGAAACGCGAAACAGTGCCTGCTTCAGTGGCAATTGCCGATTGAAGATCGAAGCAGGAGGTTGAACGTTGGGACCGATGGGAGATTGGAAAGGCATTCAGTCTTTGGCGCTCGTTAGCATCGTGGCAGTTTTGAGCGCGTGCGCGTCGGGTAAAAAGCCAGCTCGACTCTCCGGCGCGGAGCAATCCGCCTCAGACGGGCCCAAATGGGGTTACTACACCGGTCACCCAGTGACGCGGTGGAATTCGGATGGACTGACAATGACGTTGCTAAGCGAGTTGCGCTACACCGATCCGCACGGAATCGCCTGGGTCGCGCCTGCCGGATCGACAGTGAACGGCGCCTCAATCCCGCGGTCGCTTTGGTCGCTAATGGGCGGACCATTTGAAGGAAAATATCGGGACGCTTCCGTGTTGCACGACGTTTCCTATGAGCAACACAAGCGCCCATGGCAAGACTGCGACCGGATGTTTTACAACGCGATGCGCTGCAGTGGCGTAAGTGCTGTGGAAGCCAAGACGATGTTTTATGCACTTTACCGTTTCGGGCATCATTGGAAGTTCCCGATCAAACGCGCTAAACCTGTGAAGTTCGAGGGAGCGATGGTCGCGCGAGGGGAGGAAATTCCGCGAGCGATCCCGGTGAACGAGAATGACGTCAATGAGGCGCGCGATTGGATTCGTCGCGCTCAGCCAAGCTTGCAGGAGATCGAGCAACGAGCTGAGACCGAAGCGTGGTAATTCCGCGCAGCGAGTCGCTTCTCCTCCAGTTTGAATCAATGAGGTCGTAGCGCCAATCGCTTTCGAGAGCAACGTTCAAGACTTCATCGACGCTTTAGTCGAACCTAGGCCGCTTTCGATTCTGACGCAGGCGCTGCACTGTTTTTGTCCAGTGCGGCTTCCAGGACTTCATCGACATTTTCGACCGGAATGAATTTGAGCTTTTGTTTCGCCTCTTCGGGAACATCGACAAGGTCTTTTTCGTTGAGCTTGGGAATGATGACAGTGGAAATACCAGCGCGCATCGCGGCGAGGCTTTTTTCCTTGAGGCCGCCGATTGGCAGGACGAGCCCGCGCAAAGTGATTTCGCCGGTCATAGCAACATCGGAACGAACCGGCCTGTTGCTGAAAAGCGAGGCGAGCGCGGTAAACATGGCGATTCCTGCCGATGGTCCGTCCTTCGGCACAGCGCCGGCCGGAACGTGCACGTGAATGTCGATCTTTCGAAAATCCTCTGCATTCGCGCCTAGTTCGCCGTCGCGACTGCGCACTAGACTGAGTGCGGCCTGGACTGATTCCTTCATTACTTCGCCGATGTGACCGGTGAGCGTGATGTTGCCTTTGCCCGGATAACGCATCGCCTCGATATGCAGCACTTCGCCGCCGGCAGGCGTATAAGCCAGGCCGGTGACGACGCCTGGCTGACTTGTTTTGAGTTTCGTCTCGCGAACGTACTTGGCCGGCCCCAGTAGTTCGGCCATACGTTCCGGCGTAATCGTGACGCTTTCAGCTTTTCCGCGTGCCACCTGCGCTGCCACGGCTCGGCAGACCGCGCCGATTTGCCGTTCCAATTCGCGAACGCCGGCCTCGTGCGTGTAATCGTTAATAATCCGACAGAAGGCTTCGTCCTGCCACGCGCATTGCTCTGGTTTGAGACCGTTTTCCTCGAGCTGCCGCCGAACCAAATATCTTTTTGCAATCTCCAGCTTCTCTCGCTCGGTATACCCGGGCAGCGAAATCACTTCCATCCGGTCGCGCAACGGTTCCGGGACAGCATCCATATAATTCGCCGTCGCAATGAAGAGCACCTGCGACAAATCGAACGGCACATCGAGGTAGCGGTCGGAAAATGCATGATTCTGGCGGGGATCGAGAACCTCGAGCAGCGCACTCGCGGGATCGCCGCGGAAATCGGCGCCGATTTTGTCGATCTCGTCGAGCATCATCACGGGATTGCGGGTGCCGGCGCGGCGCAGCTCTTGAATAATGCGGCCAGGCATTGAAGCGATATAGGTGCGGCGATGTCCGCGAATCTCCGCTTCATCCCGAATACCGCCCAAACTCATTCGCACAAACTTCCGACCGAGCGCATCAGCGATCGACTGACCGAGGCTTGTCTTGCCGACACCGGGCGGCCCGAGAAAACAAAGAATCGGTCCGTGTCCCTGCGGATTCAATTTGCGGACGGCGAGATATTCGATCAGTCGCCGTTTTACTTTTTCAAGATCGTAATGATCGCGATCGAGAATTTGCTGCGCCTGGTCGAGATCGAGATTGTCCTTGCTCAGTTTCGACCACGGCAACTCTGCGATCGTTTCGACATAGCTCACTATCACGGAATACTCCGGACTGGCCGGCGGAATAACATCGAGACGGCGCAGCTCTCGATCGGCTTGCGCGAGCACCTCTTCCGGAGGTTTTGCCTCCTCGAGTCGCTTCCGCAATCGCTCGATCTGATCGGTCGCGCCGGTCTCTTCGCCAAGCTCGCGCTGGATGGCTTTCATCTGTTCGCGCAGATAAGCGCGTCGCTGCGCTTCGGAAAATTGCGACTGCACGTCCTGCTGCAGCTTCTGCTGAATCTGCGCGATCTCCAGTTGCGCCGAAATACTGGTCTGAACAGTGGCCAGCCGCTTTTCGACGTCGAGTTCCTCGAGAAGCGCCTGTTTTTGCGCCGTTTCGACGTTCAAGTTCGGCGCGAGAAAATCGGCCAGTTGTTCGGGGTCCTCGATACTGAGCACGGCCGCGCGCGCCTGTTCGGGCACATCGGGAGTGAGCTCGAGAAGTTTCGCAGCCGAATCGCGCAAGTTCCGGAAAGTCGCTTCCCATTCCTTGGTGCTGGGTGGCAGTCTGGAATTGAGCAGCTCGACTTCGGCCCGCAGGTATGGAGCTGTGGCGATAATCTTCCGCAGCGCAAAGCGGCGGAGACCTTGCACCACAATGACAACGTGATTGTCCGATTGGCGTAAAAGTTTCAAGACGATCGCCGCCGTGCCGACTGGATAGAGATCTTGTGGCTGCGGATCTTCCTTGGTCTCGTCGCGCTGGGTCAGTAAACCGATGATCTTTGTTTGCGGCAGCGTCTCGTCGAGCAGCTTGATCGATGCGGTGCGGCCAACGGTCAGCGGAAGGATCGTGCCCGGAAAAACGACGAAGCTGCGCAGCGGCAGAATGGAGAGCACGTCGGGAACTTGGGGCGACGAGCTCGCAGCGGCACCTCCCAAAGCAGGTGAATCCGGTGGCGCCGATTTCGCATCGGTGCCTTGTTGCAAGGCGATTAGCGGTTCTTCATTCATGATTTTAGCGGCAGCGAAATCCAGAGGAGACCGTTACGCTGCTCGGCATGTACTTTTTCAATATCCACTAATGCCGGCAAACGCACCTCGCGCTCGAACGGCCCATAATCAATCTCCATCGCGAGCAATTGCACGGCGCGTCCCTCTGCGTTCGTCGGCTCGGGCACGTCGCGGACCCCTCGAAGAAAAAGACGTTCTGGCTCGATCGTGAGATCGATACGTGAGCGTTCAACTCCGGCGAGATCGACACAGACACGAATGCATTTGTCGCAACGATACGCGTTGATAGCCGGTCGCCATGTGTGCGCGCCGATCCGCGAAAACTGCAAACGCGCCAGCTCAGATGTCACATCATAGAGCGTGCCGTGCAGCCAGCGCAGTTTAATGCCGCGGTTTGGATCCATCGCAACTAAACCTCCACCCCGCGCGCTCCATTTTCAACCGACGCGTCGATCTTATCGTGTTTTTCCCGGACCCCACAACGCGCGACCTGGCTTGGCACCTGTGTGCTCGCCATCCTTGATGACTTGCACGCCGTTAACGAGAACCTGTTTCACGCCAACGGCATATTGATGTGGTTTCTCGAATGTCGCCAGATCGGAGATCGCCGCAGGATCGAATACGACCACATCCCCGAACATTCCCTCTTTAATGAAACCGCGATGATCGAGACCAAGATTCGTGGCGGGCAACCCACTTAGCCGTCGCACCGCTTCAGCCATTGGGATCACTTTCTCATCCCGCACATATTTGCCGAGGACGCGCGCGAAATTTCCGTAGGCGCGTGGATGCGGGTTCGATTTCAGGAAGACGCCCTCCGGCGCTTGCGACGCTTCATCTGAGCCGAACGAAATCCATGGCTTCGCCAGTTCTTTCTTCACGTTCTCTTCCGACATCAGAAAATAAATACTTTCGATGCGCGACTGATCCTCCAAGATTAAATCCATAATCGTCGTGATCGGATCTTTCCCGCGCATCTTCGCTATCTCAGCAAGCGATTTTCCCGTGAGCGGTTTCAGTTTTTCGGATTTGAATCCGACAAGTAAAATTCTGTCGGGCGAACCTGCGCCAACATAATTATTTTCCCACTCATCACTGTCTTTGCCGACTTCTGCGGCAATTTTTTCGCGTGTGGCGGGATCGCGCAGCCGCTTGAACAACGCGGGATAACCGCCGTCTTCGGTCCACGGCGGCAAACAAGCGTCCAGACCCGTGCCGGCTGCTGTGTACGCGTACATATTGGCCGTGATCTTCAGCCCTTCTTTTTGCGCAGCTTCAATTCGCGAAAGCAGATCGTCGAGCTTGCCCCAGTTTTGTTTGCCGGCGGCTTTGATGTGATAAACCTCTGCGGGAATACCTGCTTCGCGGCTGATCCGGATCAATTCACCCAGCGCTTCGAGCAGTCGGTTTCCCTCGCTGCGCATGTGCGAGATGTATTTGCCTTGGTATTTCGCCGCGACTTTGCAGAGCTCGATTAATTCCTCAGTCTTCGCGTAAAAGGCCGGCGGATAAATCAGAGAAGTGCCAATCCCCAGCGCGCCCGCTTCCATTTCTTTGCGTACGAGCTGGCGCATTTGCTCGAGTTGTTCCGGCGTCGGCGGTTTATCTTCGAAGCCGACCACGTTCTCACGGATCGTGGTTGCGCCGATGAATGAGGCGACGTTGCAGGAAACCCCGCGGCTTTCGAGATAACGCAGATACTCCGCGAGCGTGTTCCATTTGATCTCGTATTTGATGTCTCCTTGCTGGCGCAGCATGTGCTCGCGCACGCGATCGTTCACCGGACCCATCGACTCGCCTTCGCCCATGACCTCGGTCGTAACGCCCTGCCGGATTTCGCTCTGCGAGCGCCCATCCTGAATCAATGACGCGACCGACCAGGAGAGCATGTTGATGAACCCGGGGGCGACGGCGAGTCCGTTTGCGTCGATAATTGTCTTCGCTTTGGCCGTTTTAAAATCGCCGACACCCGCGATTCGGTCGCCACGGATCGCAACATCAGCATGTTTCGGTTCGGCACCGGTGCCATCGTAAATGGTCCCGTTTTTAATGATGACGTCAAAATCTGCCGGTCCTGGCGATGAAGACCGGTCCTGTGCGAATCCGGCAACTGCCGGACGAAACACAATTGTCAAGAACGCGCCGAGCCAAAAGAAATTTCGCTTCATTAAGCCAATTCAAGAAGCGTCAGACAACGATGTCGATCTCAAACCTCAGCTAAGCCGCGCAACATGCGCGCTTTGCAGGTGGTCTCAGGCAACGAGATGTACGCCGACAAGCAACAGATGCTTGCCAGTCCCACAAGCTGGGAAACCCATGCCCCACTGCGCGCGCCCACGACCGAATAAGGGACACGGCACGATTCCTATAATGAGACTTGTTAGACGAACAGGTTGCGTCGGGGCAACGTGATGTTCCGACTGGGGTGGTTGTGAAAGCGGAAACTGACTGGATCAGTATGGTCCGTATTCTCCGCAACTCGCTCTCAGCCGAAGCGAAGCGTCGGTCTCGAAAGAAAAAGGGAAATTCAGAACTCAAGGAAAGGGAATCATCTGATGAAAACAATAACAAACTCTGAAGCAAGGCCCCGCAAACGAAGGCTTTTGCTCTCGCTGCTCTGCGCAGGCGTCGCCGCAACTTTTCTGGGCGGATGTGCGGAGGGTCCATACGTAACCGCGTATGATAGCGGTTATTATTACCCGACCTCGTATTACACGCCCGACTATGACTATTATGGGCCGACCTATAGCCGCACGATTGTGCGCTCGGGCGTCCGTTACTCCGACAGTTACGGCCCGCGTTATTACAGCAGCGACGGTTATTAGTTTGCGACGCGCGCTTAATGGGCGCATTGGTGCACACAACTGTGCGCCGATGCGCTCAAGCTGGCTCCAGGGCGGATTCGCGATCCGCCGAAATCTCTCCATTTCGAAGCTTAGGCGGCGGGGCGATTTTTGTTTTTGGCTTTGTTTCTTTGAGCAATTGCATTAAATGAACGAAGGGAGCCTTTGGTGAGAGCAATTACGAACACACGTCACGATGTGGCCGCAGCCACGCTCTCGCTGCTATGCGCGGGCATCTTTGCCCTTTCACTCGGTGGATGCGCTGAAGGGTATTACGCTGAGACTCCTTCACCCGAGTCCCGCTACAACACTTATTACGGCCCGGATTATTATCCGTACTATCCGTATTACAGTTATTATGGCGGAGCGTACTACTACGGAGATTGAGCCGACCGATTATCTTCGGTTTCCTTAAGCAGGCGCAGTAGCTGATCTTTCCACAACGCCGCCATCGTGTGGCTGCCGTGGCCGCGCGTTTGGTCGCTCAATGGTATCACGACGGCGCGGCCGCTCGCCACGCGTTTGATTTCGCGCTCGAAAATTCCAAGCTCGGGTGGATTGATCAGATCGTCAGCGGAATTGATGGCGAGAAGTGGCGCACGAAATTTTTCCAGGTTTGGGCCCGGATCGTAATCGTGCGATGCTTGGAGCGCGTAGAGCACATCGTTCGCATCATCGGCTTTCACGATTCCATCGACAAACTTGTCAAGAACCTCGTCCGTTTTCGCGAGTGTCGGCGCCTCTTTTTGGCGCAGAACCGGATTGCTGCTCATGAACCAGAGCATCTCCGCGGCGGTGCGCAGGCTCGGTGGTTGCTTCTCATAATCGCCACCGTGCCAATCAGGATCGTTGCGGATCGCGTCGATTACGATGCGACGCCAGGCCCGGTTGCGTCCGGAAATTTGCGTCGGCAAACTCGCCAGCGGCATCAGCGCATCCATGAAATCGGGATACAACTCGCCCCAGAGCCAGGTGTGCATTCCACCCATCGAGGTGCCCATCACCAGCCGCGCGTGATCCACTCCAAGCCCCTCTGTGAGCAATCGATACTGCGCTTCTACCATGTCGATGTAACCGTAGCGCGGGAATTTCGCGTGCATGCCGTCGCTTGGCTTACTTGACTTGCCGTGGCCGATCCCGTCCGGCAACACGATGAAAAACCTTGTCGCATCGAGCGGCTGATCTTTCCCAAATAGTTCGCCAGCAAATTCCGGGCGAATAAATTGCGCGCCGCTGCCAGTCGTCCCATGCATTATGAGAACGGTATTCGTCGTTTTGCCTTGGGCGTCTTTCTCTGGTTTTCCAATTGTCCGATAATGAAGACGCAACTCCGGCAATATTTCGCCTGAAGCGAATTTGAAATCGCGAATGGTGTAATCGCCTTCAACCGGTGCCGGATAATCGGCCCCGGACGCAAAGATCGCGGCGAAGATAGACAACAAAAATGCGAAGATTCGGATTGTTCGGTTCATGTTAACGGTTTCGTTGCCGTTCGGCTTGGATTCGCTTGAGCAGCTCGGTATGGGTTCGTTCAAGGTCCTGAGCAAATTTCACGGTTGCTTGCAGAGCTTCAGCATACATCTCGAATCGTTTCCGCAATTTCTTTGTGGTTGGATCGTAAAAGAACGAACTGTCCTGGTCGAGATTCGGCACGATCAATTCGTCACTTAATTTTTGATAGCGCGCCATGCGGCTCAATCCCCAGCGGATAACTGATTCGTCATTGCGCAGCGCGGTGAGTGTCTCCAAGTCGAGCAGCTGGATGCCACCGGATTGCAGCAGCGTAGCGAAATCGCCCGGACTGTAGTCGGTCGTGAAAACAAACGGATCCAGCGGCGGCATCTCACCGGCGTCGATCGCGCGCCGAAACTCCGCTGCTGCTCGTTCTTCGTTCGCGCGGCTAATTTTTCCGCTCTCGATTCCCTCGCGCAATGTTTGCTCGATAGACCCCAGGATTCGGTCGCGCCGTTCTGCATCCTGTCGGTGCTGCTGATAATTATTGAGCCAGAAGGCCGCGTAAACGCTAAGGAACACCAGAACTAATTCGGCAACCCAGCCGCCGAAGTGCGAGAAACGCGAGCGTTTTTCAGTTGTTTGACTCATGATTCACGAGAACAATTCAATCAATGAGACAATCGTGGTCAGTCAACGATTTGACGGATTTCATGGTGGACTCGGTCCAAAACGCACACGCGGACGATGCGCCGTTCCTTCATTTAAGATTCGACCGCGTATTTCCCGACGATTTCTACACGGCGATGCTGCAAGCAATGCCGGTGGCAGACGACTACCGAGCGATGTCCGGCAAAAGTAAAGCAGGAAGCAGCAGGCCTGACGGGAAACCGACCCGCGCCAAGATCGATCTTTTTCCCGAATACATCCGCCACTTGACGCCGGAAAAACGCGCGGTCTGGGGCGTCGCGGGCCTCATCCTCCGTTCCAAGGAGCTGGAGAAAGCGTTCGTTCAACGACTCGCACCGGGATTGGAACGCCGGTTTGGATCGGACTTTGCGAACGTGCGAATGTATCCGGTACCCATCCTGACCCGGGACATTCCGGGATATCGCATCTTCAAACATACTGACAGTCTCTGGAAGGGCATCACTGTCCAGTTCTACCTGCCGCCCGACAACTCGACGCCACATATTGGCACGATCTTTCACGAGGTGCTCCCCAATGGCAGAAAGCCGAAAAAGGCGCAGATGCCGTTCTCGCCCAATACGGGCTACGCCTTCGCAGTTGCAGATAATACCTGGCACTCGGCCGATCCGGTTGGGCCGGAGGTAAAGACACGGGACAGCATTCTGCTCACTTATTTCGTCGATGCCGGGGCGTGGAGATTTCTGCGCAATCGCGGCCGGCGAGCAGCTAATCTTGCGCTAAATGAGATGCGCAATTTGAAACGTTGACGACACGCTTCGGGCGCGCCGAACTGACCGTCCCAAATCTCGGCGCAGACATTTTGTCAACGAGGTAGAGGTTGGTCCATGTTCGCGAGCGCATAGGCGAGGACTGAGACGACCGCGGAATTTTCCGCTAATTCTTTCGGGACAATCTTGTCCAATGTGTCCGCGGCGGTATGGTGATAATTGAAATAGAAACGGCTGTCCTGAATCGGACTAAAAGCGGGAACACCGGCTTTTTCCATCGGTTCGATATCGGCGCCAATGTGTTCGGCAAAATTTGTTCCGCCGGCGCCGGATTCTTGAAGGACCGCTAAAACCGGCGCGAGTAACTTTTTAATTTCGAATTTTCCTTTGATGTTGATGCCGATGGGATGTCCAGCGCCGCCATCGGTTTCCATCGCGGCAAAATGGTTCGACCATTCTTTCTCGTGATCTTTGCCGTACTGTTTTGATCCGGCCAGACCATTCTCTTCATTCATCCACGCGATCACGCGAATCGTGCGTTTCGGTTTGAGATGAAGTTTTTGGATCAGATTCGCCGCTTCCATCGAAACTGCGACGCCAGCAGCATCATCGATCGCGCCTGTGCCCAGATCCCATGAGTCCAAGTGACCGGAAACGATGATAATCTGCTCCGGATGTTCGCTGCCTTTGATGTCGCCGATGACGTTGTAGCT
>Ga0209689_1001808_pt1 | contig 16041 bp, 10 predicted proteins | sample GraSoiAngelo_149_FD_187119 | JGI IMG/M metagenome (GOLD analysis project Ga0209689, IMG submission 187119) | Grasslands soil microbial communities from the Angelo Coastal Reserve, California, USA - 14_1009_09_30cm (SPAdes) (version 2) | ecosystem: Environmental > Terrestrial > Soil > Grasslands ...
CGACGACTCCGGCTCGTAGTGGAGCGAGGCGTCGTTGAGCTGCAGCTTGGCGAGCGCGTCGCGCAGCTCTTCGAACTGCTCGGCGTTGGTCGGGTAGAGGCCGGCGAACACCATCGACTTGACCTCGCGGTACCCGGGGAGCAGCGCCACGTCCCGGTGCTCCGCGTCGAACACCGTGTCCCCGGGTTGGGTCTCCCGCACCCCGCGGATATTGGCGACGAAGTAACCGACCTCGCCGGCCTCGAGCAGCTCGGTCGGCTTGTGGCCCAACTGCAGGTAGCCGACTTCGTCCACTTCGTAGAGGTCGGCCGTGTGGGCGCCGAAGGCGATCTTCATTCCCGGGGTCAGCACGCCGTCCACCACCCGGATGCTCGGGATCGCGCCGCGGTAGCGGTCGTAGTAGGAGTCGAAGATCAGGGCCCGCAGCGGGGCGTCGCGCGTGCCGCGCGGGGGCGGGACGCGCCGCACGACCGCGTCGAGCAGCTCGGGGACGTTGGTGCCCTCCTTCGCCGAGATGCGCAGGATCTCGTCCGGCTTTGCCCCGATGAGCTCGTGAATCTCCTTGGCCCGGCGGTCGGGCTCCGCGCCGGGGAGATCGATCTTGTTGAGCACCGGGATGATCTCGAGTCCCGCGTCCAGCGCCAGGAAGAGGTTGGAGATCGTCTGGGCCTGGATACCCTGCGACGCATCGACGACCAGGATCGCTCCCTCGCACGCAGCGAGCGAGCGCGAGACCTCGTAGGTGAAATCGACGTGCCCGGGGGTGTCGATCAGGTTCAGCTCGTACAGCTGGCCATCCCGGGCGTGGTAGCTCATCCGCACGGCGTTCAGCTTGATGGTGATGCCGCGCTCGCGCTCCAAGTCCATCGTGTCCAGCACTTGCTCGCGCATCAGCCGCTTGTCGAGCGTTCCCGTGAGCTCGATCAGCCGATCGGCCAGCGTCGACTTGCCGTGGTCGATGTGGGCCACGATACAGAAGTTGCGGATGTGGTCTTGGCGCATGGCGGGGGGAAATATAGCCGTGAGACGTCAGACTTCAGACGTCAGACGGCAGAGGAACCACCCCCTGATGTTTGATGTCTGGCGTCTGATGTCCCTAGATTAGTTTTCAGTCCTTGCCTCCCATCACCGGCTGGTTCGACCCCGCCCCCAAAGGCGGTTTCCTGCGGCTCGCGGCGAATAGCTATCTCCCCGCGAAGGGCGACGCCCCCGTGCGCCTTCCCGGCTTGCGCCGGGGCGATCTGCTCACGCTCGAGAACGGTCGCGTGCTGGGTGTCAACGGTGCGCCGCCCGGCGCGCCGCTCGGCGACCGCCCCGAGTTCGCGCAGCTCGGCGCCGTCCACCCGTCGCGGCCGCTGTCGCTCGAGACGCCCCGCGCCTCGAGTCCGCGTACCGCGGAAATCCAGCGCGTGGTGGACCTGGTCTGTCCGTTCGGCTTCGGGCAGCGCGCGCTCATCGTCTCGCCGCCCAAGGCCGGCAAAACCGTGATGCTGCAGGCGGTGGCCGAAGGTGTGGCCCTGAACTATCCGGAGGCGATCCTGCTCATCCTGCTGGTGGACGAGCGGCCCGAGGAAGTCAGCGAGATGATCGACTGGGGCCGGGGCGAAGTGATCGCGTCGAGCTTCGATCTGCCGCACGAGCGGCATGTCGCCGTGGCGGACATGGTGTTCGAGCACGCGCGCCGCCAGGTCGAGCTCGGGAAAGACGTGGTGATCGTGCTCGACTCGCTCACGCGCCTCGCCCGCTCGCACAACACCACCGGGCGATCGAGCGGCCGCACCATGTCCGGCGGCCTCGACTCCAACGCGCTGGCCAAGCCCAAGGCTTTGTTCGGCGCGGCGCGGGCGGTTCCGGACGGCGGGTCCCTCAGCGTCGTCGCGACGGCGCTCGTCGAGACCGACAGCCGCATGGACGACGTGATCTTCGAGGAGTTCAAGGGCACCGGCAACGCCGAGCTGCGACTGGCACGTGAGCTCGCCGACCGGCGGCTGTACCCGGCCGTGGATATTGCGGCGACCGGGACTCGGCGCGAGGAGCGGCTCGCCGAGCCGGCTATCGTGGAGGCCAAACAAAAACTTCGGCGGGGCCTGGTGGGGCTCCCGCCGGAGAAAGCGCTGGACGTGCTGCTGGCGCAGCTCAGGCGGACGAAGACGAACGCAGAGCTGCTGGCGGCGTTGCCCTAACGCTCAGTTCGCCCCCGTCACGATCTGCTTGTAGCTCTCGGGATTCCACTTCGGGCGTTCGGCGGCGTTCGCCACCTCCAGCCCGAGGTAAAACAGCAGCTTGACGATACGCGATTCCTTCTCGGCGTCGATCTTGTCCGGGGAATCGCCCACCTGGTGATAGTCGGCGTGCGTGCCGTTGAAGAAAAACAGGATCGGGACGCCTTTCCGCGCGAAGTTGTAGTGATCCGAGCGGAAGTAGAAGCGCTCCTGGGGCCAGATGTCGTCGATCGCCGTCATCCGAAGCTCGGGATGGGCCGCGGCGACGCGGTTCAGCGTGGCGCCGAGGTTCGAGTGCTCCTTACCGATCACGACGATCGTGTCCTTCCAGTTACGACCCACCATATCGCTGTTCAAGTCGGCGACCACTTTCGCGAGTGGCACCGTCGGGTGCTCGGAGAAGAACTGGCTGCCCCACAGGCCGCGTTCCTCTCCGCTCACGGTCATGAAGGCGAGCGAGCGCTTGGGACGCGGCGCCAGTTTTGAGAACGCCTGGGCCGCCTCGAGTACGGCCGTCGTGCCGGAGGCATCGTCATCGGCACCGTTGCAGATCGAGTCGGCCCCCTTCGCGACACAGCCTTCACCCGCCCCGGGGGTCCCGATGTGATCCATGTGGCCGGTGAAGAAGACGTACTCGCTCTTGAGCTTGGGGTCGCTTCCCTCGAGCACGCCGATCACGTTCGGCGCGGAGGCGCGGGCCAGCTCGCGCTCCTTCACCAGATAGGTGACCGTGGCCGGGAGGCGGCGGGCGGTCCAGCGGCCGGTCCCTGCCCGCAACGCCGCCGGGTCGATGCCCAGGGTCGCTGCCGCCGTCGCGTCCCGGATCTCGAACGCGCCGGCAGCGGGCTCCGCGTCCGACGGGACGCCTTCCAGCGTGCGGGTGGGGGCGGTGGTGCGCGCCAGCCGGTTCTGCCACTGCGCGTCGGGGCGATTCGAGATCACCATCCAGCCGATCGCGCCGCCGCGGAGCACGGCCATGACCCACTCCGGGTTGATTTGAATACCCTGAGGCATCGCCGTGGCGATGATCGCCGCCCATGCACCGTTCACGTCCGCGCCGGCCAGCGGATTCGCCGAGTCGGGCGTGCCCGTGAACAACACCACCGGGCCGCTCAGCTCTCGCGTCGGCAGCGGCGTGAATCGCAGGAGATAGACGTCGCTGCCCGGCTTGAGTGTCGCGGGCGCCGCGCCGGCGATGCGGATCACGCTCACCTGAGTATCCACGACGCGTTGCGTGACGGTGTAGCGCTGCAGATAGCCGGTGTCCCCGGCGGGCTTCAGTCCGGACCGCCGGAACTGCTCGGCGACGTACTGCGCTACTTGCTCGAGCTGCGGACTCGGCGTGGCTCGGCCGAGCATGGAGTCGTCCGCGAGCACGCCGATGTGGTGTCGCACCCCCTCGGCGGTGATCGAATTGGCGGCTCGCTGGACGGCCGCCGGGGTTTGCGCCGCGAGGGCGCACGGGATGAGCACAGCGCTCAGACCGAGCTGTGGATGCACCGCTCCAGCTCCGCAGGAGGAAAGGGACGGAAAGCTAACGCGCCCGACCGTCGAGAACCACGGCCGGGCGCGTCGTATCGGCGAGCTCTGGCTACGGCTTGCGCCGTTTGAGCTCTGGCTCGTTCTGGGGCCGCTGTTTCGGGGCGTCGCGTTTCGGCTCGACGCGCGGCTCGCTGCGCGGCGGCGCCGGCGGAGCGGCCGGGGGCTGGACCCGTGGCGCTGGGGGCGGCGCGCTTGGCGGGCGACTCTCTGCTGGACGCCGCGGCTCGGTCCGGGGGCGCTCGGGAGCCGCCACGCCAGGGGGTTCGCTCCGGGCGCGGTCCGGCCGGAACACGTCCGGTCGCACCTCTTGCGCCGGCCGCTCGGGACGCGCTCGCGGGTCGGGAGTCCTCGGGGCTTCAGACTGCCCAGGGCGATCGCGCCGGCCAGGGTGGTCGGGGTGCTCCGGATGCTCCGGGTGTTCCGGATGGTCCGGGCGGCGGCGCCCGACGCCGTCATCGTCATTGCGCGGCGGGTCCCCGGTGAGCGGCCGCTGCCGCGGCCGCTCGGTCACCGGCACGTCTCCGCCGGTGATGGGACGCGGCCGGGGCTGAATGTGCGGCGGTGGAATCGTGCCGCCGCCCAAGTCCCGCCCGCGCACGCCCACGTCCCGGCGCCGGTCGTCGTTCACCGGGCGTTGCGGCACGCGCGTGATGAACAGGCTCGAACCCTGCCGGTCCTTGAAGATGAACCGCGGCTCCGGCCTGAGGGGCCGCGTGAATACCACACGGGTACCGCCGGAGTAGCGGTAGGGGTAGTAGTACGGATCGTCGTACATCACGATCCGGAAACGGACGCAGCTGTAGTCGTACGGACTCCAGTACGGATAGCTCACGTACGTATGGCAATCGTAGCACAGGAACCGGGGATAATCGTAATGCTGCTGCACGTAGTACGGTGCGATGTCGTAATCCCAGTCAGTGTACCCGTCGGGCACGATGCGCTGGGCGAGGTCGGTAAGGGCGGTATACGGGTCGCCACGAACGCGCCCGTCTGCGATGAGACGATAATCCCAATGATCTTCGCTCTTGATGGCGTCGTACACGAACGGATCCGCTGCCGCCACGGCGAAGATGTACCCGACGCCGGGGTAGTCGTCGACGTAGAAGGCCTCGGGGGCAGAACGCTGCAACACGTCGTACTCGCGGCCGCCGCGCGCGAAATTGTCGTCCCACGGCTCGCGCGGGTACAGGACACGCACCCGACCATCCGTGTCGACCCGCAGGATCGTTACATAGGCGTCCTGCTCGGTGCGAAAATAGACCCGCGCCGCCTGGCCGCTGGCGTAGGGATCGTCACCGCGGTTGGTCCAAACCTCGACGTGGGGGCGATAATAGAAGGAAGCCGGCTGGGGCGTGGGCGCCCGACCGGACACCGTCAACAGACTCAAGAAACCCAAGGTTGCGAGCATAAAGAATCCTCCGGACGCCGCAGTGGAGGGGCAGGGACCATGCCAGGTGGCGCCTCGGGGAATTGGCCCGTAAGTGGCGATGCCATCGTGTGTTGCTGCGATGGAACGGGGATCACGCCCCGCCCACTGTCCTCTACCCCGGACACTCGGCGGCTCATTACCTTCCGCCACCCATGACTGACGTCAGACGCATCGATTTGCTGGATCCGGCGGAAGTGGCGCGCCTGGGTGGCATCGAGATCGTGGCACAGGGGGTGGTCGAGGGTTTCCTGGCGGGGATCCACCGCTCGCCGTTTCGAGGATTCTCCGTGGAATTCACGGAGCACCGTGCGTACCAACCGGGCGACGAGCCGCGCTACCTCGACTGGAAGATCTTGGCGCGGGCCGATCGGCTGTTCGTGAAGCAGTTCGAGGAAGAAACGAATCTGCGGGCCATGCTGCTCGTGGACGCGAGCCGGTCGATGGCCTGGCGCGGTGCGCCCGGCCGGCTCACCAAGCGCGCCTACGCCGATCGGCTGGCGGCGGCCCTGGCGCTGATTCTGCTCCGGCAGCGCGACGCTACGGGGCTGATCACGTTCGACGAGGCCGTGCGGCAGGTGATCCCCGCCCGGGCAAGGACGGGCCAGTGGTCCCGCCTGGTGCGGGGATTGCTCGATACGCCGGACGGCCGCGGCACGGCCGCTGAGGCCGCGCTGCTGCATCTCACGGGCTTGCTGGCGCGCCGTGGTCTCGTGGTCCTCGTGTCCGATCTGCTGTTCGACCGGGCCCTCGCGCTCACCGCGCTCCGCTACCTGCGCCACCGCGGCCACAACGTCATCGTGTTCCACTTGATGGACCCGGCGGAGGCCGAGCTGGCCGGTCCTCCCGAGGTGCGGTTGCGGGATCCGGAGTCCGCAGCGAGCGTGGTGGTGCGGCCGCGCGAGCTGGCGCGCGCATATGGCGAGACGGTGCGCCGCGAGGTGGCGGCGTGGCGGAGCGCGTGCCGCCGCCACGGGATCGGGTATCACCATGTGCTGACCGACCTGCCGTTCGGCATGGCGCTCCGCCTCCTCGCGTGAGCTTCCTGCATCCACTGGCACTGCTCGGGCTCGCCGCCGCGGCGATCCCAGCGCTGCTGCATCTGCTCGAGCGTCGCGTGCCCCCCGAAGCGGAGTTCCCGCCGATTCGCTACCTGAGCGAGGCGGAGCGGCAGAGCGCGCGACGCCTCAAGCTACGGCATCTGCTTCTGCTTGTGTTGCGGACCGCCCTGATCGCCCTGATCGTCATGGCCGCCGCCCGGCCGCTGGTGCGGTCGCGCGGTCCCGTCGGGGGGGAAGCCCACGAGCCGACGGCGCTCGCCCTCATTCTTGACAACTCGCCCTCCTCGGGCGCCGTGGTGGATGGCCGCCCGCTGATCGAACGCCTGAAGAGCGTGGCCCACGCGGCGATCGCCCGCGCCGCGGCGGGGGATCGCTTGTGGCTGATGCTGTCGGACGGCGTGGCGCGGGCCGGCTCACATGACGCCCTGCTCGCGACCGTGGACTCGGTCGTGCCCGGCTGGCGGCGGCTCGATCTCACGGAGGCGGTCGCGCGGGCGAGCCGGCTCGTGGACGCCGAGCCCTTGCCGGGGCGGGAGGTGGCGGTCGTGAGCGATCTCCAGCGTACCACGGTGGGGGAGGGTCGGGCGGACATCCCGCGCGGTGTGCGGGTGCTCGCGCTCGCTCCAACCTCGAGCGGCGACGCGTTGGCGAACCGGGGCGTCGCCCAGGCGCGGGTCGCGGACGGCGCGCTGGCGATCGCGGTCGCGGGCACGCCCGGCGGAAGCCCCGCGCCCGTGACCGTGCGCCTGCGGCCCGCCGGCAGCCCCGCCGGGCGGAATCGCGACGTTGGCCGGGCGCTTGCCGCCCCCGGGTCGAGCGCGAGCGTGCCTCTCCCGAGCGTAGCGCCGGGTTGGTGGATCGGAGAGGCGGTGCTCGATCCCGACGAGCTGCGGGCTGATGATCGCAGGGCGTTCGTGTGGCGCGTCGCGCTGCCGGCACGCGTGCGCGCCGACCCGGGAGCAGGGCCGTTCGTGGCGGCGGCGCTCGGCGTGCTCACGCAGGGGAGGCGCATCGTCGAGGGCAGCGACGTCGTGGTGGGGGAGCGCCTGCAGGGCGGTGCAGGTACGACGGTGCTGCTCCCCCCGGGCGATCCCGCGCTCATCGGTCAGGCGAATCGTGCCCTTGCCGCGCGCGGCGTGCCATGGCGGTTCGCAAGCGTCGGGACGCCGGGACCGATCGCAACCGCTGCGGTCGCCGGAATCAGCGGGATTCCGGTAGCCCGGCGCTACCGGCTCGCGGCAGCGGAGGGCGACGCGACGACCGTCCTCGCGACCGTGAACGGCGATCCGTGGCTGGTGCGGGGTGCCGACGTCGTGCTGCTCGGCAGTCGCCTCGACACCGCCTGGACGGCCCTACCTGCGTCACCGGCGTTCGTGCCGTTCGTGGACGTTCTCGTGAATCGACTGGCGCGCGGCGAGGCTCTGGTCTCTGAAGCGGAGGGTCCACCGGGCGTCGTGTTCCAGGTGCATGGTGCCGACACGGTCGGGGCGGTCGTGACCGCGCCGGACCCGCGCGAGTCGGACCTGACGCCCGCCGCGCCGGATGTGGTGCGTCGGGCGATCGGCGCCGAACTGCTGGACGAAGCGCGGTTCGCCGCCGAGCAGTACGCCGGCACCCGCCGCACCGACGTGAGCGCTGTGCTCCTGGCGCTCGCCCTGCTCGTCGCCGCGGTGGAGCTCGGGGTCGCGACTCGCGCCCACTGATGCCGCTCGACTTTCTCATCGACCGATTCGACGAGCTGCCGGCGACCCGAGCGCTCGCCGCGGGCCTGCCGGGCCCCGGGGCCCGGGTCCCGGTATCCGGCCTTCCCGGTTCGAGCCCGGCCCTGCTGATCGCGGCGCTGGCCCGCCGGTTCCCGCAACGCGTGTTCGTCGTGATCACGTCGACCCCGACGGACGCGGAGCGTTGGCTCGCAGACGCCCGTGCCCTCGCCGGCGACGCGGCGGCGGCGCTGTATCCCCAGCGCGAGGCCCTCGGAGCCGAAGAGCCGCACGTCGAGATCGCGGGCGAGCGTATCGAAACCCTCGAGGCGCTGTTGTCGGGCAAGGTCAACATCCTCGTCACGACCGCGCGCGCTACGGCGGAGCGCACGGCGGTGCCGGCGGCGCTCGCGGCGATGCGGCTGGTGCTCGCAGCGGGGCTCGGAGCCCGGGGCCCGGGGTCCGGGGGTCTCACTGACGTCGTGAACCGCCTGAGCGCGATGGGCTACACCCGAGTGCCGACCGTGACCGAGGTCGCGCAATTCAGCGTGCGCGGCGGGATCCTCGACGTCTACGGCTTCGGGATGGCGGCACCGACTCGCGTCGAGTGGTCGGGCGACGAGATCGTGTCGCTGCGCCCGTTCGATCTGGACTCACAACGCTCGGGGGGGGATCGGGTCGAGCGGGTGACGATTCTGCCGGCGAGGTCTGAGGAGCTCAGCGGCACTGGAGAGGCGCAGGGTGCAGCGCCCCTACGGCGACAGTCTGTGCTTGATCTCATCCCGACGGATGCCCTACTCGTCTTGGCGCAGGAGGCCGCGCTGGGGCAGGAAGTCGATCGGGCGTGGGCCGAGGCGGAGCATCACCTCGAGATCGCTCGGCGGCTGGGCGAAGCGCCGCCCGCGCGGGCGGAGATCTTCGTCGCTCCCGAGCAGTGGCGTCGCGAGCTGGGGACCTTTGCGCGCGTCGCCCTCGACGCACCGGGCGAGGCGACGCGCTTCCCGCTCACCCCGCCGGAGCCCGTGGACCGCGACATCAAACGGCTGCGGCGACTCGTCGTGGCCGGTCCGCCGACGGTGATCTTGTGCGACAACGAGGGCCAGCTCGAACGGCTGGAGGAGCTGCTCGGCGCCGACGCGGCGACGCTGGCCATCGGAGCGCTCGACGGCGGCTTCGTGCTGCCGTCGCTCCGGGTGCTCACCGACCACGAGATCTTCCGCCGCGCGCGCCGCCTCCGGCGGCCGCGGCGCTACCGCGAGGCGTCCCCCACCGCCGCGGCCCGCGCGCTGCAGCAGGGAGACTACGTGGTGCACTTGGAGCACGGGATCGGGCTGTACCGCGGGATCCAGACGATCGCGGTGGGCGCGGAAGGCGGGACGCTGGAAGTGGCGGTGGTCGAATACGAAGGAGGCGACCGGCTCAACGTCCCGCTGTACCGGCTGGATCAACTGGAGCCGTATCGCGCCGCCGGGAACGGTGACGCCCCGCCTCCCAAGCTGCACCGCCTCGGCGCCACGACATGGCAGCGTCAGCGGGACAAGACCCGCGCCGCCATCCGCCAGATGGCAGCCGAGCTGCTCGACTTGTACGCGCGCCGCCAGCTCGCGACCGGATTCGCGTTCCCGCCCGACAGCGCGTGGCAGCGCGAGCTGGAGTCGGCCTTCCTGTACGAGGATACGCCCGACCAGCGCCGTGCCTCCGAGGAGGTAAAACGTGACATGGAGCGCGCCCGGCCGATGGACCGGTTACTGGTCGGCGACGTCGGATACGGCAAGACCGAGGTCGCGCTGCGGGCGGCCTTCAAGGCGGTGCAGGCGGGGAAGCAGGTGGCGGTGCTCGCGCCCACGACGATCCTCGCCGAGCAGCACGGCCGCACCTTCCGCGAGCGGCTGGCCGACTATCCCGTGCGCATCGAGGTGCTGTCGCGGTTCCGTGGCCCGAGCGACACGCGGCGCGTCGTCCAGGGTCTGGAGCGGGGGGAAGTGGACCTGGTGATCGGTACGCACCGGTTGCTGTCGCGCGACGTCCGGTTCCACGACCTGGGCCTGCTGATCGTGGACGAGGAGCATCGCTTCGGCGTGCGGCACAAAGAGCGACTGAAGGCCCTGAAGCTCGCGGTGGACGTGCTGACGCTCACGGCGACGCCGATCCCCCGCACCCTGCACCTGTCGCTCGCGGGATTGCGCGACCTGACGCTGCTCGAGACGCCGCCCAAAGACCGCTCACCGGTCCTGACGTTCATCGAGCCGTGGGACGACGCGTTGATCGAGGAGGCGCTGGCGCGGGAGCTCGACCGGGCGGGGCAGGTGTATTTCGTGCACAACCGTATCGAGACGATCGACACCATCGCCGAGCGCGTGCGCGCGCTCGCGCCGCCGCGCGCCCGCATCGCGGTGGCGCATGGCCGGCTCCGGGAGGCCGAGCTGGACGACGTCATGTCGCGCTTCGTACGCGCCGAGGTGGACATCCTCGTCTCCACGATGATCGTCGAGTCGGGTCTCGACGTCCCCAACGCGAACACCATGATCGTGAGTCGCGCCGATCAGTTCGGCCTGGCGCAGCTATACCAGCTGCGGGGCAGGGTGGGACGCAGCCATCGCCGCGCCTACTGCTATCTGCTCGTGCCCGATCTCGTCGACGCGGACGCGGAGGAACGGCTCCAGGTGTTGGAGCACCACACGGACCTGGGCGCCGGCTATCGCATCGCCCTGCGCGACCTGGAGCTGCGCGGCGCCGGGAACCTGCTCGGCGGCGAGCAATCGGGTCATGCCCAGGCCGTCGGGTTCGACGTGTACCTGCGGTGGCTGCAGGAGACCGTCGTCGCGCTGAAGGGCGACGGCGCGGCGGGAACGGGGAAGGGTGTGCCGCCCGAAGTGGTGCTCGACCGCCCGGCGCACCTCCCGGACGAGTATGTCCCCGATGCCGCGGCGAAGCTCGATCTGTACCGGCGGCTGGCGCGCGCCGAGCAGCCGTGCGAGATTCAAGCCGTGCGCGAGGAATTGCGCGATCGCTTCGGCCCGCTCCCGGACCCGGCGCAGCGACTGCTCCTCGTGTCCGAGCTCCGCGCGCTCGGCGCCCAGGCGGGACTGGAGACCGTCCTCGTCAGGGGCGACGAGGCGCGGCTCACGTTTCGGCGGGACGCGCACCCGCGCCTGGCCGGGCTGACGGCGGCGCTCGACGCGGTGCAGTTCGAGGCGGAGGTGCGGCGCCCCGTGCCGCTCTCGCTGCGGCTGCGCCGGCTGGGCGGCGAAGCGATCGGCCCCGGTCTCGTGCGGGCCCTCACGGCGGTTCTGCAGAACCCTCACGATTAGGGAGAGCGGATGCGACGGTCGGGTCTGGTACTCGGGGTCCTCGCGCTGGCGGGCTGCAGCGCGCTGCGGGACGCGTTCTCGGCGCATCCCGAAGTGGCGGGGAGCGCCGCCGGGCAGACCCTGACCGTGGCGCGCCTGGGGGAGCTGGCGGGTCGGGCCAAGAAAGTGCCGCTCCGGCCGCAGGCGCTCACCAGTCTCACGACGATCTACCTGGACTACGCGGTGTTCGCCCACGAGCTGGCCCGCGGCCGGGACATGGATGACTCCGCCCTGGTGCTGCAGGCCAACTGGCCGAACGTCGCCCAGCTCCGGTGGGAGCATTATCACGACCACTTGCTCGCCGTCCGCGCGAGGCTCACCCCGGATCAAACGGACTCGGCGTACCGGGCCGGCGCGGTCCGGCTGTTCCAGCACATCCTCGTGAGCGTGCCGCCGAGCGCCGCCCCGAAGGTCGAGCAGGACAAGAAGCACCAGGCGGAAGGCTTGCTGCGGCAGGTGGAGGCACGGCACGGCACGAACTTCAGTCAGGTCGCGCAGCGCTATTCCGAGGATCCAGGGTCCAAGTCACGGGGCGGTTACCTCGGTGCCGTGGGGCGCGGCCGGTTCGTCCCGGCGTTCGACAGCGTGGCGTGGCGCCTCGCCCCGGGCGCGATGAGCGGGTTGGTCCGGTCGCCGTTCGGGTTCCACATCATCCGCCGCCCGCCACTCGAGGAGGTGCGCGACACGTTCCGCACGGAGCTCGAGACCGCGCTGACGGTGCGTTTCGATTCGGCCTACATCGACAGCGTCGCCGTGCGGCGCGACCTGAAGGTGCGGGGTGGGGCCGCGGCGCTGGTGCGCCAGGCGATTCAGGACGTCGCGCCGGCGACCGACGACGGCCGGCAGCTGGCCGGCTACCGCGGGGGCGCCTTCCGGGTGCGCGACCTGGCCCGCTGGCTCTACGCGCTCGACCCCCGCGATCTGAATGTCGCCATGGCGAGCGACGCCCAGCTCACCGAGTTCGTCCGCCAATTGGCGCAACGGGAGCTGTTGTTGCGGGAGGTCGACTCGGCCGGGGTGGCGCTGTCGGCTGAGGACTGGCGGGGACTCAAGACGCAGCACGACTCCGTGTTGGCGATCCTCCAGAACCAGCTCGCGCTGTCGCCGCGGACCCTCAAGGACTCCGCGGCGACGGAATCGGCGCGCAGCGACATCGCGATGCGACACGTGAACGACTACCTCGATCGCGCGCTCGTGCAGGAGACGGCGCAGTTCTTTCCGGTGCCGGCGTTCCTCGCCTTGGCGCTGCGTTCCGGGCAGGGCTGGTCCGTGAGCGCGGCAGGGCAGGCGCAGGCCTTGGAGCGTGCCCAGGGGATCCGGGCGCAGTTCGATTCGGCCGGGCGTCGCGCCGGGCCCGGGCTGAAGCCCGCGCCGGGCCCGGCGCCCGCTCCGCCGGTGGACAGCGCGAAGCGGAAAGGGTCGCGCTGAGTTGCGCGTCCTCGCCATCCAGCTGCTCGCGCTCGGCCTGGCCGCCGGCGCCGCTCGGCGGGTCACAGGCCAGGGAGAGCTGGCCTCGGCGCGGCCGGTCGACCGCATCGTGGCGATCGTGGGGTCCAAGCCGATCCTGGCGTCCCAGGTCGAAGAGCAGCTGGTGCTCGCTCAGGCGCAGGGGATGAAGATCCCGACCGATTCAGCCGGCCGGGACGCCACGCGGCGCCAAGTCCTGCGGCAGATGGTGGACGAGGAGCTCATCGTGCAGCAGGCGGAGCGGGACACCACCATCAAGATCACCGAGCAGGAAGTGCAGGACCAGGTCGAGCAGACCGTGCAAAACGTGCGCAAGCAATTCAGCTCGACGTCCGACTTCCTGGCCCAGCTGCGCGCCGCGCAGTTCCTGACGGAAGAAGAATGGCGCCGCTGGCTGGCCGACCAGCAGCGCCGCACGAGCTTGCAGCAGCGCCTCCTCGACCAGCTGCGCCAGAAGGGAAAGCTGCGGCCGATTCCCCCCACCAACGCCCAAATGCGGCAGTTCTGGGAGGAGAACCGCGGCCAGCAGCCGAAGCGGCCGGCCGCGATCTCGTTTCGGCAGATCGTCATCACTGCGCAGGCCGACTCCGCTGCCAAGGCGCGCGCCCGGCAGCTCGCGGAATCGCTCGTCGTGGTGCTGCGCCACGGCGCCAACTTCGCGGACGTCGCCAAGAAGTACTCCGCCGACAGCACCTCACGGGAGCAGGGTGGCGAGCTGGGATGGTTCCGCCGCGGCCCGATGGTCAAGCAGTTCGAGGACGTGGCGTTCCGGTTGCGGCCGGGGGAGATCTCCGATCCGGTCGAGACGGAATTCGGCTATCACATCATCCAGGTGGAGCGTGTCCAGCCGGCCGAGGTGCTGGCGCGCCATGTGCTGATCGCGCCCGCCATCTCGACCGCGCAGATCGCGCTGGCGCGCCGCCTGGCCGATTCGGTGCACGACGCGCTCCGCGCCGGCGCGCCGTTCGACACGCTGGCGCGCCGCTACAGCGATCCCGAGGAGGGGAAGGTCGTGCCTGAGCTGCCCGTGTCGCAGCTGCCGCCGGACTACGAGCGCGCGATCGGCAGCGACACCGTGCCGGGGCTGAAGCCGGTGTTCGCGGCGGGCGCGGATTCGCGGCGGCCCAAGTTCGTCGTATTCGAGCTCATGAAGCGCCTGCCCGAAGGTGAGCTGACCTTCGACGACGTGAAGGATCGGATCCGCGAGAACATGGGCCAACAGCTCGCGGTACAGCACTACCTCGACATTCTGCGCCGCACGACGTACGTCGACGTTCGCCCCTGACCGCGTCGCCCGTCCGCGTCTCGCCGTCACCCTCGGCGACCCGCGCGGGATCGGGCCGGAGGTGGTGGCGAAAGCGCTCGCCCTCGGGCCGCTCGACGCGGACATCACCCTGCTGGAAAGCGGGGAGCGGGGAGCAGAACCCTCCGGGGCCCTGGACCGTACCGCGCCCCGCTCCCTGCTCCCCGAAGACGCCGGTCGTCTCGCGGCCCAGGCCGTGGAACGCGCCGTCGAGCTGGCCCGGGCGGGGACCGTGGATGCGGTAGTCACCGGGCCGGTGCACAAGCATGCCCTCCATCTCGCCGGATTCCACTACCCCGGTCTCACTGAGATGCTGGCGCACCTGGCGGGCGACCGCGACGTGGCGATGATGCTCGCCGCGGGTCCGCTGCGAGTCGTCCTCGTCACCACGCACGTGCCGCTGCGGGAGGTGCCAGATCGCGTGACGACGGAGCGCGTCGTGCGGACCGGCCGCATCACGGAAACGGCGCTGCGGGACTGGTGGGGGATCGCGCGGCCGCGGCTCGCGGTGTGCGCACTCAACCCCCATGCCGGCGAATCGGGGTTATTCGGCGACGAGGACGATCGCGTGCTGCGCCCGGCCGCAGAGACGCTGGGCGCGGCGGGCCCGCTCCCCGCCGACACCGTTTTCGTGCGCGCGCTCCGGGGAGAGTTCGACGCCGTGCTCACCCCGTATCACGACGTCGGGATGACGGCTGTGAAAGTGGCGGGCTTCGGCCAGGGCGTGAACGTCACGCTGGGCCTGCCGTTTCCACGCACGGCACCGGATCATGGCACCGCGTTCGATATCGCCGGGAAAGGCGTGGCTGATCCCAGCTCGATGCGGGCGGCGCTGGAGCTGGCCGTCGAGCTCGCGCGAAGGTCAGCCGGTTGAACTTGGCTAAGGGCGGCTGACCCCGGGGCGCTGCCCCGGGGTTATATCCGACCGAACTGCAAGCTGCAGCTGCTCGAGCAGCCGCTGGTGTTCTTCGAGTCGCAGTTTCTGGCTCGCCCGATTCACCACCACGACGGCGCCGACGTCCAACAGCGGCGCGCGCTCGACCAGGCCGTTCTCCCGTAGCGTGCGCCCGCTGTCCACCAGGTCCACGATCCAGTGTGACAGTCCGAGCAGGGGGGCCACCTCGACGCTGCCGCTCACCGCGATGACCTCCACGCCCAGGCCGGTCTCGGCGAAGAAGGCGCGCGTGAGACGCGGGTATTTCGTGGCGACGCGGGGCGTCACGCCGCCGGGGAGAGCCGGGTAGGGGACCTGGGCGGGGCTCGCCACGACCATGCGACACCGGCCGAAGCCGAGCGCCAGCGGCTCGAGCACGTCCGCCTCCGTCTCGCGCAGGACGTCGGTGCCGGTGATGCCCGCGTCCGCCGCGCCCGACTCCACATACACCGGCACGTCGGCGGGCTTCACGAACAGGACCGACAACGTGCCGTCCGACGACGGCACGAGCAGCTTGCGCGTGGTGGCGGGCTCGGACACGGCCGCGCCGATGCTCCGGAGCAGGCTGAGCGACGGCTCGAGGAGGCGCCCTTTGGGGAGCGCCAGCTTCAGGACGGCCCGCGTCGTCATGGCACCGCCGTCGCCAGTGCGTCGAGGTCGAGGGCGAGCCCCACCGCGGGAAGGGGGCGCCCGAAGCGGCCCATCAGGTCGTCGTAGCGCCCGCCCGCACCGACCGCCGCTCCGGCGCCGGCGACGAACAGCTCGAAGTGAATACCGGTATAGTAGTCGAGCCCGCGTACCTCCCCGAAATCGTACACGACATGACGGCGCTCGCTCTCGGACAACGCGGCGTCGATCGCCTCGAGCCGCGCGAGACCCTCGTTTGCTGACCCCGGGCGCGAGCCCGGGGTGAGCCCGGACCAGCGGGCTATGACCCGGGCGGCCCGGTCGAGCGCTTCGCGCCGGCCGATGATGAACGGCAATTCCGTCAGCGCGCCGGGCGCCGCGGCGGCGAGTCCGGCCGCGTCTTTCCGAT
>Ga0209689_1001813_pt1 | contig 16021 bp, 18 predicted proteins | sample GraSoiAngelo_149_FD_187119 | JGI IMG/M metagenome (GOLD analysis project Ga0209689, IMG submission 187119) | Grasslands soil microbial communities from the Angelo Coastal Reserve, California, USA - 14_1009_09_30cm (SPAdes) (version 2) | ecosystem: Environmental > Terrestrial > Soil > Grasslands ...
CCCGCATTAGGCAGTGGCCAGTTCGCGGACATGCGCGAGGTCGCGACGCGTGATTGGACGCACCTGCGGCGGCAGGAGCGTGACCACGGTCAGCGTCTCACCGGCGAGGGTCATAAACTCCACCTCATAGCCTTTGTGCTCACCGTGGATGTGGACAATTGTTCCGATATCGCCAGCCATCAGGTTTTCCGATGGCAGATCCTCGGTCAGGACGACGCAATCGTGTTCTTTGATCATCATCAAGTTTACCGACCAGGATACGCGGTGATAAGCCGCGGCGCAATTTCGCCACGATCAAATTGCCAGATGGTTCTGAGGCGCATTCTTCTGCCGTCGGGCGTTTTCACCTCTCCTTCCACTACAAAGCGCGGTCCGAAGCCGGTCTCAATGGTTCGAACGATTTCGTTGTTTTCGGGCGTGCTCGTGCAACGCTTGGGCCAGTGTCTCCCACTTTTCTCGCTGAAATCCAAACTCACCGAAGAAGCACGCTTTGCTCGCGCCGTAACGATGCGTCGGATTGAGCAGATAGTCAGCAATCTTTTCCCGCTCGATGATCAGTCGATCAAGCTTCGGCAGTCTCATTTCGCCGCGGCTTCGACAATTTTGATTTCGTCGTCGGTCAGGCCGTAAAGCTCGTAAACCAGCTTGTCGATCTGCGTATCGGTGGCGTCGATCTGGCGTTGAATGTTCGTTTTGGCGTGCGCGGTCTTTGCTTCGGCCAATTGCTTGTGCAGCGCCAGCATCCGCTCGACTAGCGAGACCATTCGATCATGTCGATCTTTCTCACCGGGGCTCTTGAAGTCGACGGTGCGAATGGGGAGTTGATCCAGATCGACTTTCTTAACCTGAGCGATACTCTTCTTGTTCGTAATCGCTTTCGCTCGGTAGTACGCGGTCAATAAGCGAGAATTCAGTACTCCGAGAAGGTAATTGAAGTCGGCGTCTGTCCGCTTGTTGAAAAGGAAATACAAGGATTGCTCAGGAAAGATTCCCGAATCGTCAATCATCGCGATAATCCTGTCGCCTGTTTTTCGGATTAAGATCTTAGGAATGAAGCCGAGTTTCGAGACGTCGGTCGTTCTGCCAGTGATGTTTTGCTTCCGAAAATCGAACCAATATTGCTTTCGAAGTTCATAGCGCCCAATGCTGTCTCCTTTCAGTGTCGGAATTTCGCGCTCGCTTTGTCGCGCTTCATGGATAAGTGCTGACTTGCCTCCAAAACCTGACGTCGAATCGCAAATGTGGCCTAGCAATATGGCGCGCCGACTGCTTCCAACTGCTTTCACAAGATTCATGAGCGACTCGTCTTCAAAGTACTCGAAAGCATGAGCGGGATGTTCGACGAGCTCACGTTGTTGTCGACGGATGGGAGACTTTCCAAACTCTGAGATTGTTACCGTCCAATCTTTCGGAGTGCTCGTTCGCTGGAGCACAAAGATCAAAGTATCAGCAACAATCTTTGGGAAGGGCGCCTTGTATAATAGGCTATGAATGCGCGTCTCGTTCAAGATGCGCCACCTCAGCCGCGTAAATTGAGCGTTGTACCCAAGGCGGTCAGGAACAATGAAACTGAACCAGCCATTTCGCGACGTCAGATTGAGGCCTTGAGCTACAAAATATTCATACATGTTGGGCATGTACGTATTGCCCTCGAAGTGTGAAATGAGAGAAACGAGCCAGAACCGCACGCAGGATCGACAATGCGAAATTTTGCCGCTTGTTTCGGCGTTTTGTTTTCGAGCAATTTGCCGACTGTGTTCTTGACGACGTAATCGACGATGTAGGTGGGCGTGTAATAAACGCCGCCCGCTTTCTTGACTTCGGGTTTGTCTTCGACTCTCGCCTGATGCCCTTCGGTAAGACGAATGACTTTGCCGAGAAACTGTTCGTAAACCTGACCGAGAATATCGGCTGGCAGAACGGAAAATTCGTACGGGCTATCGGGATAGTACAGACGTCGGATGATTCGCTTGAGTACCGCATCGTCGACTTCGAGTTCGGGCGTGAGCTCATCCGGTGGCTCGACGCGGTCTCTTTCTTTTCGAAAATAAAACAGACCGGAGTTATAGCGCTCGTCCGCTTCGCGAAAAAGCTGGTACAGTCTGCGATAAGTGTGTTCGCCATTCAGCAGCGCTTGCAACCGCCCATATACTTCGATGCGCCGATCTTCGCAGATGCGCAGGAAAACGATGCGGTCGATGGTGCGCTGGACGGAAAAGTTGAGATCGCGCTGCGAGAGCTTCGGATTGCGCAGCGCGAAATTGCGCGCGAGGTCGGCTCGCCACTTCTCAATCTCGCTCAGGAATGCATCGTCAACCTCTGCAGTTCCGCGCTTCGCTTTCGTCGATTCGGCGAACTTGTCGAAGGAGCCTTTGAGAATCGCTTCACGCGCAAAAATTTTCGCGATGTCATCCCAGCGCGATTCGTACTCGCGAAAATTCAGATATAGGACGCGCGCGACTGAGGCTTTGTCGTCTAAGCGCGGCTCGACGCGGCAATCGTAAACCGCGAACTCTTCGAAGTCGGTGAGGATACTGAGTGGCAATTTGGCTGACCACCCGTAACGTCGCAGTTGATACGCCGGATGCGCGTCGGTCTTGATATCGACAGACGGCTTCTTCGCTTCGAGGAAAAACTTGCGCGTTCCACCGATGCGAAAGCAGTAATCCGGCGCTTTAGTTGCGCCGCCAATCTTGATTGCGTCTTCGTGGATGACGTCTTTGTAGGCCTCGGCGTAACCGCTGATGTTTTCCATGTCCGAGCCGAGCGCTTTGAACATCGGATCGACAAACTCTTTGCGAAGCTGGGCCTCGTTGTATTGGCCTGATTTATAGGCGTCGCCTTGTTGTTCAAAGCGCTCCACAAGGTCAGCGATCACATGGGGAGCTGGCATGGCTGCCTGAGAATTAGATGCTAGCCCCCCGTGAAGATCAAGCTGGCTGCGGAAAAGAAAATAAAGGAGGACGGATTATCTCGGCAGTCAAAGGTCCGCACGGCCTGGCCGCTCAATAGCCCAGCGCGGTTTTTCGCTCAGCTGCCGTGGGCAGAGGATCCTTACGGATTGTGATTGCCTCCCCGCCCGAGTCCTTTATTTGGTTGGCCTGGACGGCGTTGAACTCGATGTCTTTCGTGAATTCCGGCGGGAGATCCGCGTCGGCATAGATGGCGTGAACCGGGCATACCTCTACACACGCCATGCAATCGATGCATTCATCGGGATGAATGACCACCTGGTTGTCCATTTCGTAGAAGCACGCGACCGGACAGACTTCTACACAGTCGGTGAACTTACATCCGTTACATTTTTCGGTGACGATATGGGCCATGGGATTTCAATTGTTGAGATTTGCGTAAAAAGACTGCCGTTACGAGTAATTAGCGACCCATCGCGAGTCAAATTCCTGCTTTAAGATTTAAGCGACACCAGGGTGATGCTTGCGTCCAGTTTTGAAGAGAATCGCCACGGAAAACGTGACGATAGTGCCAAAGCAGATCCACCAGGGAAATTCCATTACGGGCAGCCAGCTCGGGTGAGTATAAAGCTTGCCGCCGAAAACTCCAGCGATGTTGTTAGGTAAACCACTCAAAATCGCGACGACGATGAAGCCGACGATCATCGCGATGATGTTGCCCAAGTCATTGCCGCGGCGCTTCGTAAAAATTCCGCAGAGAAAGACCCCGAGCAGCGAGCCATACGTGTAGCCGAAAATTCCCAGGGCAATCGGGATGATCCGCACAGTGGGATGCACGATCACGAGGTAGGAAGTAATCGATGCAACAATGATCATCAGCATCGCAAACCAGACCGTGGCCCAGCGCACCGCGCGAAGACTTTGTTCGTTTGTCGATGCAGGGTTGATGTAGGGCTCGTACCAATCGCGGGTGAAACTTGTGGCAAGGGCATTTAGCGCGGTACTGAGCGAGCCCATGGCCGTCGCGAAAATCCCAGCAATTAGAAGTCCGCGAATGCCGACTGGCATTTCATATAAGATGAAGTGACAAAATGTTTCATTGGGCGTTTTCGGCAGCGTCGGATCGGGATGCGCTTGGTAGTAGACCCAGAGCAATAAGCCAATGCTGAGAAACGTGAACGCGATCGGAACGTCTGCGAGTCCCGAAAGAATAAGCGAACGGCGGCTGCGCCGTACATCCGGCGCAGTCAGCATTCGCTGTACAAAGTCCTGATCAGTGCCGTGGGTGCCCATAGTGATAAACGTGGATCCGAAAAGGCCGGCGAAGATGGTGTACTCGATCGCAAACATGCTGACGATTTTTTGCCAGCCGTGCTTTGCTGGATCAAGGCCGGTGGTGATAAAATCGTCAAGATGAAAACCGCCGTGCCGTTGCACGATCTCGTTCCAGCCTCCGGGAATAGCAGAGTAGAGCAGTGCGAGCGCGACGAGAGCGCTGCCGATCATGATTGAGGCTTGAATTAAGTCGGTCCAGATCACGGCTTTAATGCCGCCAAGTGTCGTGTAAATCGCGGTTAGGATCACGATCGCTATGCACGCGCTGACGTAGATCACTAAGGTTTGCGTTTGATTCGGCCGGGTACCGCTAATCATTTCGTAGGCGAGGGCCAAGGCGATGGCGGCGAAATACAAGCGCGCTCCAGAGGCAAGCAGTCGCGTAATTATGAACACCGCGGACGCGGCATTTTTCGTTGGCACGCCAAACCGGGCCGTGAGGTATTCGTAGATCGAATAAACTTTGTAGTCGTAGTACGGCTTGATGAAAATGTAGCTGACGAGAATTCGCGCGAGGATGGTGCCGATCGCCAGTTGCAAGTAAGTGTAGTTGCGGAACGTGAATCCTTCGCCAGGCGTCCCGAAGAACGTGGCCGCAGTTGTTTCCGCGGCGATGAGCGATGCGAGCACCGCCCACCACGGCATTCGCCGCCCGCCGAGCGCGAAGTCTTTGAGATTTTCCTCCTTGCGCCCCATGTAGAGGCCGACGGCGATGATGAGGACAAAATAGAGAAGGAGAACTGCGCTATCGATAGCAAGCCGGCTGTCCATGTCGGCGCTTACTTAGCCACAGACGCTGTGGTGAGCCAGTCGAATCCCTCAAGACAGATTTAGATCGATATTGAGCGTTGGACGTTCGGCGTTGAGCGTTGGACGTTTGCTGGTGGATTTCACCGAGTTTGCCATGCCCGAGTTTGATTTGGAGAAGACGCTGAACTCCGCACAGGTTTTTCATTGGGAAACGACTGGCAAGGGATTTGTGGGAACGATCGGGGAGCATGCGGTTTACGCGGAGCAAGATGACGATGTTTTGAAAGTTCGTTTTGGCGGGACGCCTTCCAGGTCGCCGCGGCGACCGCTCCCCGGAATCATCGCGCATTATTTCGCTCTGGACCATCCGCTGGCGGAGATCTGCGCCTCGTTTCCGGACGATCCGATCATGAATACGGCGCGCGACTTTTGTCGCGGGTTGCGGATCATTCGACAGCCGAAATGGGAATGTCTTGCGACATTCATCTGTTCATCCATGAAACAGGTCGCTCACATTCGGCAAATTTCGCTGGCGCTCCGGAACCGATTCGGTGACCAACGGAAAGTTGGGAGTCGAGTGGTGCACACGTTTCCGTCGCCGCAGCGAATTGCCCGAGCTTCTGAGAATGAATTGCGCGAATGCAAGCTCGGTTATCGCGCCAAAACCTTGCGCGCGACAGCACGGCTCGTCAGTTCCGACGAATGTGATCTCGAATCATGGTCGGCACTTCCGGACGGCAATCTTCGGAAGAACCTGTGCGAGCTGCCGGGTGTGGGCGTGAAGATCGCAAACTGCGTGATGCTCTTCGCCTACGCGCGGCTCCGCGCCTTTCCGATCGATGTCTGGATTGAACGGGTTTTGAGACAGCGTTATTTCCCGCGTCGGAAGAAAATGACGGCGCAACAGCTGCGTGAATTTTCTGAGACGTATTTTGGCGAACACGGTGGGTATGCGCAGCAGTACCTGTTTCATCATGCGCGGATAGCTTTAGGGAAGCCAGGAGTAGGAAGAGATTCCTCCACTGCGCTTCGCTTCGGTCGGAATGACAAAGGTAGGATGCGCGGATGGAAGGGAGAAAGCGTAACAGCAGCAGGAGCACAAGTTGTCAGTCCTGCCGGGCTGAGATAATGTTCCGGTCTTAAGCTGAACCCGGAGCCTGAATCCTTCACCATCAAGACACCGCTGTCATGACCACGGCTGACATCATGTTCGCCCAGCCGGGCAACCCCGAAAGCTTTCGCGATCACGAATATGACACGCGAACAATTTTGTGGGCGCTGCTTGCGGCGATTCTCATCCACTTGGTCGTGGCATTTTTGCTTGCTGCCTTCAGCGGCGTCTTCTCACCAAGTGTTCCGTTTGAGGAAAAGCCGGCTGAACTCACGTTCGTCGATTTGTCACCAACATCGGCTTCAAAGAATTCCGCGTTCATGGAAACGGACGAATCGAAAAAAGCCCCCGAACCGAAGGACAAAACCTTCGAATCAAACGCCAACTCAATTGGAGCGAGCGAGCTTGCCGCGGTTGGTGAACTGCCATTGCCGTCACAGGAAGGGACAGCTCGCCCGCTTATGGATTTTGAGACACATCCCTACTCGCTGGAAACAAAGGGAGCGCAACCGCAGCAGTCGAACGCTGCACCGCAACCCAAACAAATGACGGCTCCGCAACCAGCGCCGATTACCGCTGCGGAGCAATTTGCCCTATTGACTCAAAAACCAACTGCTGCACTCGAGCCCCCCACTGCAGCATCGCAAGCGCAATCTGCGTATCGGAGCATGAAGGAGCGGAGCCGTATCTCCGGTAACATCACCAGTCGCGGCATTTCCGCCGTGAACGCTTTAGGCACACCGCTCGGTCGCTACCAAAAAATCGTGGCAGATTCAATCGGGTCACGCTGGTATGTCTATGTAGAGCAAAAGCGTGATTTAATTACCATCGGCACCTTGCGGCTTCGATTTGATATTGATCGGAGCGGACAAGTGAAGAATCTCAAAATCACTGAGAACAGTTCGAACGAGGCGTTTGCTAACGTTTGCGTGCAATCAGTGCTCGAAGCGCACCTTCCGCCGATCCCCGAGGAGGTCGCGAACACGTTGCCGCCTGAAGGCTTGGAAGTGGACGGACTCGGTTTCATCATTTTTCCAAACCGATGATCGTCGCCTGGATCATTGCCGAAACTACTGGAATCGCGAATACCGTGCTCGGATTCTTCGCGAGGGGCGGACTTTTCATGTGGCCGCTGCTGGCCTGCTCGATTGTCTCGGTGACGACCATGATTTTGCGCGGGATCGCGTTGCGACGCAAAAACGTGATGCCGCCATTAATCGAACAGGAGATAGAACGTCTGGCGCCCGGTGAAAGTCCCGAGCTGCTAGCGCGAATAGTGCATCACGATCCTTCGTCGCTGGCGCGGATTACTCGTGTGGCGCTGCAATATTTGCGAGGCACGCGGTCGGAAAACATCGAAGCGGTTCAAACTCGTGCACGCCACGAGATGGTTCGGCTGGAAAGGGGGCTCATCGTACTCGAGGTCATCGTCGGCATCGCTCCCTTGCTCGGTTTAATCGGCGCGGTCTCGGGACTCGTCCATGTTTTTTCCCATCTCGGATTGAGCTCAGGCGCAGCGGATACGCGCCAGATCGCGCTCGGAATCGCCGAAGCCTTGAACGCCACCGTCTTCGGGCTTTCGATTGCCGTGCCGACACTGATCGGGTTCACCTATTTTTCGAGAAAAGTAGAGGTGATGTCGGTGGAGATGGAAACGTTGGTCGTCGAGTTAATCAACAAACTCTATTACGGCCGGTCCTCACGCGAATTTGAAACGGCAAAAGTGCCATCCGCTCCACAGATATCGATTCCGACGCCAGTAGCCTGAAATGGCGCGGCGCATCTGAGCACATGAACTTCGCAGTTCGAAAACGACGGGCGCCTCTCATTATTATCGTCTCGCTCGTCGATATTCTCATCATCCTGCTCATCTTTTTTGTCGTTTCGACGACCTTCAAGAAGGACCAGCCGGAGGTGCAGATTAACCTGCCGGAATCCAAAACAGCGCAGAAACAGCCGGGTGAACTGGAACACGCGATTGTCAGCATCGATCAAAATGACGAGCTCAAGCTGGATGGACGAGCGATGAGCGTGGAGCAACTAGAGGGCGCGGTGCGCGATTTGCCGGAACCGCGCAAATCAACGCTCGCGCTGCAAGCGGACAAAAAAGCTTCCTTCGGCACGATCATAAAGGTGATGGACGCGTTAAAGCTGGCAGGTGTGAGAAATTTGCCCGCGTTTACGCGGGAAGAAAAATGATCCTGCCAATCTTGCAGTACGGCGACCCGATCCTTCGGTCAAAGGGCAAACGGATCGAGGAAATTGACGAGCAGATTCGGGAGCTGGCGGCGAACATGATCGAGACGATGCATGCGGCGCACGGTGTGGGGCTGGCGGCGCAACAGGTCGGTGAAGCGTTGCAACTCACTGTGCTCGATATTTCGGCAGTCGAAGACCGGCCGAGCATGCTGAAACTAGACGGAACAGATATCGATCCAAAGACGGCGATGCCGCTGGTGTTGATCAATCCCGAAGTCGAGCTGCACAACGAAACTGAAGTTGGACTAGAAGGTTGCTTAAGTTTTCCGGAAATCACCGGCGACATTGAACGGGCGCAGTCGGTGATCGTACACGCACAAAGTTTGGAAGGCGGCACAATCCACATTGAAGCGAGCGGATTTCTCTCGCGCGCGATTCAGCATGAAGGCGACCATCTTAACGGAATCTTATTCATCGATCGGATGCGTTCGGCGGCAAAGGCCGCATTGTCGAGTCGCCTGAAACGCTTGCAGAAAGAGACGAAACGCGGCATCAGACATCGAGAACCGCTCGTAAGTGAGACGGCGCTGTAGCAGATCAGCACGAGTGCCCGGGCCTGTCTTTTGGAATTATCGACTCAGAAATCCGGTCAATGGACTGGTCGCCGCCGCGGCGTTGAGTTTTTCGCCTAATCCGATTTCACGCGCTTCATGACCTGCTTCGATGGCCTTCTTAAAAGCCTTTGCCATGCGAACGGGATCGGAGGCGATTGCGATCGCGGTGTTCACCAGAACCGCGTCGGCGCCCATTTCCATTGCTTCAGCAGCGTGACTTGGCGCGCCCAATCCGGCATCAACCACTACCGGCACTGTGGCTTGTTCGATGATGATCTTAATCTGTGGGCGCGCTTCGATCCCGCGATTGCTGCCGATCGGCGAACCTAGCGGCATCACCGTGGCCGTTCCGATATCCTGCAATCGTTTCGCCAAAACCGGATCGGCATTGATGTAGGGAAGCACCGTGAATCCTTCTTTCACGAGAACTTCCGCAGCCGCCAGTGTCTCAACCGGATCTGGAAGCAAATATCGCGGGTCCGGGTGAATCTCGAGTTTGATCCACGTGGGCAAGCCTGCGCTTGCTGCCAGTCGCGCGAGCCGGACAGCCTCCTCCGCGTTGCGCGCGCCACTCGTATTCGGCAGGAGAAGAAAACGTTTCGGATCGATGAAATCGAGAATGTTCGCAAACGGATCGTGTTTGCCGGACATATCGGCGCGTCGCAACGCGACCGTTACTAGCTCAGTCCCGCTGGCAATGAGCGCGTCCCGCATCAGCTCGTTGGACGCGAATTTCCCTGTGCCCACGAGCAGACGCGAGGTGAACTCGCGATCCGCAATCTTCAGTTTCGAAGGCTTATCCGCCATCGTGAGACAATAAACGAACTACCGCGAACGTGCGAGTGTCGATCCGTGGGGAGCACGGTTATTACTGTAGTGGCAGGCGTGCCGCCTGCATGGCCCTCGATCTGCAGCCGACACGGCTGCCGCTACAGGTTTCTTGTCCCGGGAGCAGACCCTTTTCTTTTTCCGGTTGTACGAAGGAACTAATGACGCCACGTTCCGACGATGACCCGGTTTGATCTTCGCCGAGAGGATTGCGTCAAAGGAATGTCGCGGCTGCCAGACGAAAGTGTCGATCTTGTCGTTACCTCACCGCCATACAATCTGGGTGTCCGTTATCGGAAATATTCCGACCGCCAGGATCGAGAATCATATTTGGACTGGTGTGAAACATGGGCCACCGAGGTTCGGCGCGTTTTGAAGACCGAAGGCTCGCTTTTTCTTAACATTGGATCCGCTCCGTCGAGCCCGATGTTGCCGCATGAAGTTGTCTTGCGATTGCGAGACGTATTGGTCTTACAGAACGTAATTCATTGGATCAAATCGATCACAATTGAAGATCGAGAAGGCAATCTCCAGTCCCATGGCCATTTTAAACCGATCAGGTCGAAGCGTTTCCTGAACGATTGCCACGAATACATCTTTCACTTCACGAAGACGGGGCGAGTCGAAATTGACCGGCTCGCCATCGGCGTTCCGTATCAAGACAAAACAAATATTGCGCGGTGGTCGCACACTCGGGGAAGCGATCTTCGATGTCGCGGCAACACATGGTTTATCCCTTACGAGACGATCCAGAGCCGTGAGAAGGAGCGACCGCACCCTGCGACCTTTCCGGTGCAATTGGCAGAATGGTGCATCAAACTGCACGGAGCGTCGCGCGTTCACACCATGCTTGATCCGTTTCTGGGGATCGGAAATTCCGCCGTCGCGGCGCAGCGCTGTGGCGTGAAAAAGTTCATCGGCTTTGAAATCGACGAGATCTATCTCGCGGAAGCAAAGCGCCGGCTTGGGTAGCGCACGCGTCTCGCGTGCTGGCGATGGCGTCGCGCCATCGCGAACTTTCGTTTGAATCGAAACCTCAGACAGAGATTGTTCGAACGAGGAGGCGAAACCAAGTCGCTGCGGCGACCGCTATCTTGAACAAATCACTATTCGTAGGCGGGCTGATCACCGCGTTGAACGCCTTCTCGGTGTTCAGCGCGGAATCAGCCGAATCTTCGTTGAATTTCGCTGGCGTCGCTTTTTCTCCGGGTTCAACTGTCCAGGCTAATGTTCCTCTGAGCGCGCAAGAAAAATCATTGGCTGCGCAGGGAGGCAATGCAGTGCCGCCGAACGCAGTCGCTGTGCTGGCGACGCCTGCGAATTTCGATCCGCGAAAGAGTTGGCCAGTTTTGGTGCCTTGTTCCACCAGCGATTTCAAACGTCAGAATCGAAATGATCTTGTCCAGTTTTATCGCAGGGTCGGACTCGCTGAAGGCTGGGTGCTGTTGGCTGGGGACGGCCCGCAGCATGCGCGGAACGATACGGCCGCCTGGCGTGGTGCAATGACGCTCGCTGCGATTCACGCTCTGCATCGCAGTTTTCCTGGGTCGGAAAAGTGGCCGATCGCGTGCGCCGGTTTCTCTGGAGGAGGGAAAGGAGTTGGTTACGTAGCGCCTTTGCTTGCTAGGAATGGTTGTCGCGTCACCGGAATTTATATGACCGGTGCGAACGAAGACCATCTGAGCGACGGGTACGCGAGGATCCAGCCCGGCGCGAATTTTCTCAACACCGCAATTTACATCAGCGCTGGGCGCGACGACAGGATCGCGACCGTGGAGCAGCAGTACACTGTCGCCGGTTCAATTAAGCGAACAGGGTTTCAGCGTATGCGAATCGGGACTTTCCACGGCGGCCACGAAGTCAACGACGCACAAACTTCCATCGCGCTGCGCTGGTTCCGCGAGTTGGCGAAATAGTACCCGGTCGCGACGCGAGAAACTGCAGCGCGCACAAATGGAGGGGCGAGCTCTGCAAGCCATGCACGCGCGCGATGACGATCGAACGTTCGTTAGGCGTCGCAGAGCTCCGCCCTCCGTCTTTGGCATTTCACTTGATTGACCGCACTACGACCGGCTCAGCAAAGAGCGAATTGCCGCGCTCAATTCGTGAGGATGCTCAGTGCCTAAGGCGAACTTTCGGCCGTTGCGCAATGTAATCGCCACCGCATCCAATCCGGAAACGTTATAGAGCCAGCCGTACGGCGTCAGGTGAATTCCCCAGCCGTACCACCAGCGAATCCGAATTGGTTCGCATCCGGCAATCTCCGCCATCGGCACTCTCTTGCGGATAACTCCAACGCCCAACAGCGCCCGCAAAGTTTTGTCGTCGATCTTGATTGTCAGTTTGGTAAACACGATCGCGCAAATGAGAAGGGTCACTTCGATCATTGCACTGATCAGCAGACCGTGCCGATCAGCTGGCGCAACGATTCCCGTGATCGCAACAAAAGCCGCCGCGCCAAACAGGGCGCAGATTGTTAGATAACCGATTTGCGTATGTTCGTATCGCATCACAAAAGCTTGTCCCGTGAGTGTTGCGCGGCTGACTGCCGAAATTTCTCCAGCGACTTTACCAGGTTCCCTGGCAACGGGCGTACTCGGTCGAAAATGCGCGGGGCCAGTGGTTGGGCTGTTGTGTACCCGGCGGCGAACATTTCCAACTTTGAATCGAGATTGTCGATGTAATGCAACGCCATTGCCTCAGGCGTTTTCGGCTCAACCGGTGAACCCAGTTCCTTCTGGCCATGATGGGCGCCAATGAGATGCAGGAGATGCAGGCGCACGTCTTCCGAGGAAGGCACGTAAGTTTTCCATAGGTCCGCGTTGTCGGCGCTAAGTTTTCGCCAGAGTAAATTGACCACTTCAAGTCCGATGGAAATGTGGCCGACTAGTTCACCGAGTTCATCAAAATCCATAACAAAGCCGGTTTCGGGGAATTGGTTTTCCCAGAGTTTACCAGAGTCGTGAAAGAGAATACCGGCGATCAAAAGATCGAGATTCAACTGCGGATAGAGCGGCGCAATCTCGCTCGCCACCCGCATCATTTGCGCCGTGTGCTCAACCAATCCGCCGCGTCGAGCGTGATGATATTTGCGCGCCGCTGCGGCCCGGCGAAAACGATCGCCCCATTCGTTCACGAACATTTGCGTCAGGGCGCGGAGGCGGGGGTCAAGAATGCCGTCGATGGATTGTACGATGAATTCCCAGTCAGTCGCTTGCTTTGCGCGCAGGTCCGCCGGCCCTTCTAACAACTCCTTGGTCTCTTGATCGGAGAGTGGCCGAAACATCCACTTGTCTGCCTCGAGTCCAAATTGCGGGTGTTGCCGAAACTCTCCAGTCAGCTCGATAAAACTTTCGGGCGTGAGTCCGCTGCACGTTTTGTAGTTAGGATGGTCGCTCCAGACCCGCAGTTTCATGCGATCGCACGCGTCTGCCAGAACGAGTTCGCAATATGGTTTTCCTTCTCGCTGCGTCTTCGCAGCGGCCGATTCCACCTGCACGTGCACGCGCGCCGGCACCGCGCTCCCGCTAGTGCGGGATGCCGCTCGGCGAATTTCTGTCAAAGTCAGTAAATCCATCTCGATAAATCTAACACAGGTCGCAAACGCCTGTAGCGTCCGCTGTCCTCAGCGGACTCTTTGCCGTGTCTGCAATGCTTGCCCAGACAATTCGCCGTTACGCCACATGTACGCTCCATTTGCTCAATGTTTCTGAAGCACCTTGAATGCAGCGCTTGCGGGCTTCATCACGAGTGGTCGCGTTTGCAGAATGTCTGCCTTTCCTGCCAGAAACCGCTCTTCGCGATTGTTGATCTCGCTGCGGCGAGTCGAACGCTGACGCGCGAGGCCCTCGCGACGCGAGAAAAATCGTTGTGGCGGTATCGCGCAGTGCTGCCATTGCCTGACAACGTCGAGCCCATTTCGCTAGGCGAAGGCGGAACACCACTCTTGCGCGCAAGAAAGTTTGCTGCCGATCTCGACGTTTGGATCAAAGACGAATCGCTAAACCCGACGCAGAGTTTCAAGGCGCGCGGGATGAGTGTGGCCGTTTCGATGGCAAAATATCTTGGTGCCACGAAACTTGCCGTCCCGAGCGCCGGCAATGCCGGTGGCGCGCTTGCTGCCTATGCAGCTCGGGCGGGTCTCGAAGCGCATATCTTCATGCCGAGCGATACGCCGCGCGCGAACGTGATTGAGTGCCGCGAGCTCGGCGCTCATGTCACGTTGATTGACGGACTGATTACTGATTGCGGCGCTGAAATCGCGCGGCGCAAAGCGAAGGATGGCTGGTTCGACATGTCCACTCTGAAAGAGCCGTATCGCGTGGAGGGGAAAAAGACGCTCGGCTACGAACTAGCGGAGCAATGCGAGTGGCAGCTGCCCGATGTCATTCTTTATCCCACTGGCGGCGGCACCGGCCTCATCGGAATGTGGAAAGCGTTCAATGAAATGGAGGCGCTGGGTTGGATCGGAGGAAAACGTCCGCGCATGTTCGCGGTGCAAGCCGTCGGTTGCGCGCCGATCGTTCGCGCGTTTGAAGCCGGAGATAAAACCGCGGCAGAAATCCCGGGGGCGCGCACCTTGGCCGCCGGGCTGCGCGTTCCAAAAGCCATCGGCGATTTCCTGATCCTGAACATTCTTCGTCAATCCAATGGCGGCGCAGTTGCGGTCGCTGACGAAGAAATGATTCACGCCGCGCTTGAGGTGGGATCGAAGGAAGGCCTCTTCGTTTGCCCGGAAGGAGCAGCGTGTTTCGCAGGTCTCACGTCACTCCGTTCCGCAGGTAAAATCGCTTCCGGCGAACGCGTGATCATTTTCAATACAGGCTCGGGGATCAAGTACCTTGAATGCTACGAACACGGCGGTATCAACCCCGAAGGCTTTCGGGGATGAAATGGACTTCAAGCCTCGTGGTGTTCTGATCCTTCTTGCCTTCGTTATGTCCTGTTCGGTCTCTATTCGGTTTCAACGGCGCACATTTCGTCGCACCACGTCTCTATGCGCGCGCGGATCTGGTCACGGATTTTGCGTGTACCGGCGAGGCGTTCATCGTCCGAGCCGCTGAGCGCAGATGGGTCCGGAAAACCCCAGTGCAATCGCTTTGCATCGCCGGGAAAGGCCGGGCAGCGTTCGGCGCTGCTCTCATCGCAAACGGTGATCACGTAGGCAAATCCCGCAGCCGCGGGACCGGATTCGAGAACGTCGGACACGGATTGAGTTTGCTTCTGCAAAATATCAATGCCGATCTCGCGCATTGCCTGGACCGCGAGGGGATTGAGTTTTCCCGGCTCCAGCCCGGCGCTGTGCACCTCAAAATGATCACCGCAGATTTGGTTGAGAAAGGCTTCCGCCATCTGGCTGCGTGCGCTGTTGTGAACACAGATGAATAAGACCTTTTGTTTCATGGTGAGTCATCCATCATGTCACGACGCAGCAAGGAACAACAGTCTTCTTGCTGATCAGTAGGGTTTTATCGGACTTTCCGTTTGCCGACAAAGATCGAGATGCGCTTGGCGAAAGCCTTGGCAGGTTCTGCGTAAAAACGGCGCCCGAGTTCGAGTGCATTCGTGCGCAATCGTTTGCCGCGTTTATGGATCAACTTCTCGAGTTGCGCCAGCTCATCGCGCAGCGCTTCATCGCCGCTTTCTTTCTCTAGGCGCACCCAAAGGAAATCCAAATCGTGCTCGCGCCCCAGCAATTCGCCTAAAACTTCTGCGTCGTGAGCCATCTCGGTCAGAACCACGCGTTTGAGCGGCTGCAAAATGCGCAACTGATACCAGAGATCTTTCACCCGCTTCCGCCAGGCATGAAAGTTTTCTGGCTCCGGGTCATTGATCGTTTTCACGAGCCCGCGCTGACCGCGTTTGTAGATTTTCGCAACCGCGCCGCAGATTTGCTTCCAGGTCAGGTCTTCCAGCGGCCATTTCAAGAGACGTGCTTCCACGCGCTCCAGCTGCGGAATCGCTTGTTTTTGCCAGCCGGCAAACGCAGCTGAAAAACTTTCCCGTTCCAGCAACAATAATTCTTCGAGGCGAGGAAATGGATTGTCCTTTGGTCCTTTTGCGGTCTCGTCGCGCAATTCGACTAGTGTTTGCATTCTGACTTGCGCATCGCGCAAATCGGAAACCAACCGTCCGATCTTGCGCACGCAGCGATCTTCGCACGCGTGCTGATTTTTGCCGACTTCACCGACGGCGAGGCGCATTGCGGCGCGCAGTTTTTTCAGATGTTTGCGAACTTCGTGGACGGTGACGCCGCGCTGCTTCGCCGGATG
>Ga0209689_1001819_pt1 | contig 15992 bp, 13 predicted proteins | sample GraSoiAngelo_149_FD_187119 | JGI IMG/M metagenome (GOLD analysis project Ga0209689, IMG submission 187119) | Grasslands soil microbial communities from the Angelo Coastal Reserve, California, USA - 14_1009_09_30cm (SPAdes) (version 2) | ecosystem: Environmental > Terrestrial > Soil > Grasslands ...
GGAGGACTCCGCCGGCGACATCCCAAGCGCGTGTGCGGCGGCGATGGCCGCCGCCGCGATGAGCGCGTTGTGCATCCCGGGCACACGCAGCACGACCGGGACCGTGGCGCCGCTGCCCAAGGCGAGCGTGAACGCGAGACCGTCGGCACGATCCTCCGGCGCGGTCACGCGGTACTGCGCGGTCGCGACGCTGCCATACGTCCGCGTGGGCTGCCCGCGCTTCCGCCGCGCGTCGGCGAGCGAGGCCGCGACCGGGTCGTCGGCGCATGCGACGAGCGCACCTCCGGGCACGATGCGACCGGCGAACGCGGCGAAGGCGTCGCGGACATCGGCGACGGTCGGGAAGACGTCCACGTGGTCGTGCTCGACATTGAGCACGGCCGCGACCGTGGGCGCGAGCGAGAGGAACGCGCGGTCGTATTCGTCCGCCTCGATGACGAGGACGTCGCTCGTCCCCGCGTGCGCGTTCGATCCGGTGTCGCGGAGGACCGCCCCGCAGATGAGCGACGCGTCGATGCCCCCGCCGCGCAGCGCGGCCCAGGTCATCGCGGTCGTCGTGCTCTTGCCGTGCGTGCCCGCGACCGCGACGACGCGCCTCCCGCGCGCGAGCTCGCGCCAGGCGTCCTCACGCTTCCATACCGGGATCCCGCCCGCGCGAGCCGCGGCGACCTCCGGGTTCGCATCGCCGTACGCGCTCGACCGCACGACCACGTCCGCGCCGGCGACGTTCGCGGCGTCGAACGACGTGGCGACGCGCGCGCCGTCGCGCGCGAGGGCGTCCGCCAGCGGCCAGTGCCCGCGGTCGGAGCCGCTGACCACGTCGCCACGGGCGAGCAGGAGCCGCGCGATCGCGGACATCCCCGCGCCGCCGATCCCGACGACGTGATAGCGCGGGCTCATCCGCACCCGCCGAGCGCGCGCAGCTCGGCGGCGACCTGGCGCGCCGCGTCGGGTCGGCCGGCCTTGCGCGCCGCCGCCGCCATGCGCCGGAGGCGGTCCCGGTCGTCGAGGAGGCCGGTGACGATCGAGGTCATGCGATCGCCGTCGAGCTCGCTCTCCTGGATGACGGCGGCCGCCCCGGCCTCGGCGACCGCGCGCGCGTTCGCGAGCTGGTGGGCGTCGGCGGCGGCACCGAACGGGACGAGCACCATCGGCGTCCCGAAGGCGAGCGGCTCGGCGATCGAGGACGAGCCGGCACGCCCGACGAACACGTCGGCCGCGGCGAGCGCGGCGCCCATCTCGTCGCGCAGGAAGCCGCGCGGGCGGTAGCGCTCGCGCAGCTCGGCGGGCAGGTTCGCCCGGCGGGCCTCGGCCATGGCGAGGTTGGCGGCGCCGACGACGTGGATGACGACCGCGCGCCGCAGCAGCCGCGCGAGGGCCGCGAAGACCGCGTCGTTCAGCCGCTCGGAGCCCTGGCTCCCGCCGGTGACGAGGACGACCGCGTCGTCGGGGCCCGCTGCGAAAGCGAGCCGGCCACTGTCACGCTTCCACGCGAGGAGGGAGCGCCGGATCGGCGTGCCGACGACGGCCGTCCGGCCGCGCGGCAGCGAGCGCTTCGACTCGTCGAACGTCGTGCCGACCCGCGCGGCGACCCGCGCGAGAAGCCGATTCGTGCGGCCCGGGACCACGTTGCCCTCCCAGAGATACACGGGGACGCCCGCGGCGCGCGCCCCAAGGACGGCGGGCAGTGAGACCAGGCCGCCGGTCGTGCAGCACACCGAGGCGTGGAAGCGGAGCGCCTGCCACCAGGCATCGACTGCCGCGAGCGGGATGACGAAGGCGCGCCGCACGAGCGACATGCGCGAGTCGGGGTCGCGGAGGGACGGCATCGCCGTCGCGTGGAACGGGATCTCGGCCGCGCGCACGAGGTCAGCCTCGAGCCCGCGGCGACCACCGATGAAGAGGAGCGCGGTCTCGGGATCCGTCTCGCGCAGCGCCTCGGCCACCGCGAGCAGCGGGCTCACGTGCCCGCCCGTCCCGCCACCCACGAGGAGCACGCGACAGCCGTCGCGGGGGCGGCGCCCCCGCGGCCCCCCGAGGGTCGGATGCGTGCCGGCCAACGTTCAGCAGTATGCCGACGGCGATGAGCCCGACGCAGAGCGAGGACCCGCCGTACGAGATGAAGGGCAGCGTGAGCCCGGTCATGGGCACCAGGCTCGCGACCACCGCCATGTTCACCCAGGCCTGGGACGCCAGCCACACCGTGATCCCGGTCGCGATGAGCGCGCCGGTCGGATCCTGGGCGCGGATCGCGATACGCACGCCGCGGTACGCGAGGACGAGGAAGAGCACGACGACCGCGAGCGTTCCGGCGAGCCCGAGCTCGTCGCCGAGCACGGCGAAGATGGAGTCCGTGTACGGCGCGGGAAGGAACCCGAACTTCTCGCGCCCCGCGCCAAGGCCTTCGCCGAACGGGCCGCCCAGCGCGAGCCCGTAGAGCGCCTGGATCGTCTGGAAGCCGGCGCCGCGCGGGTCGGACCACGGGTCGAGGAACGTGAGGAGACGCTGCGCGCGATACGGCTGCACGAGCGCGCCGAGCGCGAGAAGCGTGACGGCGACCGCGGCAAGGGCGCCGAACTCGCGGAGGCGCGCTCCGGCGACGAAGTAGATGCCGAGCGCGACGACCACGACGACGATCGCCGTCCCGAGGTCCGGCTCGACGAACACGAGCCCGGCGATCACGGCCGTGACGGCGAGGAACCACGCGGTGATCGGCCACGAGCGGAGCGCCTCGCGGCGCGCACCGAGCCACGTCCCGAGATAGAGGATGAGCGCGAGCTTCGCGACCTCGGCCGGCTGTACGCCGATGAGCTCGCCGAGGCGGAGCCAGCGCGCCGCGCCGCCCGCACGCACGCCGATCCCCGGGACCAGCACGAGGACGAGCAGCAGGATCGCGAGCGCGAGGAGCGGGACGGCGAGCGCGCGGTAGCGGTGGTAGCCGACGCGCGAGGCCACGATCATCCCCGCGACGCCGAGGGAGGCCCAGGCGGACTGCTGCGCGAGGAAATAGCGCGGGTCCTCGAGCGCGTCGAGCGCCCGGATACCGCTCGCGCTGTACACCATGGCGAGGCCAAGCAGCGTGAGCGCGACAACGGCGAGGACGAGCGGCAGGTCGTACGTCGTCGTGCGGGGCACTCGCAGCTTCATGCCTTCACGCCCGTCAGCTCGCGCACGAGCGCGACGAAGCGATCGCCGCGATCGTCCACCGACGTGAAGTGGTCGAGCGACGCGCCGCCCGAGTAGTCCTCCCGCGCGGCGCAGGCCGGCGACAGCAGGACGACGTCGCCGGGCCTGGCCAGCGCCCGCGCGTTCGTCACCGCCTCGGCGAGGGTCGGCGCCTTCGCCACGGCGAGCTGGCTTCCGGCGGCGCCCGCCGCGGCGAGCGCGGAGGCGATGTCGTCCGCCGCCTGGCCGATGAGCACCGCGCCGCGCGCGCGGCGGACGACCTCGCGGGCGAGCATCGTGAAGTCGGCGCCCTTGGCGACGCCGCCGAGGATGACGACCGCCGGCCGGTCGAACGCGTCGAGCGCGCTGATGGTCGCGGACGGCGTCGTCGCCGCCGAGTCGTTCACCCAGAGGACCCCGTCGATCTCCCCGACCGTCTCGAGCCGCCGCGGCACGCCCTCGAACGCGCGCAGCACGTCGCCGATCGCCCTGACGGGGATGTCGAAGACGTCGCCGACGATCGCCGCCGCGAGGGCGTTCGCGACGTTGTGCTTGCCGGGTACGCGGAGGTCTTTGGCCTCGCAGACGACCGAGTGGCGATCGCCCGACACCAGGACGAGCCGCCCCTGCGGGTCGAGGTACGCGCCGCGCCGCGGCTGGAGCGAGAGCGAGAAGCCGCGCACTTCCGAGGCGGCCCCGGTGTGGAGCGAGACCGTCGCGGGGTCGTCGAGGTTGAGCACCGCGACGTCGCGCGGGCCTTGCCAGGCGACGATGTTCCGCTTCGCCGCGATGTACGCGTCGCGGGTCCCGTGGTGGTCGAGGTGGTCCTCGAGCACGTTCGTCACCACCGCCACGTGCGGGCTGTGGCCGAGCGTCTCCAGCTGGAAGCTCGAGAGCTCGAGGACGACGACGTCCTCCGGCCGGAGCCGGTCGAGCTCCTGGATGACCGGCGTGCCGATGTTCCCGCCCACGATGACCCGTCGGGTGCCGCGCGCGAGCACGCGCTCGACCAGCGTGGTCGTGGTCGTCTTCCCCTTCGTGCCGGTGATCCCGACGATCGTCGCCGGGCAGAGCCGGAAGAAGAGGGCGATCTCGGTGAGGACCGGAACGCGGCGCTGCAGCGCGCGGAGGATGGTGGGCGACCGCGGCCGGATCCCGGGGATGACGAAGACGAAGTCCGGCTCGGCGAGGGCGAGGTCGTCGCTCGAAGGGCCGAGCACGAGCTCGACCTCCTTTGCCGTCTCGCCGAGGCGGGCGATCCCCTCGGCCAGATCATCCTCCCGTTTCGGATCAGTGATCGTGACGCGCGCGCCCTTGCCCACCAGGTAACGCGCGAGCCCCGCGGTCGTGCGCCCTTTCCCGAGACCGACGATCGTCACGCGCCGGCCCTTGAACTCGTCGGCGGTGATCTCGGGATCGAACAGCACGGTCACCGCGGCCTCCCGAGGAAGGCAAGCTGGGTGCCGTATCTGCCGTCGCGGTCCCGGCCCCGGAAGGACCAGAGATCGCGGCCGCCGCAGCGCGTGCAGATGCGCGCGACCTCGATGGCGCGGAGACCGGCCGCCCGGAGCTCGGCTTCGTTCGCGGACCAGAGGTCGAACACGATCGCGCCGTCACGCTCCAGGAGGTGATCGCCCTCGCCGCGCTCGCGGACCATCGCCGCTCGCGCCTCGTCGATCGTGTAGCAGCAGGGGCCGATCGACGGCCCGATCGCGGCGGCGAGCGCGTGCGGGTCCGCGCCCGCGGCGACGAGCGCCGAGACGAGCGCGGTCGTCACGCCTTTGCTGGTCCCCTCCCACCCCGCGTGCGCGGCGCCGATCGGGCCCTCCCGTGCGGCGACGAGCACGGGAACGCAGTCCGCGGCGGCGACGCTCAGCAGCACGCCCGCACGATCGGTCCACATCGCGTCGGCGACCGGCCACAGGTCGAGGGGGGCGCTGCCCCCCTCGAACCCCCCGACGTAGACGACTGCGTTGCCGTGCACCTGCTTCGTGCGGACGACGCCCGCGAAGCCGAGCGAGCGCGCGAGCGTCTCACGGTTGCGGGCCTGCTCGTCGAGCGGGAAGACCGATCCGGCCATGCTGCCGAGGGCGCGCGTCGTGAAGCCGGCGACGAGGCCAAGGCCCTCCAGGAGCGGCGAGCGCAGGGTCGCGCCTCGCTCCTCCCATGCGACGTCCGCGATGCTCATGGCGGTGGCGGCGGCACCGGTGTCGCGAAGGCGAGGATCGCCGCGACGATGCCGGCGAGCGCCGCGATGAGCCAGAAACGGATCGTCGTCTTCTCCTCGGGCCACCCGATGAGCTCGAAGTGGTTGTGCAGCGGCGACATGCGGAAGATGCGCTTGCCGCGCAGCTTGAACGAGCCGACCTGGAGGATGACCGACACGGTTTCGGCGACGAACACGATCCCGGCGACCGGTAGGAGCAGGATGAACCCGGTGGTGAGCGCGACCGTCGTGAGGGTCGCACCGAGCGCGAGCGAGCCGGTGTCGCCCATCATGAACTCCGCCGGGTGGACGTTGAACCAGAGGAACGCGAGGAGAGCGCCCACGATGGCGCCGCAGAAGACGACGAGCCAGGGGTAGCCGCGGGCGGCCGCGATGAACGCGAACGAAAGGAAGGCGAAGACCGCGGTGCCGCCGCCGAGCCCATCGAGGCCGTCGGTGAGGTTCACGCCGTTCGACATTGCCACCATCGCAAAGACCGCGAGGATCACGAACGGGACCGCGCCGATGAGCCACTCTCCGTAGAGCGGGATGAGGATGCCCGTGACGCCGAAGTGGCGCTGGATGTAGATCGCGGCGACGATGCCGACGATGGCCTGCCACACGAGCTTGTGGCGGCCGCGGATCCCGAAGCCGTATACGACGTTCACGTAATCGTCGATCGCGCCGAGGAGGCCGACGACGAGGAGCGTGCCCATGGGGACGATCGTTTGCGGCACGTAGTCGCCCCGCTGATCCTCGGGGAGCAGGACGAGGACGAACAGCCAGAGCACCGCGACGACGCCGATGAACAGGACGCCGCCGAACGTGACGAGGCCCTGCTTCGTCACGAGGTGCGACGGCGGCCCCTCGCGGCGCACCTGCTTGCCCATCCGCAGCCGGCGCAGGAGCCGGATGTACGGACCGCCCACCACGAGGCCGAGAAGGAACGCGGAGAGCATCACACCGAGCGAGAGGATCGCGGTGGGCATCAGGCCGCCGCCGGGCGGACGAGCGCGTCGGCGAGACGGTCGAGAGCGAGCGAGTGCGATCCCTTCACGAGCACCGTGTCGCCGGGGCGCAGGATCCGCCGGAGGAGCACGAGCGCTTCGGGGCCATCCGCGACGTGGTGCGCCTCGGCCACCCCGGCGCGCTTCGCCGCGGCGACGATGGTCTCGGAGAGGTCGCCGACGCCCACGAGGACGTCGGCGGCCCGCGCCGCTTCGCGGCCCGCGCTCTCGTGGGCGTCGGCGGACAGCGCGCCGAGCTCGAGCATGTCGCCGATGACCGCGACCCGACGCGACCGGACGGAGCCGAGCACGGCGAGCGCCGCGCTCACGGCGGCGGGGCTCGCGTTGTACGAGTCGTCGATGACGACGATCCCGGGGCCACGCCGGACGCTCATGCGGTGCGCGGGCGGTTCCATCGTCGCGAGCGCGGTCGCGGCCTCGTCGAGCGGGACACCGAGCGCGGTGGCGGCTCCGAGCGCTGCGAGCGCGGCCGGCACGACGTGGCGTCCGGGAAGCGGCAACCGCACGGGCGCGGTCCGTCCGTCGAGGTGCGCGACGAAGTGGGCGCCGTCGAGGCCGTCGGCGACGACGTCGGTCGCGCGGACGGCGGCGTCGGCGGACTCGCCGAAGAGCGCGACACGCGCTCGCGTGCGATCCGCGAGGGCGCGAACGCGCGGGTCGTCGGCGTTGAGGAGCGCGAGGCCGTCGTCGGGCAGGGCCGCGATGAGCTCAGCCTTTCCCGAAGCGATCGCCTCGACGCTCGGCGTGCGCGAGAAATGCACCGGCCGCTCGGGGATCGCCGTGATGACGCCGATCCGCGGCCGGACGAGCCGGCAGAGATCGGCGATCTCACCGGGGACGTAGAAGCCGATCTCGATGACGGCGACCTCGTGCGTCGGCTCCATCTGGAGGAACGTGAGCGGGACGCCGATCTCGTTGTTGTACGAAGCGGCGGTCCGCAGCACGCGGTGGCGCGCGCCGAGCGCCGCCGCGGTCGCCTCCTTCGTCGTCGTCTTCCCGACGTTGCCGGTGATGCCGACAGCGGGGATCGGGTGCGCGTCGCGGAGCGCGTCGGCGAGACGGCGCAGGGCGTGGAGCGCGTCGGTGACCTCGACGACAAGCGCGCCGTCCGGGACTCCCTCGACCGGTCGCTCTACGACGGCCGCGCGCGCGCCCCGCGCGAAGGCGTCCGCGACGAAGTCGTGCCCGTCGCGCTGGTCGCGCAGGGCGAAGAACACGGAGCCGGGCTGCGCGATACGGGAATCGAACGCGCCCCCGGCGAACCGCTCGTCGGGACGCGGCGTGCCGTGGATGACCCGACCCCCCGTCGCCTCGAGCAGCTGCTGGAGGGTGAACACGTTCGGTCGATGGTAAGAGTCGGGGGGCTCCGCCCCCCGGCCCCCAAAATGGCTCAGGGCCGGTCTGGCGGAACGCGCGCGTAGCGCAGGGCATCGATCGCGATCCCGCGGAACGCGTCCATCGCGGTGACCGTTCCGAGAAGCTTCGACTGAGGCCGCTCGAGGACGATGACGACGACCATCCGCGGATCCTCCGCGGGGACGAATCCGGCGAAGGACGAGATGTACGCGTCGTCGACGTAGCGGCCATCCTCGCTCGGGATCTGCGCGGTGCCGGTCTTCCCCGCGACGCTGTACCCCTTGAGCGCCGCGCCGTTCGCGATCCCGTTGTCGACCGTCGACACGAGCATCCGGCGGACGGTCGCGGCGGTGTCGGACGAGATGACCCGGCGGACCGGCGCCGGCGCGGTGCGGTGCTCCCCATCCGCATCGCGCCGGCTCGCCACCACGTAGGGGCGGTAGAGGGTACCGCCGTTCGCGATCGCGGCATAGGCCGCCGCGAGCTGGAGCGGCGTCACCGAGAGACCCTGCCCGAACGCGACGGTACCCAGGTCGACCGGGTACCACTCCGCGAGCGGCCGGAGACTCCCGCTCGCCTCGGCGGCGACGTCCACCCCGGTCCGCTCGCCGAAGCCGAACGCACGCAGATACGCGTACAGGTCGTCCGCGCCGAGCCTGCTCGCGACGAAGACCGCGCCCGCGTTCGCCGAGCGCTCGAGGATCTGCGTCACGGTCGTCGGCCCGTACGCCCTCCCGAGCGCGTTCCCCAGACGCCGCCCGCCGATGATCGCGAAGCCCTTGTCGTCGTACGTCGTCTGTGGCGTCACGACGCGCTTGTCCAGGGCCGCGGCGATCGTGATCGCCTTCATGGTGGAGCCCGGCTCGTACGCCCAGGAGACGGCGCGGTCGCGGAGCGCCTCGGCGTCCGCGGTCGCCACCCGGGCGGGGTCGTAGGGCGGCCACGAGGCGAGCGCCAGGATCGCGCCGTCACGCGGGTCGAGGACGATCGCGCTTCCGCTCGTCGCGCGCTCGCGCGCGATCGCGGCGGCGAGCTCGCGCTCGACCGCGGTCTGCACCGCGAGGTCGAGGGTGAGCACCAGGTCCTGCCCTCGTCGGGGATCGGTCGCGATGCGGAGACCGATGGCGAGCTCGCGGTTCGCGGGATCGCGCTCGACGACGAGGCGCCCGTCCACGCCTCGAAGGATCGGGTCGTACCGCCCCTCGACGCCGTACTGACCCTGCCCGTCGTCGTTCACGAAGCCGAGGACGTGCGCGCCGAGCGCCCCGTTCGGATAGAGCCGCTTTGGCTCGTTCTCGAAGCCGAGCCCCTCGATGCGCAGCGCGGCGATCCGCCGGGCGACGTCTTCCGGAAGGCGCCGGCGCAGGTAGAGCCACTCCGCCCCCGAGTCCAGCGCCGCGCGGATCGCCTCCGCGCTCTGCCCGAGTATGGGCGCGAGCGCTGCGGCGGCCGCGCCGCGGTCCGCGATGCGCCGGGGGATGGCGTACAGCGAGCGCAGCTCGACCGTCGTGGCGAGGATCGCGCCGCTCCGATCGCGCACGACGCCGCGCTGCGCCGCGAGGACGAGGTCGCTGCGGGTCTGATCGGTCGCCTGCCCGAGGAGCTCGCCCCGGCCGATCGTCTGCCAGTACGCGAGTCGGCCCGCGAGCAGCAAGCACGCGATCGCGAAGATGGCGAAGAGCGCACGAAGACGAACGAGCGACACCGCCATCGCCACCCCTTCCTCCGTCTGTCAGAGGTGCCCGCTCCCCGCCGACACCTCGTCGTGTTGCAGGGGACGCATCCCCTGCCACCCCTCCAGCAAAGGGGCTCGCCCCTTTCCGATCCCCCCGCCTTCTAGCGCACCGCGGCGAACGCCTCGGCAGGGACCACGGTGACCTTGGCCGCGCGCCGCAACCCGAGCGCCGCTGCGGCCGTCTCGATGCGTGCCGGCGACGCGAGCCGAGCGCTCTCGATCTCGAGGAGCGCGTTCTGTCGGCGCAGCTCCGCGCGCTCGGCGGCCAGGCGCTGAGCCTCGTAGCCCGCGGCCGAGACGGCCGTCGCGAGCGAGAGGTAGAGGAGCACCAGCGCGAAGGCCGCGCCGATGGCCACGCTCACGCTGACGAACGAGCGCACCTCGGTCGTGAGGGGCTGAGCCCCCGACCGCCGGGGGGCTCCGCCCCCCGGCCCCCGCCGCGCGTCTCTGTGGGGTCCGTGCGTGGCGCAGCCCCCCACGACACGACGCGTCTCCGCGCGCCGCCGTCGCGGCGCGCGCACGGCCTGCGTGGACGTCACGAGGCGAGCTTCTCGGCGACCCGAAGGGCTGCGCTGCGGGCGCGCGGGTTGCGTGCGACCTCCGCCGAGTCCGCACGAAGCGGACGCCGGGTAACGACACGCAGACCCGCGCGATGCCCGCAGACGCAGGTGGGGAGGTGGGGAGGACAGATGCAGTCGCGCGACTCGCGCGCGAAGAACCGCTTCACCGCACGGTCCTCGAGCGAGTGGAACGAGATGACCGCGAGGCGCCCGCCGGGGCGCAGGATCGACACCGCCGCGGCGAGGCCGCGTTCGAGGTTGGCGAGCTCGTCGTTCACCGCGATCCGGAGGGCCTGGAACACCTTCGTCGCCGGATCGATCCCACGGGGCCGACGCGTCTTCACGCCCGCGACGAAGCGGCCCAGCTCCTCCGCGGCGGCGAACGGCGCCTTCGCGCGACGTCGCACGATCGCGCCGGCGATCCGTCCGGCCTCGGGCTCCTCGCCATACTCGGCGAAGACCTGACGTAGCTCCGGCTCGGCCCAGGTATTCACGACGGCATCCGCCGTGACGCGAAGGTCCGGGTCGGCACGCATGTCCAGCGGGCCTGGCGAGCGAAAGCTGAAGCCCCGCTCGTCGTCGGCGAGCTGGAGGGATGAGAGCCCGAGGTCGAGGAGAGCCCCGTCGACCGGTGCGAAACCGTGCTCGCGGGCCACGTCGTCGCAGACCGCGAAGTTCGCTCGGACAAGGACCGCGCGATCGCCGAAGCGCTCGAGGTGTTCCGCGGCGGCGGCGACGGCCTTTGGGTCGACGTCGAGGCCGAGAAGCCGGCCCGAGGGCGCGCTGCGTTCGAGGATGGCGGCGGCGTGGCCGCCCGCGCCGACGGTGCCGTCGAGATACCGTCGGGGGACTCCGCCCCCCGGCCCCCGATCCTCGCCGAGGCCAAGCTGGGCGAGTATGTCGGCCACGAGAACCGGCTCATGACGTGGGGCGCCGCCCCCCGGTCCCCGAAGAATCGGATCCCCACTAGATCCCGAGGTCCCGGAGATCGCGTTCGATCTCGCTCTGGACGCGCTCGAGGTTGGCACGCCAGCGTCCGGGCTCCCAGACCTCGAGGTGGTCGGAGTTGCCGATAACGATCGCTTCGCCGCCGAGGTGCGCGTACTCGCGGAGGTGCGCCGGGACGACGACGCGCCCCTGCCCGTCCGGATCCGCTTCATGGGCACCGGCCAGGATGAAGTGCCGGAAGCGCGCCACCGCCGGATCGGTGCGCGGGCGCTTGCCGATCTCCGCGTTCAGGGCGTCCCACTCGGGCGACGGAAAGACCGCGAGGCATTCCCCTACCCAACGCGTCACGACCGCTCCTTCTTTGAAGCGGGCCCGGAACTTGGCCGGGATGGCGAGCCGACCCTTCTCGTCCAGCGAGTGGGCGAATTCGCCAGCGAAATAGCCTTCCAGGTTCCCTTCCGTCTTTGGGAGACGGTTCCCCACCGTCCCCCACTACTCACCACGCGCCGGGCAATTTACTCCACGGCAGGCCGCTGTCAATAGGTGATCGCGAGCAATCCTGGGATCCGGGTCGCGGCGCGCTAGAGGGGCCGCACCCGCTCGACGACGTCTCCGAGCACGCCGCGCGCGCGGTCGAGCGGCGAAGCCGGCCGCACGCCGTCATGCGCGCCGTACCACTCGAGCACGGAAGCGCCCCAGGTGAACCCGCCACCGAACGCGACGAGGAGCACCTTGTCGCCCCGGCGGAGCCGGCCGGTCGCCTCGGCCTCGCAGATCGCGATCGGGATCGAGGCGGCCGAGGTGTTCCCGTAGCGCTGGATGTTTACGAACACCTTCTCGCTCGGGAAGTGCAGCCGCTTCGCCACGCCATCGATGATCCGGAGGTTCGCCTGGTGCGGGATCATCAGGTTGATGTCGTCGAGGCTCACGCCGGCCTCGGCGATGGCCTCCTCGGCGGCGTCGGCCATCGACTTCACCGCGAGCTTGAAGACCTCGCCGCCCGCCATGGTGATGAAGTGGAGTCCTCGCTCGACGGAGTCGCTCGATGCGGGGATCTTCGAGCCTCCCGCCGGGACCATCAGGAGCTCGCCCTTCGTGCCGTCGCCGTGCAGCACGGTCGACTCGATGCCGACGGACGCGTTCGAGGCCTCGATCAGCGTCGCGCCCGCGCCGTCGCCGAACAGCACACAGGTCGTCCGGTCCTTCCAGTTGAGGAGCCGTGAAAGCGTTTCGGCGCCGATGACCAGGGCGTTCTCGACGGCGCCGGACACGATCATCCCGCGTGCGATCGCGAGCGCTGACAGGAAGCTCGTGCACGCCGCCTCGACGTCGAAGGCGCCGGCCCTCGTCGCGCCGAGCTCGGCCTGCACGAGGCAGGCGGTCGCTGGAAAGAGGTAGTCGGGCGAAGCGGTGCCGACGATGATGAGCTGCACGTCCTGCGCTCGCATCTTCGCCTTCTCGAGCGCGGCGCGGCCCGCGCGCACCGACATCGTCGAGGTCGTTTCGCCGTCCGAGGCGATGCGGCGCTCCTTGATGCCGGTGCGGCTCGTGATCCACTCGTCCGAGGTGTCGACGATGCGCTCGAGGTCCGCGTTCGTCATCACGCGTGACGGCGCGTAATAGCCCCAACCGGTGATGACCGCGTTCTTGGCCACTTAGGACGCGTCGGTCTTGGTCTCGGCGACCTTGTCCTTGCGACCGAACAGCGTGCGCACGTCCCCTTGGTAGTCGCTCAGGAACTCGTGCGCGTCGATGACCTCGTCCAGCGAGACCGCGGGCCGGCGCGGACGCTCGGGCTCCTCCTTGACCGGCGTGATGGCGGCCTTCTTGTCCTCGACGACGACCAGCAGCTTGAACGACGTCTGGCATTTCGAGCAGATCACGCGGACGATCCACGCCGATTCGAGCTTCCCGAGCACGCGGATGTCCGAGCGCGAGTGATTGGTGCCGCAAACGCTGCAGTCGTAGTCCTTCGCCTGCTCGCGGAGGAAACGCAGGATGTTCACTTGGTCCCGAGCATAGCTTTTTCGGTCGACGCGAGGCCTGTCCGCCAAGCGAGAAAGGCGTACTGATCGGCGAAGTCGTCCACTTGCTTGTCGAGCGGCTTGCCGATCCCGTGCCCCGCATCGCGGTCGACGCGCAGCAGCACGACCGCGTTTGGATCTTCGGTCTGTGCCTGCAGGAGCGCCGCCATCTTCCGCGCGTGCATCGGGTCGACGCGGCTGTCACCCTCGGCCGTCGTGAACAGCACCGCGGGGTACCGGATCCCCGCGCGGACGTTGTGATACGGCGAGTAGGCGCGGAGCCAGCGGAACTGCTCGGCGTCCTCCGTCGACCCGTACTCGGCGATCCACAAGCGCGCGATACGGAATCTCTGGTAGCGCAGCATGTCGAGCAGCGGCACGGCACAGACGACCGCCGCGAAGAGATCGGGCCGCTGCGTGAGAGCGGCGCCGACGAGCAGCCCGCCGTTCGAGCCGCCGGAGATCGCGAGCCGCGCGGGCGCGGTCCAGCCGTCACGAATAAGGGCTTCGGCCGCGCTCAGGAAGTCGTCGAACACGTTCTGCTTGTTCGCGAGCATGCCGGCACGATGCCAGCGCTCGCCGTATTCGCCGCCGCCGCGGAGGTTGGGGATCGCGACGAGCCCGCCGGCCTCGGCCCACGCCGCGACGCCCGCGCTGTACAGGGGCGTGCGCGAGATGTTGAACCCGCCGTACCCGGTGAGCACCGTCGGCACGTGGCCGTCCGGCCGACTGTCGCGCCGATGGATGAGGAACATCGTGATCGGCGTCCCATCCGTCGACGCGTACACGGTCTGCTCGACGACGATGCCGGCGCGGTCGAGCCCGTGCGGCGCCGGGAGCCGGACGAGCTCGCGCGTCGTGCCGGCGCGCGCGTCCGCAAGGTAGGCCGCGGCCGGCTCGGTGAACGACTGGTACGCGTAGGCGACGGCGTCTCCGCGCGGGTCAGCCTGCACCGTAGGCACCGTCCCCAGGCCTGGCAGCGCGAGGTCTCGCTCCTTCACGCCGTCCTTCGTCCAGATGGAGATGCGTGAGGTCGCCTTCTCGAGCGTGAGCACCGCGATCCGATCGCGTGTGAGATCGAAAGCGTCGACGACGTGCTCGCACTCCGGCACCACCGTGCGCCACTCATCCGGAGCGAGGCGCTCGTAGGCGACCCGTACGACGCGGTAGCTCGGCGAGCCGACGTTCGTGCGCAGCCAGAGCGCGTCGTCGAGCGGAATGCCGGTCGAGATCCCGTCGACGCCTTCCTGCACCGTGCGCAGCTCGCCGGTCCCGCGATCGAGAAGGTAGAGGTCGTTGCGCCGCCAGCCGTGCCACGCCGCGAGGAGGGCCCAGCGCCCGTCCGGCGACGTCGCGACGCCGAGGATGTCCTCCTTCGGGCGGCCCTCGCCGAAGACGAGCGCGTCGCGGTCGCGCGGGTCGCCGAGCCGGTGGAAGCGCACCCGCCGGTGGTAGTTTTCGTCGCCCGGCGCGACGCTCCCCTTCGCGGGATGGACCGTGTAGTAGAAGCCCCCGTCGACCCAGGCGACGGTGCAGCGCTGCGTGTCCGGGATGCGCTCCTCGAGGTCGCGACCGCTCGCGAGATCGCGCACCTGGAGCGTGGACATCTCGTCGCCGCCCCGTGAGAGCCCGTACGCGACGTACCGGCCGTCCCACGACGGATACCACCAATCGAGCGTCACCAGGCCCATCGGATCGATCGCGTTGGGGTCGACGGCGACGGCGTCGGTCGCGCCCTCCGCGTCGCGCACGTAGAGCGCGTGCTGCTTCTGCGCGCCCGCGCGTCGCACGTGGAAGATCTTGCCCGCGATCGGGCGGGGCGTCTCGACGAGCCCGACGGACAGCAGCTCGCCGATACGCCGGGCGAAGTGCGCGCGCTGGGGGATCGCGTCGAGGACGGTCCGCGTCCGTGCGTTCTGGGCGTCCGTCCATTCGCGCACGCGATCCGAGCCGTCGTCCTCGAGCCAGCGGTACGGATCGGCGAGGCGCTCACCGTGCACCGTGTCGACGACCTCCTCACGCCTGGTCGGCGGCGCGGGAGGCGGTGGCGCCATCGGCCTAGATTAGGCGCCGGTGCGGACCGACCGCGGGACGCTCGTCGCGTTCGCCGTGAGCGTGCTTCTCGGCGGCGTCAACTTCGTCGCCGTGCGCTTCAGCAACCGTGAGCTGCCGCCGTTCGAAGGCGCCGCCCTCCGCTTCGGGATCGCCGCGCTCCTCTTCCTGGGCTACGCGCTCGCGCGCGGCATCCCGCTCCCACGTGGCCGCGCGCTCGTGGGCGCGATCGCGTTCGGCCTCCTCGCCTTCGGCGGGGCGTATGCCTTCGGGTACTGGGGCCTCGTCACGGCGCCGGCCGCGGTCGGAGCTCTCGCGTTCGCCCTCGTTCCGCTCATCACGCTGGTCCTCGCGGCGGGGCACGGCCTCGAACGGATCACCCCGCGAGCGCTCGCCGGGGGCGCGCTGGCGGCGGTCGGCGTGGGCATCGTGTTCCGCGACCAGCTCGGCGCCGCGGTCGGTGCGGGCGCGCTCCTCGCGTTGCTCGCGGGAGCGGTGTGCGCCGCGGAATCCGGCGTCCTCGTGAAGTACTTTCCCCGCTCGCATCCGGCCGCGACGAGCGCGACGGGCATGGCCGCTGGCACCGCGCTCCTGTTCGCGATCTCGCTCGGCGCCGGCGAGCGCTGGGGACTCCCCTCGCAGCAGCCGACGCTGCTCGCGCTCCTCTACCTCGTCGCGAGCACGGTCGGCCTCTTCGCGACGAGCCTCTACGTGCTCGGGCGCTGGAGCGCGTCGGCGACCGCGTACCAGTTCGTGCTCTTCCCCCTCGTCACGGTCGTCGCCGCGGCGCTCCTCGCCGGTGAGGGCGTCGGCGCGACCTTCCTCGTCGGTGCCGCGATCGTGATGTGCGGCGTGGCCGTCGCCGCGTCGCGAGGCTCGACGACGCGTCGCACGGTAGAGTTGCCGCGGATCACCACG
>Ga0209689_1001820_pt1 | contig 15991 bp, 15 predicted proteins | sample GraSoiAngelo_149_FD_187119 | JGI IMG/M metagenome (GOLD analysis project Ga0209689, IMG submission 187119) | Grasslands soil microbial communities from the Angelo Coastal Reserve, California, USA - 14_1009_09_30cm (SPAdes) (version 2) | ecosystem: Environmental > Terrestrial > Soil > Grasslands ...
AGATTACAGACCGAGCCGGGCGCCCAGCTGACGGAGCTTCTCGGTCGTCGAGAGATCGAGCGATTGCCCGATGAAGAGGCGGTTGCCGATGTCGAGGAACGCCATGCGGTTTCCGTGCTCCGAGTGGTACTGGAGCAGCGCCAGCGCCGCCGGGTTCTTGTGATTGGGATAGATCCGCACCGCTTCTTCAAGGCTGGCCACCGCCGCCGCGTCGTGTTTAAGTCGGAGCAGCAGCAGCCCCTTCATGTACGGGGGCCAACCCCGCTCGCTCTTGGAGCCTGTCTTGTCGAGGAGGGATGTCGTCTCGTTGACCCAGGCGAGGAACTCGGCGGGGTCGGCCTTGTCGAGCACGAACCAGGTGAGTCTACCGAGCGCTCCATGCGGAGTCTGGGCCAGCCGATCGTAGTACGTCGAAAGGCCCCCGCTCAGGAACACCTCACGCTCGTAATACTTGAAGTACGCGAGGACGCTCATGACCCGACGGCGCAAGGTGTCGCGCTGATGCAGCGTCCAGGGATCATTGGACGTCATCGTTTCCATTCGGTCGATGAACGCACGAGTCGTGCCGGAGAGATCGAAGACCATCCGCTGGCCCGGGATATCCTTGCGCACTTCCCAGTACAGGCCGCCGTCCTTCATCGAGAACTCGTGGGGAAGGCCGGCGCTGGCGTAGTAAATTCGGCGCTCGGAGCCCCGCACGAACGCACTCAGTTGCCTGCCTTTGTCCGGCGCATCGAAGCGAAACAACCGATTTCGGAATAGGAGGCCCTCATCGTTGTACAGGGTCACGTCCGGGCGGAATCCCTCGACCCTATTCATGTATCCGATTGGAAAGGAGTCGTCGTCCCCGTGGACGAATAGGACCGCCCCCTTGTCGAGTGACTCCAAGACGGCGGTCGCGTAGTCTCGAGCCCACGTGTCGTCCCTTCGGACGTTGACATCGCGATGCGAGAGAAACACAACGACCGCGAGCGCTGCGAACGTACCGGCCCGAGCCGCCGCGGCCCCGCGGCGTACTCTCGACGTCAGCGCATCCAGCGCCAGGACGAGCCAGACGGCCAGGATGCCGTACGGGATGAGCGGGTAGCGGCGGATGGCCGCCTTCATCAGAGGCTCATAGTCGAAGCCAAGCATCGCGCCAAGAACCAGGGAGCTTCCGAGCCAGCCCGCAAGTAAGGCGGACGCGATGGCGAGGCTGAATCGCCGCCACTGCCGAATCAGGCCGAACCCCGCGAGCGCAGCGCCCACCGGAGTGTACTGGCGAACCATCTCCATGAGGAGAAAGCCTTGATAGTCGAGCTTGTCGGCGATGTCGGCGCTCTGGCTCACGTCGACATGCCGAAAGCCTTGGCGTGAGACGAAGAAGAGGAGGCTTTCGAAGTCCGAGATCGGGCCATAGAAGCTGATCTCCGGATCCATCCTGGAGCGGACGACCATCCAGAGATAGGGGAGGACACAGGCGACGAACGCGATGGCGAGCATCCGCGGCGACGCGCGAAGCACCTCACGTCGCGCCGGCAGGAGGAGCAGGACCAGGCACGGTGTGGAGAGAAGCATCAACGGCCAATGGTTGGCGAGACTCAGCCCGAAGACTCCGGCAAAGACGTAGAGCACCCGGAGGTTCTTCGTTGCGAGGAACACCAACGCCAAGTAGAAGAGACAAAAGAAAAAGAACGTGTTGAGCGTGTACGTCTCGGCGATGATGGCCTGAGACCAGAACGTCGCCGACAGCCCGTACAGCACGGCGCCGGTGTAGGCGCTCACGGCATCGGCAACTAGGGCGCGGACGACGAGCCACAGCGCGACACAGGTGAGCGCGCCGAAGAAGGCGCTCAGCAGGTGGACCCTCAAGGCGATGGATCCGACCGGCAGCAGCGTGAAGAGCTTGCCGAGCAGGGTGAGCAGCGGATAGCCGGGCGGGTGGTCGATGCCCAGGAAGTAGGACGACATGATGAAGAGACCGTCGTCCTCGAGGGTGACGGTGCGCGGCGCGCTGTAGGCGTACAAGCCGAACAGCGCGACGAACACGACCACGAGATGGGGCCACTGCTTCTTGAGATTTAGGGGTGAGACGTTCGGCCAGGTCGAGAGGGACGAGGCCAGGAGGGTGAATCTCGAAGTTTGGGGTGTGTCACGGCGCGCGCCTGGGACCGGCGGCTGCCGTTTGAGTCCGCCTCGGCCTCGTTTGGACATCGGCCGCATCCTACTACGTGCCTTGACCGTTCTGATTCCTTCCCCTATCCTCGGCAGGATTTCGAGGCGCGCCGGGAGGAGGCCGAAGCCATGAAGCTCGACGACCGGGTGGCCCTCGTGACGGGCGGCGGCTCGGGCATCGGCCGCGCCATCTGCCTCGCCTTCGCGGAGGAGGGGGCGCGGGTCGTCGTCAACGACACGCGTCTCGAGGAGGCGGAGAGGACGGTGAAGGCGCTGAGCGACCCGGCGCGCGGTCGGGCGATCCAGGCCGATGTCGCCGACAGCGGCCAGGTCAAGGCGATGTTCACGACGGTCGAGCGCGAGCTCGGCGGGCTCGACATTCTCGTGAACAACGCGGGCATCGCCGTGGGCGCGGACGAGGACCGCGAGGGGCTGCGGCGGAAGTTCGAGGCCCGGATCATGGAGGCCGTGAGCGGGCAAGGCATCCAGACCCACCTGGACGTCACCGAGAATCTGAGCGATGCCGCGTGGCGTCGGATGCTCGCCGTGCACCTCGACGGGACGTTCTTCTGCACGCGCGAAGCGCTCCGGCTCATGAGCCGCCGGAACCGCGGCGCGATCATCAACCTGTCGAGCGTCGCGGCGCTCATGGGACTCGAGTCCGCGCCGCACTACAGCGCCGCGAAGGGCGGGATCCTCGCCTTCACGCGCGCCGTGGCGCGCGAGGTCGCCTCGCGCGGCATCCGCGTGAACGCGATCGCTCCGGGCTTCATCGACACGCCCATGACCCAGCCGATGTCGCCGCTCATGCGCGCGGCGGCGCTCTCCCGGACGCCGCTCGGACGCTGGGGCGAGCCGCGTGAGGTCGCGGCGACCGCGCTGTTCCTCGCGTCCGACGACGGGTCGTTCTTCACGGGCCAGTGGCTGTCGCCGAACGGCGGCCTCTTCACCGGCTGATGACGGTCGAGCGCCGCGAGCTCTCGGTCCGCGGGACCCCGATCCACCTCCTGACCGCCGGCGCGGGTCCCCCCCTGCTCTTCCTCCACGGCGCCGGCGGCGCCGGACGGTGGCTTCCGTTCCAGGAGCGTCTCGCCACGACCTTCACCGTGTACGCCCCGAGCCATCCCGGCCACGGGGGCTCCCCGGACGCGCCGTGGATCGAGCACATCTCCGACCTCGCGTTCCACTACCTCGATCTGCTCGACGCGCTCGGCCTCGACCGCGTGCGCCTCGTGGGCGCCTCGTTCGGTGGCTGGATCGGCGCCGAGCTCGCGACGATGGCGTCGCACCGGCTCCAGGCGCTCGTCCTCATCGACCCGGTCGGCATCAAGGTCGATGGCTGGATCTACCCGTTCCTCTTCGGCATGGACGTGCCCGAGGTGGTGGCGACCGTCTTCCACGACCCGATGGCGGCGCTCGCGCTGGCGCCGCCCGACCAGTCGGTCGACACGCTGGCGCTCCAGTACCGCCAGGGCGCCGCGCTCGCACGCGTGAGCTGGAACCCGTACCTCTACGACCCGCTGCTGCGCCGCCGGCTCGGCCGGATCGTCGCCCCCACGCTCCTCTGCTGGGGCGCCCACGACCGGCTCGCCCCGTGGAGCCCGTGCGGCGAGACCTGGGCGAAGGAGATCCCGGAAGCGAGCCGGCGGGTGTTCGCGGACTCCGGCCACGTGCCGCATCTGGAGGAGCCGGCGGCGGTGGCGGCGGCGGTGATCGACTTCTGCCGCTCCGCGGAGGGCGGAGCGTGAAGTTCTACTACTTCCACCTGATGCCCTACCCGATGGACCACGCCGAGCCCTCGTCGTGGGTGACGCTGTCGAACCGCTACTACGACCCGGCGGTGGGGCAGCGACTCTACAACCAATACCTCGACCAGCTCGAGTACGCGGAGAAGCTCGGCTGGGACGGCGTGTGCGTCAACGAGCACCACCAGAACTGCTACGGAACGATGCCGAGCCCCAACGTGATGGCGGCGATGCTGGCGCGCCGCACCTCGCGCGCGAAGATCGCGATCCTCGGCAACGGGCTGCCCCTCCGGGAGAATCCCCTCCGCGTCGCGGAGGAGATCGCCATGCTCGACGTCGTCTCGGGCGGACGGGTGATCTCCGGCTTCGTGCGGGGCATCAGCGCGGAATACTTCTCCACCGGCATGAACCCGGCCCACTCGCGGGAGCGCTTCTACGAGGCGGCGGAGCTCATCCTGCGAGCGTGGACGGAGGCAGGGCCGTTCCCTTTCGACGGCAAGTTCTACCGCTACCACTACGTGAACCCCTGGCCGCGTCCGCTCCAGAAGCCGCACCCGCCCGTCTGGTGCCCGTCGCAGGGCTCGAGCGAGACCGTCGAGTGGGCGGCGAAGCGGCGCTTCCCCTACCTCATGGTCTTCACCCCCATCAAGCGGATCGCGCAGATCTACGGCGAGTACCGTGAGGCGTGCGAGCGCTACGGCTACACGGCGAGCCGCTACCAGCTCACCGTCAACGTCCCGATTGCCGTCGCGGAGACCGACGCGAAGGCGCGCGAGCTCGCGCAGCAGCACGTCATGTGGGTGTTCAACGTCGGACTCCGCATGCATCCGCCCTTCTGGCGCCCGCCCGGGTACCTGACCGAGGCTTCGCTCCGGCGCCTGCTCGCGAGCCCGCCCACGCTCCCGAGCGAGCTCGGCTTCGAGGAGGCCGACCGGGAAGGCTACCTGATCTACGGCAGCCCCGCGACCGTTCGAGACAAGCTTCGGGTCTTCTCGGACGAGCTCCGGGCCGGAATCCTCTGCTCGGGACTGAACGGCGGGAGCCACGAACGGACGCTCGAGATGATGGAGCTCTTCGCCCGCGAGGTCATGCCGCACTTCCGAGAGGACGCCCACGTGGACGAGACGGCGGGCGTCGGTCGATAGGCGCGGCGGAGCGATCGCATGCGTCCGATTCCACGGCTGGTCGTCGCGCTCGCACTCGCCGTGCTGGCCGTGGTACCGGCGGCGTGGGCGGCCGACACGTCGCTCCACCTGGTCCTCACCCCGTCCCAGAAGCCGACCGATCTCCTCGCGGCCGGCGAGGAGTTCGGTCGCGCGCTCGGGAGGCTCGTCGGCGCCTCCGTGCGGGTCACGGTCGCGTCGGACTACGCCGCGGTCGTCGAGGCGCTCCGGAACCGGACCGCGGACCTCGCGTTCGTGCACCCCGTCGGGTACGTCCTCGCCAACCGCGAGGCCAAGGCCACGATCGTCGCGCGCAACCTGTGGCACGGGAAGAGCTCGTTCACGTCGCGCCTCTTCGTGCGCCGCGACTCCGGTCTCACGCGGCTCGAGGACCTCCGGGGCAAGACGATCGCGTTCGTGGATCCGGCCAGCTCCTCGGGCTACATCTATCCGATGGTGCTGCTGATGCAGCGGGGGCTCGTGCAGAAGGCGGACCCGAAGACCTTCTTTCGCGAGGTGGTCTTCTCCGGCGCCCACGACGCGTCGATGCGCGCGCTGCTGAACGGTCACGTGGACGCGATCGCGTCGTTCGACCTGGCGCGCGAGCAGTACCTCGCCGACCCCGCCGAGCGCGAGCGGATCACGTGGGTGGCGGAGACGGAGCCGATCCCCGAAGCGGGGATCGCCGCCCGCGCCGGCCTCGACCCGGCGACCTTCGCCCGGGTCCGCGCCGCCCTCCTCCAGATCCGCGGACCCGCCTACGCTCCCCTGCTCAAGCGGCTCTACGAGATCGACGGGTTCGCGCCCGCCGACGACCACGACTACGATCCCGTGCGGGCGGCGATGGACCTGCTCGGCGTCCGCCCGCGCTGAGCCGAGCCTGTCGCCGAATGGAATTGATGATCGAGGTCGCGGGGCTCTCCGTCGTGCTCCCGCCCGACACGGTGGCCCTCGACGGCATCGATCTCGCCGTCCGCGCGGGCGAGTTCGTCGTCATTCTCGGCCGGAGCGGGGCGGGCAAGACGACGTTCCTGCGCTCGATCAACCGGCTGATCGACCCGACGGCAGGTGTCATCCGGGTCGCCGGTCGCGCCGTCACGGGTGCGAGTGCGGCCGAGCTGCGCCAGGTCCGGCGCCAGATCGGGATGATCTTCCAGCAGTTCAACCTCGTGCGCCGCGCGTCGGTGCTGGACAACGTCCTCGCGGGACGGCTCGGCTACGTGCCGTCTCTGCCGAGCCTCGTCGGCCGCTTCCCGGCGGGCGAGCAGCGGCTCGCGCTCGAGTGCCTGGCGCAGGTGGGGCTCGCGCACCTCGCCGACCGTCGCGCCGACACGCTCTCGGGAGGCGAGCAGCAGCGCGTCGCCATCGCGCGAGCCCTCGCCCAGGCGCCGGCGGTCATCCTCGCCGACGAGCCGACGGCGAGCCTGGATCCGCAGCTCACGTCCAGCATCATGGACATCCTCAGATCTATCAACGTGGAGCGCGGGCTGACGCTCGTCGTGAGCCAGCACCAGCTCGAGACGGCCCTGGCCTACGCCACGCGCATCGTGGGATTCCGCCGGGGGCGGATCGTCGTCGACGGCCCTCCCCAGGCCCTCACGCCCGCGGTCATCGACGCGATCTACGGCGCCGGCGAGGCGGGATGAGGCGCGCCGCCGTGTTCGTCGGCGCGGTGGTCTTCGCGTGGCTGGTCTGGGACACGGGCGCCGACCCGGTGCGCCTGGTCCAGGGGCTCCCGTGGATCCTCGACTTCGCGCGGCGCACGATCCCGCCCGACCCGCGCGTCCTGCCCGCGGCGCTGGCCGGCGCCCTCACGACGGTGGAGATCGCGCTGCTCGGGACCGCGGTGGCCGCGGCCCTGGCCCTCCCCCTCGGATTCCTCTCGGCGCGGAACGTCGCGCCCGGCGCGGTCTTCTACCCGGCCCGCGCGGTGCTGAACTTCTTCCGGAGCGTCGACACCCTGGTCTACGCGCTCGTCTTCGTCGCCGCAGTCGGGCTCGGGCCGTTCCCCGGCGTCCTCGCCGTCGTCGCCTACACGACGACCTCGCTCGCCAAGCTCTACTCCGAGGCGATCGAGGGGATCGAGCCGGGCCCGGTGGACGCGATCAGGGCGACGGGCGCCACGCGCCTGCAACTATTGAGGTACGGTGTGCTGCCACAGGTGCTCCCGCTCTTTCTCTCGTACGTCCTCTACCGCCTCGAGACCAACATCCGCGCGGCGACCGTGCTCGGCTTCGTCGGCGCGGGCGGCATCGGCTTCTACCTCCAGACCTATCTCCGGATGATCGACTACCCCGCCGCCTCGACCGTCCTCCTCGTGACCGTCGCGATGGTGATGGTAGTGGACGCGATCAGCTCGCGACTGCGCGACCGGCTCGTCTGAGGTCGTCGAAGGTTAGAGCTGGCCGGAGTCGCCCCACCGCGCGAGCAGCGCGCGGTAGGCAGGATCGTCGTATCGGTCGAGGCGGAACGCCGGAGCATAGCGCGGCAACGGGCGCCCCACGATGTAGTCGGCCAGGAGCTCGGCCGCGCCGTTCGACGCCATGAGTCCGTAGCCCGAGAGCGCGCCGAGCACGTACGCCCCCTCGACGGGCAGCGGGCTCGCGAGGACGCGGTTCTCGCGCGTCTTCGTGTAGTAGCCGCCGTCCACGACGTGCCGGGGCAGCCGCGGGAGGTACGCGGCGAGCGCGGGGAGCATCCGCGACATCCCACGCAGGACGATCTCCCCGTACGCAGGATCGAACTCGAGCGGGAACGTCGGCTCGACCGGCTCGACGTCGTATGTCCAGATCAGCAGCACCACGGGGCTCTCGCCGGCGCCCTCGGGTCGGCCGTGCACGCCCGCCGGAAATTCCTCGAGGAGCCGGGCATGGGCGGATGATCGCGCCAGTTCTTCCCGCTCCTCAATCGACCACGCGAGCCGCACGGGATCCGTCCAGATCATCATCGGCGCCTCGCGCGGCACCACACGGAGCACGTCGTTGAAGGCGACCTTGGCGTGACGCTCGCAGAACACCGGGAGCTCGACGCCGATGAGCCGACTGACCCGCTGGACGAACGGGCCCGCCGCGTTCACGAAGCGCGGGGTCGAGAACGTGCGCGCGCCGCCGCGCGTCGCTGCCGTGACGCCACGCACGCGCCCGCCCGCGACCTCCACGCGCTCCACGCGCCCCTCGACGAGCCGCACCCCCTTCTCGCGGGCGCGCTCGAGCAGGTACATGCCGAGCTGCTGGCCGCTGAACCATCCGCACCTGCGCGCGTGCAGCAGGGCGACCGTGTCCTCCGCGAGATAGGGAAAGTGCCGGCGAACGAGCGTGCGATCCGTGATGACGTCCGTGCCCGTCGGCTGGTCTTCGAAGCCGTCGGCGGGCGAGGGGCGGTAGTCGCTTCCGGGGCTCGCGTGCATGCGGGCCGGGCCGACGCCGCGCGCCGCCGCCTCTTCGGCCGCCCGAACGAAGGTCGGGACACGCTCGGCGTCGGCGGTGACGAAGAGATAGCCGCGGCGACTCATCCGGAACGCGTTGCCGCTCTCGCGCGCGAGCTCCTCGAGGAGGTCGATGGACCGGTTCATCAGCGCGACCATCTCGTCGCCGGGGCCCGGCCACCAGTTGCGGTAGCACTCGGTCGACTTGTCGCTGGTGAGGGAGAGCGGCGGGCGTTCGTCCACCAGGACGACGTCGGTCACGCCGCGCCGCACCGCGAGGTGGTACGCGGCGGCGACGCCGGCGATCCCCGCCCCACAGATCACGACGTCTGCCGTCGGCGCGCTCATCACCGGAAAGGGTACGCCCCGCGCGTCCCCTTCGACAAGCCGGTCGGCCCGCAGGCGCCAGCGCGCTCGAGTTCCGGAAATCGACCGGTCGTCTCGTCGGTAGATGTCCTCACCTCGAGCCCAGTTAAATCCCGCCGCGAATCGCTGGATTCGCCCAATTGTTCCTCGCGTACGACGCCGTAGCTTGAGACGAAGGACATGCGTGCACCGAAAGGGGGAACCGATTCACGGCGCAATACACCGCGCGCTCGCCGAACGCCCGTATGGGACGGGCGACCGTGGAGCGCGAACCGACGGACCGCAGGAGGTTAGCATGCGTCACAGAGGCTCTGACAGTTCGAGTGTCCTCGCAGTCGCCGCGATGGTGGCGGCGCTCCTGGTGTGGCCAGCGGCCGGCGAAGCTCAACTCGGCGGGATCCTTCCCCCTGGAATCGTTCCCGCAACGACGACCGTGTTGAGCGACACCGGAACTCTTGCCGCCGGTACGAGCGACGCTCTGCAGGCGTCGCAGGTGACGGGGAGCATCCCTTCCCTGCTCACCGGCGAGGTCCTTCACGCAGTGACGATCGGCTACCCGGATGAGATCGACTCCGAAGCCTCGCTTGCCGCTCTCAGATTGACCGTCGCCGGGACCAGCATCGGCGCCGACTTCATCATGGCTCGGGCGATGACGCTCGCGGGCGGCGTCGTCGGCACCTCCAACATCGACAATCTCTCGATCAATGGGGTGCCGGTCCCGGTGACCGGGGACCCGAACCAGACGATCGGCATCCCCGGCGGCGTGCTGGTGATCAACGAGCAACGCGTCTCGGCGGATGGCACCACCGTCGTGAACGCGCTTCACGCGATCGTCGACGGGGTCGCGGACGTGGTCGTCGCGTCTGCGACGGCCGGTGCCAGCGGCGGGAACGCGAAAGCGGCGCAGGCGACGACCTTCTGAGGGCCCAGGGCCTTCCTGAGAAATGGCGCACGAATCGCCTCGATCAGAGGGGAGGAAGAACGATGCGTAGAGTGATCAGCGTAGTCGCAGGAGCGGTCTTGCTGCTCGCCGGAGGCTTCGCCAACGCCGAAGTGTCCCCGCCACCGCCGGAGCAGGGGTGCGACTTCATGACCGGCGGCGGGTGGATCATCCACAACGGCGCCAAGGGGACCTTCGGCGTCGGAGGCGGATGCAAGCACGGCTCGGGGGTCACGACGCCGGAGTACTGGGGCCATCTCGAGTACCACGACCACGGCACTGGCCTCAACGTTCACTGGACCAGCATCACCGCATACTTCCCCGAAGGGGACACGACAACTGACAGCAAGACGCACCAGCCACTCGGCACCCGCTTCATTTGTGGCGAGGCGAGGACGAACCAGTTCGGTGACGTCCACTTTGTCGTTCGCGCTCGAGACGCGGGCGAGCCAGGCGTCAATGACGAGTTCGACCTCCAGTTGAGGGATTCCTCTGGGGCCATCGTCTATGCAACTCCTGACGACGGGACCTTCCCGCACACGCTGGGCGGGGGCGCCGGCGGGGGCGGTAACATCCAGCTCCACAAGCCCAACCCTTCGACCACGGGGGTCTTCGGTGGTTCGTGCCCCGCGTTGTAGCTTCGACTCAGCGGGGTGTTCGATCACCGATCTTCGTAGCTGGCGTCTGGCGGGTGCCCCCAGGCTGTTCGTCGCGAACGCCCCGGGGGCCACTGTCACCTCGGCCTGGAGACGCTGATCGAGCGACACCAGCGCATGAACCGCCGGGAGTTCCTCGGGCAGGCCGCGCTCGCAGCAGCGAGCCTCTCGGCCTGCTCGTCACTGAATGCCCGGACCACGCCCGACTCACCCGTCGCGCGAGCCCGCACGCCCAAGAAGGTCATCGTCATCGGCGCGGGGCTGGCGGGGCTGAGCGCGGGTTACGAGCTCACGCAGGCGGGGCACGATGTGGCGATCCTCGAGGCGCGCGCGCGACCCGGCGGCAGGGTCCACACGATCCGCGAGCCGTTTTCGGACGGCCTCCACGCCGAGGCCGGCGCGCTGTTCATTCCGAATAACCACCACCTCACCCTCAAGTACACCAACCTCTTCGGGCTGCCCGTCGAGCCAAGCCCGCCTCCGGCGGCCACAGGGCTCTTCTACGTCCGCGGGCGACGCATCGTCGCCACGAGGGGCGTGAATGTCGAGTGGCCGTTCGACCTCACCCCCGACGAAGCGAAGCTCGGACTCTCGGGCATGTGGGAGAAGTATGTCAGCGCGGGACTGGTCGGCCTCGGCGACGTCACGGCGCCGGGGTGGCCGTCGGATCCCCGACTCGAAGCGCTCGACCGGATGAGCGCCTCCGAGTTCCTTCGCTCACGGGGCGCCTCGGCGGGTGCGGTGGCCCTCTTGGGCGTCGGCTACCTCGATTTTATCGGTGATGGCATCGACAGCTATTCCGCCCTCCTGATGCTCCGCCGTCTCGCCCTGAGGCGAACCGAGGCGCTCCGGTTCGCGGTCCGCGGCGGAACCGACCTTCTTCCGAGGGCCTTCGCGACACGGCTGGCAGCGCAGATTCGCTACCAGTCATCGGTCGTCCGCATCGAGCCCGGCGAGACGTCTGCGAGTGTCGTCGTCAGGCAGGACGGCCGCCTCCAGCGGCTGACAGCGGACCACGTCGTCTGCACGCTCCCCTTCTCCGTCCTTGCGCACGTCGACGTCGCTCCGCCGTTCTCACCGCAAAAGGCTCGGGCCGTCGATCTGCTGCCCTACACCTCGGTGGCTCGAGTGTATCTGCAGTTCAGGCGAAAGGCGTGGGCCGCGGAGAACCTCACCGTCACGGCGACGACCGACCTGCCGACCAAGTGGGTGTTCGAGCACACCGCGAACCAGCCCGGTCCGCGCGGAATCCTCGAGGCGCAAGCGATTGGGAGGGAAGGCCAGCGCGTGACCCAGATGGCGGAGAGCGAGCGAATCCTCTTCGCCCTCTCGCAAGTGGAGCGGATCTTCCCCGGCATCCGTGCGGACTTCGAGCGTGGGGTGTCGAAGAGTTGGGACGAAGACCCGTGGGCACGCGGCGCGTTCGCCTATCTCCGGCCCGGCCAGATGCGCTCACTGCTGCCACATCTCGCCCGCCCAGAGGGCCGGGTGCATTTCGCGGGGGAGCATACGTCCCCGTGGTCGGGATGGATGCAGGGGGCGCTGGACTCGGGACTCCGCGCTGCCCGGGAGATTACTGACAGAGCGTAGGACATTCCCTCACGGCTCTCGGTCGTCCTCCCTTCGATGCCCTTCGACTGCGAGGAGCAACCTTCGTGACCTTGAGAAGTCTGAGCAGGAAACGGAAGGACGTGAGTCTCCGGCCACTCGACCGTCCCGAGATCGACTGAGGCACCCCAGCGTCAGTTGGACTGTCGAAAGAAGGTGAGCGGATCGCCCTCGATCACGACCTCGAGGAGCTCTTCCTTGCGCAGCCGCCGGTCGCCTCGCCGCCGATCCATCGTGACAAGGCGGTCGCTCATGCGTCGCTGACCGCGGCGCCGATCGGCGATGACCACGACGTCCTCACGTCCCTCGAACGCCCTGCGGAGCCGATCCTCGAGGTGGGCGTATGGGCGGCGGACGATCAGGAGCATCCGCCCCGGGCTGTGTGTCGAGCCCCCCCTCACGGCGAAGACGCTCACCACGAATGTCGGAAAGAACTCCGTCGTGGAGGGGGTCAGCGGGTCTGGCGTGTCGACTCCGACCTCCAGTCCTGGTGCACCATCTGGAAGATCAGCTTGAGGCAGAGCGCGAAGTCGTGCCGAGTCACCACCCCCTCGGCCTCGATGATCGTCCACGCCGTGTCGCGAAGGCTCCGACCCATGCTCAGCTTGCGCTCCAGGATGCGCTGGAAGGCCTCGGCGTCGGAGATCCCGAGCCGCGTGACCAGCACCCGCTTGGCGTTGTCCACGAGCCTGCGCGTCAGGAGCGCGTCGCCCGCGTCGCGCGCTTCCTGCTGGACGATGCGCAGCTCGTCGAAGCGCCTCAGCGCGGCCTCGATGATCGAGAGGAGGGGCTTCCGCTCCACGGGTGACAGGTACGCGACGACGCCGGCCTCCCTGGCCCGCCGGACGAGCTCGGCGCCCGGGTAGTCGGTGACCAGGATCACCGGGACTGGCCGCTCGGCGACGATCGCCCGCGCCGTCTCGATGCCGTCGCCCCCGGGAAGCTTGCTGTCGATGAGCACGAGGCTCGGATGGAGCCTCTGGGCAACCGCGACCGCCTCCTGTCCGTCCTTGGCCGGTCCGAGCACGAGGTGACCCAGCCGCTCGAGTTGCGTCTTCAGGCGGGCGGCGACGAGCTCTTTCGGCTCGACGACGAGGACCCGAAGCTGCTCCGCGTTGAGGCGATCGAAGTACATGGTTGAGGTGACGTACATAGCCGAGGTGTAACCCGCGCGCGGGCGCGGGACAAGCCGATCTAACCCCGAAATCGAATGGGAAAATCATTGGAGCACCGATCGGGGCACCCCCGAACGGTGGCTCCGGGCGATGGATCGATGCCAAGCTGACGCGCCAAGCATATTTGGGGATCTTTCCTGCAGGATTTCCTGGTCGAAGAATGGGGGAGTCACCTGATTCCCCGGGGCGCGGAAGCACACCACCTTATTCCGGAATCGGGTTAAACCCTCGTTCGTCTTGCGGCTGATCCGCAACTGGCGCTAGGTGAAATCTCGGAGATGGAGGCGAGGAGATGGAGGCGAACCCGTTCGTTCACCACCGCGCGGTCGCGAACCCGATGGTCCTCCAGCGGGATGAGTGGAAGATCCGCCGGGGAGATGCCGCCGACTACGAGGGTACGCGCCATCTGTGGGAGACGGTGCACGGTGTGCCACGATCGCCCGACAGCATGCACTGGCTGTACGAGGCCAACCCTGCGGGGCCGTGCCAGCTCTGGGTGGCGGAGGAGATGGGTACCGGACGGATCGTCGCCACCCGACCGGTCTTCCCGTGGCGTGTGCGTGTCGGTCATCGCGAGGTGCTCGTCGCCCAAGCTGGAGACGCGATGACCCATCCGGAGTTCCGGCGCCGGGGTGTCTTCACGAGCCTCGTACAGGTGGTGTGGTCAGAGCTGCGGGATCAGGGGGTTCCCTTCAGCTTTAGCTTCTCGAATGCCGGCGCGCTGTCCGTTTACAGAAAGACCGCAGTCGGCCAGGGATCCCGAGCCGGTACCCACGAGGTTCTCTGGTTCCGGCGCCTGGTGTATCCCCTCTCCTGGCGACTGATCCTCGGGCGCACGCCGGCGATTGGAGGCCTCATCACCGGCCTCGATCTGCCACGCCGGGTGTTCCCGCGCCGGCGCCTGACCTTGCCCAAGCATCTGTCGGTGTTTCGTGTCGATCGCTTCGACCGGGAGTTCGACGACTTGTGGATTCGCACCGCTCAGCAGTACGGGGTGCTGACCGTCCGGGACAGTCGCTACTTGAACTGGCGGTTCATGGATCCGCCAACAGGGGCCTTCCAGGTCTTGGGGCTCCGAACGCAGGGGGAGTTGGTCGGCTATATCGCTTTCGAGGTAGACGCACAGGGCAACGGTTGGATCGCCGACTTGTTCGGACTACCGAACCCTGAGATCGTCGCCGCCCTCCTCAGGGCAAGCCTCGGTGCCATGCTGGAGATGGGGTGCGCCACGGCATCGATACTCGTCGCGACTGACAACCCCTTCGTTCGGGTGATCCGGGACGTTGGCTTTTTCCAGCGGGCCGACCGTTTCCCAATGGCCGTGCACGTGTACCGCGATGGGGTTGATGCGGAGACAGCCCTTGACGCTCGGCGCTGGTGGGCCTGGTACGGCGACCGGGATGTGGAGCGCTTGGCGAAGCACCCGTAGACGCAAACGGAGAGACGTGAGACGCATGGAGGAGCCAGCGACGGGTCGATCTCTGTTCCGGTGCCCCGACTGTCGCGGGCCGCTGCACGATCTCGCGTGCCCAGTGTGCGGTGGGGCCGATGGGACATCCGATGGAATCCCCGACCTGCTTGGCGGCGGCCCCCTGGCCCAACGCTGCCGAGAAATCGGCGCCTACTACGACGCGCTCTACACCTCGCGGACGGATGTGTGGCGGGAACAGGGCCATACCGACGAATTCACTCGATACATCGTCGACCTGGTCGATGCGGCTGGGCCGGGTCGCTATCTCGACGTTGGCTGCGGCGAGGGCCTCTTCCTGGCAGAGGTCCAGCGGGTGGAGGGGTTCGGCGTGGACCTTTCCCGCCAGGCCCTCCTGAGGGCCCGGGCGCGATCCAGGGCCACGGTGGCTATCGCGGCGGCGGAGAGGCTCCCGTTCCCGGACAGCGCGTTCGATGTCGTCACGAGCATCGGGGCGATGGAGCACTTCCTCGACGATGTCGGGGCAACCACCGAAATCCGGCGCGTTCTCAAACGTCGTGGCCGGTATGTCCTCGCGCTGCTCGTCGAGATCACGCCGGCCGAGCGGCTACACATCAAGGCCCGGGAGTTCCTCTGGCCGCAGCCTCGACCGCTCATGCTCACGCGGTGGCTTCTGCAAAGAGCCCGACGCGGCCGAGCGGAGCGCCAGCGGCGGATACTCCCCCAACAGCCGGTACAAAACCTCTATCGCCCCAGACAGGTGCGGACCTTGCTCGAGCGCAGTGGATTTCGCACAGCACGCCTCATCACCAAGGTCGCGTCTCCCGAAGCCCCTCTGCCCGGTCACTATATGAGGATCTACTGCCTTGAAGCCATCTGACATCCCGGCGGCCGACACGCGGTGCGCGATCGACCCCGTCGTCGAGACCCCGACGTCTACGACGACGATAGCAACATCGGGTCCTGCTGGGGCCGCGTCACACGGCATGCCCTCGGGTTGGTGAGGCTCCGGGACACGCACAAGACGGTCGTCGACGTCGGCTGCGGGACAGGCCGGGAGTTGAGCCAACTTGCATCCGACCATCCGCGTCACGTGAGGTTCATCGGCGTCGAGCCCGCCGCCAACATGCGAAGGATCGCCGCCGCCCGGACCGCCCGCTGTCCCAACGTTCGGATCGTCGACGGGCGTTTCGAACGGCTGCCCTTGGAGACTCAGTCGGTCGACTACCTGTACAGCGTCCTGGCCTTCCATTGGACCACCGACCTGCGCAAATCAGTTTCGGAGCTGGCACGCGTCCTCCGCCCGACCGGGGAGATGGACCTGACCTTCA
>Ga0209689_1001823_pt1 | contig 15978 bp, 16 predicted proteins | sample GraSoiAngelo_149_FD_187119 | JGI IMG/M metagenome (GOLD analysis project Ga0209689, IMG submission 187119) | Grasslands soil microbial communities from the Angelo Coastal Reserve, California, USA - 14_1009_09_30cm (SPAdes) (version 2) | ecosystem: Environmental > Terrestrial > Soil > Grasslands ...
GGCGCATGCCCGCCCGCATCATTCTCGGCACGGCTCCGGCCGCGATCGCGGGTGTCCTCTTCCAATCGGCGATCGAGCGGGAGATGCGTGGGCCGCTTGTCATCGCGGCCGGCCTCGTCGTGGGATCGGTCGTGTTCGTCGTGGCCGAGGGTGTGGCGCGTCAGCGCCGGTTGATGACCGAGATCGGCGTCGTCGATGCGCTCGTGATCGGTGTCGCTCAGGCGATCGCGCTCATCCCAGGAATCTCCCGCTCAGGCATCACGATCTCAGCCGGACTCGTCCGAGAGCTGCGGCGCGAGGATGCGACGCGCTTCGCGTTCCTCCTCGCGACACCGGTGATCCTGGGCGCCGGCGCGAAGACCCTGCTCGATGCGCGCAAGGCCGCGGAGCTGCTCGCCGCGACGGATGTCCTGGTTGTTGGTTTTGTGCTGTCGTTCCTCTCCGGGCTTGCCGCGGTGGCGTTCATGGTCCGCTTCCTGCGCGGACATTCGCTCAACTGGTTCGTGGCCTACCGGCTCGTGCTCGCGGCGCTGATCGTCGTCGGAGTGATCGCCGGGATCCTGTAGGCGGGGTCACACCCGGGGCGAGGCGTGCGAGCGCTGCGAACATGAGGGCGGTCATCACGACGAATAGGACGATCGCGACCAGCGCTCCACCCGGGATGAAGTAACTCATGCTCGCCGGCCAAAGCGCTGACGGAAGGATGAACCACGCCAAGAACGACATCGGACTGTTCCACGGCGATATGTCGCCGGTCCCCGTCGGCGTAAGCGCTAGGTCGAACGCGGTCTCCCAGACGATCCCTACGGTGAGATACGCGAGCGCGGCGGCCAGCAATAGTCGACCGATCCGAGCGACGTTTCGCCGCATGGTGGCACGATAGTCCTGTGGATCTCGGCCTCCGCGACAAAGTCACGATCGTCGCCGCATCCAGCAAGGGACTTGGCCGTGCCGTCGCCGAGGAATTCGCGCGCGAGGGCGCGCGCGTCGTGATGTGCAGCCGCGACGAGGCCGCCATCCGTGCCGCGGCCGAAGGGGTGCAGCGCAAGACCAGCGCCGACGTGCAGTGGACGGTCGCCGACGTAGGCACCGCCGAGGGATGTCAGAAGCTCGTGAAGACCGCGGTCGACAAGTTCGGGACGATCGACATCCTCATTTCGAACGCGGGCGGTCCGCCGCCAGGGCGCTTCGACGATCTCGACGACGCGGCGTGGCAGAAGGCCGTGGGCATCACGCTCTTCTCGGCGGTGCGTCTCACGCGCCTCGTCCTTCCGCACATGCGCAAGGCCGGCGGCGGCTCGATCGTGTACATGACCTCGACGACCGTGCGTCAGCCGACCCAATACCTGAACCTCATCCTCTCCAACGCCATCCGCGCCGCGGTGCAGGGGATGGCCAAGACGCTCTCGAGCGACCTTGCGAAGGACGGCGTCCGTGTGAACTGCGTGCAGCCGGGCCGCATCTTCACCGAGCGCATCGAGCAGCTCGACTCCGACACCGCAAAACGTCAGAACACGACCCCGGACGCGATCCGCGCGCACTACGAGAAGACGGTCATTCCGATGGGCCGCTACGGCAAGCCCGAGGAGTTCGCCGCCGCGGTCGTGTTCCTCGCGTCGCCAAAGGCGTCGTACATCACCGGAACATCACTTCAGGTCGACGGCGGCATGCTCATGAGCATGTTCTGATGGGAGGCGCGTTTGCGATCATCTGCGACGAAAAACGCCGCGTCCTCCTGTGCCACCGGCGCGATATCGACGCGTGGAATCTGCCCGGCGGTCGAGTCGAGGAAGGCGAGGCTCCTTGGGATGCCGCGATCAGAGAGACGCGGGAAGAAGTCGGGCTTGAGGTCGAGGTCACCCGTCTCACCGGTCTCTACTGGAGGCCTGAAAGGTCCGAGCTCGTCTTTACCTTCGAATGCCGCGTACTGTCGGGCACACCCGGCCTGAGCGACGAAGCCGACAAGGTCGGCTACTTTGCGCTCGACGGTCTCCCCGCGAATACCGGCCTGAAGCACGTCGAGCGGATCCGCGATGCGCTCGCGGGTGGTCCCGCGGTGCTGCGCGTCCAGACAGGACCCGGCATGCGCGAGCTTTTCGGTGGCCGCACGTGATCGTTGCCGAGCGTCTGCGGCCTCACGTTTTCCGTCTCCCGATCGAGAAGATCCGCGCCGGCTACAAGAGCGACATCTACTTCGCGCGCACGAAGCTCATCCTCGAACGGGACAAGCGGCACGAGCGCGTGACGATGCAGGTCTTCCAGAAGCATCCCGACGCGGTCGTCGTCGGGACGGACCAGACGCTCGCGATCCTTCACGTGGGCGCGGGTCACTACCGCGACCGCACTCGCGCCGACGCGCTCTTCGACCGATACCTCAGCGCGGAGCGCCGCCTCTACTCAGCCTGGACCCTCCTGCCGACGCTCGATTGGTCTGCCTACGAGCCCGTGGCGCGCGAGGTCTTCGAGATCTCGCGCGAGCTCGCGTCGCTGTGGCAGCCGGCGGGACAGGACCTCGACGTGTCCTCCCTCTACGACGGCGAGACAGCGAAGCCGCACGAGCCGGTCATGCACATCGAAGGCGAGTACGCGGAGTTCGCTCATCTCGAGACGCTGTATCTCGGAGCGCTCTCGGAGGGAACGCGGGTCGCGACGAACACGCGCGACGTCGTGGCGGCCGCGAACGGGAAGCCGGTGATCATGTTCGGCGCACGGCACCAGGGCCACGAGGCGCAGGCGGGATCCGGGTACGCGGCTTACGTCGGCGGCGCGACAGCCGTCTCCACCGACGAGCAGGGTGAATGGTGGGGATCCACCGGACTGGGGACCGTCCCCCACGCGCTCATCGCGGTCTACGGCGGCGACACCACGGTCGCAACGCTGAAATTCGACGAATACATCAACCGCGCGCCGGACGCGGTCGGGCACCTCACGGCGAAGGGCACACCTGAAGGGCACGTCAATGTGACTAGCCTCGTCGACTTCAACAACGACGTCGTGAATACCTCGCTCGGCGTGGCCCACGCGCTCGGCGCGCGCCTATGGGGCGTTCGGGTCGACACGAGCGAGTCGCTCGTCGACCGCGCGATCCTGCGCGAGCTCGAGGAAAAAGAAGGCGTCGCGAGCGGCGAGCTTCGCGGAGTCACGCCGCGCCTCGTCGAGCTCGTTCGCGAGGCCCTCGACCGAAACGGGTACCGGCACGTTCGGATCGTGGTCTCGGGCGGATTCGACGCCGAGAAGATCCGCAGCTTCGAAGAGCTACGCGTGCCGGTGGACGTCTACGGGGTCGGCTCCGCGCTGGTGCACGGTGCCGGGTTCGATCACACCGCCGACATCGTCCGCGTCGGGGGGCGTCCGCTCTCGAAGACCGGGCGCGGCTACATCGCGAGCGATCGGCTCCATCGGGTGGACTGGCCATCTCTCGTCGGCGAGCCGGATTGGGCGCGCTCCAGCTCCTGACCCTCGTCGCGGGTCTGGCGATCGCGGGGCTCGCGAAGGGCGCGACCGCGATGGGCCTTCCCCTCATCGCCACGCCGATCCTGGCGTCGGTGTTCGGTCCAAAGCAGGCCGTGGTGATCATCACGATCCCGATCTTCGTCGCGAACACGATCCTCGTGCTGCAGGCCTGGAGGGTGCTCGGCTACCTGCGCACGCTTGTCCCGCTCATCGTCGCGAACGCCGCCGGCACGGTGCTGGGCGCGTTGCTCCTCGCAGGGCTCGATCAAAAGACATTCGCGGTCCTCATCACCGCGATGGTGGTGCTGTTCCTCGCGCGCGGGGATCGGATCGTCGGCGACCCCGGCGCACGGCGCGCCAAGCTCCTCACCCCCGTGGTCGGGTTCGTCGGCGGCGTCATGCAGGGAACGACCTCGATCTCGAGCCCGGTGATCGGATCGTTCTTCCACGCGATGAAGCTGCCGCCGCGCGAGTACGTGATCACCCTCGCGGCGGTCTTCCAGCTCTCGTCCGCCGTGCAGCTGGTCTCGTACGCCGCGCTTGGGCTTTTTACATCTGATCTGTTCACCCTCGGAGTGATCGCGTGCATCCCGATGCTTGTCGCGCTCATGGCCGGCATCGCGGTCCGCGGGCGTCTCGACCAGGTCCGCTTCAGGCAGGTGATCGTCGTTCTGCTGGTCGCAAGCGTCGCGAACCTCCTCTGGCGGACATTCGTCGCCTAGCACACGTTGGCGCAGTGACCGCCACCTAGCATTCGTGTGAGTGGAAGTCCTACCAAACGTCCATGTGGTGCGGCTCATCGGCGCTCAGGCCTATCTACTCGTGGAAGGCGACGAGATCACGCTCGTCGACGCCGGACACGCCGGCTCCGCACGGCTCCTGCGTCCGTACCTCGCCCGCATCGGCCGCTCGCTCGAGCACATCACGCGCATTGTGTGCACGCACGGCCACCCCGATCACATCGGTGGGGTCCACGAGATCGCGGCCCTCTCCGGCGCCGAGGTCCTCTTGCACCCGGCGGACGCCGAGCGCCTGCGCATCCGGTTCCGCGAAGTGATCGCTAATTTCTCGCCCGGTCCGATCGTCGCGCTCCTGACACGGGCGCCGTCGCATGCGGAGCCGATCGAGGAAGGCGACGAGCTGCCGGTGCTCGGCGGGGTCCGCATCCTTCACACGCCCGGGCATACTCCCGGGAGCGTCTGCCTGTACTCGCCGCGCGACCGATTCGTCATCGTCGGCGATCTCCTGCAGCGAGTGAAGGGAAAGGTCACGCTTCCCAACGCGTTCTTCACCGACGACATGGCACTCGCTCGCCGATCGATCGGCCGGCTCGCGGGACTTGACGTGGAGACCATCCTGTTCTCGCACTACGCGCCGTACCGCGACGGAGCTCGCGAGGCACTCCGCGCACTCGCGACCTAGGGGGGAAGGGTGGAGACACTCAACGACATCCTGGAAGAGTCCGCCAGGAAGTTCAGCACGAAGGACGCGTTCACGATCCGGCCGGGGTTCCGCACGCGCACTTGGTCCTACCGCGATCTGAACGATATCGTCCCGCGCGTCGCGCGTTACCTGAAGGAGAGCGGGCTCCGGCAGGGCGACCGCGTCGTGATCTGGGGCGTGAACCGACCCGAATACGGAATCGCGTTCCTGGCCGCGCTACGGCTTGGCGCCGTCCTCGTCCCGCTCGACGTCAACTCGATGCCCGACTTCGCGCAGAAGATCGCCGAGCGGACTCGCGCGAGCGCGGCGATCGTCTCCGCGCAGACCGCGGAGCGCGCAAAGGCCCTGGGCCTGCCGCTTCACCTGATGGAGGCGCTGCCCGATCTCTCTCGTCAATGTGCGCCGCTCGACAAGGCGCCGATAACGGAGGCCGACCTCGCCGAAGTCGTCTTCACCTCGGGGACCACCGGCGATCCAAAGGGAGCGATGCTCACCCATCGCAACGTCCTGTCGAATGCGATGTCCGCCGCGCAGGTCTTCCCGATCGGTCCGAAGATGCGTCTTCTCTCGTTCCTGCCGCTCTCACACATGTTCGAGCAGCTCGGCGGGTTCTTCTGCGTCCTCCTCACGGGCGCGTCGGTCATTTACCCGACGAGCCGGCAGCCCGCGGTGATCCGACGGACGTTCAAAGAGCGCAAGGTTTCAATGGTGCTCATCACACCCGCGGTCGTGAAGTCGCTGATGCTGGCCATCGAGCGGAACGCCGAGGCGCAGGGCAGGACGAAGCTCTTCGGAACGCTGCGCAGCGTCGCACGCCACCTGCCGATGCCGATCAGACGCGCGCTGTTCTTCAGCGTCCATCGCCAGTTCGGCGGTCGTTTCCGCTACATCGTGTCCGGCGGCGCCGCTCTCGATCCCGCGCTCGGCCAGTCGTGGCGCGAGCTCGGCATCGAAGTCATCCAGGGATACGGCACCACCGAGTGCTCGCCGGGTATTAGCTTCAACCGCCTCGGGCTCAATCGTCTCGGCTCGGTCGGCACGCCGCTGCCGGGTGTCGAGGTCAAGATTGCTGAAGACGGAGAGGTCCTCGCTCGGGGCGCCAACGTGTTCAAGGGCTACTGGGAGAACGAGGAGGCCACGCGGGCCGTCCTCGACAAGGACGGGTGGTACCACACCGGCGACCTCGGCGCGCTCGACGCGGAGGGCTTTCTCTGGCTGCACGGCCGCAAGAAGGACATGATCGTCCTCGCGGACGGCACCAAGGTCTACCCGGAAGACATCGAGAACACCCTAGCCGCCGATCCGCGCATCGAGGCGATCGCGACGCCGCTTCGACCCGAGGTCGCGACGGTCGTCGGTCTGCAACGGCCCGGCGAAGACATGCAGGTCCACGGCGTCTTCCTCGTCAAGGATCCGGCACAGGTCGCGGCGATCGTGCGGGACGCGAACACGAAGCTCTCGGGCAGCCAGCAGATCCGCGGTTGGACCATCTGGCCCGAGGACGAGTTCCCGACGACACCGACGCAGAAGGTGAAGAAGCGCCTCGTGATCGAAGAGCTCCTCAACATGGGGCGCGTCGATCAGGCGAAGGCGGCCACCTCGGAGCGCACAGTGACGCGCGAGCTTACCGAGGTCGAAACACTCATCGCGCAGGCGGCGAACGTTCCGCCGGCCGCTGTCCATCCCGGCGCGACGCTCTCGGCCGACCTCGGTCTCGACTCGCTCGGGCGAGTCGATCTCCTCGGCGCGATCGAGGAGGAGCTCGGCGCGTACATCGACGACGCGGCGGTCGAGCCGAACGCGACCGTCGCGGATCTCGAGCGCATGGTCGCCGACGCTCGCGACGTCAAGCGCGACACCGGCATCTACGGGTGGCCGCTCAGCCCGCTCGTGCGCTCGTTCGGTCTGTTGCTGCAACAGACGCTCGTGTACCCACTGGTGCACGTCTTCTACAAAGTGAAGATCACCGGACAGGAGAAGCTGCACGGCTTGCGCGGTCCGGTGATGTTCGCGCCGAACCACTGCCTGCACTGGGACAACGGGATCATCCTCATGGCCATTCCGCTCTCCTGGCGCTGGAAGCTTGCGGTCGCCGCCGCCGCGGACGACGTCTTCGGCAACAAGCTGAACGGATTTGCGTCGTCGATCCTGGCGAACGCGTTCCCTCTGGCGCGCGAGGGCGCCATCCGCCGCAGCCTCGAGCTCCTGGGTGCACGGCTCGATCGGCACTTTTCTGTGCTCATCTACCCCGAGGGAAAGCTAACGGTCGGCGGGCCGATGCAGCCTTTCAAGTCCGGGACCGGACTCATCGCAGTCGAAGGTGCCACGCCAGTCGTCCCGATGAAGCTGAAGATCGGCAAAGTCTCGGTGCTCGATCACCTTGATCGGAAATGGGAAGCGGCTCGCTCGAACGGCTGGCGCGGCGACGTCGAGGTGGTGTTCGGCGACCCCATCTATTTCCCGGCCGGTACGTCCGCGGGCGACGCGACTGCCAAATTGCAGGCGGCGGTGGCGGCGCTCTGAGGACGTCTCGCGAGACCTCGGTCATCGTCCGCCGCGGCGACGATTTCCTGATGCTCCACCGCGCGGTCGAGGACTACTGGCACGTCGTCGCGGGCGTCGTCGAGGACGGCGAGACATTCGCCGAAGCCGCGGCCCGCGAGCTGCGCGAGGAGACGGGGCTCGATGCGCCCGTCGCGGAGGTTCGGATGCGGCAGAGCTACCGCGTGCCCGAGGAGATGCGCAACGAATATCTCGGGGGAGTCGACGAGGTCGCGATCGAGAACTTCACGATCGCGGTGCCAGGAGGCTGGGAGCCCGTCCTCAACGAGGAGCACGACCACTACCGCTGGCTGAGGCTGGCGGACGCGATCGCGATCGCTCACTGGCCCGAGACAAAGGAGGTCCTCGCCGCGGTCGCCGCGTCGTTCTCTTGACAAGCATTCGCGCGACCAGCACCGGCTCTTCCATCCGGGTAGTCATCCACACGTAGCGGCGGCCCTCGCGGTTCGTCGCCGATGCGTGCACGCCTTTCGGGCTGAGCACGACGATGTTGAACGCGGCATCCTCGAGCTCGTTCGCGTCGGCGATCGCCGCCCGCGCGACCATGTCCGGTGGCATTCCCGACGCGAGCCGGTCGACCGCCGTCTTCGCCGTGACGTTCCGGATCGCGAGCTCGCCATAGCCCGTGCATGCCGCGGCGCCGTAACGCGAGTCGCAGTAGTTGCCCGCGCCGACGACCGGCGAGTCGCCGACGCGGCCCGGGTACTTGTAGGCCCAGCCGCTGGTCGTTACGGCGGAGGCGAGGTCGCCATGACCGTCGAGAGCCAGGAAGTTCACGGTGCCGCGCTCCTCGCGCACGGTCTTGCGCACAACCGGTAGGAGCTTCGCACGCCGGCGAATGCTCGCGGGCGTTTCGCCGACCGAGCGAAGGCGCTCCACCCAGAGCTTGCGGGTCGACGGCGTCAGGTTCTCTGTGGTTTCCGCGCCGATCTCACGCGCGAACCGCGCGGCGCCCTCGCCGACGATGAAAACGTGCGGCGTGCGCTCCATCACCGCCCGAGCGACGGAGATCGGATGGAGATAACCCTTGAGTGCGGCCACCGCTCCGCTGCGATGGGTTGTTCCGTCGACGATGGACGCATCGAGCTCGACTTCGCCGAGCACGTTCGGCTTCCCGCCGCGGCCGACGCTCGTATCGGTGGTATCTGCCTCGATGACCTTCGAGCACGCTTCGACCGCGTCGAGAGCCGAGCCACCGCGCGCGAGAACGCGCATGCCGGCCGGAAGCGCGGACGCGCCGTTGCCGCTCGCCACGATGACTCCCGTCACGCGCGGCACTAGCGGCCGGTCATCCCGCGGACGATGCGAAAGCCCACGTGCGCGAGATCATCACTCGCGAACATCCGTGCCGCCGGCTCCGCGCCGGTCCGGAGCACCCGGCCGCCCTCTTGCCAGCTGTTGGTCCACTCGCGCAGGACGCCGAGCTCCTCGAGCGTGCCCTGCGCCCGCGCGGCCTTTTCCCATTCCCGCTCGTCGGGAAGCCGGTAGATGCGACCGGTTCCGATCGTGAGCCAGCGGCAGTACGCGACCGCGTCAGCCCAGGACACGCCCTCGAGGGCACGGTCCGCCGCGCGCCGTTTCTCGTCCCAGCCGATCGGCGGATCGTGGCGTGTCGCGTCGACGAACATCGCGTACTCACCGACGGAAACCGGCTTTCGCGCGATGGCAAAAACATTTACATGCTCGGTTCGCGGAGGATCACCCAGCAGCGCATCCCCCGCCGGCACGACGACGACCTCCGGCTCGACCATCGCGGCTAACCCTACTAACTCGCGCGGGGGAGTACGCGCTCGGGGGAGTACGCGCGCGGGAGATGCACTTCACCCCAGGGACCGATGGCGAGGGAGCGCTGCCGTGCGAACTTATCGCCATGAACAACATTGGTTACGCAGCGGTCTGGAGCGCGAAGCTTATCTCAGTGCCACAGATGCAGGTTGCGGCGATCGAGCCGGTCAACATCGTGATGCGCGTCGTCTACAACACCCTGGACGGGATCATCAACGACTACTTCGTGATCACCGCGAGCGTCGCGAAGCGCTAGCGACCTCGAGCCTCCGGCTCACGCCGGGACAGCAGTCTTCCGCTTCGCCTTGTCTTCCTGCGCGAGCTGCCGGCGAAGCGTCTTGCCGATGAGCGTCTTCGGCAGCGAATCGCGGAACTCGATCTCCTTCGGCCGTTTGAATGGCGCAAGGTGCTTCTCGCAATGGGCGCGAATGTCTTCGGCTGTCGCGGTCGCGCCGGGCTTGAGTACCACGAACGCCTTCACCTCCTCACCCTTGATCGGATGCGGCACGCCGATCGCGGCCGCGTCCATCACCGCAGGGTGCGTGAAGAGGGCCTCCTCGACTTCGCGTGGATACACGTTGAAGCCCGAGACGATGATCATTTCCTTTTTGCGGTCGACGATGGAGACGTATCCCTCAGGGTCGACCGTCGCGATGTCGCCGGTGTAAAGCCAGCCGTTGCGGATGGTCTGAGCGGTCTCGTCGGGTCGCTTGTAGTAGCCGTCCATGAGCTGCGGCCCTCGGAGGATGAGCTCGCCCGGCTCGCCGGGTGGCATCTCCTGTTCGCCGGTCTCGAGGTCGACGATCTTCGACTCGACGTCAGGGTAGGGAACCCCGATCGACCCGACCTTCTGCTTGCCTTGACCGAACAGTGGGTTGCAGTGGGTGACCGGGGCGGCCTCGGTGAGGCCGTAGCCTTCGACGAGACTCGCGCCGGTGAGCTCGACGAATCTCCGGTGCGTTTCGACAAGGAGCGGCGCGGAGCCCGACACGCAGGCTTCGATCGACTGAAGGTCGTACTTCTGCGCGAGCGGTGAGTTGTTGATCGCGTTGTAGATGCGCGGTGCTCCGCAGAAGAGCTTCGGGCGGTATCGCTGCACATCTTTGAGCACATGGTCGAGATCGAATTGCGGCTCGAGGATCATCGCGGCAGCGCCCTGTACCGCGAGGCTCATGACGACGGTGAGGCCGTAGACGTGGAAGAACGGCATCACCGCCATCGCCACGTCGGCGCCATCACGCAGGTTGGTGAACCAGGCCCGGCACTGCAGCGTATTCGCGACGAGGGCGCGGTGCGAGAGCATCGCGCCCTTGGAGATGCCGGTCGTGCCGCCGGTGTACTGGAGCACCGCGAGATCATCCGGCCCGGTGCCGGCGTCGAATGCATCGGCCGGCGCCGAGAGCGCCTGGCGCATGGAGATCGCACCCTCGTCTCCGGCGAACGGTTGTCTGTGACCGTCCTTCTTCTCTTTCGCGAGCGTGAAGAGCACCCGCAGGACTCGCGGCATCTCCTCTTTGATGTTCGTGACGATCACGTGCTCGACCGCGGTGTTCGCCCGCGCAGCCTTCACGACCGGATAGAAGCGCGAAAGTGCGACGACGACCGTCGCACCCGAATCGCCGAGCTGGTGCTGAAGCTCCGGCGGCGTGTAGAGCGGGTTGCACGGCACGACGATCGCGCCCGCGCGGAGCGCTCCGTAGAACGCGATCACGAACTGCGGCGAGTTCGGAAGGACGAGCGCGACGCGGTCGCCGGTCTTTACGCCAAGACGCCTCAGCCCATTGGCGAAGCGCCAGGCAGCCTCCGAGACGCTGCGGTACGAGCGCTTCCGGTTGAAGAAGATCGTCGCGGTCGAGTTCGGATGGTTCTCGGCTGCATCGTCGAGCATCGCCTGAAGCGGCACGCTCGGGTAGACGAGCGACGCTGGAACGTCGGGGTCGTAGTGCCGGGTCCACGGTTTTCCGCTGACCGGCGCGGCCTCTTTCGTCTCGACCTTGATCTTCGTACCCACTTAGGCCTTTAACAGCTCCTCGGCGATGATCATCCGCTGCACTTCGCTCGTGCCCTCGTAGATCCGCAAAATTCGCGCGTCACGATAGGCGCGCTCCACCGGGGAATCCTTCATGTAGCCCATGCCGCCGTGGATCTGCAGGACGCGATCGACGACGCGGTTGGCCATCTCTGAGGCGTAGACCTTGACCATCGCGGCTTCGAGCGAGGCACGCTTTTTCTGGTCGAGCTTCCATGCCGCGTCGTAGACCATGAGCCGTGCGGCGTGGATCTCCACGGCGGAGTCCGCGAGCATCCACTGGATCGCCTGGTTCGCCGCGATCGGCTTGCCGAACTGCTGGCGGCGCTTGCTGTGCTCGATCGCGAGCTCGAGAAGGTGCTGGCTCGACCCCACGGCTCCCGCCGCGAGGGAGACGCGTCCGATGTCGAGGGCTCCGAGCGCGGTCCGGAATCCGGCGCCGACGTGGCCACCGAGGACGTTCGCCTCGGGGACCTCGCAATCCTCGAAGATGAGTTCGCCGGTATACGAGCCGCGCAGACCCATCTTCTCGTCGATCCTTCCGACGCGGAAACCCTTGAAACCCTTCTCGACGATGAATCCGGTGATGCCACCCCGCGCGCCTTTTTCACGATCATTCGCGGCGTAGACGACGATGACGTCGGCGATGGGGCCGTTCGTCACCCAGATCTTGGTCCCGTTCAGGATCCAGCAGCCATTGCGTAGCGTCGCGCTCGTCTGGATCGACGCCGCGTCGGATCCGCTCGACGGTTCGGTGAGCGAGAACGCGGCGATCTTCTTTCCGGCGGCGAGATCCGGAAGATAGCGGCGCTTCTGATCTTCGGTGCCACCGAGGAAGATGGACATCGAGCCGATCGACGTGTGCGCGCCGATGATGTTCGAGAAGGCCGCGGAGGTGCGCCCGAACTGCTCGAGCGCGAGGCAGTAGCCGAGATCGCCGGCACCGACGCCGCCGTACTCCTCCGGGAACGGAAGGCCGAAGAAGCCGAGCTGCCCCATCTCTTTGAGGACGTCGGTCGGGATCTTGTCGGTCGCTTCGACCTCTTTCTCGAGCGGCTGCAGGCGCGTCTCCACGAAGTCACGCGCCGTGCGCGCCAGGAGCTGCAGCTCCTCGGGGATGTCGAAGTCCACGCGCTACGCCTCCCCCACATGGATCGCCGCTATTCCAAAGGTTAGACGCTCGAAGCGCACGCGCGTAAAGCCCGCGTTCCGGAGGAGTGCCGCGAGCGTCTCGGGGTCGTGGAACGCCTCGATCGATCGCGGCAGGTAGCGATAGGCCTCGGGATCAGAGCCAAGCACGGAGGCGAGACGCGGCGAGATAAAGGAATAGGAGCGATAGAGGCGGCGGATGGTCGGATTGCGTGGGGTATGCAGATCGAGGATCACCGCCCGGCCGCCGGGCCGAAGCACGCGGCGCATCTCGCGCATGCCTTGCGGAATGTCGCCGACGTTCCGGATCACGAAGCCGGCCACGGCGACGTCGAAGGTGCTGTCGGCGAAGGGAAGTGACTCGACGCTCGCGATCAGGCGCTCGTATCGCGCGCCGACTCCGGCTTTGGCGGCGCGCCGCTCAGCGACTCCGAGCATGCCGGCGGAGATGTCGACCCCAGTGACGGTCGCCGAGCGAGGCGAGCGCGCCAGCAGAGCGAGAGCGAAATCCCCGGTCCCTGTACCGACATCGAGGGCGTGCGCATGCTCGTGGAGACGCGCGAGATCGAGCGCGCGCCGGCGCCACGAAAGGTCCGTGCCGACCGAGAGGAGGCGGTTGAGGAGGTCGTAGCGCGGGGCGATGCGGTCGAACATCGCCGCGATCCGCCGGTCGTGCTCGTTTGAGGGTGGCACCGCGCCACGCTAGCGTGACTTCGAAGTGGCGATCGCGACGCTCCCCATCGTGCTGTCGGTCGTCCTCACCGAGCTCGCCGTCGGCGGATCGTTCCTCATGTGGTGGGTTGATCGTGGAGGGCGCGCGCCAACGGGCTTTCTGAAGCTGGTCGCGTTCGTCGACGCAGGCGCGATCGCCGCGGCACTCGCGCTCGTGCCGCTGTTCCCCCGCGGCGATCTTGCGGAGGCGGCGAGCATCAACACCGGCCCTCTCGGTGCTTTCGGACAGGCGCTGATCGTCGTGACCATCCTCGTGATCATTCAGCTCATTACTGCGTTCCTCCCGGCGCGGGGGATCCGCATCGCCTCGGGGATCGTGACGACCGTCGCCGGTGTCTTGACCCTCGCAGTCGTCGCTCTGGCGACCAGGCCCGCCGAATCGACCGTCGATCCGCTGGCCTTCGCGGCGATGCCACTCGGCGCGATCGCGCTTGGCGGCGCGGACGGCGCGATGCTGCTCGGCCACTGGTACCTCGTCACGCCGAAGCTTTCGCCCGCTCCGCTCCGGCGCGCGTCGCTCACGGTGGTCGCGGCGGTCGCCCTGCAGATCGGGCTCGTCGCGGGCGTCGTTCTCCGCGGCGATCTCACGGGCGCGTGGGATACCGCGCTCTTCGTCGCGCTCGCGCTGCGCATCGGGGTCGGTCTTTTCATGACGCTTGTCATCGCGCTCGCTGCATGGTGGACGGCCGGCATGAACACGCAGTCTTCGACGGGCTTGCTCTACGTCGCGCTCGGGTGTGCGTTCGCCGGAGAGGTCTCGGCGCGCGTGTTCTTCTTCCTTACCGGAGTGCCGAACTAGCGAAAATCAGAGGCGTTCCTTCAAGTCAGGAGCAGTCCGCCAGCTCCACGCTGCAGCGGCTCGCCGACGGAGTTTCTGCGCACGTAGGGCGGTGAGATGGATCCGCCGACAACCCCGGGGTACCGCCGCCGGCCTTGGCCCCTAGCGATTCCTCTCCGCGCGAACGAACAGGAACGTTCCCGCGACCATGAAGACGACGAAAAGCGCCCCGATGATCAGGAGGTTCGTCGTCGCGCTCGAAAGCACGACCGGAGAGGTCGACCCGTAGTACGCGTCACGGATGAGGTCGACGGCGTACCGCATGGGCGCGAGATGCGAGAGGATGTCGAGCGGGAGCGGTAGGTTCTGGATCGGGTTGAAGATCCCGGCGAGGAAGAACTGCGGCAGCATCACGAATGGGAAGATCTGGTTCGCGGCGCGCTGACTCGAGAGGTTCGCGAGGACGATCACGCCGAACGCTCCGCCGAAGAGCGCGATGACCAGCATGGCGAGCGCCATTCGAGCGAGCTGATCCGGGCCGATGTGGATCTGCAGGATGAAGCCGAACGCGATGATCCCGAGCGCCTGCGGGAGAGCGACCAGGGATTCCCCAAGTATTTTCCCCAGGATGATCGTGTAGCGCGAGATCGGCGAGACGAAGATCTCCTGGCTGAAATCCTGCTCCCGATCCGCGAGGAGCGAGATGAGTCCGAGCGCCGACGATTGCCACACGGTCTGCGCGAGCACGCCCGTGAAGACGTAGTCGAGGAGGTTCAGGCCACCGGCGCGGTCGCCGAAGCCCGCCTGGAGGCTCGTGCCGAGAATGCCGATGAAGATCAGCGGAAATGCGAAGTCGGCGACCATGCGCTGGCGGTCGCGCAGCAGCTTGATGAAGTCGCGGTGTGCGAGAGCCAGGATGGCCGAGGCCTCACTCACCGGTGCGGCTCACGATCTCGAGGTATGCGTCCTCGAGGCTCGGCGTGTGGGTCTTCACGACGCTGAGCGGGGTCTCGATGCTGCGGAGCATCGAGTGGACGGAATGGCCGTCGAGCTGGACCTTGAAGGGGGCTCCGCCGCTCGTCGCATAGCCAAGCCGTGCGAGCTCGTCGCGCAGAGCGGACCGGTCGGTCGCGTCGACGAGCACATATTCCTCGACGAGGTCGCGCTTGATGTCGTCGGGTGTGCCGAACGAGACGACCTTGCCTTTGTCGATGATGCAGATCCGATCGGCCTCCTCGGCCTCCTCGAGGTAGTGGGTGGTCAGGAAGATCGTCGTCCCGCTCGTGCGCCGGACCTCGGTGAGGTGCTCCCAGAGCGTGCGGCGCGTGGGGACATCGAGGCCGGCGGTCGGCTCGTCGAGAAATAGGACTTTTGGGTCGTGCAGCAAGCTGCGCATGATCTCGAGCTTCCGCCGCATGCCGCCGGAGAACGTCTTCACCGGCTTGTGGATGTCTCGCGCGATGCCCAGGAGCCTCGCGAGCTCCTCGACCTTCGCGCGATAGCCGCGAGCCATGAGCGCGTAGGTCGGCGCGTACGGGAAGATGCCGTAGAGGACGGCGTGAAAGCGCACGTTCTCCTCGGCCGTGAGGTTCTGGTCGAGGCTCGGCCGTTGGAAGATGATCCCGACCTTCCGCCGCACGGCGCTCGCCTCGCGAATGATGTCGCTGCCGTCGATGGTCGCGCCCCCGCTCGTCGGGGAGAGGGTCGTCGTCAGGATCGAGATCGTCGTGGTCTTCCCCGCCCCGTTCGGACCGAGCAGGACAAAGAACTCGCCGGCTTTTACCTGGAAGGAAATGCCGTCGACCGCGTTGGTCTCAGCCTTCCGGTAGCGCTTCACCAGGTCTTCGACGCGGATCACGCCCTGAGCATATGAGCGAGCTTCGAGTCGGGACATCGGGCTGGCAGTACAAGCACTGGAACGGACGCTTCTATCCGAAAGACGTCCCGACGGCGAAGTGGCTCGACTACTACACGCGCTACTTCGACACCGTCGAGCTCAACAATCCGTTCTACCGCCAACCCGAAAAGAAGACGTTCGAGAAATGGC
>Ga0209689_1001824_pt1 | contig 15974 bp, 13 predicted proteins | sample GraSoiAngelo_149_FD_187119 | JGI IMG/M metagenome (GOLD analysis project Ga0209689, IMG submission 187119) | Grasslands soil microbial communities from the Angelo Coastal Reserve, California, USA - 14_1009_09_30cm (SPAdes) (version 2) | ecosystem: Environmental > Terrestrial > Soil > Grasslands ...
TCGAGCTTGCGCTCGAACTCGAAGGCGGCGTCGGCGATCTCGCGCTGGAAGAAGCCGTTTTCGATGCAGCGGAGCACGCCGCCCTGGGCGTCGATCTCGTCGAAGTAGCGCTGCGCGCCGCGCTCCATCTCGTCGGTGAGCTGCTCGACGAAATAGGAGCCGCCCAGCGGATCGATCGTGTTGGTGACCCCGGTTTCGTGGGCGAGCACCTGCTGGGTGCGCAGCGCGATCTGCGCCGCCCGCTCGGTGGGGAGGGCAAGGACCTCGTCCATCGAGTTGGTGTGCAGCGAGTTGGTGCCACCCAGCACCGCCGCCATCGCTTCGTACGCGGTCCGGCTGATGTTGTTCTCCACCTGCTGGCGCGTCAGCGACACGCCGGCCGTCTGGGTGTGGAAGCGCATCATCCAGGACTTCGGATCCTTGGCGCCGTACTTGTCGCGCATCAGGCGTGCCCACACCCGGCGGGCCGCGCGGAACTTGGCGATCTCCTCGAAGAAATCGATGTGCGAGTCGAAGAAAAAAGAGAGGCGGGGTGCGAACTCGTCGACCTTCAGACCGGCCTTGATCGAGGCCTCGACGTAGGCCATCCCGTCGGCCAGGGTGAAGGCGAGCTCCTGGGTGGCGGTCGATCCGGCCTCGCGGATGTGGTAGCCGGAAATGGACACGGCGTTCCAACGCGGCATGTTTTTGGCCGCGAAGACGATGGTGTCGACCACCAGTCGCATCGACGGTTCCGGCGGGAAGATGTACTCCTTCTGCGCGATGTACTCCTTGAGGATGTCGTTCTGCAAGGTGCCACCCAACTTCGCCGGCGACACGCCTTCTTTTTCGGCGACGGCAATGTACATCGCGTAGAGGATCGCGGCCGGCGAGTTGATCGTCATCGAGGTGGTGATCTGGTCCAGCCGGATGCCCTCGAAGAGGGTCTCCATGTCCTCCAGCGAGTCGATCGCCACACCGCAATGGCCGACCTCGCCGGCGGCGAGCGGATCGTCGGAGTCGTAGCCCATCAGAGTGGGCATGTCGAACGCCACCGAGAGGCCGGCCTGTCCCTGGGCGAGCAGGAACTTGTAGCGGCGGTTCGTCTCCTCCGCCGTGCCGTAGCCGGCGAACTGCCGGATGGTCCACGGCTGGCCGCGATACATCGAGGGATAGACGCCGCGGGTGTAGGGGAACTCGCCTGGATAGCCGAGCTTCTGCTCGTAATTCCATCCCTCGAGGTCATCCGGCGTGTAGAGCGGCTGCAGCGGCACGCCGGACATCGTCGTTGCGTCTTCTTTCCGCGCCAGCTTGCCGCTGCGGTAGCGGGCGGCCCACTCCTCGTAGGCCGTCTTGCGGCGAAGTGCCATCAGCTGCCTCCTTGCGACGCTCGCTGGTCGAGAACTTCCTCGGCCAGGGCGTACGGGTTTAGTTTCCCATTCCGGTTCTCGCGCACTCGCCGGCCGACCGCCGTGTCGCCATCGAGCACCCGCCGCGCTTCCTCGCGGGCGCGGTCGGCGACGAGCGCCATGACTTCTTGCTTGAGACGCTGTTGCCGGCGCGTCGCCAGCGTCCCGCTGTCGGTCAGGTAGGCCTGATGCGCGAGCACCGCATCCCAGACCGGCTCGATGCCTTCCTCTTTGGCCGCGGAGGCCAGCACGATCGGCGCGCGCCAGGCCTGCTTTGGTCCGAGCCCCATGGCGTCCTGGATCAGGCGGCGAGTCTTCTCCGCGCCGCCCAGGTCCGTCTTGTTGATGACAAAGACGTCGGCGATCTCCAGGATGCCGGCCTTGATGCTCTGGACCGCGTCGCCCGACTCCGGCATCAGTACCAGGACCACGGTGTCGCAGATGGTCGAGATCTCGAGCTCCGATTGGCCGACGCCCACGGTCTCGACCAGGATCACGTCGCGACCGTAGGCGTCCAGCAGGTGGATCGCCTCGCGGGTCGCCGCGGCCAGCCCGCCCAGGTGTCCGCGCGCACCCATGCTGCGGATGAAGACGCCCTTGTCCAGCGTATGACGTGACATCCGAATGCGGTCGCCGAGGACCGCGCCACCGGTAAAGGGGCTGCTGGGGTCGACCGCGATCACACCAACGGTCTGCTGCCGGTCACGAATCACCTTGACGAGCGCGTCGGCCAGGGTGCTTTTGCCCGTTCCGGGTGCGCCGGTCAAGCCGACGAGGTAGGCGTTGCCGGTATTGGGCTGCAGTTCGGCGACCAGCTGGCTCGCCTGCGGGTCTCGGTCTTCCGCCAGGCTGATCGCCCGCGCCAGCGCCCGGACATCGCCGGAAAGCAAGGCGCCGGCCAAACTCATCTCGAATCGATTATCGCTAACCGCGCGCTTTTCCACACCGGAGCGCGCTCATCACCGCGCGCTTTTCCACACCGGAGCGCGCTCATCACCGCGCGCTTTTCCACGCCGGAGCGCGCTCATCTGGTGGGCGCTGGGAAGGTCTTGAGGGTGAAGTCGGAGCCCAGCAGGACGGTGACGGTCGGGCCACTCGTCGGGGCGGCGACAGTGGTCACCGTCCCGCCGAAGTAGTCCTGGAGCCAGGCAACGGTGGCGGCCGCGCTGCCGCCCGAGCCATCCAGGATCTGGGTCTGAGCGACGCGCTCGGTGGTGGCCGGACCGAGGCTCGCCTGCCACCCCTGGGCCTGCAGCAGGGAGGTCATGATGCTGGCCGGCGTGCCGATGCCGTAGGGCAGCCAGTAGCGGCGGCTGCCGTCCTGCATCTGAAACGGCACCTGGCTCGCCAGCGTCGAGCGGTCGGGGAGGGCCTTCGCGAGGTAACGCTGCAGGGCGCCGTAGCTCGGGTCCAGTGGCTGCAGGATGTACTGGCCATTACTGCTGCTGCCGCGGCGCAGCAGGTTGGAGGTATCGATCGCCACCCGCCGGATGTCCTGGTCTTTGAGGTGCCCCGCGAGATCAGCGAGCTGCTGCATGTCGCCCGGGCGCAGGTTGGTGCGGACGTTATCCTGCAGCGCGCCCAGCAGCGAGAGCAGGCGCGGGATGGCGTTCAGCGAGAAGACGCGCTGGCGCACCGCCAGCATGACCAGCTGCTGACGGCGGGAGCGATCGAAGTCCGAGGTCGTTTCCCGCGAGCGCGCGTACTCGAGCGACCGCTCGCCGTCGAACTGCTGCCAGCCGGCATCGACGTGGATATGCATCATCCCGGTGGATTCCCCGGCCGGGAAATAGGGGTCGTCCAGCGCCGTTGGGACGTTGACGCGGACACCCCCCAACGCGTCGACCACCTCGCGGAACGCCTTGAAGTCCACGCCCACCCAGTAATCGACCGGCTGCCCGATCACCTGGGAAACCGTCGCCGCCGCCAGGTCGCCTCCACCGGTATCGGTCTTCCACTCGTTGCGAACGTTGGGGTAGTTCTTGTGATCGATGCCGATCGCGTAGGCACTATTGAGCTTGCCCATCATGAACCCGTTGCGAGGCAATGCTGGGATCTTCACCCACAGGTCGCGGGGCAACGAAATCATCATGGCCTCACGCGTTGCGGGACGGACCGAGAGCAGCATGATGGAGTCGGTCAGGTACGGCCCGTCGTGCCCCGGTCCACCGTAGCCGAGCAGCAGGATGTTGATGCGTTCGTCGTGCTTGATCTTCCAGCCGAGGGACCCCGGTTCGTCACTCTTCGCCTGAACCATCGCGATGAGGTCTTGCGGCTGGGCACGCGGCGACACAGCGTGAATCGCCGACCAGAGTCGGAAAACGGCGAGCCCGCAAACCAGGAGAGCGATGCCGGCGATCACGGCCACCCCGGTGCGGCCATACTGCCGCACGCGATCGGGGCCGAGCGCGGCGGATGCGCGCCGCCGGCGCGGTTGCCTAACCAAAGTGCGCAGAAAGTCTAGCGAATGGCGTCAGTGCGAGCCGCGTTCACCCGTAAGATGTGGACGATGCAGGTCAGGCCGGCCGGTCGTGTCAGGCAAGGGCCGCTGCTCATCCCTGCGCGCGTGCTCTTGCTCGGCTGTGGTCTTCTCGCGCTGGTGCTCGGCGTGTTCAATCTCTTTCACGAGCTGCACGCCGGGCAGGTCGATCGCACCTACACGATCGTTGCCCTGGCTATCGGCGTCGTCTGGCTGGCCTCCATCATCCTGGGTTTCCGGGGACAGCCGATCGGGGTTTTCTTCGCCGGTACGATTGCCTTCATCGAGCTCGGGGCCATCGCCACGGCCCACTTCACCTCAACCGCGGGGGCGATCGGCAGCTACGTGTTCAAGGAGGGCCTTCCGGTCGCAGCGGCACTCATCGGCCTCGTGGTCGCGTGCGTGCTTACGATGATGGCTGCTGTCGTCGCCTGGGGCCACGGCACCGGCACCGTCCGGCGGGGCGAGACGCTACCGATTCTGATCGTCGCCGCGATCGGATCCCTGCTGGCGGTTCTCGAGGCAACCGACAACGTGCACCTGGCGGGCAAGGCGTTGCCAGGATTTGGCGCGACGCCGGCCGAGGATGGCGCCTTTACCGCTGCCATCATCGCGGCGTTATGGCTTATCGGCGGCCTGTGGATCGAGCGCGTCCGCCGCACGGGCGCCCTGCTGATCGCGCTTGCCACCTTCATGCTCTGCTACTCCTTCGTGATCCTGCACGTCAAAGGGGGGACGCCCTTGAATGTGATTACGAACAAGAGCGGGCTGCTCTGGGCGGTCATCGCCGCCGCGGTCGCGATCCTCGCTGCAGCGTCGCTCCTGGTCGTGCTGGGGATGCTCGCCATGCCGATCGTTCGGCGGAAGCGGATCTAGTCCGAGACGCGACTGCCGTCGGGGCCGTAGCGATAGAAGCCGCGACCACTCTTTCGCCCGTAGTGGCCGGCATCGACCAGCTGGCGGAGCAGCGGCGGCGCGGCGAATCGCGCGTCATGGAGCCCCTCGTAGAGCACGCCGCAGATATAGAGATGGGTGTCGAGGCCGACAAAATCGGCGAGCTCGAGTGGGCCCATGGGGTGGTGTAGCCCAAGCTTCGCGCCCTGGTCGATGTCCTCGCGGGTGCCCAGGCCTTCCGTCAACGCCCGAATCGCCTCGTTGATGAAGGGGACGAGCATGCGGTTGACGATGAAGCCGGGATAGTCGAGCGAGGTGATCGGGGTCTTGCCCAGCGCCTTCGACAGCTCGAGCGTCGCAGCCAGCGTCGCGTCTGACGTGTCGCGGCCACGCGTCAGCTCCACCAGCGGCATCACCGGTACCGGGTTGAAGAAATGCATGCCGATGAAACGATCAGGCCGCGTGGTGACGGCCGCCATCCGTGTGACGGGGATCGAGGAGGTGTTGCTCGCCAGGATCGCCTCCGTGCGGCAGATGCCGTCGAGCCGCTTGAACAGCTCGCGCTTCGCCTCGAAGTTCTCGGTGATCGCCTCGATCACGAAGTCGGCCCGTCCCGCCGCTTCCAGGGACGTGGTCGGGTGCAGCCGCGCCATCGCCGCGTCACGCTCGGCGGCATCGAGCTTGCCCTTCTGCACGAGACTGTCGAGCCGCCGCTTGATGTTCTCCACTCCGCGGTTGACCAGGTTGTCGTCGACCTCGCGAAGCGTCACGTCCAGGCCATGGTTGATCGCCGTCTGGGCGATCCCCGCGCCCATCAGGCCGGCGCCGGCGACGTAGAGCTGTTTGATCGTCACGCCTTCTCCTTTAGCACCTCGCGGGCAATTACCAATCGTTGGATCTCGTTCGTCCCTTCGTAAATCTGGGTGATCTTGGCATCGCGCATCATGCGCTCGGCCGGGAAGTCGCGCAGGTAGCCGTAGCCGCCCAGGATCTGCACGGCGTCGGTGGTCACGCGCATCGCGGTGTCGGAGGCGAACAGCTTCGCCATCGACGAGCTGACGCTGATGTCGGGCAGGTCGCGGTCGAGCGCGTCCGCCGAGGCGTAGGTCAGGGCACGGGCCGCCTCGATCTGCGTGGCCATATCGGCGAGCATGAACTGGATCCCCTGGAACTCGCTGATCGGCTTGCCGAACTGCCGCCGGTCGCGCGCGTAGCGGCGGGCCAGGTCGAAGGCACCCTCCGCAATGCCGAGCGCCTGCGCGGCGATCCCCGGACGGGAGTGATCGAGGACGCGCATCGCCAGCTTGAACCCTTCCCCCTCGTTGCCCAGCCGGTTGGCCGCGGGCACGGCGAGATCTTCGAAGAAGAGCTGCGCGGTCGGCGAACCGCGGATGCCCATTTTTTTCTCCAGCTTGCCCACCTTGAAACCCGGCATCGTCTTCTCCACGATGAAGGCGGAGATATCGCGCGCCGGCGCGTCACCGTTCTGGTCGGTTCGGGCGAAGACGACGATGGTGTCGGCCACGCTTCCCCCGGTGATGAACGTCTTGGAGCCGTTCATGACGTAGGTGTCACCGCGCCTGATCGCGCGCGTCCGCATCCCTCCCGCATCCGACCCGGAGCCAGGTTCGGTCAGCGCGAAGGCGGCCAGCTGCTCGCCTCGCGCCAGCGGCGGCAGGTACTTGCGCTTCTGTTCCTCGGTGCCGCGCAGCCAGATCGGCAGGCTGCCGAGCGACTGGACGCTGAGGATCAAGGACGAGGTGGTGCAGAACTTACTGATCTCTTCGACCGCCACGATCAAGGTGAGCGCGCCGCCACTGACGCCGCCGTACTCCGGCGTGAACGGAATCGCGAGGATGTCGTGCTTGGCGAACAGCTCCTTGATGTCCCAGGGGAACTCGCCGGACTCGTCGATCTGCGCCGCCCGAGGTTCAACCCGTTCCAGGCAGATGTCGTGAACCATCTCGCGGATCGCTCGCTGCTCGTCGTTGAGCGCAAAGTCCATCAGACGCGCTCCAGCTCCCGAGCGATCACGACGCGCTGCACCTGGTTGGTGCCCTCGTAGATCTGGCAGGCCTTGGCGTCGCGAACCCGTCGCGCCATCGGATATTCCTCGAGGTACCCGTAGCCGCCGAACACCTGCAGGGCGTCGAGCGTAATTTCCATCGTGGCATCGGTGGCAAAGAGCTTGGCCATCGACGCCTCCCTGGTGAAGGACAGCCCGGCGTCACAGAGCGCCGCCGCCTTCCACGTCATCCAACGCGCCGCCCGGATCTTGACGGCCATGTCGGCAATCTTGTTCTGGATCGTCTGCAGCTCGGCGATCGGCGTGCCGAACTGCTTGCGTTCCCTCGCGTAGGCCACCGCGTCATCGAACGCGCCCTGCGCCAGCCCCACCGCCTGCGCGCTGATGCCGATGCGACCGCTGTCGAGCGCCCGCATCGCGATCTTAAAACCCTGCCCCTCATCACCGAGGCGATCCGCCTCGTCGACGGCACAGTTTTCCAGGTAGACCTCGGCGATCGCCGAGCCGTTGAGGCCCATCTTCTTGAACTTTGGCCCGACATGCAGGCCGGGATTGTCGCCGCCCACCAGGAATGCCGTGATGCCGTCGGCGCCGGACCCGGGTGTGGTCGACGCCATGACGACATAGAGTTGCGCTTCGCCGGCGTTGGTGATGAAGATCTTGGTCCCGTTCAAGAGGTAGCCACCGTCGCGACGGGTCGCGGTCGTCTTGAGGTGGGCGGCATCAGAGCCGGCTTCAGGCTCCGTCAGCGCGAAGGCGGCCAGCTTCTTCCCCTGGGCCAGGTCCGGTAGCCAGCGCCGCTTCTGCTCCTCCGAACCGAAGAGGACGATCGGCTCCGTACCAACCGAGTTGTGGACGTCGAGGATCACCGCCGTGCTGGCGCAGAAGTGGGCGACCTCCTCGATGAAGATCGCGAAGGAGATGTGGTCGAGGCCGGCGCCGCCATAGGTGTCGGGCACCAGGATGCCGAGAAGCCCGAGCTTGGCGGCCTTGTCAACCAGGTCGCGGGGGAACTCGCCGGTGTGGTCGATCGCCTCGGCGCGCGGCTTGACCTCGCGCTCGGCGAATTCCCGCGCGAGCGTGCGCACCTCCTGCTGTTCGGGGCTGAGGGCAAGATCCATTAATTGACGCGGACGATGGTCGCCTCGCCCTGCGCCATCCCCGAGCAGATGCCGGCCGCGCCGTAACCGCCGCCCCGCTGGCGCAGCGCGTAGACGAGGTGCATCAAGATGCGGGCGCCGGAGGCGCCGATAGGATGGCCGACTGCGAGCGCGCCGCCGTCGACGTTGACGCGTTGCTCATCGATGCCGAGGAGGTCCATGGCGGTGCAGGCGACCGCGGCGAAGGCCTCGTTGATCTCGAAGAGGCTCATGTCATTGACCCGTAACCCGAGCTTTTTGAGCGCCGCCTGGATGGAGGACGCCGGCACGGTGGCGAGATAGGGGGTGTCGGCTGCGGACTCGCCGTAGGCGAGCCACTGGGCAAGCACCGGCAAATCCCGGCGCCTGGCCTCTGCCGCGCTCATGACCAGGATGGCGGTGGCGCCGTCGTTGACGCCCGGGGCATTGCCCGCCGTGACCGTCCCATCCTTCGAGAAGACCGGCTTGAGCCGTGCCAGGCCCTCGATGGTGGTCTCGGGTCGCGGCTGCTCATCCGCCGCCACCGTTGTGGTGCCTTTCGCATTCGCGACCGCGACGGGGATGAGCTCATCCTTAAAGGAGCCGGCCTTGAGGGCCGTCGCGTAGCGCTGCTGGCTGGTGTAGGCGTACTCGTCCTGCCGTTCGCGCGAGACCTCGAACTCTTTGGCGACGTTGCTGCCTTCCACCGCCATGTGGCAGCCGTTGGCCGGGTCGATCAGGCCGTCGCGAACCATGCTGTCGACCAGCGCGCCATCACCCAGGCGGTAGCCGAAGCGCGCCTTCTCCAGCAGGTAGGGCGCCTGGCTCATGCTTTCCATCCCACCGGCGACGATCGCCCTGGCATCGCCATTGCGGATCAGGAGCGCGGCGAGGTTGACGGCCTTCAGCGATGACGCGCACACCTTGTTGACGGTGAGCGCCGGCACGCTGGTGGGAACGCCCGCCTTGATGGCGGCCTGCCGGGCGGGGATCTGGCCCATGCCGGCCGTGATGACGGTGCCCATGATGACCTGGTCGATATCCGCGCCGTCCACGTCCGCACGGTTGAGGACTTCCTTGATCACGGAGGCGCCCAGATCCGGCGCGGTCAGGGTCGAGAGACCACCGCCCAGCTTGCCGAACGGCGTGCGGGCCGCCGCGACCAGGACGACGTCCTCCACGATTGCATTCTAGGAGCGGGTGACGGAGCGCGAAATGACGCGCCATATACTTGAGCCGGTGGAGTTCAAACACCTCCTCTATGGGAGGCGTGACGCGGTCGCCACGATCACCATCAATCGCCCGGACAACCGCAACGCGCTCGGCACCGACACCGTCAAGGAGCTTCGCCAGGCATTCGACCAGGCGAAGCGCGACGAGGCGGTACGCGTCATCATCCTGACCGGCGCGGGCACCGTATTCTGCGCCGGGGCCGACCTGCAGGGTTTTACGCTCGAGATCTCCGAGCTCGACCGCTATTTCCAGCGGCGCAACCTCGCGGACCTCTTCCTGGAAATGACGGAGCTGGGCAAACCCACCATCGCGCGTGTCAACGGCCACGCCCTGGCCGGCGGCTTCGGGCTGGTGGCCGCCTGTGACCTCGCGATCGCCTCAGATGCCGCCCAGTTCGGTATGCCCGAGGTCAACGTCGGTGTGTGGCCGATGATGATCATGGCGATCGTCTTTCGCAACGTGCCGCGCAAGGCGGGCATGGAATTGATGCTGACGGGCAAGCGCATCGATGCCAGCGAAGCGGCGCGCATCGGCGTCATCAACCGGCATGTCCCGCCTACCCAGCTCGATGCCGAGGTGGACGTGCTCGCCGCCGAGCTCGCCAAAAAGAGTCCGATCGGCATGCGGCTCGGCCTGGAGGCCTTCTACCGCATGCAGGACATGAGCTTTCCATCGGCGATGGCCTACCTGCAGGACCAGCTCGCCCTGCTTGGCCTGAGCGAGGACCTGAAGGAGGGCGTCACCGCCTTCTTCGAGAAACGGGAGCCGCGCTTCACCGGCAAATGAGCCAGGACCTGAAGGTCGACTGGGTGGAGGTCGGACCTCGCGACGGCTTGCAGAGCTGGCCGAGGACGCTGCCCACGCCGGCGAAGGTCGGCCTGGTGGCGAGCCTCCTCGATTGCGGCTTTCGACGAGTGGAAGCCACCTCGATGGTGCACCCCAAGTGGGTGCCGCAGCTGGCCGATGCCGAGGCCGTGCTGGAGGCACTGCAGGACCGGATCGATCAGCTGCGGGTGCTTGTCCCCAATCGGCGAGGCCTTGAGCGCGCCCGCGACGCCGGCGTGCGAAACGTCGCGGTCACGGTGGCGGCGACCGATGGCTACAACGAGCACAATCTGAATCGCACCGTGCGGGAAACGCTCGAGGAGATCCTGGTGATCGCGCAGGAGGCCCGGCGCGACCACATCGCTGTCGACGCCAGCGTCAGCGTGGCGTTTGGTTGTCCCTACGAAGGTGCGGTCGCCCCGGAACGTGTTGTCGAGGTCGCGGCGGCGCTGGCAGACGGAGGCGTCGAGGAGATCTCGCTCGCCGACACGATCGGAGTCGCCAACCCCGCACAGGTCGAGGCGCTCTTCCAGGCAATGAAGGAGCGGCTTCCGGCCGTCCGTTGGGGCGCCCATTTTCACGACACGCGCGGCACGGCGATCGCCAACCTGCTCTCGGCGCTGGAGACCGGCGTCAACCTCTTCGAGGGTTCGGTCGGCGGCATCGGGGGCAGTCCCTTCGCGCCGGGCGCCGCCGGCAACATCTGCAGCGAAGATGCGCTGGCGATGCTCGACGCGATGGGCATCGCGACCGGGGTGGACGTGGCCCGGCTGATCGCGGTCGCCCGCGGGCTCGAGCGCACGCTCGATGCCCCCTTGCCCGGCAGGATTCACAGCCTTGCCCCGCCCGAAATCGGCACGGTCTCGGCATGAGCGCTCCGGATCCGACCCCGAAACAGGACGCGGGCGACGATCTCAAGACTCGCTCCGAGACCGCGCGGGCGGGCGGCTCCGCGAAGTACGCGGAAAAGTTGCGGCAGGAGCACAAGCTGCCGGTGCGTCGGCGGCTCGAGCTGCTTCTCGACCCGGACTTCTTGATCGAGGACGGGCTCCTAGCCCACAGCGAAGAACCCGGCTACGGCGCCGACGGCGTCGTGACCGTCATCGGCCGGATCGAGGGGCGCACGGTGTGCGTGATGGCCAACGACCCGACCGTCAAGGCGGGATCGTGGGGGCCGCGCACCGTGGAGAAAATCGTGCGCATCCAGGAGACGGCCGAGCGGCTGCGCGTGCCGATCTTCTACCTGGTCGACTCGGCCGGCGCGCGCATCACCGACCAGGTGCAGATGTTCCCGGGACGCCGCCACGCGGGTCGCATCTTCTACCAGGAAGTTCGACTCTCGGGGGTGGTGCCGCAGATCTGCCTGCTCTTCGGCCCCTCGGCAGCGGGCGGCGCCTACATCCCCGCCTTCTGCGACATCACGATCATGGTCGAGGGCAATGCCAGCATGTACCTCGGCTCCCCGCGCATGGCGGAGATGGTGATCGGCGAGAAGGTCACGCTCGAGGAGATGGGCGGGGCTCGCATGCACTCGACCGTGAGCGGCCTCTCGGACCTGCTGGTGGCCTCCGACGAAGATGCCATCGCCGCTGGACGGCGCTACCTTTCCTATTTCCCACAGAACTGGACGGAAATGCCGCGCCCGGTCCCCTCGGTCGATGCCCGGCCCCCGGTAGCACTGGACACGCTCGTCCCCGAAGACGAGGGGCGAGCGTTCAACATGCAGCAGCTGGTCGATGGGGTGATCGACGCGGCCAGCTTCTTCGAGGTCAAGTCCCTTTACGCGAAGGAGATCATCTGCGGCCTCGCGCGCCTCGACGGCCGGGTGGTCGGCGTCGTCGCGAACCAACCGATGCACAAGGGCGGCATCCTCTTCGTCGACTCCGCCGACAAGGCGGCGCGCTTCATCTGGCTCTGCGATGCGTTCAACATCCCGCTGCTCTTTCTCGCCGACGTCCCCGGCTTCATGATCGGCACCGCCGTCGAGCGCCAGGGGATCATCCGCCACGGCGCGAAGATGATCGCTGCCGTCTCGGAGGCGACCGTGCCGAAGATCTCGGTGATCGTGCGCAAGGCGTACGGCGCGGGACTCTATGCCATGGCCGGTCCCGCCTACGAGCCCAACGCGACGCTGGCGCTGCCAACGGCCATGATCGGCGTGATGGGACCGAGCGCCGCGGTCAACGCCGTTTTCTACAACAAGATCCAGGAGCTCCCCGAAGCCGACCGTCCGGCGTACGTCAAGAAGCTGCAGGACGAGTATCGCGAGGACATCGATCTCTACCGGCTGGCGTCGGACCTGATCGTCGACGCCGTCGTGGCGCCGGCGGAGTTACGGACCGAGCTCGCCAACCGGTTCGCCGCCTATGCGACGAGCCAGCGCCCGCGAGTCGAGCGCAAGCATGGCGTCTTTCCTGTCTAGACTGGCGGTCATTGCTGTTCTCGCTCTGACCGCCTGCGGTCCGGCAACCTCGGCCACGACAACCCCCTCGGCATCGCCCTCTGCCGGAAACCCCGGCCGACTCTTCGTGATCGTCGAGGGCAAGACTCGTTGCTATGGCAGCCCGTGCACCGTCGCCATCGTCGATCGCGACGGCCACGTCCGAGCGCGGCGCACCTTCAACCAGCCACCGCCGGCCATGATCGGCTGCGAGGGCGGCTGGATTTACTCGTCGGTGCAGGTCGCTAGGAATGCGGCGTATTACCTGGACGACCGCGGCGTGGTGCGGCGGCTCACCGCGTCGGGTGAGGTGATGGAGGTCGCCCATTTCCCCATCCGGACCAACCAGCAGGTCACCTGGTTCGGCGTCAGTCCCGACGGGACCAAACTGATGGCCGCCATGATGGTCTACACGCCGTTGTCGCCGTCGTGGAACCCGCAGCAGGGATGTCCGATCCACGAGCCGGGCCGGACGTATGAAGAGCTCGACCTCGCCACGGTCGGGGGATCGACGGCCACCTTGAGCGACCAGACCAGCCCGCCGCAGGTCACCTCCGTGGTTGGTTGGGATCGAACGGGCCCCGTAGCCGTGCCCGACACCCACATGGCTTACATCGGCTTCATCGAGGGGACGGTATGGGGTGGACCGGCCGTGCACCTCGACCTGCACGGGCAGCCGGTGGGCGGCACGATCGGCGGGGCCGGTTGCTCGGCGCTCTTCGGCGAGACCATGGACGGCAACGTCGTTTGCCACGACCTCAAGCGCCCCACCGTACGGGACTCTGCCGGGAAGACCCTCTGGGAACTGAAGCCGCTCGACCCGAACGACGAGTTCTCTTACGGTGTGATCGCCCTCTCGCCCGATGCATCGCGCGTGGCGTTCAGGCTCAGCAGGCAGTTCGCATTCGACTCCAGCGTGATTCGCAGCCGGGACGGCGTCCGCATCGGCCTTGGGATGTCATTCGAGCCGCAGGGGTGGCTCGACAATCAGACCCTCATCGGGGCGCGCGGCAGCGTGCAGGTGGCGTGCTCGGGGTGTCAGCCCGATTTTGTCCCGACCACGCTGGGCGTCATCGACCTGGCACGACCAACCGAGGTGCGGGATCTCGGCATCGGCGGCGTCTTCCTCGGAGAGTTGCAAGGCGGGTAAACCTGCAGGATTCTGACCTGACGGGCCGATTCTGGGAACAGGGTCGCGACGCCTTGCGCGATGGCCGCTGGATGGAGGCCGAGTACGCCTTCCGGGCCGTGCTGCAGCAACAGTCCGATAACTGGATGGCGATGCGGGATCTGGCGGTCGTGCTTCGGCGCCTCGGCCAGAAAGAGGAGGCCCGGCGCCTCGAGGCTCGCGCCGCCACCCTGGCGCCCCCCAGCGAGAAACCTGTCAGGCGTTCGTGGGTCCAACGGCTGGGGTTCGCCGGATTCCTGCTCGCCCTGCTGAATCCCGTATCGCTTGGAATCGTGCTCCTTGCCTCGATGCTCCTGCCGCTGATCCCCTGGATCGCGGTCGCCTACTACCGCATCTGGCCGAATCGCTCGAAGACGCTTGGCATCGGCATCATCGGATGGATTTTTCTCAACGTTCGACGAGGAACGACCGGCCCCTTCCTCCTCGGCCTGACGGCGGGCGCGCTGTGGCTGGCGATCCTTGGTCCGTATGCGCTGACTGACACCGACTCAGGGCTACGCCTCTTCACCGGCTTCATCGCCCTATTCACGGCGCTCTGTGCCCTGCGGATTGCGACCGCCATCGGGCGGCGCTTGCGCTCCCGTCTCCAGGGCACCTAGCGGTCGGCCGCCCTCGCTGGGATCAGCAGGAGGGCCGCAACCGCCCCGACCGCGGTGACGGCGGCTCCGAGCAGCAGCGGCAGGGCGATCGAGTGTTCCAGGAGCGGGCCGGAAAGCGCGGATCCGATCGGCACCCCGGCAAAGTTGAGACTCATGGACACCGCGAAGGCGCGCCCGAACCAGGCGGGATCCGTGCGACGCTGGCGCAGCGCGAAGATCCCGACGTTGATGATGGATCCGGTGGCGCCGGCAATGACGGCGATGGCAAAGACCATCGCCCAGCTGCTCGTGAAGGCCAGCAGCACCAGCGTTGGCACCTGGATCGCGATACAGCCGGCGATCAGGAGCCGCTCGCGGCCCTCGGTGTTGAGGCGACCGATCAACAACCCGGCGGCCAGTCCGGCCAGTCCGACGACCGCGAAGATCTGACCCACGTTCGCGGCGCTCCCGTGGAGATGTCGCAACACGAGCACCGGTAGGCCTACCGGGATCACGCCGAATCCGAGGTTGGCGAGGAACAAGGTGACGGCGAGGCCGCGCAGGCTGGCGTGGCGAACGACATAGAGCAGCGCCGCCCGCGCGTCTCCGATCAACGAGCCGCCGGAGTCCGCACGGGCGATCGGCTCGCGCACCCCGACAAGCGAGAGCGACGCGATCGCCACCACGCCCGCGGTCAGGAGCAGCGCGGCCTCGGGACCGAAATTGGCCACGACGAGGCCTGCGATCGCCGGGCCCACGACCGCGGTCAGTGAGTACATGCTGGTGTCGAGCCCGTTGGCGCGGTCCCAGAGCGCTCGCGGCAGCATGAGCGGGAAGAGCGAGCGGGCACCGGTGATGCTCAGGATGTTGCTCACCCCGAGGAAGGACACGATCAGCAACAGGAGTGGCGGCGGCAACCGATGGCCGAGCGACAAGGCGACGATCAAGGCCCCGACGCCGGCCGTCAGCGCGTAGTCGAGGATCATCAGCCGGACGCGTCCCTGGCGATCCAGCAGCGCGCCCGCAACCGGGCTCAAGATGAGGCCCGGAAGGATCGAGAGCAGGACGGTCAGGCCCGCCAGACCAGCCGATTGATAGCGCTGCAGCACGAAGAGCACCAGGACGATCTCCCACATCTGGCCGCCCAGGCGCGCCAGCAGTGTCCCCAGCACCACCCGCCCGAAACCGGGAACCCGGAGCAACGCCGCGTAGGACGGCGCGATCGTCCCAGGTGTCGGTTCTAACATCGCCTTGTGGAATCTATCCGATACCTCGCGCTCGGCGATTCGTACACCATCGGGACCGGGCTGGAGGACGAGGCGCAGAACTTTCCCAGCCTGCTCGCCGGGCGGCTCAAGGACGAAACCGGGATCGACGTCGCACTCGTCAATCTTGGCGTCAATGGATACACGACGACGGATCTGATTCGCGAGGAGCTGCCGGTCGCGGGCAATGCCCGACCGGAGCTCGTCAGCATCCTGATCGGCGCCAACGACATCGTGCAGGGCTCAGACGAAGCGAGCTACCGTGAGCGGCTTGCGCAGATCTATCAGGTCATCGAGAAACTCAGCGTGCCGGCGGCACGCGTCCTGGCCATCTCGATCCCCGACTTCTCGCCGCTGCCGGGTGCCGCCGCCTTCGGCTCGCCGAGTGACCTACGCGCGCGAGTCGATGCCTTCAACGACATCGCAGAGAAAGAAGCCGCGTCTCGCCCGTTCCGGTTTGCCGACATCACATCGATCAGCCGTGAAGCCAACCGCGGCGACGGCTGGCTGGCCGGCGATGGCCTTCATCCAGGCCCGGC
>Ga0209689_1001829_pt1 | contig 15957 bp, 17 predicted proteins | sample GraSoiAngelo_149_FD_187119 | JGI IMG/M metagenome (GOLD analysis project Ga0209689, IMG submission 187119) | Grasslands soil microbial communities from the Angelo Coastal Reserve, California, USA - 14_1009_09_30cm (SPAdes) (version 2) | ecosystem: Environmental > Terrestrial > Soil > Grasslands ...
CCGACGTGTTCGGCCGTCCGCGCCAGCACGGCGACGTGCTGAAAACCCACATCGCCCTTGGCGAACGCCGCCTCGATCTGCGGCAGCTTCTCGAGCTGGCGGGCGACCTCGACCCGCTCCATGGCGGCACCGCCGGAGAGCTTGCACTTCCAGCGCAGCCAGGCCGTCAGTGAAAGCGCGCCATCGGCCTTGTACTCGCCGGACTTGTCGAAACGCCGGACACCGCTGGCGAAGACCGCCTCCAGCGGGTCGATGCCCGCTTCGCGGATCTGGATCAGCGCTTCCCCCAGCGTCTCGTCGTCCGCCTCACGAACGCAGTCCGCCACGGCGCGCACCCCGGCGCGCAGCGACTGCATGGCGGCATCCAGACGGCGGGTTCCCGGCTTTCGCTCGACCTCTGCCACGGCCATGCTTTAAGCCTGAACCATGGCTGCGACAGCTGTCTGTCGCGACGTCCCCAAAATGTCAAAGATTGCCTGCCAGGGGCACGGTCTGGGCTCAGGCGGCGAGGTCGTCGCTGTCGATAGGACGGTCTGGCCGGGCAGTATCTGGCGCCAAGCGACCGCGCAGCTGGGGACTGAATCGATCTAGCCGGCGGCCGAGCTTGTAGCCGTATCGCTGCGCCACGTCCTCCAGCGCCAGGTACGGCAGACGGCCCCACGCCAGGCCCTTCAACAGGTACCAGGCGGCGCGCTTTGCGAAGTGCCGCGAATCCGGCCAGAGGGTGCCGCCCTCGTCCCCGTGGTGCTGGTCGGTGAAGCCCGTCAGCACCGCCCGGCGGTACTCGCCCTTCAGGCTGGGAAGATCGTCCCGGATGATGAAGGCATCCGGCGCGTATCCGATCGTATAGCTGGCAAGGACGACCTGCCTCGCCCAGACGCGGTCGGCCCCGATCGGGAGATGCTCGTTGAAGTGGATCCCATGCCAGACCGAGCGGCGCACCGCGGCGTTGTCGATGAAGAAGGGCAGCGACTTGTAGGCGATCGGGTCACCGACCCGGATCCGCCGCAGATGCGGCTCTCCGCAGTAGCGCTGGGCGAGCCGGAATCCGGCCAGTGGATCGCCGACGATTGACACCTGCTGGCGTCCGTAGACGCCGCCCACTGACGGGTCATCGAAGGGCGCGGTCAGCCGGCCCAGCCAGTCGCCGTTGCCGGGAACCGCATCCTGGGCAAGAAAAACAGCGACCTCGCCGCGAGCCTCCTCCATCGCGCGGTTCCAAGTGCGCGGGCCGAGCGGCTCGGCAATCTCGACGAAGCGGGCGAGCGGGAACTGGCTGACGATGTGCCGGGTGCCGTCGGTCGAGCCCGAGTCGGCGCAGACGATCTCGAGTGGCGTGCGGCCCTGGCCCATGATCCGATGCAGGACCGTCCCGAAGGCCCGGCCGGCGTTGAGGGTGGGGATCACAATCGAGATCGAAGGGGGCTCGCCGGCCATAATCAATGCAACGAGGATCTCCCTCCCCCGCCTGCGGGTAGCATGACGCAATGCACGCCGTCCCCGGGCTCGCCTGCCCGGCCTGCAGGGGGGATCTCCGGGCGGACGGCGAGTCGAGCCTCAGCTGCCAGGGATGTGCGGCGGTGTACCCGATCCTGGACGGGATCCCGTCTTTCGTCCCCGCCCCCACCCCAACCGTCGCCGACGAGCTCCCTGGCGGGCGGGGAAGGGACACATACGACCTGACCGTCGTGATCCCGGCCTCCAGGCAGGCGAGCCACCTGGATCGCCTCCTCCCCGCCCTGCAACGCGAGCTGCGCTCCCTCGAGATCAGCCACGAGATCCTCCAGCCGGCGGGGTCTGGCTACGGCGCGACGCTGCGCATCGGGTTCGAGCAGGCGCGCGGAGAGTACATCCTGACGCTCGACGCGGACGGCTCCCACGACCCCAGCTTTCTGACGGCGATCTGGGCGGCGCGCCACAACGTCGACGTGGTGATCGCCTCGCGCTACGTCCCAGGTGGGGTCGCCGAGATGCCTCGCGCGAGGCAGGCGCTGAGCCGGACGCTGAGTCGCGTCCTGCGCCGTGGCCTCTCCCTCCCCTACTCGGACCTGTCCAGCGGTTACCGCCTCTACCGGCGGGAGGCGGTCGCGGCTCTCGAACTCCACGCGACGGGTTTTGACATCCTCCAGGAGGTCCTGATCCGCATGGTCGCCGCCGGGTACGAGATCCGCGAGGTGCCACTCCGCTACCGCGCACTCGGCACCAGCCGTGCCTGGCTGGCACGCTTTGCCCTGTCGCACCTGAAGACCTTCCTCGCGATGTGGAAACTGCGCAACTCGATCGCGTCGGCCGACTACGATGCCCGCGCCTATGCCAGCGTCGTGCCACTGCAGCGTTACTGGCAGCGCCGGCGCTACCAGGTGATCACAACGATGGCCGCCGGCTCGCGCCGCGTGCTCGATGTCGGCTGCGGGTCGAGTCGCATCATGGGCTTCACGCGGATGGTGGGGCTCGACATCGTTCTCGCCAAGCTTCGCTACGCTCGCCGGTACGGCAACCCGCTGGTGCACGGCTCGATCTTCGAGCTGCCCTTCAAGGACTCCGCCTTCGACTGTGTGATCTGCTCGGAAGTGATCGAACACGTCCCCGCCGATGAGCGCGTCTTCAGCGAGCTCGAGCGCGTCCTCGAGCCGGGTGGCGTGTTGATCCTCGGCACCCCGGACTACGACCGCTGGCGCTGGCGCGCACTCGAATGGCTCTACGGCCGGCTCGCCCCGGGCGGCTATGCCGATGAGCACATCACCCACTACAGCCGCGCCAACCTGGCCGCCTTCATGCAAGCGCGCGGATTCACGATCGAGCGCGTCGACTATGTCGGCGGCTCGGAAATGATCTTTGCCCTTCGAAAGGCGACCGGAGTTGTAGCCCCCAGGCCGCTGCCGGTGGCGGCCGGGCTACGATCGCGCTAAGCGAACCTGATCTCGATGAAGTAGTACGAGGTTGGCGTCGTCCCATCACGCGGGCTAACGCCGAACACTTTGATCTGGCCCTTCTGTCCCGAGGCGCCACCGGTGAAGGTGACGCTCACGTCGAAGTGGCCGTAGTCGGGCTTCGATGCGGACGCGGTAGTGGTGGCACGGCCCAATTCGGTCCCCGCCGCATCCAGCACAACGGCGACGACCGTCCCCTTGTCGACGCTCGCCGTCCCGGACACCTGGACCGGCGAGCTGATCGCCGTGCTGGCATCCGGGCTGTCGATGATGATCTTCCGATCGCCCGGGATCGCCGTCGCGGCAGTCGCGGGCAGCGACGAGCTCGCGGGCGTGGTGCTGGTGTTAGCCGACGGCGAGGCGCCGGCTTTCGTCGAGGCACTCGCCGATCCGCTATCCATGACGAACGTGGTCGTGCTGTTGCCGCCGCATCCGGCCAGCACCACGGACACCAGGACGGTCAGTCCTGCCCCAAACCCCTTCATGACCACCGAGCTAGGCGCATTATATGTCGCGCTCGCCATGGGTGACATTCAACGGCGGCTGATTCGCGTCGAGCCCTTCCTGGTGGCGGGCCTGGCGTCGATCTACTTCGCGCTCTACAGCGTGCTCTCGGTCCTCCGCCATGTGACCTACCATTCCTTCGGACCGGACCTGGGGATCTTCGACCAGGTCTTCTGGAACACGGTCCATGGCCGCGTCCTCGAGTCGACCATGAGCCTCGCCCAGGGCCAGCCGCACTCGTACCTCGCCGATCATTTCTCTCCGGTCTACCTTCTGCTGGTGCCCGCCTACGCGTTGCTACCACGTCCGCAGACGCTGCTGATCATCCAGACGCTGTTCCTGGCGCTCGGCGTCTGGCCGCTTTACCTGCTGGCGCGGTTGAAGCTCGAGCCGGGCTTCCAGCGGCTGGTCTGGGCGCTCGCCTACTTTCTGTTTCTGCCGGTCGCCTTTATCAACCTCTTCGATTTCCACGAGCTCGCGCTGGCCGTGCTTCCGCTCGGCTTCGCCATCTACTACCTGGAGAAAGGCCGGCCCGGTTGGTTTCTCCTGAGCCTGGCCTCAACCTTTCTGATCAAAGAGGAACTGCCGCTGGTCGGGGTCGGGTTCGGCGCCTACATCCTGCTGACCAGGCGCAACTGGAAACTGGGCCTTGGCGTCCTTATCGGCAGCCTCGCCATCTTCCTGGCCGTCGTGCGTGTCTTCATCCCGGCGTTCGGCGGCGGCTCCTATGAGTACTTTGCCCGGCGGATCAACTACCGCTATGCGGAGCTCGGCACGACGCCGCAGGAGATCCTCACGACCGTCTTTGCTCATCCCGGCCGGCTGGCGCAAATCCTCCTCCAGCCGCAGAAGCTGAAGTTCCTGGTCGGCATCTTTGGCCCGGTGCTCGGGCTCACGGCCTTCTCGGGATTTGCCGCGGTCCTGGTGCTGCCGACGCTGGCGATCCTGCTGCTGTCCAACTACGCGCCCCAGTACGCCTTCACCAGCCACTACTCGGCACCCCTGATCGCGCTGGTGATCGGCACGTCTATCCTTGGCTTCGCCCGCCTGCGGCCGTCGCTGCGACCACTCGCGGCGGCCGGCGTGCTCGCCAGCTCGCTCGTGTTCTCCTACCTGTTTGGTGACTTGCCCTACTCGCGCCATTTCGACCCGCGCATGTTCGAGCCCGAGGCTCGCTACGCTGCGTTCGCAACCAACCTGGACCGGATTCCGCCGGACGCCAGCGTTGCCGCGGAGAACAACCTGACGCCCCACCTTTCCCAGCGGCGCTACATCTACAACATCGAATTCGAGGGCGCGAACGACGCCCAGTACCTGGCCCTCGACGACGCCGCGCTCGGGCGCAACCCACTGGCGCTCCAGCAGCAGATCGCGGCGTTCGAGGCGGTCGGATATCGGACGATTGCCACCGGCGACGGCCTCGCCTTGATGCGCAAGAACTAAACTTTCCGGATCAACGTTTTCGCCTACCAGCACGGCATCTACCCCCGCTCGGAGCAGGTCGTGGCGGCCACCCGGGGGATCGACCGCGGCCGGGTCGGCGCCGATGCGGTCGGGCGCGCCTTCGCCGATGACCTGTCGGCCTTCGTCCGCGTCCAGAAAGAGGCCGGCCTCGACTATTTCTCCGACGGCCTCCTCAAATGGCAGGACATCTTCCGGCCGCTGACGGAGGCGCTCGGGGTGAAACCTCACATCCTGGTCCGCTGGTTCGACACCAACACGTTCTTCCGCGAGCCCGAGCTGTCGGGCCGTCTGCCGGGGGCGACCCGTCCCGATGGCGTCGTTGTGGATTCCTCCGTACCGCGGCCGCGGGTCACGACGCTGCCCTCGCCGTACATGTTCTCGCGGGCAGCGCGCACTGACCAGGATCGCAATGCGCTGATGCTCGCGCTCGCCGAAAACGTCCTGCGGCCGGCGATTGACGTGGCGGTGGCCGCCGGCTCCGAGGTGATCCACCTGGAGGATCCCTGGCTGGGCTACTCGGGCATCGCGCGCGAGGACTGGGCACCACTCCGCGACGCCCTGACGATCCTCCATCGGGACTTGAAGGCAACACTGGCATTCCACGTCTATTTCGGGGACGCCGCGCCCCATCTCGACCAGCTGCAGCAACTTCCCGTGGACGCGATCGGCGTGGACCTGGTCTTAACCGACGTCAAGTCGCTCGGATCGGGTTGGAACAAGGGGCTGATCGCCGGCGTTATCAATGGGAGGAGCTCGATCCTGGAATCGCCGAAGGACCTCGTCGACGTCGCGCGCCACCTCGCTGACAAAGTTCGTCCCCGTGACTTGTATCTTTCTTCGAATTGCGAGCTGGGATATCTTCCGACCCCAGTCGCAGAACAGAAAGTCCAGCGTCTCGGGGAGGCGGCGCGCAAGGTAAAGGAGCTGGTATCGGTATGAACCAGGTCGTCGACCACAAGCCACTGCTGACCCACGAGGTGGGCTCGCTCGACAAGCCTGGCTGGCGGGTGAAGGCCTACGCGGGCAAGCCGCTCGACGACAAGGACCTCGAGGAAGCACGTAGCTGGGGGGAGAGGCTCCAGGTTCCGGAGTACGAGCGCCTGCTCGATCTGCTGCGCCACGCCCCGTTCAGCAAGGAGCAGAAGACCGAGCTGCAGCGCTGGTCCAGCCTGTACGCGGTCCGGCTGGAAGAGAGCGCCGGCCTCGACGTCGTCTACGACGGCGAGCAGCAACGCACCGAGATGTACGACTGGGCGGTCAGCCACGCCAACGGCTTCGAACGCCGTGGCAGCGTCCGCGCCTTCGACAACAAGTACTACAGCAAGGCGGCGGTCGTCGGTTCCATCTCGCTCGGCTCGCCCTTCCACAATGCCGAGTTCTCGTACCTGGTGTCCGTCGCCGAGGCCGAGCTCAAGATCCCCGTGACCGGCGCCTACACGATCGCGGACTGGTCGTTCGACGAGCGCAACCGCACGCCCGAGAAGCTGCTGCAGCCGGCGGCGGAGCGCAGCCGTCAGCGCAAGGCAGCCCGTCGGGACTTCGTCCTGGAAGTCGCGCGCAACCTGATCCGGCCGAACCTCGAGGCCCTGATCAAACTCGGCGCGCGATGGATCCAGGTCGACGAGCCGGGCGCGTCAACCGAGGCTGATGAGCTGGACCTCTTTGTTGACAGTTTTAACGCCAGCGTCGAGGGCCTCAACGCGATGTTCTCGACTCACCTGTGCTTCTCGGATTACAACCTCTTCTTTCCGGCGATCGAGCGCATGGAGCACTGCCAGCAGTTCGCGGTCGGCTTCGCCAACTACGATAGCCGCGAGCTGGGAACCTCGGACGAGGCGCGTCCCGGCTACCACGTGATCAAGAAGTTCCGCGACCTGCCGTACAAGCCGGCGCTCGGGCTGGGCGTACTGGATATCCACAGTGATTTCATCGAGTCACCCGAGCTCGTCCGCGATCGCGTGCTCTACGCCGTCAAGGTCTTTGGCGACGCCAACCGCATCCATGTGACGCCCGACTGCGGGCTGCGCACCCGGTCCTGGAAGGTCGCCTACGAGAAGCTGCGCAACATGACGGCTGGCGTGCGCCTGGCGCGGCAGCAACTGGGTCTCCCGGCCGCCGAGTAGCGTGGGCGGGGACTGCCCCGCTCGAGCTTGCTAGGTCGGGCGTGGATTCGGTTTCATGTCCGGATGCCCAAGGCACGACGCGTCCTCGGTGGCGCATTACTGACAGCGGCCGCAACTGCGCTGACGGTGAAAGGAGCACTCTCAAGTCCGATCGGCGCGGTCGTTCCGACGGATCAGCTTCAGCATGACCTCCGCGCCGCAAAGGATGCAACGCTGGCGCAGTCGAGCACAGTGATCACCCAGGCTCAGCAGCGTCTGGTCGGCGCCATCGTCCGGGTTCCGTCCGGTGCACCGGCACCAACGTCGGCGCCGACCTCGAACGGCCAGGTCGTCGCTGCGATATCGACGGCCCCCCAGGATCCCGAGCCCAGCGTCCGGCGTGCTGCTCACGTCCACGCGCACCGGATCCTGCGCGACGCTGCGCTCCGTCATCAGCTCGATCCGAAGCTCGTCCTGGCCGTCTCCTACTGGGAGAGCGGTTGGGACCAATCGCTCGTCTCTCAGACGGGCGCAGTCGGATTGATGCAGGTCGAACCGGCGACCGCGCAGGAGGCAGGGCCGGCGTTGCTCGGCCGGGCGGTCGACATCACGGATGCGTACGACAACGCCGACGTCGGCACCGCGGTTCTCAAAGAGGACGTCGTCGCGTTCCGGGATCTCCCGATGGCGCTCGCCGCCTACTACCAGGGCCCTACCAGCCTGCGCGCGAACGGCATGTTCCCGGATACGCAACAGTACGTGCAGGGGATCCTCGACCTGGCGGCGCGAATGAACTAGCGGGGATTCCCTCCCCCGCTTGCGGGGGAGGGTAGGGTGGGGGCGAGGTGCTGCCGGATGATCGCCTGGCAGAGCGCGACGTCGCGAACCGCGTCCTCGGCGGTCGTGCGCGGCTCCCGGTCCTGGGTGACACACGCGTAGAACTCCAGAAGCTCGCGTTTGAATGCCGACTGGAAGGAGATCGTCTCGACGGTCCGCCACGACCGCGGACCCTCCTGGCTTCCACCTTCCAGCACCAGCTCGACCGGCGCGCTACGCAGGAAAGGCGAGGGAAAGACGAGCGACGCGCGCCGCTCCGGATAAAAGAAGGTGAACTCCTGCTGGTAGCGGGCCACGCCGTCGGTCAGGTTGACCCAGTGCATGGCAGCCGCCGTCTGCGGGAAGTCGAGAAAGAGCGAGATGCCTTCCTGCGCCACGCTCGCGAAGCGGAGTGCCTTCGGCTCCCCGAGCAAGCCGCGCATCAGGTTGATGTCGTGAATCATGCTGTCCAGCAGCGAGTGCCGGTAGGCGTAGCGCAGCACCGGGTCGGTGACGTCGATCGCCGCCGTAACCCGCGCCTCATCGTCGGCCTGCAACGTGGCAACTGTCTTGGCGTCGATGTCCGTACCGCGGACGATCGGGTAGTGCGCGACATACCACTTGAGGGGATACTCCGCGGTCGTGGAGCGGGCGAAGCGCAGCGGCCGCAGGCCGCGAAGCTCGTCCGCCATTCGCTCGACCGCGGGGTCGTACCGTTTCATGTAGCCGACCATCAGGCGCACGCCCGCTTTCTTGCCGGCTGCGATGATCGCCTGGCCTTCCGCCTCGGAGAGCGCGATCGGTTTCTCGATGAAGACGTGCCGTCGGGCCTGCGCCGCGGCTACCGCCATCGGCTCGTGGCTGCCGGTCGTGAGCACCATCACGGCATCGAGCGGCTCCTCGAGCAGTGCCGTCCAATCGGTGAAACGTCGGTCGACGCCGTACGCCTCCCCAACCGAATCGACCACAGTCCGCGAGAGATCGCAGACGGCGGCGATCTCGAAGCGGTCGCTCAGCTCCCGCAGGTAATGCAGGTGCATCACCTGTGCGATCAGTCCGCATCCGATGACGCCGACGCGCACTCGAGGCTGAGCCAAGCTGCGCGCGACTATACTCCGACCACCGATGACCGGTCAATCCGCGGCGTGCCGACCGAGCTGAGCAAATCGATCGCCGTCGCCAGCGCGCCTGTCTCGTTCGGCGCTTTTGAAGTCACGGTCGGCATCGACCCCCACGTCCCCGACGCGGTCAGTGTCCTCGATGCGGTGCAGCGGGACGGCTATGACGGCATCGACCTGGGACCGATCGGTTACCTGGGGACACGCGATAACTTGCGCGAGCATCTGCGAAGTCGCGGGCTCCACCTCGCCGGCGGTTACATGCCCCTGCCGCTATCCGATCCGGCCGGCATGAAACCCGCGACCCGCGAGCTCACCACCCTGCTGGATCTGTTCGATCGCGCGAGGAGTCCGGACCGCGTTCCGGCGCCAAAGCCAACGCTGGCCGACGCCGGTTCGGCCGCGCGCCGCCTGGCACCGGGACGGGCCCACGCGGACCGGAGCCTCGGGCTGCAGCCCGAGGGCTGGGATCGCCTGGCGGCCAACCTGCAGGAGGCCGTCCAGCTCTGCCGCGCGCGGGGCTACGAGCCGACGTTCCACCATCACGCGGGCACCTATGTCGAGGCGCCATGGGAGATCGAGGAGTTGCTGGCCCGCAGTGACGTCGGCCTCTGTCTCGATACCGGCCACCTCGTGCTGGGCGGCGGCAATCCGGTTCGGGCGATTGGCGACTGGGGACCACGCATCAATCACGTACACCTGAAAGACGTCCGGCGCTCGGTGATCGACGCCGTCATCCGCGAGGGCGGCGACATGATGCAGGTCTGGCGTCGCGGTGCCTTCTGCCGGCTCGGCACCGGCGACCTGGACATCGACGCGATCCTGGAAGGGCTACGCGCCCGCGATTACCGCGGCTGGATTGTCGTGGAGCAGGACATGATCCCCGGCCCCGAGACAACAGCGGATGCGGCCGCCGGAGATCAGGACAGCAACCGCGCCTATCTCCGTGCCCGCGGCCTATGAGCGAATCAAACCTCGTCCGCGATGCCGCCTCCGGCATCCGCCCCGCGACCGCCGGCTGGACCTACCTCTCGTTTCGAACAGTTCAGCGCAACGCTGGCGAGGAGCTGGCCGGTGAAACCGGCAACGAGGAGACCGCGCTCATCTGGCTCGGGGGAACGGCGGACGTCGAGGGCTTTGGCCACGTGGGCGAGCGCGAGGACGTGTTCAGCGGCAACCCGTCAGCCTTACTTCTGCCGCCCGGTGAGCGCTATCGCCTCCGCGCGCGGACGCTCCTACGGCTCGCCATCGTCTCGGCGCCCGCGGAATCCTCGCTCCCTCCCCGACTGATCCGACCCGACGATGTGCGTGTCGAGATCCGGGGCAAGGGCGTCACCGAACGGCGTATCCATTGGATCCTCTCGGAGAAAGATCCGGCGGCCCGGCTGCTTCTTGTGGAAGTCCTCACGCCGGCGGGGCACTGGTCGACCTATCCGCCGCACAAGCACGACGAGGACAAGGCCGGCGTCGAGCGTGCCCTGGAGGAGCTCTACTACTACCGGTTCAACCCGGAGCAGGGCTTCGCCTTCCAGGGCATCTATACGAAATCGCGAGACCTCAATGTCTCCATCCGCGCCCGCAACGAGGACCTCGTGCTCGTTCCCCGCGGCTATCACGTGGTCTCAGCCGCACCAGGGTATGACTGCTACTACCTGAACGCGATGGCTGGCGCGGTCCGCGAGTGGCTCTTCACGACCGACCCGGACCACCAGTGGCTGATGGACTGGAAGAAGACATGAGCAGCCCCGAGGTCGTCGTGATGGGACGCCTCAGCGCCGACATCTATCCGGCGCAAATCCGGACCCCCCTGCGGGAGCAACGCAACTATGTCCGCTACGTCGGCGGCTTCGCCGGCAACGTCTGTACCGGCCTGGCTCGTTTGCAGGTCCGCACCGCCATCGTCAGCAAAGTTGGCAACGACGGCCACGGCGAGTTCATCCGCGACTTTCTCACGGGTGAGGGTGTAGACGCGGGCTGGCTCCGCATCGATCACACCCTGAACACGCCCGTCGTCTTCTGCGAGATCTGGCCGCCAGACCGCTTCCCGCTGCTCTTCTACCGGACGCCGACCTGCCCGGACTGGGAGTTGACCACGGACGACTTCGACCTGGAGGCGGTCGCCGAGGTAGCCATCCTGCTCGTCTCGGGCACCGGCCTGGCGCGCGACAAGAGCCGTGTCGCGCACATGGCAGCGCTGAAGCGACACCGGCACACGACGATCTTTGACCTGGACTACCGTCCGTCGTTCTGGTCAGGAGCCGAGGCCTACCGGCACGCGGTCCGTGCCGCGCTGCCCCGCGCGGACATCGTCGTCGGGAACGAAGACGAAGTTCGCGCTGCGACCGGCGTCGAGGATCCCAGGCAAGGGGTCGCCGCGCTGCGCGCCCTCGGACCCGGCGTGCTGATCCTCAAGCGCGGCGGCGAGGGCGCAGCGTTGTTCGACGGCGACCGCGTCAACGAGGTAGCTCCGGTGCGAATGGAAGTCGTCAACGGCCTGGGCGCCGGCGACGCCTTTCTGGCATCTGTCACGCACGGTCTACTTCGTGGTATCGACCTGGAAACAGCGGTCCGGCGCGCGAACTGGGCGGGTGCCTACGTCGCCAGCCAGGTCCCCTGCTCTGAGGCGATGCCGTACCTCAAGGACGTGGACGCCGCCGTACCCTCGATCTCCTGAACATTACGCAGTACGCCTCTGCCGCCACGCTGCGTTATATCTTTGGGGAACTTCTTCACAAGGAGGCTCAATGCATATGCATCGAGCGACAAAGCCAATCGTATTGGCCGTTTCAGCGGTGTTCGGACTCGGCCTGGTGACGGCGGCCGCGGCCAACTCACACGGTGAGGCCGTCAGCGACCTGGCCAAGGCGAGCAAGGCACTGGTCGGCGAGGCGCGCGGCGACGCCGTCAGTGCGCTGGCTAAAACCAACGGCCGGTCGGACCGGACCAAGCCCGCGGCCACGGAACGCGATGGCCAGGGCGACGCGGTGAGCGCGATCGCCCGCAGCGAGGCGACAGCCGCCCATTCGACGGGAAACAAGACCGTCAACCACGGCGGCGCGGTAAGCGCGGCGGCTCACAAGCGATAAGTCGAACGTAAAGAGGAACGGCGGCTTCCCCAGCCGCCGTTCTTTTTGTTTGAGCCGATCAGCGAGCGGCCGCGGCCTCCGGCGTGGGGATGAAGCCCAGCTGCTGGAGCATGCCGAGCTGGTCCTGCACCGCCCAGTGTTCGACGATCTTGTCGCCCTTGATCCGGCTGATGTGGATCGCCTCCCATGTCGCTTTCTTCCCGCTCGGAGGCATCCCGGCAAATTCGCCCTTCATCGTGCCGGTGGTCGTGGCACGCTGCACCACCAGGTCGCCTTCGGCGACTTGAAGATCGATCGTGCTCTTGTAATCTGGAAATGCGCGACGTAGGGCCTTGACCAGGGCCTTGATACCTTCCTTTCCGGCCGGCAGGCCTGGTGGCATGGTGCCGTGATCGACCGAGTCATCCGCGATCACCTCGTCGATGACCTCGAGCTTGCCCTGGTTGAAGGCTTCCAGCGGGATGCGCGCGGCGATCGCCTTGTTCTTCTCCGACATTGTCGTGTCCTCCTTACCTACTGAGTGCTGCTGCGGGCTCGTACGTCCTGGGCAATGGCGTTCCGACCTCGCTTGATTCCACTTCGACGATGTCCGTCTTGAGCGGCCCGAGCACAGCGAGAATCTCGTCCTGTTCCGTCTTGCCGACCTTGAAGTGATTCAAGGTCGCGACGAGATCCGCAACCAGCGCGTCGAATTCTCCGCTCGTCACCTTCATGCCCGCGTGCGCGTCCTTCATGCTGCGTCCCGTGTAGCGGCACGGCCCCCCGGCAGCTTCGCAGACTTGATCGATGAGCATCTCCCTCAGCCGGCCCAGGTCGGTCTTCGCGAATTTCTGGTTGATCCGGTTATCCCCGGCAACCCTATCCCGGAAGTTCTCGACCACTCCGGTAATGGCCTTGATCCCGCCCAACCGCTCATATAGCGAACCCATGTTTGCCACCCTCCTCTCGACCGTTTCTGCCCCTCGCTGTTCTAGGCGCTGTTTTTCAGGTTGTCAAGAGCCGCCGACTACCGTAACGGACGGAAGAACTCGCGCACGTCCCTGACGAGGAGATCGGGGACCTCCATCGCGGCAAAGTGGCCACCGCGATCGAAATCGGACCAGTGCACAATGTTGTTGCCCTGCTGGGCGTAGCGACGAATGGCGATGTCTTCGGCGAAGGCAGCCACGCCCGTTGGCGTCGGGCCGGGCTCCTGGCCCCAGGACTGCGTGTGCATGTTCTCGTAGTAGAGACGAGCCGATGATCCGGCCGTGCCGGTCAGCCAGTACAGCGTCACATTCGTGAGAATGCGATCACGATCGACGGCATCCTCCGGGAGATCCCGAGACGAATCGGTCCACTCCTTGAATTTCTCGACGATCCACGCGAGCAACCCAACGGGTGAGTCGTTGAGTCCATAAGCCACCGTCTGGGGCCGCGTGGCCTGAATTTGGAAATAGCCGTTCATGTCGGACATGAAGTTGTTCAATCGGCCAAGGCGTGCCTTCTCGGTCTCATTGAGGGTGGCAAGGTCGTCCGGCGACACCGGCCCGAACGGGATGAACCCCATGGTCGCCGCGTTCACGTGGACGCCGATGACGTGCGTGGGATCGGTGCGACCCAGCTCGGGCGAGATGAAGGCGCCCCAGTCGCCGCCCTGAGCGCCGTAACGCGCATAACCCAGACGGCGCATCAACTCCGCCCAGGCCTTCGCAACGCGCGCCGTGGTCCACCCAACTTCGCGCGTCGGCCCCGAGAAGCCGTACCCGGGAATTGACGGAATCACGAGGTGGAAGGCGTCGGCCGAGCTGCCACCATGGGCTCGGGGATCCGTGAGCGGGCCGATCACGTCGAGAAACTCCACGATCGATCCCGGCCAGCCGTGCGTGAGGATCAGCGGCATCGCGCCTGGCTCCGCCGACCGCACATGCAGAAAATGCACGTTGGCGCCATCGATCTCGGTCGTGAACTGAGGAAATTGGTTCAGTTCGGCCTCGGCGGCGCGCCAGTCGTAGGACGTCCGCCAGTATTCCGCCAACTCGCGCAGATAGTCGCGCGGAACACCGTAGCGCCAGCTCACCCCGGGCAGCTCATCGGGCCAACGGGTGCGAGCCAGTCGATCTCGCAGATCGGCGAGGTCGGCCTCTGGCGCCTGGATCCGGAACGGGCGAATCTGGGTGCCGACGGGAAGGGTTGCAGCGTTCGACATGGAAATACCCCTTTGCTCGGGAACCTCGAGCCCGTTAATATGACAGCATCCTGTCATGACTAAGATATCAAATCGACAGCATGCTGTCAAACCATCTGTGCCGCCACGGCGGACGCCCGCGGGCGACGCGTTGAGCGAGCTGATCGTGCCGGCGATTCGACTTCGCGCACTCTTCACCAAGGCTGGTGAGGCAATCGCCAAACCCGCAGGGCAGTCACTGGCACGCTGGCTGGTTCTCGACGTGGTCGCGGATGCGCCGGCAACGGTGGCGCAGATCGCCCGAAAGATGGGCCTCGCACGCCAGAGCGTGCAGCGTGTCGCGGACCTCCTCCAGAAGGAAAGATTAACGACCTATGAAGCCAATCCCGGGCATCGTCGCGCTCAACTGGTGAAGGTCACCGCCCGTGGCCTGAGCACACTACGCGCGATCGAGGCGGTCCAGGCGGAATGGGCCAACGCGGTCGGCGCGGAGATTGGCCTGGCGGATCTACGACAGGCCAACGACGTCGTCGCCCGGCTGCTTCGAGTTCTGGCGGCTCGACGCCCGCTGCGTCAGAGCCGCTTGACCAGGCGCACCTCTCGCATCATGGTCCCGCGGAAGTCCGACTCCCGTACCGATCCGTCCGGGCGGTAACCAGCGCTCGCGTAGACATGCAACGCGCGCGCGTTCTGCTCGTGGGTGTAGAGGAACGCCTCGCTGCAACCCGCGGCGCGAAGCGCGTTGTCGGCCGCAGCGAGGAGCATCCGTCCAACGCCGCGTCCCGCCGCAGCCGGGTCGACGAAGAGCAGGTACATCTCGCAGTCCTTGGGATGCGCGGCGGTAAAGCCCACGACCCGATCACCCTCGTCAGTCGCGACCAGCAACACATTGGGTGGCGCGTGGTCGGCAACATCCTTGTCCCACTCGGCCGCCGAGAACATTGGCTCCCTGGCAAGCTCGCCGAGGTACCCCCAGCCCTCACGGACGGCCGCGTCGAAGACAGCCCCGATCGCCTGGGCATCGCTCGCCTCCGCCCGCCGCAGGCGGATGCCAGGCGCGGTCTCGTCAGTCATCCTAAAAGCGCCAGCGGGTCGCGCCATATGGCTCCGCGCCTGCCACACCGAAGGCGGTCGACGGGGTCATGACGTAAAGGTTCCAGGGCGGGGGTCCGGCGCTTGGCGCGCTGTACTCGGCGGTGAATGCACCATCCTTCACGCTCGCCGGCCACCCCTCCGCGTTGTAGCGTTTCACCAGGCGCTGGAGCGTCGGCTCATCGGTGACCACGCGGGCGGTCCCTTCGACCACCAGGTCGATCCCTTTGAGGATCACCGAGATGGCGCACTTCGGATTCTTCGCGAGGTTCTGGCTCTTGCGCGTGCCAGGGCCGCTCACGAAGTAAAACTTGCCGTCGACCCACAGCGCGCCCACTCCCGCGACGTGCGGCCGCCCGTCGGGCCGAGTGGTGGCCAGCCAGTACGTGTTCGGTGCGCCGTCGGGTTTGGTCGGGGGCGCCTCGAGGGCTGCGAGCGCCCGCGACCAGGGGATCGGCTTGTTGCCGTAGATATCGAGGTTCTTCTCTTCCATTTGTCGCCTCCTTTGCAACCTGAGACGGGCGGGCGGGGACAAACTCATCGCCCCGCATGCGTACTGACAGGTCTGTATAATCGCGGAATGCCCAGCCAGGCCGCCGCCGAACGGATCCTCGACACCGCCTCCAAGCTCTTCTATCAGAAGGGCATCAGGGCAACCGGTGTCGATTCGATTGCGGC
>Ga0209689_1001831_pt1 | contig 15950 bp, 16 predicted proteins | sample GraSoiAngelo_149_FD_187119 | JGI IMG/M metagenome (GOLD analysis project Ga0209689, IMG submission 187119) | Grasslands soil microbial communities from the Angelo Coastal Reserve, California, USA - 14_1009_09_30cm (SPAdes) (version 2) | ecosystem: Environmental > Terrestrial > Soil > Grasslands ...
CCCCCGGGGGAAGTTCGTCGAGATCCCGCGGGCCGTCCACACGCTGCACGAGGACAATCCCGAGGCGGTGCTGGCCGCCCTCAAGGAGTTCCTGGGCTTCTAGGCCCCGCTTGACAGGCCCTCCGGCAGTCCGTAAATTGCCCTAAGGTCAGACCTCAGACCTTAGGGCAGGGACGGGAGAGCCAGTGTCGACGATCACGTTCAGCACGCTTCGCGGTCCCCGGATCTTCGAGAAGATCGTCGAGCACATCCGGGACGCCATCCTCGCCGGCCGTCTTCGGCCCGGCGATCGACTGCCGCCGGAGCGCGAGCTCGTCCGCCAGTTCCAGGTGGGGCGGGGCGCCATCCGGGAGGCTTTCCGGATCCTCGAGCAATCGGGCCTCATCCGGATCAGGGCCGGCAACGGGGGCGGGGCCTTCGTGGGCGGGCAGCCGACGGAGGCCGTCACCCGATCGCTGAGCGATCTCCTGCGCTTCGGCAACTTCGAGCTCCGCCACATCACCCAGGTCCGGCTCGCCCTCGAGAACCTGATCGTGGATACCGTGGTGCAGAACGCGGGCCGCCCCGAGCTGGCCCGCCTCGCCGCCTCCGTCGATCGTGCCCAGCGCCTCCACGAGGAAAACAAGACCGAGCAGAGGGTCGAGGAGCACTTCAACTTCCACGTGCTCCTGGCGGAGGCGACCGGAAATCCCGTCTATCCGTTGCTGATCCGGGCCGTCGTCGACATCATGGAGCCCGTGTGGAAGAAGACGGGCTCGCCGGAGCCCCTGGCGCGGCATACGGTCGCCTTCCACAGGAAGATCGTGAACCACTTGATGGCCGGCGATGCCACGAGGGCGAAGCGAGAGCTGAAGCGGCACATCGTCGAGGCGGAGAAGCTCATCACGGCGAGCAGCGCGAAGCGGGCTCCGGCGCGGGTGGCTCGACACACGCGAGCGGCGAGCCGGTAGAGCGTCCATGACCTTATCCACCCGCACGCTCCGCGCCAAGGTCGTGGTCGCCGGCATCGGCGAGACGACCTACTACAAGCACGGCAAGTCGCCCGATCCCGAGTTCAAGCTCGCGCTGATGGCGATTCTCCGGGCCTGCGAGGACGCGGGCATCGGGCCCCGCGAGATCGACGGCTTCGCCTCGTACTCGAATGACCGGAACGATCCGTCGCGTCTCGCCGCCGCTTTGGGTCTGCCGGAGCTGCGCTTCTCGAACATGCAGTGGGGTGGGGGCGGAGGAGGGGGCGCGGCCGCCGTCGCCAATGCCGCGGCGGCCGTGGCCACCGGCATCGCGAATTGCGTCGTGGTCTTCCGCGCGCTGGCTCAGGGGCAGTTCGCGCGCTTCGGCCTGGGTGCCCAGGCGGCCACCGTGTCCGGTGAGCCCGCCTTCACCTTTCCCTACGGGGTGATGTCGCCGGGTCAGCGCTACGCCATGCGCGCCATGCGCTTCATGCACGAGCACGGCGTCAAGCAGGAGGCCCTCCGCGCCATCGCGCTCGCCTCCTATCACCATGCCCAGGCCAATCCGCGCGCCGTCATGCACGGCCGCCCGCTCACCGCGGAGATGTACGACGCCTCTCGGTGGATCGTGGAGCCGTTCCGCCTCTTCGACTGCTGTCTCGAGAACGACGGCGCCGCCGCGCTGATCCTCGTGCCCGCCGAGCGGGCCCGCGATCTCCGGCGACCGCCCGTGTACCTCCTGGGCGCCGCCCAGGGCTCCGAGCACAGGAATGCCGCGCCCGTTCACAATGCGCCGCTCTACGGAACGTCCAGCTTCACCACGGTGGCCCCGAACCTCTACGCCATGGCCGGCGTGGAGCCGAAGGACGTCCGCGTCGTGCAGAGCTACGAGAACTTCACGGGCGGCGTGCTCATGAGCCTGGTCGAGCACGGTTTCTTCAAGGCGGAGGAGGCCAATGACTTCCTCGTGCCGGAGAACCTCATCGCGCCCACCGGACCGCTGCCCCTGAACACGAGCGGGGGCAATCTCGCGGAGTGCTACATGCACGGGCTCGAGCTCCAGCTCGAGGCGGTGCGTCAGGTGCGGGGCGAGTCCTCCAGTCAGGTGCCAGGGGCCGACGTCTCGATGGTCTGCTCCGGCCCCATGGTCACCCCCGTGTCGAGCCTCATCTTCGGCTCGGCGGCAACCATATGACGGCCGAGCGCACCTTCGCGCTTCCCGAAGGGCTGCCGCGCCCTGTGCCCGAGCCGGACGGGCTGAGCAACCCGTACTGGGAGGGGGCGAATCGCGGCGAGCTGTGGATCCAGCGTTGCGGGAGCTGCCGGGCGTGGCAGTGGGGGCCGGAGTGGATCTGTCACGAATGTCTCTCCTTCGACGTGGACTGGGAGCGCGTCGAGGGCAGGGGACGGATCTACAGCTGGGAGCGCGTGTGGCATCCCGTGCACCCGGCCCTCAAGGATGCCGGCCCCTACGTGGCGGTTCTCGTCGAGCTGCCCGAGGCCGGCAACGTCCGCATGATCGGCAATCTTCTCGGCGATCCGCGGCAAGAGGTGCGGATCGGCGCTCCCGTCGAAGCGGTCTTCGAGCGTCACGATGACGCCACGCCACCCTATACGCTGGTCCAGTGGAGGACTTCATGAGCACGCCCGCCGCGAACGATATCGTCGTCAACGAGCCGAATCGCTGGCGTCTCGAAAGCCCGGGCGCTCGAGGGTGGACACGCACGGCCCGGCCCGGCGCGCCCAACAAGTACTTCATCGTCTCCGCGGATTGCCACGCCAATGAGCCGTCGAGCCTCTGGGCGGACCGGATCGACCAGAAGTACAAGGACCGCGTGCCGCGCGTGATCACGGACGACAAGGGCGTGCAGTGGCGCATCTCCGAGGGGCATCGGCCCGACCGGCTGCGCCTGAGCGATCTCGAGGGTGAGGACATGGCGCGGCAGAAGGCGGGCGCCGATCCGCGCGATCGCCTGCGCGATCAGGATCGCGACGGCGTCGACGCCGAGGTGGTCTTTCCCAACAAGGGCCTCTCGATGTGGGCCACCCCCGATCCGGTCTTCGCCCAGGCCCAGTGCCGCGTGTGGAACGACTGGGCGTGGGAGACCTTCGGGGCCTACGTGGAGAGGATGTCGCCGGCGGCGGCGCTGGCCACGGGCGACCTCGAGGGCTCCATCGCCGAGGTGCAGCGGGTGGCCAAGCTGGGCTTTCGCATCCTGACGCTGCCCTGCAAGCCGATCTGGGGCGGCCATGACGTCGAGCACCCGAACTACAACCTCCCGCACTTCAACCCGCTCTGGGCGGCCATCCAGGACGCCGACCTCGCCATCACCTTCCACGTCTCGACGGGGCGCGACCCGCGCGCGGCCCGTGGCAACGGCGGGGCCGTCATCAACTACGTCTCCCACTCCCTCTCCCCCACCATCGAGCCCGCGGCCAACCTGTGCGCCTCGGGCGTCTTCGAGCGCTTCCCCCGCCTGCGCTTCGCCACGATCGAGGCGGGCATCGGCTGGCTGCCCTGGCTCCTCACCGCCATGGACGAGGCCTATCTCAAGCATCATTTCTGGGTGCGGCCGAAGCTTGCGAAGCTCCCCAGCGAGTACTTCCGTCTCCACGGCCTCGCCTCGTTCGGGGAAGACCGGCCCGGCCTCGACCTCATCGAGAGCCACGGCCTCGTCGACAACGTCATGTGGGCCAACGACTATCCTCACCACGAAGGCAGCTGGCCGCATTCTGCCGAGGCGATCGAGCGGACGATGAGCCATCTGAGCGAGGCGGCGCGCGCGAAGGTCCTCGGCCTCAACGCGGCGAAGTTCTTCCGCTTCAAGGTTCCCGAGTCGTACGCGGCCTAGACACGATCATGCGCGAGCGCGGCTGCCCCCTCACCCTGCCCTCTCCCCCGATGGGGGAGAGGGATGAAAAGGAGTCCTCGTTCCAAGGAGAATCCCTCTGCCTCGGAGAGGGAGAGGGCAGGGTGAGGGTGGCGCTGTGTTCACGGATAGCGCGAGCTTGGGAGCGGGCGAGGCGATGAGCTACGCGGCGCCATTCGAAGGCCTGCGGGTCCTGGACCTGAGCCAGGGCATCGCGGGCCCTTACGCGGGCATGCTCCTCGCCCAGCACGGCGCCGAGGTGATCAAGGTCGAGCCGCCCGGCGGCGATTGGTCGCGGACGCTGGGCAAGCGCTACGGAGATCACACCGCGTTCTCGATCGCCGCCAACCTGGGCAAGCGCAGCATCGCGCTCGATCTCAAGCATCATCGGGATCGCGCCATTGCCCACCGGCTGGGCGCCCGGGCGGACGTGGTCATGGAGAGCTTCCGCCCCGGCGTGGCGACGCGGCTCGGTGTGGGCTACATGGAGCTCTCGGCCGTGAACCCGCGTCTCCTCTATCTCTCCGTCTCCGGGTTCGGCCAGTCGGGACCGGAGAGCAGTCGGCCCGCCATGGATCCTATCCTTCAGGCCTTCACGGGACTCATGGCCATGAACAAGGGCCTCGACGGCATTCCGCACCGCGTCGTGCCCATCGTCGTCGACATGACAACCGCGTACTACGCCTTTCAGACCATAGCCGTCGCGCTCTACGCCCGGCGCGACGAGACGGCCGGCCGCTATCTGGACACGAGCCTCATGCAGGCGGCGGCGGGGCTGCAGGTCATCCACCTCATGGCGCACCACCTCGAGAACGGCCGGATGCGTCCGGCCCTGACGCCGAGCGGCAGCTACGCGACGGCGGACGGGTGGATGTACATCGTCACCCACCGGGACGCCGATTTCGGCAGGCTGTGCGAGGCCCTCGAGATTGCGGAGGTCAAAGACGATCCGCGATTCACGACCAATGCCCTCAGGTCCCAGCACTTGACCGTCTTGACGGAAGCGCTCAACGCCGCCTTCGCTCGCTGCACCACCGAGCAGCTCGCCAAGCGCCTGCGCGAGGCCGGCATCATGCACTCGCCCGTCAACGACTACCTCGACTTCCTTCGCCAGCCCCAGCTCGAGGCGACCGGCCTCATCGCCTGGCTCGACCAGCCGGGCGTCGGCCAGGTGCCCGTCCCCAGCGTGCCGGGGTTGCCTTCGCCCCTGAGCGGATCCGCCCGGGCCAAGGCCCCGTCTCTCGACGAGCATCGCGCCGAGATCCTGGCCGAGCTTGGCTAGCTCGGCGCGAAGGGCGGTCACCCATGGAGGCAGCATGAGCTACTCGGATATCCTCTACGAGAAGAAGGACGGCGTGGCCTGGATCACCATCAATCGCCCCGAGGTCAGGAACGCGTTCCGGACGCGCACAGTGGCCGAGCTGACCGAAGCCTTCCTGGATGCGCGCTGGGACCGGGCCATCGGGGTCGCCGTGCTCACGGGGGCCGGCGACAAGGCCTTCTGCTCGGGCGGTGATCAGAAGGAGCGCGGGCAGGGTGGCTACGCGCAGCACGAGAGACCCATGGATGTGGAAGCCCTTCACAGCGCCATCCGCCACATTCCCAAGCCCGTCATCGCCATGGTCAACGGCTTCGCCATCGGCGGTGGCCACGTCCTGCACGTCCTCTGCGATCTCTCGATCGCGGCGGACACGGCCATCTTCGGGCAGACGGGCCCGCGCGTGGGGAGCGTGGACGCCGGGCACGGCACGGGCTATCTGGCCCGCGTGGTGGGCGAGAAGAAGGCGCGCGAGATCTGGTACCTGTGCCTGCAGTACTCCGCGCAGGAGGCGCTCGACATGGGGCTCGTGAACAAGGTCGTGCCGCTCAAGGACCTCCGCGCCGAGACGGAGAAGTGGTGCGCCGCCCTCCTCGAGAAGAGCCCGACGGCCCTCGCCCTCGCCAAGCAGTCCTTCAATGTCGACTCCGAGCAGCGCGCGGGAGTCGCCCAGCTCGCCCACACCGCCCTCGGCCTCTACTACCAGACGGACGAAGCCATGGAAGGGCGCAACGCTTTCGTCGAGAAGCGCCCCGTGGACTTCCGCAAGTTCCGCGCCTGACGGGGAGAGAGGAGAGACGGGGATGGAGCTGAACCTGGCGGGCAAGAGTGTCATCGTCACGGGCGGCGGCTCGAATATCGGCCGGGCCATCAGCCTGGCCTTCGCCCGCGAGAAGGTCCATCTCACCATCGCGGAAATCGACGAGGGACAGGCCAAGAAGGTGGTGGCCGAGGCCGAAGGGCAGGGCGCCGCCTCCGCCACCTCCGTGACCACCGACGTGAGCAAGTGGGAGTCGGTGGTGGCCATGGTCAAGGGCGTCGAGGGCCGGCGAGGCCAGGTGGACGTGCTCGTGAACAACGTGGGCTGGACCCATGACCGCCTCTTCGTGGAGAAGGAGCGCGCGGAGTGGGAGAAGGAGATCCAGCTCAACCTCTGGGGCATGATCAACTGCACCCGCGCCGTCCTCGACGGCATGATCGCCCGGAAGTCCGGGGCCATCGTGAGCCTGGGATCCGACGCCGGGCGCATGGGGGAGTTTCGCGAGGGCGTGTACGCCGCCTGCAAGGCCGGTGTCATCGCGCTCAGCAAGAGCGTGGCGCGCGAGGTCGGACGGTACGGCATACGGCTCAACGTGGTGTGCCCGGGCATGACCATCCCGGACTCCGACGAGGATATCGGAGGGCTCAGCATGTGGGCCTCCGAGGGCAATCGCGCGTTCAGCACTCCCGAGGTGCAGGCGCGCATCGCCAAGGCCTACCCGCTCCGCCGCATCGGCAAGCCCGAGGATGTCGCCCAGGCTGCGGTCTTCCTGGCCTCCGACGCCGCCAGCTTCATCACGGGCCAGACCCTGTCCGTGAGCGGCGGCTACACGATGATGTGAGGAGACGCACATGAACCTCGGCACCGTGACCTATGCGGCGCAGGACAGCATCGCGCGCGCCGTCCTCAATCGCCCCGAGCAGATGAATGCCATTAGCCCCGATCTGCTCGAGGACCTCGACCGGGTCTGCGCGGCCGTCGAGGGCGACGCGACCATTCGCGTCCTCACCTTGACCGCCTCCGGGCGGGCCTTCTGCGCGGGTGCCGATCTCAAGGCGGTGAAGGAGCTCTCGCCGGATCGGGTGAAGGGGACCGGCTTCATGCGTCGGTGGCACGGAGTGTTCGACCGGATTGAGGCCCTGCCGGTCCCCGTGATCGCCGGCGTGCACGGCCTCGCCCTGGCAGGAGGCCTCGAGCTCCTGCTCGTGGCAGACCTCGTGATCGCCGACGAGGCGGCGCGCATCGGCGACCAGCACGCCAATTTCGGTCTCGTGGCGGGCGGGGGAGGGAGCCAGCGGCTGCCGCGACTCATCGGCGCCCGGCGGGCCAAGGAGCTGATGCTGCTGGGCGGCTGGCTGAGCGCCGCCGAGGCGATGAGCTGGGGGCTCGTCAATCGTGTCGCCCCTTCAGGTACGCTGGAGGCTGCCGTTCAGGAGATGGCGGTGTCGCTCGCGGCCAAGAGCGCCGCCGCCGGCCGTACCGTCAAGCTGCTCGTCAATCGGGCCTGCAATGACGAGCTCGAGCGCGGGCTCGAGATGGAGCGGCACGTGGTCGCCGAGCACATGCGCTCCGCCGATGCCGTCGAGGGCCTGCGCGCCTTCGCCGAGAAGCGCAAGCCGGTCTTTCACGCGGTATAGCCGGGAAAGGGCTCATGGACTTCGCCTTCAGCCCCGAGCAGGACGAGCTCATCCGCACGCTGCGCGGCTTCGCGCGCAAGGAGCTGCAGCCGCGCTCGGCGCACTGGGACAAGAGCGGCGAGTTCCCGTGGGAAGCGCTCCGCCAGATGGGCGAGCTGGGGCTCCTCGGTCTCCGGATACCCGCCGACCATGGCGGCCAGGACAGCGACTACCTCACCTTCGGGATCGCCATGGAAGAGATCGCGCGTGGAGACTTCGCCTGCACCTACGGGCTTCAGCTCGCGGGGCTCGCGGGCGAGATCCTGGGCCGGAGCGGAAGCGACGAGGTCAAGGCGCGCTGGCTCCCGTCCACCGCGCGGGGCGAGACCATCGTGGCCCTGGCTCTGACCGAGCCGGGCGTGGGCTCCGACGCGGCCAACCTCGCGTGCCGCGCCGAGCGCGAGGGCGACGGCTATGTCATCACCGGGGAGAAGTCGGGCATCAGCCTCGGGATGGTCGCGCAGGCCGCCATCGTGTTCGCGCGCACCGATCCCGCCGGCCGCGCCCGAGGCGTCACGGCCTTCCTGGTCCCCCTCGATCTGCCCGGCGTCTCGCGCAGCCCGCTCCGAGACATGGGCACGCGGGCCATCGGGCGCGCCGTGCTCGCCTTCGACCGCGTCCGCGTCCCGGATGCGCATCGCCTCGGGGAGGAGGGCACGGGCTTCTATCAGGTGATGCAGGGCTTCGACTACAACCGCGTCGGCATCGCCCTCGCGTGCCTCGGGGTTGCCCAGGTCTCGCTCGAGGAGACCATGGCCTACGTGAAGGAGCGCAAGGCCTTCGGTCGAGCGCTGGCGACCTTCGAAGGCGTGTCCTTCCCGATCGCGGAGGCCGCGACCCAGGTCGACGCCTGCCGCTGGCTCTGTTATCGCGCCCTCTGGCTCGCGGACCGCGGCCAGCGCCACACGAAGGAGTCGGCCATGACCAAGTGGTGGGCGCCGCGGCTGGCCGTCGATACCATCCACCAGTGCCTGCTCTTCCACGGCCACTACGGATACACCGACGAGCTGCCCTTCGAGCAGCGCATGCGGGACGTGATCGGGCTCGAGATCGGCGACGGGGCTGCGGAAGTGATGAAGATGGTGGTGGCCCGGGAGCTCATGGGACGGGAGAGCCTGCCCTACTGATCGGGCTTGCCATATGACCGGAATCTGATAGCTTCGCCTCATACTTCCAGAGGGAGACAGCGCATCGTGAGTGCCCTAGCGACCTCCGCAACCGACGTGGCGTGGACGACCGACGAGATGCGCGTGGCGGGATCGCTGCTGCGCGTTCGCAAAGGTGGGGCGGGCGATCCCGTGCTCGTGCTGCATCACGAGATCGGGAGCCCGGAGCGGCTGCCCTTCTACGATGCCCTCGCGCGCCGGTTCACCGTGTATGTCCCCTCGCATCCCGGCTATGATGGCTCGGAGCGGCCCGGCTGGATGCGGAACGTGCGGGACGTCGCCGTCACCTATCAGGCGCTGATCGCCGCCCTGAATCTGTCCAAGGTTTCCGTAATCGGGCTCGGCTTCGGGGGATGGATCGCCGCCGAGATGGCGACCATGGCGCCGCGCGGACTGCATCGCGTCGTCCTCGTGGGCGCCATGGGCATCAAGCCCGCCCAGAGCGACATCCTCGACGAGGCCCTCGTCAGCTACATCGACTACGTGCGCGCCGGCTTCGAGAAGCAGGAGGCCTTCGACCAGGTCTTCGGCGCCGAGCCGCCCACCCCGCTCCTCGAGCAGTGGGACCTCAACCGGGAGATGACCTTCCGGATCGCGTGGAAGCCGTACATGTACAACCCGACGCTGCCCCATCTGCTGGCGGGCGTGAAGTCGCCCTCCCTCGTCGTCTGGGGCCGGCGCGACCGCATCGTGCCGCTCGAATGCGGTGAGGCCTACGCGCGCGCGCTGCCCCAGAGCCGGCTCGCCGTGATCGAAGACGCGGGACATTTCATCGACATGGAGCAGCCCGAGGCGCTTGCCAAGCTCGTGATTGAGTTCGCCGCCCAGCCGTGACCCGGACCGGGCCCGGCGTGGCCCGCTCCTGACCGGAGACCAAGACCATGCATCTCATGTACTTCAGCGAGCAGCCGATGTCGGCCTATCCCGTGGACGAGGGCAAGGAGTTCGGCGCCACCGCGCTGATGTTCTCGAACCGATACTTCGATCCCGTGGAGGGCAGCCGGCTCTACCAGGAGTACCTCGAGCACTACCGCCTGGCCGAGGAAGTCGGGTTCGACGGCATCATGCTGAACGAGCACCACAACGCGCCGTTCTGCATGCAGGCCAAGTGCAATATCTTCGCCTCGATCCTGGCCGCCATGACCAAGCGCGTGAAGCTGGTGCTTCTCGGCAATCCGTTGCCCCTCGCCGACAACCCCGTGCGCCTGGCCGAAGAGCTGTCCATGATCGACATGATCTCCAAGGGGCGGCTCGTCTCGGGTTTCGTCCGCGGCGGCGGCCAGGAGCAGCTCGCGGCCGGCGTCAACCCCGCCTACAATCGCGAGCGCTTCGAGGAGGCGCACGAGCTCATCGTCCGCGCGTGGACGCAGACGGGGCCCTTCCGGTTCGAGGGCACGCACTACCAGCACCGGGTGGTCAACCCGTGGGCCGTTCCGCTCCAGAAACCGCACCCGCGGATCTGGATTCCCGGCGTGCTCAGCAAGGAGACCATCATCTGGTCGGCGCGCCAGCGCTACCCGTACATCGCGCTCAGCACGGCCATCGACGCGACCAAGAAGATCTGGGAGCTGTACGACTCCGTGGCCGCCGAGGCTGGCTACACGGCGGGGCCCGAAAACCGCGGCTACCTCCAGCGCTGCCACGTCGCCGACACCGAAGAGAAGGCCATGGCCAACGCGCGGCATTTCATGTGGATGCAGGGCGAATTCACGGGCCTTGCCCACCCCGTGTGGTCGACGCCGTCGGGCTACTTCTCGCCGTCGTACCGCAAAGCCTTCGTGGAGTTCGCGGTGGGGCGCGGGGCCAATCCCCGGGCCGCGACCTTCGAGGACCAGATCCGCAACCAGCAGATCATCGCGGGGACGCCCAAGACCGTCATTCCGAAGCTTCGCCGACTCCTCGAGGAGACGCGCCCGTCCATCGTCGGCTTCTGGGCGAGCGACGGCTTCGTGAGCAACGAGGACTCGAAGAAGTGCATCCGGATGCTCGGGCTCGAAGTGCTGCCCGCCGTGCGCGAGATCGGCAAGGAGCTCGGCCTCCTGAGCCCCTTCGAAGCCAACGCGCCGGTCAGCATCGCGCATTCGACCCCGCCGGCCCCGGCCATGGCCTGAGCGGGGGGCCGGCACCCGCCGTCACCGGCTCAGAGGACAACCGAGGGGAGGAACCATGCGATTCACGGATCGAGTAGCGCTCATCACCGCGGCGGCCAGCGGCATCGGCCGCGCCACTGCCGACATCATCGGCGCCGAGGGCGGGATCGTCGTCGCGGTGGACACGGACAAGACCAGGCTCGACGCGACGGTGGAGGCGCTCAAGTCCGCGGGAGGGCGCGCGCACGGCCGCCAGGCCGACGCCCTCGATTCCGACCAGGTCGCCGGCGTGGTGGAAAGCGTGGTTCGCGAGCTCGGGCGCGTCGACATCCTCGTCAACGCGGTGGGGGGAAGCACGATCATTCCCCGGGCCGCCGCCAAGGTCGACGAGCTCACCTTCGCGGAGTGGCAGCGCCTCATCGCCTTCAACCTGGAAGGGACCTTTCTCTTCTGCCACGCCGTCACCCCGGTCATGAAGCGGCAGCAGAGCGGCAAGATCGTGAACATCTCGTCCATCGCGGGCCGCGGTCTCAGCGAGAGCAGCAGCAGCGCCTACGCGGCGGCCAAGGGCGGCATCATCGCCTTCACGAAGAAGATCGCGCTCGAGCTCGGGCCCTTCGGCATCAACGTCAACGCCATCGCCCCTAGCCTGACCCTGACCGAGCGCCTCCAGCCCCGCTGGGACAAGTGGACGGCGGAGGAGCGCGCCCGGGAGACCGACCGCATGCCGCTCCGCCGCGTGGCGGTGGCACGGGACCAGGCGCGCGTGATCTGCTTCCTCGCCTCCCAGGACGCGGACTTCGTCACCGGCGTCACCATCGACGTCACCGGCGGGCTCTGATGGCGCGGCTGACGGGACGGACCGTGCTCGTCACGGGCGCGGCGAGCGGAATCGGCGCGGCCTCGTCCCGACGCCTCGCCGCGGACGGGGCCCAGCTCCTTCTCGCCGATATCGACGGTCCCGGGGTCGAGAAGCTGGCCGCCGAGCTGGGGCAGGCGGCAGTCCGCGCGGATGTCACCCGCGGGGAGGATGTCGACCGCATGATCGGCGAAGCCTACACGCGCTGGGGCCGGCTCGACGTGCTCTTCAACAACGCGGGGGTCGTGCGCCTCCAGCCCATGCTCGAGGTGACGCATGACGAGTGGGACCGCGTGATGAGCGTCAACCTGCGCGCCGTCTTCTTCGTGCTCCAGGCGGTGGCGCGCCGGATGCTCGATCAGGGAGTGATGCCGGATTCGGAGCTTCGCGGCAAGCTCATCCAGACCGCCTCCATCGCCTCCTACCGCGGAGGCAATCATCTGATGACGCCCTATTCCGCCTCCAAGGCCGGCGTGGTCAGCCTCACGCGCTCCGCCGCCCAGGCTCTCGCCCCGCATCGGATCACGTCGAACTGCGTGTGCCCCGGCGCCGTCGAGACGCCCATGTGGGAGCAGATCGACAAGGAGTGGGGGGCGCTGGAAGGGCTCGGTCAGGGCGAGGCGTGGAAGCGCAGGATCCGGCACATTCCTCTCGGGCGCCCCGAGCGCGCCGAGGATGTCGCCGGCGTGGTCGCCTTCCTCGCCGGCCCCGATTCCGACTACATGACGGGGCAGGCCCTCAACGTGGACGGCGGCCTCGTGATGGGAAACTGACGGCCGCCGTCCGCATGGCGGCTCCGGTAGTCCGGGCGCCTCGCGGCGCGGCCATCTCCTGCAAGGCCTGGCCTCAGGAAGCTGCGCTCCGCATGCTGATGAACAATCTCGACGCCGAGGTCGCCGAGAAGCCCGAGGACCTGATCGTCTACGGTGGCAAGGGCAAGGCTGCGCGGTCGTGGGAGGCCTTCGAGGCCATCGTCCGGAGCCTTCGCGCGCTCGAATCCGACGAGACCCTCCTCATCCAGTCCGGGAAGCCGGTCGGCGTCTTTCGCACGCACGAGTGGGCGCCGCGCGTGCTGATTTCCAATGCCATGCTCGTGCCGAAATGGAGCACGTGGGAGGAGTTCTGGCGCCTCGAGGCCATTGGCCTCACGATGTTCGGCCAGATGACCGCGGGCTCCTGGATCTACATCGGCACCCAGGGCATCGTGCAGGGGACGTACGAGACGTTCGCGGAGGTCGCGCGCCGGCACTTCGGGGGGAGCCTGAAGGGCAAGCTCGTGCTCACGGCGGGCCTGGGCGGCATGGGAGGCGCGCAGCCCCTCGCCGTCACCATGAACGAGGGCGTCGTCCTCGTGGTCGAGGCGGATCCTCTTCGCCTGGAGCGGCGGCACTCCTCGGGCTGGCTGGACGTCGTGGCGCACGGCGTGGACGATGCCGTGCGCCGCGCGCGAGAAGCCGTGAGCCGGGGCGAGACGCTGTCCATCGGCGTGCTCGGCAACGCGGCCGAGGTCTTCCCCGAGCTCGTCCGCCGCGGCCTCGAGATCGACGCGGTCACCGACCAGACCTCCGCCCACGACGCCCTCAACGGCTATCTGCCCGTCGGCGTGACGGCGGAGGAAGCGCCAACGCTGCGCGCCCGGGACCCCGCCGCCTACGTGAAGCGATCCCGCGCGTCCATGGCGCAGCACTGCGCGGCCATGGTCGAGCTCCAGCGCCGCGGCGCCGTGGCCTTCGACTACGGCAACAACCTGCGCGCGGAGGCCAGGGAGGGCGGCCTCGCTGAGGCCTTCGCCTATCCGGGATTCGTGCCCGCCTACATCCGGCCGCTCTTCGCGGCGGGCAAGGGGCCATTCCGCTGGGCGGCCCTCTCGGGCGATCCTCAAGACATCCTCAAGACGGACGCGCGCGTGCTCGAGCTGTTTCCCGACAATGCCGGGCTGGCCCGCTGGATTCGTCTCGCGCAGAAGCACGTCCCCTTCCAGGGTCTTCCCGCGCGGATCTGCTGGCTCGGCTACGGCGAGCGGCATCGGGCCGGCCTCGCGTTCAACGAGATGGTGGCGCGGGGCGAGCTGGCGGCGCCGATCGCGATCGGGCGCGACCACATGGACTCCGGCTCCGTGGCCTCACCCCATCGTGAGACCGAGGGCATGATGGACGGGTCGGATGCCATCGCCGACTGGCCCATCCTCAACGCCCTGCTGAACACCGCCTCGGGGGCGACGTGGGTCTCCGTGCACCACGGCGGCGGGGTGGGGATCGGCTACTCTATCCATGCCGGGCAGGTGAGCGTGGCCGACGGCACCGCCCTCGCCGCCGAGAAGCTGGCGCGGGTGCTCACCGCCGATCCGGGACTCGGTGTCGTGCGCCACGCCGATGCCGGCTACGAGATCGCCAAGGCCACCGTGCGCGAGCATCATCTGCGGATGCCCATGACGGAGTGATCAGGCGACTGCCCGCTCGCTCATAGTTTGTAGTTGCGCGTTGCCGCCCGTCCCGGCTAGTGTCCTGAATGCCGTGACCGCCCCGCTGATCGTGGTGTCCAATCTCGAGAAGACGTACGCCACCCGCGGGCGCGCGCAGGTGCATGCCCTGGCGGGGATCTCCGTCGAGGTGGGTGCCGGCGAGTTCATCACCATCGTGGGGCAGTCGGGATGCGGGAAGACCACCCTGCTCAAGATCCTGGCAGGCCTGCTCCCGCGCTCGGCGGGAAGCGTCACCCTGCGCGGCCGGCTCGTCGATGGACCCAGTCGTGACATCGGCATCGTGTTCCAGGATCCCGTGCTCCTGCCCTGGCGCACCGTCTTCGACAACGTGATGCTGCCCGTGGAGGTGCTGGGGCTCGATCGCAAGAGCTCGGGGAGCCGGGCCATGGATCTCCTCGGCCTCGTCGGCCTCGAGGGATTCGAGGACAAATATCCTCACGAGCTTTCGGGAGGCATGCGGCAGCGCGTGGCCATTGCCCGGGCCCTCGTGCACGATCCCTCGCTCCTCCTCATGGACGAACCCTTCGGCGCGCTCGACGCCATGACGCGCGAGTTCATGAATCTCGAGCTCCTGCGGATCTGGCAGGAGTCGGGCAAGACCATCGTGTTCATCACCCACTCGATCCCGGAGGCGGCCTTCCTGGCCGATCGCGTGGTCGTGATGTCGGCCCGCCCGGGGCGGATCCAGGAGATCGTGGACGTCCGGCTGTCCCGCCCGCGGGATCTGGACATGATGGCCTCCGACGAGTTCGGCGTGTACACGCGGCGGATCCGGCACCTCTTCGACGCCAAGGGATGGCTCGATTGAGCGCGCTCCCGCGGAATGCCGTGAGCCGGACGGCGCCGCCTCCGCGCTCGGCGTGGACGGAGCTGCGCGAGGCGCCCGGGCCCTTCGTGCGCAGCCGTCCCCACCTCGTCCTCATTCCCCTCGTCCTCGTGGCGTTCCTGGCGGCCTGGGAATGGGTGGTCCGGTTCTGGAGCATTCCCGCCTTCCTCGTTCCCGCGCCCAGCACGGTGGGGGGCGCCCTCGTGCGCGGCGTGCAGAGCGGGCTCTACCTGACGCACTTCTGGGTGACGCTGTACGAGGCGCTCCTGGGCTTCTGCATCGCGGCGGCGACGGGGATCATCCTGGGCGCCCTCATCGCGCAGTTCCGCGTCGTGGAGCAGACATTCTATCCCTACCTGGTCGCCCTCCAGACGCTGCCCAAGATCGCCATCGCCCCCCTCATCATCGTGTGGTTCGGCTTCGGCATCTCGTCCAAGGTCATCATCGCGGCGACCGTGGCCTTCTTTCCCGTGCTCGTCAACGTGATCGTGGGGCTCAAGACCATCGACGCGGCCAAGCTCGACCTCATGCGCTCCTTGCGGGCCAGCCGCTGGCAGACGTTTCGGCTCGTGACGTTCCCCAACGCGCTCCCCTTCGTGTTCGCGGGGCTCGACATCGCCATCGTGTTCAGCGTGCTCGGGGCCATCGTGGGCGAGTTCGTGGGCGCCCAGCGCGGGCTCGGCAACCTCATTCTCCAGTTCAACTTCTCCCTGGACATCGCCGGGGTCTTCGCCGTGCTCATCCTGCTCTCCGCGCTCGGGGTCGCCCTGCACCTGATCATGCAGGCCGTGCAGAAGCGCGTGATCTTCTGGGCGGAGCCGGAAGAGATCATCAATGCCTAGCAGGTTGCTGAAAGGGCCCATCTGCTTCGTTGGCGCCCTCGCATCTGGACCCTTTTGAGCAACCTGCTAATCAGGGAGGATCTCTCATGAAGCGCATCGCAGCTGCACTCA
>Ga0209689_1001835_pt1 | contig 15932 bp, 7 predicted proteins | sample GraSoiAngelo_149_FD_187119 | JGI IMG/M metagenome (GOLD analysis project Ga0209689, IMG submission 187119) | Grasslands soil microbial communities from the Angelo Coastal Reserve, California, USA - 14_1009_09_30cm (SPAdes) (version 2) | ecosystem: Environmental > Terrestrial > Soil > Grasslands ...
TTTGCCGAAGCCGCGGGCGCTGATGGAGGAGGCCGGGACGCCTTGCTCGGCGAGAAAATCGCGGACGGAATCGGCGCGGTGGTCGGAGAGCTGTTGATTGAATTCGTCGCCGCCCACGCTGTCCGTGTGGCCTTCGATCTGCAGCGAGAGGCCGGCATGCGCGAGGACAATCCCGGAAATTTTGGCTAGTTTTTCGCGAGCGCCGGGCTTGAGGGTGTAGCTCGCGGTGTCAAAGAGCACGTCCGACATGTTGACGATGAGACCGCGGGCGGAATCGCGGGTCTGCAAAATGGAATTCAACTGGCTGAGGAGCTGCGAGCGAAGCTGGGCTTTTTCGGCTTCGGCCTGCGCGGCGGCCTGACGCGCTTTTTCGGTTTCGGCTTCGGCAGCACGCTGCTGCGCGACGGCAGCGGCGCGGTCTCTGGCGGCTTGGTCGGCGGCAGCTTGCGCGGCTTGTTGCTGGACTAAGGCCGCGGCGCTGGCCTTCTCGGCTTCGGCTTGCTGGCGACCCGCTTCTTCGGCGGCCTTCTGCGCTTCCTGTTGCATGCGCATCGCTTCGGCCTTGGCGGCTTCCGCTTGCTGGCGGGCTTGCTCGGCTTCCTGGCGCCGCTGAGCTTCACCGGCGGCGGCGGCGCGGGCCTGGGCCTCACGTTCTTCGGCAGCTTTCTTGTCCGCGGCAATCTTTGCCTGCGCGTCTTCTTCAGCTTTTTGCTTTACGGCCATGACGCGAGCTTCTTCGGCGGTTTCCACGGCTTCACGCGCGGCAGCTACGACCGATTTCTTGTCGCTCTTGCGCGCGTAGACTTCCTCGGAGTTGCGCAGCTGCTGTTCGGCCTTAGCGAGCGTGGAAGCGGCATATTTATCGGCCAGGGCGATGTGCGCGATGCGCAGAGAGTTGCGCGCTTCAAAAAGCTCGAGCGGGGCCTTGCGGTCGATGCCAAAAATGGCGTTTTCAATCTTGGTGTTGGAGGAGGAGTAGATGCCGCGGCCGAGAAGCTCGTAGCTGGCGTCGATGTTTTCGACTTTGCCGAGCGTGGCGGGACCAAAAACATTTTCCAGCACCACCGTGTTACCGGGCTGCGTGACGGCGAAATACGGTTCGGCAGTAACGATCATGCCGAAGGTTTGCATGTCGGAGATGGCTTTCACTTCACCGCTGCCATTTTTCAGCACAACTTCGCCGAGGTTCACGGCACGACCCCCGGGAGAGACGGCCCATAGAACGTAGGTCAGATATTCGAGGCCGAACTTGGTGGCCTCATCCAGGCCTGCGAATCTGGCTTCAATTTCCGTGCGGCTGCCCTTGTTCTGGACTTTGGCTTCGCCGTTGGCCTGCTGCATCAATTCCGTGCCTTGAAAATCGATCTTGGTGGAGCCGCCGGCGCGACGGTAATTCACGGCTTTGGTGGTGCGCGAAACAGTTTTGGCGGGGCCGGCAGACGCTGGACCCTGACCGGGCGCGGGAGCAGCCAGAATGCTGAATATCCCGGCTAACACGAGACATGTCGATCGGATTTTCACGTCAAACCCCCATGGCCTGGAAAGGCCCAAACATTCCGATGCCCACAAATGCGTACGGCAACGACCGACACACCTGGCGTCAACCAGCGTTTGAAAATCTCCGCGGTGGGGTAGGTCGTTTCGTATCTACAGGCTAGCAAAGAAAGGGGCAGAAAGAGGCGGCACAGAGTAGACCTTTGCCCAAGTCATTAACTCGTCCGGCGCGGTATGGATGGCGGGAAGACGTTAAAGCGCATCGCTCATAGGGACCGCAGGAATTCCATAAGAGCTTCCTTTTCGGCGGGTTTGAGCTTTTCAAATTTTTCGGTGACGTGAGCGGCCTCGCCGCCATGACGCAGGATGGCATCAAGAAGGGTGAGGGAGGCGCCATCGTGCATGAGGCGCAAGTGCAGGCGGACGCCCCAAAGCGGGGCGGTGCGGATTTTGTTTGCGGTGTTATGGAATTCCGGGAGCGCGAGGTTTCTCCAGGTGAACTTGTAGATGTTCTTGCCGTAATGCTCGGTCATGGACTGGACGATGCCGTCGCCGGTGCCGACATCGTGAAGCAGGAAGTCGCCATAAGGGTGGAACTGCTTATCCCCGAGTGCCGGCGGGATGGTAAAGGTGCCGCCGTTGATTTTTGTACCGACCGGGGCCGTGGTCAGCGTCTGGACGTGACAAATATCGCAGCCCACCTTGTCGAATAACTCAGCACCCAATCTTGCTTTAGAGGTTTGCGCGACTTGGGCGTCGCGCGCGGGGGCTTGGCTGGCGCGCATGAAGCGCGCGAAGTGATCGATGTCGGAAAGGCCGTCGGGACCGGGCCGGTCATTGGGTTCGCTCGCGGTGTTGCATAGGTTGGTGACTTCGTCGGGTTGCAGCCGGCTGGTGACCCCCATTTCGTTCAGGTAGGCGTCCGCGGAAAAGGACAACAGGCTGGCCTGCTGGTCTTTCCAACCGAACCGGCCGACGGCGGTTTGGCCAGGCGCTTCGACGACGGGAACGTAAAGGACCTGACCACATATTTTGTTGTGATTCTTCTTGCACTGCTCCTTGGCGAGATCGACAAAAGTCTGATCGGCAACGGCCTCCACGAATCCATCGCCCAGAAGATTCAGCGAAACGCGGAAGGTGCGAATCTTCTCCGTGTCCGGCACGCGCTCCTGAATTTCCGCGCTGGGGAAGGCGCCGTTCGGGCAGATGGCGCGATCGTTCACCAGGGAACGGCCTTTGATGATCTCGGTTCCGCGGGCGATGGAGATTTCGGGATCCTGAAATTTGCCGTCGGCGCCGCGATGACCAGCGCGCAATTCATTGACCTGGCTGGAGCCTCCGGAGCTGGGATTCTGATGGCACTCTCGGCAAGATTGCGCGTTATAGAGAGGGCCGAGGCCGTCGGAGATGGCTTCGGTTTCCTCAAACCTGGCTTGATCCGCCGCGTGGGTAGGATCGTCCACCAGACCGTTGCTTTTGCTGTCGAAACCCGTAGGCGCTTCGGGAAGGGGCGGGGCCAGCAGGAAAACAGCACTAGCCAGCAAGGACAAACCCACCAGGCTTTTCATGTCCACCTCGGGCTGGTGCAGGAAAATCTACGCTGAAACAAAAGGAAAGCCAAGTAAAAAAAACACTTAAAAAAAACACAGAAATGTGGCTGTCGCGGGGCGTCACTTGACGAATTGGGGTGATTCGCCTTTGGACCAGGGGTCGTAAGTGACAAACAGGTGGATACGGTCGGCGACCGTGGGGTGATCGAAGAAAAGGAATACGTTGATGGGATGGGGATCGGGGTCGACCAGAACGGCTTGACCGTAAATCTGAAAGGAACGCGCGGCAGCCTGGCCGGCGTCCGGAACAATGCCGTGAGTAACTTCGAGGCCGTAGACATCGGCCTGATTCTCCTGATAGCGGCTGAAGGCATTGCCAGCGACGCGGGCGGCGAAGCCGAACAGGGTGATAAGCAAGAGAAGCGCGGGGAGCGAGGCCCAATCGTCGAGGCCACGGATACCCCAGGCGGCGCCTGAACGCACCAGAAGCCAGCCGATGGAGCGGTAGCCGAGGTAGAGAAGAACCAAAATGATTCCGCCGAAGAACAGAAATCCCTTCCCCAGGTGACCAAGGACGTAGTGACCCAGTTCATGGCCGAAATCCGTGAGTACTTCATCGGTGGTTTCCTGTGCCAGGGTGGTGTCCCAAATGATGATGCGCTTGGAGGCGCCGAAGCCGTTGACGGAAGCATTGGTCACGATGGTTTTGTCGCTGGCCTCCATCCAGAACATACGCTCGGGGGGAATTTCCTGGCCGGCGCGGCGGGCCACGCGCTGGAGTTCGGGGACGAGCTGCTGGGCCTTGGTGTAGAGCGGTTCGTACTTGTTGAAGAGGGGATCGATCACGTAGGGAGATATAAACATGCCGAAGAGAAGGAGTGGCAGCGAAATGATCCAGAAATAGAGCCACCAGCGGCGCGGGCTCTTGCGGATAACGGCATAGAGAATCCACACGAGCAGGCTGCCAATGATGACGGCAAGGAGCTGGGCCTTGGCCCAATCAGCGGCCCAGGAGGACCAGGGTTCGACGGAGATTTTGTACAGCTTGGAGACCGATTCCTCGAAGGTATCGACGGGAAGGTGGAGAACGCCGATGGTCAAGACTACAAGCGGGGTGAAAATGAAGGCCTGCAGGAAGCGCTTGCGCGAGAAGCTTTCGGCCCAATCGCGATAGGTGGCTGAGAGTTTCCGACCAAGGACCACCCAGAGAACCACGAGGCCATAGAAAAAGCCGATCATGCGGGAGGCGAAGCCGATGCGCCCGCGGTTGCGGGCTTTGCGATAGAGATCGGGGGGCAGGGTGTAGGCGGTGATTCTGCCTTGTGGCGGCGATGGTGCGCCGGCGGGGGACGACCAGTGAGTTGCGGCGGTGGCGCTCGGTTGCTCAGCCAGAGGGGAGGACCCCGGCGACGGCGGTGAAGCCTGGAGAGAGGCGGCCAAAAAGACCGCGGGAAGAAAAGCGCGGGTGAAATGTGCCTGAATTTCGCCACCTTTTCTCCTGATCGGAATGTGCACTTTTTTTCTCAAACGCAGTATAGCTGGATTTGACCTGGCCGGTTGGGCACGCGCACCAGGAGCGTGGTGTGGTCCACCGAGCCGTTGGTCCGGTTGGCAACGCCGCGCCGGGCCTCATGTAACGGACGTTCGAAAGCAAGAAGATCGGGGAGGGCGGAGAAACAGCGCTCGGCCCTCTTACCCCGCCCTGCACGCCGGGCTGGCGCTCGCCATGGGGTCATTCATGGCGTTCCCGTGAGACTGCTGGATCGGGCGGCGGGGCTTCGCGAGGTTCCCGATGGCGGCGCATGGCGGCCTCCGCAGGGCCCGACCACTTGGTACGAAGTTCTTCTGCGCGGCGGATGACGCGTTCGATGAGATCGCCAGAAGGCAGTTTCTTTCTGCTGGCATCGGAAGCGGCGCCGTTCGGAGAAATTTCAAGCAGCTGGAGTTTTTCGAAAATGGGTTTCATGGCGCGGTCTGCGTTGCGGAAGAATTCCGTGCCGCGGACGTGCGTAAAGATCCAGCCCATGCGCTCGAGAACCGACTGGCGTTCCATGTCTTCCGGAAGTTTTTCAAGCGGATGATAACGGTCGCCATCGCACTCGATGGCCAGGCGGCGGCCGTCGCCTTCGACGACCAAGTCGATTCGAAACCCACCGACACGCCATTGCGGAGCGACGCGATAGCCGGCAGCGCTGAGGCGCTTCATGACTTCGCGCTCAAAGGTGGACTGTGTGCGCTTCTCCTTTTCTTCGAGCGCGCGCATCAGGCGGCTTGGATCTTGCGCGTGCTCGATCAATTGGCGGCGAAGGTCGTCGGCCTTGAGGTCGTGGTTGGGACTAAGAGAGTGCACAATCCACATCTGGTCGCGGGCGCGGCTGGCGGCCACGTTGAAGCGCTGCTTGAACAGTTCCTGGTCGCGGAGCGAGAGCGGGCCGCGCTGCGCGGTGTCAACCAGGGAGATGAAAATGACATCGCGCTCGTCGCCCTGAAATTGAGCGGCGTTGCCGCACAGAAGGCGATGGAGTTCGTAGCGGTCGGGCGAGAGATGGGAGCGAAGAAGGTTGTCAATCTCGATGGCCTGTTCATCGCCGACCAGAGAGACCACACCGAAGCTAGTCGGCTGGCCAGCGTCGTTTTTCTCGTACTCGGGCTGTTCGATGGCAGCGGCCAGGAGCGAGGCCAGGGCTTGGGCCTCCTGGCGGTTGATTTTGCCATCGCGGCTTGAGCCGGAGACGCGATAGGCGATCGTGTGCGGCCGCAGATGGACACGACTGGCATCGCGCAAAGGCTTGATGCGGTAATCGTACGAAATCAAGTTGCTGAACTGGATGATTTCCGGAACGCAACGGAAATGTTCGACCAGGCAAGTGGTGCCCCCGAAGGACTGGCGCGCGAGGTCGTAGATGGAAATCTGACCATCGTAGAGATCGGAATTGGGGATTCCCGGGAGGTACTGGAAGATCAGGTTCTGGATGATGCCCAGATCCTGGCCGACGGCCGAGGGGCTGACTTGTTCATGGTCTCCAACGACGAGCACGGTCTTTCCAAGATAGAGAGCGACGAGCGCCATGACATCGCTCTGGCTGGCCTCGTCAATGATGACCACGTCGAAACGGGTGGTGCGCGGATCGAAGTTTTCGACCACGCGGGAAAGAGGCATTACCCAGACGGGAACGGCGCTGCGGCATTCGGACATTTTCCTGGCGGCTTCGGCACGCAAGAGAGAAACGCGAATGCCGTGCCCTTTGCCGATGCGCCGAATGGTGTCCAGCCATCCGACGAGCGCCTGGCGCTGGCGGGAAGAAGTGCGACGGGCCTGAGCGGACCAGGCGCGCTTGTCAATGAGACCGACGGTGACGCGGCGAAGCTGTTCACGAAGTTTTTCGCTCTTGGTCTGCAGCCCTTCGAGGGAGACGCCGGCGCGGCGGTCGAGCTCGTCATTGAGCTGGCGCCAAATCCAGGCTGCGGCGGGGTCACGGGGCGGCTCACCGCGGCCGTGGACTCCGGTGCGGTCACGGATCACTCTGGCCCACGCCGGGGCAGCACCCTCAAGCTTGGTGAGCAAGGCGCGGCGCAGATCGAGGTCGGCTTGGCGGCTCTTGAGTTCGAGGAGCCGCTCATAGGCGTCACGGTACTGATTGGCATCTTCGTCTTTCGCGGCCGCCAGGAGTTTGGCGGTGGCTTTCGAAGACTTGGCCAGGCGCGCAGCAAGCTTGAGGAGGTTCTTGAGATCGCGGATTTCTTCTTCGAGCTGGAGCAGCTTCAGCTTTTTATAACGCGAGTCCAAGATCGGCAGCAAGGAGTTATGGACCGCCCTGCCGATGCGCACCAATTCGCCGTCCGGGCCGACCACCGCGGGTTGTTCGGCCAGGAACTTCTCCCAGCGAAATCCGAGGTCTTCGAGTTGCTGTTCGAGAGGGAGCCAGGTGTGCTCATACCAGCCGAGGCAATTGTCGATGGAATCGCAAAACTGCATCAGCGTTTTCTCGACTTCTTCGCCCATGTCCGTCGAAGGGAGTGTCCCGAGGACCGCCACCTGGCGGTCCCAGCGGCCGGCGAGGTCCTGGCGAAGAGTCTTGAGGTGCGACAGTTTCCGCAGTGCGTGGAAATGTTCCGGGAGGCGCGGGTGCGCGTTGTTCACCCTTGCGGATTCTATGAAATGGCTCCAGGATTTGTGCGTGAGCAGCGTGAACGAACCGAGTTTGCCGCCATTTTCAAGGTGGCCGAGGATTTCGCCCGCGATGCGCTCCTGATCTTCGAGCGCATGTTCCGCAGAAAGCTGTGGGCCGTACTTGACGAAGGATTCCTGGGCGTTGGCGGCTTCGCGGTGAACCAGGCGGACGAAGCTGACCAATTGATCCCAGGGCTGGCGATGCGCGTCCCCATATTTCCCAGCGTAAACCGCGGCGAGCTTCCACTTCTCCTTTCCTGAGAGAGGCTCGACGGCTTGGGTCAAGCTGCTAGCCAGGGATTCCAAATCATGTGGTGAGCCGGGAGACGAACTGGCTTGCCAAAGATCGGAACGCAGCTCCAAGTCCTCCATACCCAGGCGATTGCGCTCGCTGACGGAGGCCTCGAAGTCTTCGGGCCTGGGAAGATCGTGGAGCTCCGGGAGGTGTCCGGAGAGCTCGGTTTCATCTTCCCGCGTGACGGTAACATTGGTGCGATATAGATCCGCCAACTCAGGAGGAGACAGGGGCAGGGGAGCTACGGCGGCGACGGGACCGGGGATCCATCCGAGAGTCTCTTTTTCCTGCGCTACTTTGCGAGCGGCATCGGCCGGGGCCCAGGATTTTCCGGCAATGACCATGTCGCGATACTCATCGGCGCGGGCGTCAGCGAATAGGTTTCGGACATCATCGAGCTTTTTGAGCAGTTCGCTGCGCTCGGCTTCCAATTTCTTCCATTCGATTTCGAGCGAACCGGCATCGGCGCGCGACAATCTTTCCGCAATGGAGCCAACCGCGCTTTCCAATTGTTTGCGGCTGTCCAGGTCGCTTTCGAGAAGGCTGACGCACAGCGGACGCAGCTCAGGAACGATGTGATGGCGCACCATGCGCAGCGCTTTTGTCGTATGGCTGGTGACCAGGACGCTTTTCCCCTGGGCCAGTAAGTGGCCAATCAGATTGCCGATGGTGTGCGTCTTTCCCGTGCCTGGCGGGCCTTGAACCAGCACGCCGCCGTATTCCTCGAGTTGTTTGGCAATCCGGATCTGTTCGGGATTCGCGGGTTTGCTGAGCAGAACTCCGGCTTCGGCTTCGCTGTAACGATCGGTGGAAGGATCCGTTTCTGCCGTATCAGGAAGAGGAGACTCCTCGCCGACGATATTCAACAGAGACCAGGGCAAGTCTTCGCGCGTTCGAAGGTCCGCCAGGATGCCTTCGATGGCAGCGGCGAACCCCAAGGTGCGGCCGCGCAGGAATAGAATCGGATCTCGCCCGATCTGGGGATCAGTGGCTTCACCGGCAGGTGCACGGTCCTCCAGCAACTCGCCGCGCGGCGAGAGCTGAACCACCAGACGCTTGAGAAAGCCGGAGGTGGCGCCATTGATGAGCGGATGAAAGCCTTCCTGCTCCAACTCCTCGCGGCAACGGCCGATGGCGCGTCCGTCCACGTCGGTCATCGATTGGAAGAGGGCAGAATAAAGTTCGACCGGGTGGTCGGCTTCCGTGAGCGTGAATTCGGGTACCGCGGCATTGAACTGAAGTTGCAAGCGCTGCAGCAGAATGGGATGGTAGATGCTGCCTTCGGAGCGCTGCCAACTGAGCAGGCCATCTCCGAGAACCAGCTCGACGCGCTCGGCTTCGCGGTCGATGCGGCCATACAGCGAATACAGGGTCTCGAAGATTTTCATGGCCGCGCGAGCGGGCTTTTCGTTTTTGGCCCATTCTTCGCGCGCCGCTTTCCAACTCTGCAAAGCGGCCAGCCTTCCCGCCACATCGGCGAAGTTGGCCATGCGTGTTTCGCCCCCTTGATCCGATTCGTTCCGGGAAGCACTGACCAACGGCTCCTTTGACGGGTCGTCCCATCCGGCTTCCAGCCAGGTAGCCACGCTGCTGGGAGGTTCAGGTGGAGAACTGAGCGCCGGGCGCTGCACCTTCAGAAAGAATCCGCTGGAGCCGGTGTCTCCATTCGGAAACTCCGCGGGTTTGTTTTTTGCGGGACCGGATTTGGTGCCGCCGCGTTTGATGGAGGGATGGTCCGGAAGATCGTGCAACCAGAAGCTCCAGAGCTGTTCGCGAATCTGGCGCTTGGCTGGATTGCGATGCTGGTTGAGGGCTTCCAGGTAGCGGAAGACGCGGGTGAGCTTTTCACGCGCGACGCGGAGTTTCTCTGGAGTCATGACTCACTGCCTCTATTCACCACCGGTGTAGAGGCTGGGCATTAGCTGGTGAGACGTTCAGGATACCAGCGTTTCGCGATAGGCTGTCAATAGAACCGAGAGCAAACCAGAGCGACTGGGAAAAAGTTGGCTGAGGAGGCGCTCTTCAAGGAGTGCATACCGGCCACCGGCCCCGAATGCCCCGAATGCTTTTCCATGCTGGCCGGGAAGAGTATAGACTATACTGGCCTGCGTGAGGCCAGCAGGCTCGACCCCACACCCACCCGGGGCCCACCGATTCGGCGTTCCTTCATCCCGCGCGGTTGAAGGTCGCTAGAAAATAAAAAACGCCTCTCATAAAAACATGAACCTGAGGAACATAAACCTGGATCGGCGTCAAGAATACCGGAAGGTACCGGACAAATTTGCATTTTTGCAATTGGAGGGGGATGACGGCGGAACCGTGCTGGACGTCTCTGAACGTGGTTTGCGCTTTGAAACGTTTGCCCCCGTGCGCGAAACCGGACCACTTCATTTTTGGTTTTCGCTCAATCTTCGGGAACAGATCGAGGCGTGGGGTGAAGTGGCCTGGATCAATGCCGCGAAAAAGTGCGGAGGGCTTAAGTTTCTGCGCCTGTCGGAGGAAGGTAGCGCGCAGATTCGCGAGTGGATGTGCCAGCCGGCTTTGAGAGCAGCTCCTGACGAGGAATTTTTGAGCTGGGGAACGGCGAAGGAACTGCCCGCCAGTATGGAGGTGCCCGAGACAGACGCGACCGCCCGGTTGGTGCCCAAAGCGCGTCCCCGAGAAGCGGCGAGTGTGTCCGCCGCGGGGGCAGCGGTAAATGCGAGCACGCTATTCCCCGTGCCGCAGAAGTTGGACTCCACCCAGCTTGTGCCACTCGAACGGCATCTCTCCCAAATGCGACGGCAGCTCATGGTCGGCTTATTACTCGGCACCTGCATTTCTGCGACGATTGCCATAGCAGCGATCAAGTATTCGAATTATCTCTACCAAAACAGGGACTTGGCAAAAGTTCCGGTGGAATTAGCGGCACCAACAAGCAGGGGAGCGGCATTGCCGGGGCCGCCGATCAATCCAACTACTGCGGGCAGCGCCTCCGCAGATATCTTCGGGAGGGGCAATCAGAAAAAGAGAGCCACAGGGGCCCGCCCGCCAAGCATACTGGCAACGGAAACCGGCGGGCACCCTAGTCCTCCCGCAGAGGAGGCCACGGCGTCAATGCCAGCGGCGCAGGCACCTAGGCAGCCAAGTTTGAGCGGCAACACCAGCCGGCAAAAAACTTCCCTGAGCGCTCCGCAGTTGTGGGTCTTGGTGCAAGCCGGCAACAGCAACGCTGCGGCAGCGCTGGCTGAACTCTACATCAAGGGCGACGGCGTCCCTCAGAATTGCACCCAGGCGAGACTGCTATTGCTGATGGCTTCTGAAAAGCGGAACGCGGTAGCCATCAAAAGATTGGCAGAGCTGGACAAGACCGGGTGTCCGCCGATTTGAGGCTTCATTTTCCGGTGTCTCTCGGGCAAATTGATGCCGGCACATCAAGTCAGGCGTCGGAAGCAACGGGGAGTACGCGGGTGGGGCTAGACCGGGCGGCGGATGCCAAGCTTACGCAGGCGCGCTTGCAACGTAGTGCGCTTCATGCCCAGGAGGACGGCGGCGCCCCTCGGGCCGCCGATGCGCCACTCTGTTTGCTTCAAGGCGCGCAGGATGTGCTGGCGCTCGGCTTCTTGGAGAGTGAAGATCGAGGAGGTTGAGGAAGTCAAGGGACTCGAGGAGGGCCAGGAATTTTCGCCGGAGGCTGGCAGCGTCGCAGATTTGAGTTCGGAAAGAGGAACGCGGAGTTCCTTGCCAGGCGAGAGCAGAACGGTGCGTTCGATGAGGTTCTCGAGTTCGCGGACGTTGCCGGGCCAGGAGTAGTGGGCAAGAGCGTCCATGACGTCAGCGGGGATGTACTCGACATTTTTGTTGAGCTGACGGCTGAATCTCTGCACGAAGTAGCGAACCAGGAGGGGGAGATCTTCGGCGCGCTCGCGGAGCGCAGGGATGTGTATGGGGAAAACATTCAGGCGGTAGTAGAGATCGCTGCGAAAAGCGCGTTCGGCGACGCGCTTTGAAAGATCGGCGTTGGTGGCGGCGACCACGCGGACGTCCACGCTCTGTGTGCGATTGCCGCCGAGCCGTTCGAATTCCTGCTCTTGAAGCACGCGCAGAAGTTTAGGCTGAAGTTCGAGGGGCAGGTCGCCGACTTCGTCGAGGAAAAGCGTACCGCGGTCGGCCAGTTCGAAGCGGCCGATTTTCTGTTTGATGGCGCCGGTGAAGGCGCCGCGCTCGTGCCCGAACAGCTCGGATTCGAGAAGGCCACTGGGAATGGCGGCGCAATTCACTTTCACGAAAGTGCGAGCGCGGCGCGGACTGAGATTGTGGATGGCACGGGCGAATAGTTCCTTGCCGGTGCCGGTTTCACCGAGGAGAAGGACGGTCGTGCCGGCAGGAGCGGCCAGCTCCACCTGACCCAGGGCGCGCTTGAGCGCGGGACTCTCGCCGATGATGTCCTCAAAATTGAATTCACTGCGAATTTCTTCCTCGAGGTAAAGCTTTTCTTCGGCCAGCTTGTCCTTCAAGGCATCGATTTCCTTGAAGGCCAACGCGTTTTTAACGGCGATGGCAATCTGCGCGGCGACCTGCTGCAGGAGCTCCACATCTTGCGAAGAGAAGGCATCGCTTCGGCGGCTGGCGACGTTGAGCGTGCCAAAGGCTTGCCCGTGGGTGATGAGCGGAACGCAACATATGGTTTCGACACCTGCCGTGCGAAGGGCGCGGATGATTTCGTTCTGGTAGCGGTCAATCTCCGTGCCCCGCGCGAGGAATGGCTGACCGTCGGTGATGGCTTGACCGGAAGGAGAGCCGTCACGGGGGACGGTGATTTCCTGCTTGATGAGGCTTTGGTTGCCGGGAAAATCGAGCGCATGAATCTTGAGCAGTCCCGTTTGGGAATCCAGCAGCGCGAGGCTGGTGTAGTCGTGGTGAATGACGCGCTCCAGGGTGTTGACGATGCCTCGGAAAAGTTCGGGTAGTTCGCGGCTGGTGATCAGGACATTGTTGAGTTCGAGAAGAACTTGGAGGCGGTCGCGCTCGCGTGCCAGTTGCGATTGATAAGCCTGGGAAGCCTCGAGATTAAGCGCATTATCAACGGCCACGGCCACCTGGCTGGCGACACGCTCCATAAACTGCAGCTCGGTGTCGGTGATCCGCTGCGGGACCAAACGGCCGAAACCCATGGCGCCGAGGCGGTGCTGGGCGGTCGTGAGCGGAAGGATCGCAAGTGAGCGCACGTTGTGCTCACGAAAGCGCTTCAGAAAATCGGGGAATCTCTCCTCCTCTTCGGTGTCGCTGACCACAAAGGTTTGCTGCGTTTGCCAGACCCAACCGGAGGGGTTGCCCTCGACGGGAGACTCACTGCCGGTGGGCTTTTCGCTGGGGATGCGCGTTTCAAGAACGTGCAGGCGCATGACGTTGCGGGAAGCGTCGTGAAGAACCAGGGTGAGGAAATCGAAGTCGACAACGGAGTGCAGGCGGCCGGCCAGGTCGTGGAACAGTGCCGGGAGATCACGCTGTTGGGCAATGGCCTCGCTGACCTCGAGCAAGGCTTCGAGCTGACGCCGGGAATGTTCCAGCGGGGAGGTGAACGTCACTTCCGGCGGGGAGATGACGGGATCCGCCATAGCAGGCAGGATAACACCCGCGTCGGCGAAGGCTCAACCTTGACAGATCCTCCTGTCCCCAAAAGGGGCCCTCAAGGGAGAGGATTCCGACGGAGCCCGTGCTGGTCCGCTGCGTTCCTCCCCGAGCGCCAAAAAAGAAAGCGGCTTATAGCCGCACGCCGGGGCTTTACGGCTGGGACGGGTAAGCGGCGGGGTGGCGTGCGCCAGTGGCCATGAGGCGCTCGATGCTGTCGATGAATTGAATGCCGCCGCGGGCGCCGACGGCGGTGCAGTTCAGTGCGGCGGCGGCGCAGGCGAAATCGAGCTGCCGTGACAGCGGCCAGCCTTGCAGAAGTCCATAGATGAAGCCGGCGTGGAAAATGTCGCCTGCGCCGGTGGTGTCGACCGGCTGCACGCGAAAGGCACTGGCGTAGTGGAACTGCGTCCCGTCCCAGGCCAAGACGCCTTCTTCGCCCAGGGTTGCAGCGGTAAGTCGGCAGTCAAATCGTTCCCGGAGCGCGGGCAGGGACCTCCGCAAATCCGATTCTTCCATGAGCCGCCCGGGAATATCCCTGCTGGTGATGAGGTAGTCGATGCTCTTCAAGAGCGCCTCCACGCCGGGGTAGAGTTCATCCACGTCGGCGATGACCGGAATGCCGGCGGCGCGCGCCCAGCCGGCAGCGGCAGCCGCGGCGGCGGTATCGTGTCCATCCACATGAAGAGCGCGGGAATTGACGATCCATTCGCGGTGGAGTTCTTCCGGACGCAAAGTCAAGCGGTCGTCGCGTTTCCAAAGAACGGTGCGCTCGCCGGAGTCATCGACAAGGATGAAGGCTTGCTGGCTGGGACACCCGGGAGCCACCAGGAGATGAGCCTCGACGCCGGATTGCGCAAATTCCGCTCGATGGAGCGATGCCGCGCTGTCGTCCCCGACCTTGCCCACGTAGCGCGTGCCCAAGCCCCACTGCTGGCAAGCAATCATGGCGGTAGCGACCTGGCCGCCGGGCAACACTTTCGCGGAACGAAATTCGACTTTGGACCCACGCGCGGGATAGTGTGCGACGGGAATCAGCGTGTCGGTGGCGTTGAGCCCCACGCCGACAACATCAAGCTTGGTTGCGTGCGTCATGTCAAAGGCGGTGGCCCATCAATTGAAGCGCGTGGTGCGCCACAGGGCCAGGCCGCAAATAACGAGAAACAAGACCAGGACCGCAGTCAAAAGCGCGGCTGGTCCCCAGGCGACAGACATCTGCGGGACGCGCGCCATGGTCGCAAAGATCACGAACACACTGGTGGCGGCGACCACCAACAGCCAGTCCAGGCCGCCGCGGGAAGGCTTAGCTTCACCGAGGACCTGGCGCCCGTCCATGCGGGCTTCGACGAAGTCTGCGGCAACCCCGTAGCGGTCGCTTTCCCGGATAGCCGCCTCTTTCCAGCGGGTCTGCTCCTGGCCGGTTGCCGAAGAAAACGCAATGGCGCCAACTCCTAGCATCATGAGGAGGGATCCCCCGATAACTTCCAGGTAGATGGAAGTACTCCGGCCGTGCAACTCCCCGAAAACAAGAATCCCCCACAACAAGCCCCAGAGTTGATTGGAGTTGGAAAGCGGGATGCCGCGGCTGATGCCGATGTATTTGGCGGCGTACTGCTGGAAGACGTCGCCGATGACCCAGACGAAACCGCCGAGCATCAGCCAGAAAATGACGGTGCGGGAGCTCTGCAATTCGTGCCACAGCGGAGCGAGGCCGAGGGAGCTGACGGAGAGGAGCGCCATCATACCCAATTCGCCGAAGGAAAAGAAAGTCACGAAGGAAAGAGGATTCATGCCGGTCAGGTAGGCTTTGCGGTACGGGATGTACATGGTGCCCCAAAGAATTCCGGCGCCCAGGGCAGCCCAGACGCCGTGGAGAGAATGCGCGGCGGGGCCGCGTCCTGACGACGCGACGGCTAAGAGTGTTGCGCCTGCGCACATGACCAGCGCGCCGCCCAAGACACCGGCACGACGGCGCCATCCGGCCTGGCGCAGCTCATTGAAAAAAAGAAAACCCCAAAGGATGCCCAGGAGGCTGTTGGAGTTCCAAAGCGGAAAGGCGATGCTCAAGCCGATGTCGCGGATTGCGAAAATCGTTAATGTGTTGGCCACGGCCCAAAGACAGCCTGCCAGCAACGCCCAGATGATCAGGTGCGGCGCCCGGCGAACATCGGCGCGGACCGACGAAGTGCCCAGGATCAGGGCGGGCAGGCTCCAGCGTGCGAGAAAAACACCGATAACCATGATGAAGGAAATGACCATCGGAGAGATGCCCGTGGAAACAAGCTTGGTGGGTGCCTCCGCAGCGCCGAGCCAGGCTCCCGCAGCGAAGCCGCAAAGGATGCCCAGCAGCTGAAGCTTTCTCGCACGTGACGCGTCTTGGACTACAGCGTGGGAAGACGAGACTGGCGGCATTTTGCTCCCATCCAAAAATCAGCGAATAAATCGAAGCAGCAGCAATCCACCCATCAAGACGGCGACGGGCACCCAAAAATGAATATCACTGAAAACATTGGCCCACCAGCCGCGGGTGTTGGAGTTCGCTTCAGTGGCTTTCATATTCCAGCCCTTCTCCATCCCGGCATGAGCAGGCTCATCTCTTTTTCAGCTCGGCAGGCCAATTCATGACTAGCGTGATGGCCGCGCTGGGTTGCCCGGTTTCGTAGGGAATAGCAAATCGCTGACCGTCAGCGGAGACATCGAATCTCCCGAAGACCCCGTAGGGCCGCGTTCCAAAAAGTACGTGAATGGGGCCAACGTCAAAACTGGATGCGCTGGCCTTCACTTCGGCCGCCATCATTCTGTTGTCCGAGGA
>Ga0209689_1001843_pt1 | contig 15902 bp, 14 predicted proteins | sample GraSoiAngelo_149_FD_187119 | JGI IMG/M metagenome (GOLD analysis project Ga0209689, IMG submission 187119) | Grasslands soil microbial communities from the Angelo Coastal Reserve, California, USA - 14_1009_09_30cm (SPAdes) (version 2) | ecosystem: Environmental > Terrestrial > Soil > Grasslands ...
TCAACTTTTCATCGGCGCGAACAATTAACCACTGATTGTCGCCGCGACGCGCGTCAGCAACGAAGAATGTTCGACCGCGAGAATCCACGGTTGAGACGCGGCCCCAACTCCACCCGGCCCGGCTGAGATTATCCGCGATGATCTCCCAATACTTCACGCGCGGCGGATTGTGCCTCTTTTGCTCTCCACACAGCAACTACAAAAATCTCGTTAGTGCATGAGCACGCGGGCGATTTCAAAGAGTGGTGAGCCAATCATATTTGGCATTTCGAGCCAAACAAAAAGCCGCCACGCGCTGAAACGTGACGGCTGATTGTGAAATGCAGCAGCTTTACGGATTGCTGACCACCGTTTGTTGTGCACGTCTGCTCGCTTCAAGCTGCGCGCTCACCTTCTGGATTTGCGATGCCTGTGCTTTGAGTTGTGCGGCCATGGCTTCCATGCCTTTCCGTTGCTCGGCAACGGTTGACTTCAACTCCGCGACTTCACGGTGTTCTTTGAGGAACTCGTTAAGCAACATCGCGTTCACTGCCTCGTAGCGCACCGTGTAAGGCTTGCCCTGGTCGTCGCGAGCCACTAAATCCGGGTTCACCTTTTCTACTTGCTCGGCCACAAGGCCAAATTGCGGAATGCTATCCGGGTCAAGCTCATGTTTGTAGCGGAAGGTTACCGGCTTGAGCGCGAGGATCGCTTCGCTCGCCTCGTCCATCGGCTTAATCGCTTCCTTGAAACGCGCAGAGGATGTGGTCGTGCCGAGATGACCACTGCCATCTACAATAACTGCTACACCTGTTGGAACGGTTGCCCCACTGATGCCGGCGATAAATGTGGCCCTGTGAGTTTGTCTCGTACCAATCCGAATAGTTCTGGACTCGCCTGCCACACCAGGATTGCCGATGTCGATGTTATTATTGCCAGTGGTAAGATTACCGGCGGCAAAAAAGCCCACTGCGATGTTGCTGCTGCCGATGGTGTTGTTGCCGAGTGCACTAACACCAATAGCTGTGTTGGTCGAGCCGGTGGTGTTGCTAGCCAGCCCGTCGCCGATGGCCACGTTGTCGCTGCCGGTTGTGTTGGACTGGAGCGCCACAGCACCGATACCTGTGTTAGCAATGCCGATTGTGTTGAATAAGAGGGCGTCAACACCGACGGCCGTGTTGTTGTAGCCCGTGGTGTTGCTATAGAGCGCATTAGAACCCGCGGCCGTGTTGCTGCCGCCGGTTGTGTTGCTATAGAGCGCACTGTTACCACTGGCCGTGTTGGCGGCGCCCTCTGTGTTGCTAAAGAGCGCATCCAAACCAACAGCGGTGTTATCGTAGCCGGTTGTGTTCAATTCGAGCGCGTGAGAACCGTTCGCCGTGTTGTTGCTGCCGGTGGTGTTGTGAAGGAGGGCATGGAAACCGCTGGCCGTGTTGTCGGTGCCGTAAGTGGTGCTAAAGAGCGCTTGCACGCCAATCGCCGTGTTATCGAGGCCGGTGGTATTGCTATACAGCGCATTGGAACCGATGGCCGTGTTGTAGAAGCCGGTCGTGAGGCTGAAGAGCGCAGAAGCACCGTTGGCCGTGTTGCCGTTGCCGGTGGTGTTGCTAAAGAGCGCCTGAAAACCGATTGCCGTGTTATTGACACCTTGTGACGTGTCAAGGCTGAAGAGTGCATTATCCCCCTCCGCCGTGTTGAAGTTAGGATAGCCTCCGTCCGGCGCTGGGGTCACCGCTCGAGCCGTTGGCGAAAGGGCGAAGCAGGCGAGCGTCAGTGCGATGAGAAGTGGCAGAATTGTTGTTTTTTTGGGATTGAATCGGCGGATTCATGGTTCTTCCTTTCTGTTTCCCCACTATGTTGATTCTGCAATCGCGGGTCCGGAAGGGGCGAAGAACCTAGCGGGGCAAATGTCCTCCGCCTGATTCAGATCCGTTTGACGCTCAGTTTTGAAAAAGTCTCGCTGATCCGTCAAGCCTTAAATCATAGAAAATCTGTTGGAACGCCGGCCTCCGAAGTGACGAAGCATCGAACAGGAGAGGCCGGGATAGGACTTCCAAACCTTTTGCGACAGGTCTGCTTCACTGCAATCTTGCGTGAAGTCCCTCAGGAGATCTTCATGAAATTGTTCGGGCGTATTGAGGTTTATAACGATTTCACGCCGCGCTCAGCGGCGATGAACATGGCGATCGATGAAGCGCTGCTCGATTCGGTAGCGGTCCCCTCGATTCGATTCTATCGATGGCAATCCCCTGCTCTTTCATTTGGATATTTTGGAAAATTTGCCGATGTCGCTGAGTATGCGACTGAGCGCGATCTAGTCCGGCGGTGGACGGGCGGCGGAATCGTTTTTCACGGTGAAGACCTGACGTATTCCATCGTGATTCCCGTAAGCGATCAGATCTTCGCGGAATCATCGATGTCGCTCTACGAGAAGATTCATCGCACTTTGGTCAATGCGCTGGCTGAGACGGCACAACCCGCAGTTGTAGCCGCGATTGCTGATCGCGGCGCCAGGGTCAGCGACGCCTGCTACAACGAACACTGTTTCGCAAATCCAGTCCGCGCCGATGTGATGTTGAATGGCCGCAAGGTCGCCGGCGCAGCGCAGCGGCGCACACGCGCCAGTTTGCTGCATCAAGGCAGCATTCAGAATGTCGATCTTGCGAACGGACTGGCGGAACGATTTGCAAAAAAGTTGTCGAACAATCGCGAGACACGGAGTTTGCCAAACGCAGTTCACTATCGAGCGGAGGAAATCGCAGCGCGGAAGTACGCAACCGAAGATTGGTTGCGCAAGCGGTGAAAGCTCTTCGACATGCCGCCGAAGAGTACAGGCTCGCCGCGGGACGAGTCCGTCCGACTGGCGGACCAACAGCCGGTGCTCCCCCGAAAATTAACGCACGTGTTGTTTTGACAACCTGTTAGCCGCCCCTCTATTCTCGGCTCGTGGAAGTTTTTGCACGCTCAGGCCCGGGCTCGACCGGTCCAGCAACCACTTCTCCGCTCAGCCCACTGGCTCGAGTGGCTCAGCTGGTGCAGCCGCATCTCCGGGAAGTTGAAACCCGGATTGTGCAGCAAGCGGCCGCTTTTGACCCCGACATCGAAGGCTATGTAACCTACGCCATTGGCGGCCGCGGGAAGCGTCTGCGTCCGCTGCTTGCCCTTCTGGCCGGCGGCGCGACCGGCGAAATCAATTCGGAACATATCGATCTTGCTGTAATCGTTGAACTCATCCACGTCGCCACGCTAGTGCACGACGACGTCCTGGACGAGGCTGAGCACCGCCGGGCGCGGCCTACGGTAAATGCGCGCTGGGGCAATTCGCTCAGCGTTCTTTTGGGCGATTTCCTTTTCGCACACGCTCTGAATCTCTCCACAAGTTTTGAGAATGCAGGCATCAGTCGCGCGATTGCGCGAGCGGCACGTGAAATCTGTTCGGGAGAAATGATCCAGACTCAACGCCGGTTCGATCTGAACCTGACTGTCCAGGATTATTTGCGGATCGTAGAAATGAAAACCGGCTCGCTTTTTTCCGCCGCAGCGGAACTGGCCGCGCTCATCAGCGAAGCCGAGCTGAACGTAATCGAAACATTCAAAAATTTCGGCTTTCAAATTGGGACGGCGTATCAGATTTACGATGATTGCGTCGATCTTGCCGGCAGCGAGAGCGCGACTGGCAAAACGCTCGGCACCGATCTGCGCAAAGGCAAGTTTACTTTGCCGGTTTTGATTTTCCTGCGTTCCGCCTCGGAGTTCGAGCGGGAACGCTGTTGCCAGCTTGTGCTCGAAGAAAAAATCGAAGACATGATTGAGCTCCTGAAGAATGGCGCGAACGACGGAGCGCTCAACGAATCCATCGACGCGGGTAGCGATCTGATTCGCGGAGCGCAAATCGCGTTGGATGGAATCGAGTCCAATCCTTACGCCAATGCACTGTTCTCTCTCGGCGACGCGTTGTGCGAAATGTTCGATCAGCTTCGCATCTGATGGAATGTGGGAGGGACTTTGGTGTCCCGACTCTTAGCAACCTCACATCACGGCACTGAGGCCGTTCCCACATTATGCCGCAGCTTAAAATCCGTGAGATGCCGGAGGACGAGCGGCCGCGAGAAAAACTGCTTGCGCGCGGAGTATCGGCGCTAAGTGACTCGGAATTGATCGCTATTCTCTTGCGCACAGGATTGCGGGGCGCGAATGCAGTCGAAGTAGGGCGGCAACTTCTCGAAAAGTACAAATCCCTCACTGGCATAAGCCGGTGCAGTGTGAAAGAACTACTGGAAATTCCTGGCATCGGTCCGACGAAAGCTCTTGAGTTGGTAGCAGCGTTTGGCTTGGGCCAGCGGCTCGCACGCGAAACATTATCGAAGCAAAAACTCGATTCACCCGAACTCGTGAGCGAGCTCGTCGGGCCGGAGATGCGCCGACTACGAACTGAGTCGCTGCGCGTGATCCTGCTCGATACCCGATACCGCCTTGTGCACATTGAGGAGGTTTCGGTCGGCAGCCTCAATGAGAGCATTGCTCATCCGCGTGAAATCTTTCGCCCGGCGCTCACTTATTCGGCTCACGCCGTGATTGTCGTGCATAATCATCCGTCCGGCGACGCGTCGCCAAGCCAGGCCGATCACAGCCTGACGCGGCGTCTGGCCGAGGCCGCCGAGCTTCTGCAAATCAAATTGCTCGATCACATTATTATCGGCGCGCCCGCGGAGGGGAACCCTGGTTACTTCAGCTTCAAGGAAGCAGGCGTGCTTTGAAGATTCACCCGACGGCTCTTGTGGATCCCAGCGCACGAATCGGCGCCGATGTCGAGATCGGGCCGTTTTCGACAATCGGGCCACAGGTGGTAATCGGTAATAAAACGATCACGCAATCGCACGTGGTCATTGAAGGCGATGTGACGATCGGCACAGGCAATTTTATCGGACACGGCGCGATTATTGGCGCGCCGCCCCAAGATCTTTCCTTTTCGCCGGACCGGAAAACGAAGGTCGTGATCGGCAACGACAATGTCATTCGCGAGTATTGCACGATCCATCGTGGGAGTCCCAATGGCAGCCTTACTAGAATTGGCGACAATAATTTTCTGATGGCGGGCGCGCACATCGGGCACAATTGCCTCATTGGAAACAATGTCATCATCGCGAACAATTGTTTATTGGCTGGACACGTGCGCGTGGACGACGGCGCGTTTCTCGGCGGCGGATCGACATTTCACCAGTTCATGCACATCGGGCGACTGGTGATGGTGCAAGGCAGCTCTGCTTTCGGAAAGGATCTGCCGCCGTTCGTGGTCGCGGGCGAGCGCAACTCTGTTTTTGGAGTCAACGTGGTCGGTCTGCGGCGCGGCGGTTTCAGCGTGGAAGATCGGGAAGAAATCAAAGCGGCGTTTAAGCTTCTTTACACAAGCGGCCTGAACACCTCACAGGCACTGGAGAAAGCGGCTGTCACAGACTTTGGCGCAGCCGCGCGAGAATTCTTCGCGTTTGTCGCGGCAGCAAAAAAACGCGGGATCTGCCCTTACAAGAGGGGCGCAGCGCTGTAGTGGCTTCGCTGTGCGAAAGCGCGGCGCTGATGTGTCTTTGCAACGCGCACGCCACGCGTTCACAGAGATGCGGCTACAGCAGTCCGAGCAACGCCAGCATGCGGCCGGTTCTTCCTTTTTCGGCGCGGTACGAATAGTAAACATCGACATGGCAAGCTGTGCAGATGCCGCCGTCATTGATATTGTGCAAGCCTTGTGCGCGACACTGTTCGACAATCTTCGCTGCGAAATTGATCTCGTAATGAGGCGGACGAATACAGGGACTGAGTTGCACGATCAGATCGCCAGGGTTCGATCCAAAGCGCGCCGCCATTTGGGCGATGGCATTCGAGACGACGCCGAACTCGGTTCCTTTGCGTCCAGAATGCACAAGACCGATGGCAGGCGTTTTTGGATCGACAATATAAACGGCGCAGCAGTCGGCAACATAAATGCCCACCGCGACACCGTGTTGATTGGTGATAATGCCGTCGCAGCCGGAAAAATGTTTGTCTTCGCAGCCGACACGGCTGCCCCTACAGTCTGCAAGATCGACGATTGCGATTTTATCGCCGTGAATTTGCTCGGCAGTAAGCAGCGGCCAATCGCCGAATCCAGTGGCATGACGAATCTGTTGGTGCGCTTTCTCTAGCCGCGCCAATGCTTCAGCTTTATTGTGTGAGACGTCGATCCCCGCGATTCGCCGCGTAAAAACATGACGACAATTCGGCAGCTCCGCCAGAGCAGAGAAATATTCAACAGGCAGAGGCTGCACGAAATTGATTAACTGGAACGGATGTCTCGACCCATTCCCCTTCGCCTAGGGCAAGCTTTCGCTCGATATGACAACGGATCTACCGCGATAACTCGGACTTTGGTTTCCCCGTGGCATCGACATCGCTTCCCGTATAGTACGTTTTCGTTCGCGTCGCGCGCGGCGTCAGGTTGGCGAACGATTCGGTATAGGTACTCTGCGCACCCGTGACGCGGTCGAACTCCGCAAGGGCGGAATTGTAGCCGAAGAGGGCCTGCAAGCGCGTCGATTGTGCCGTCAGCAACTGGACCTGGGCGTTGAGCACATCCAACTGAGTTCCTGCGCCTGCGTCCAGGCGGGCTTTGGCCAGACGCAGCGCTTCATCGGCTTGCTCCACATTCTTCTCCTGGCTTTGAATCAGTTCGCGGTCCTGCTGCAAATTTGAGTAAGCCTGCTGTACTTCCAGTTCGACCTGTCGAACGTCGTCGTCGTAGCTGATTTTGGCTTCCGAAAGGAGAGCGCGCTGTTGTTTAACCTGGCCATAAATCGCGCCGCTATCCCAAATCGGCACGCTTCCCGTCACCTCTGCAATCCAACCCTTCGAAATATCATGCCAGCTCGAGTTGGTCGGCGAACTGACCCATTCGCCGCCTCCGGTTGTGTTGATGCTCGGAAGAAACTGACCCAGCGCCACATGCACTTGCTCGATCTGGTTCAAAACATTTGCCCGCGCCTGTTTGAGAAATGGGCGCCGCTGTTTCCCAAGCTCGATCGCATCGACCAGCGCGATGTTGCGCGGGATGTAGGGCATTTCACCAACAACTTCAAGCGGCGGATTTTCGCCGCGCAGCGGGTTAAAATCGAGGCCGATGGTCTTGGCCAGAACAAGCTTGGATATTCGGTAGTTGTTCTGCGCGGTAATCAGTTGGGGAATTTGGTTGTAGAGAGCGACTGCCGCCTGCAGCACATTGAAGCGCGGAACTGTTCCCGCTTCGAAGCGGTTCTGCTGGTCTTTCAGCTGGCTCTCCAAAAGGTGCACTGATTGCTCCTGCACACCAATCAGCGCCTTATTGACTACGATCTGATAGAACTGTGTTTTCACGGTCGCAATGACTTGGTCCAGGGTATTGCGGAACGCGAAGTAGGCGCTGTCTCGCTGAAAAAAGGTACCGCGGATCGACGGCCAGGTTGTGCCGTTAAAAATCAACTGCGTTCCAAGGACGGAGATGTTGTAGGATATATCGCTCAGCTGAGTATTAGTGACACTTGGTATCGGGGACGGGCTCGCCATGGGTTGGGGATCGCGGACCTGCGACGGCGGCGAGTCAACGAGGGACGAGGATAGCGTCGTACCCGCGGTCGTCGCAGCCGTGGCCGTCGCAGCCGTGGCCGTCGCACCCGTGATCGTCGCACCCGTGGTCGTCGGACCGGTGGTCGTCGTACCCGTACCTCCCAATATCCGGGCGCCAATCAGGTTCGGATCAGTCCATTCAAACGTTCCGCTCGGTGTAATATGCGGCAATGCCTGCGCCCGAATCTGAATGATCACGCCTTTTGTGCGCTTGATCTCCTGTTCCGCCCGCAGAATATCCGGATTACGCTGCAGCGCCGTCAGGATCGCCTGATCGAGAGTAAACGTGGGAACACCGCCTGCGGAAGATGTTTCACCGCCGCCAAAGGTCCGGTCGGTAAGGATGCCGATCTGTGCAAAAATCCCGAGGAAAAGAAACAAATTTCTCATTACCGGTTTGGCGATTAGATGCGCGAAGGCCAGCGCTCGGATTTAACGTTCGCTGCTTTGGCTCGATTTGGTAGCACTGCCGGCGAACAAATGGAAATCATTTCGATTGGCAGTAATCATAAATTTTACTGTAAATCTGCAACCAGGCCTTTTGTTCATCGGGGCTGAGGTGTTCCAAAATCTTTATTAGATTGCCAACCATCTCCTCACGAATACGCCGGACGAGAGCTGAACCCTTTGGCGTAATGCAGACCATTACCTTGCGACGGTCGTCGCGCGCGACCGAGCGCATGACGTAACCGAGATTTTCGAGCCGCGCGACCAAACCGCTCGCCGCCGCAGTGGTGTGCCCCATTTTCTGCGCGATCGCGGACATGGTGAGGACTTCTTTCTGGTCGAGAAAAGCGAGAAGAAAAAATTGCGGAAAGGAAACGTTGCCAGGCGCAAGCTCCTTGCACAGATGCAGCACGAAACAGCGCTGCATTTCCAAAACAATATGCGAAAGCCGTTCCGCATCCGCACGAATTTGATCGGTCGGACTTCGTGCAAACGCGGTGACGGTTCCCGTATTCAAGGCGATTAAGCTAAAAATGGGCGCATAGCCTGTCAAACCCCCTTAGCCGAAAGAATTGGCTAATCCCAAAGCTGAAGATTGACAATTTCACCTGCTTTCAACGATTCGCCCACGGCGACGCGCAACAGCGCGTTCGACTGGCTCAAACCGAAAAGTGCGTGCGATTCCTGGCGGCCGACAGGAGTAAATTTTCCGTCTTCCAGTTTTCCGCGGACGTAATGCGGCCGATCGCTACCGTTGGTCAAATCGGCAATCAACTTTGCCGGCCCCATCGGCAGATCGAGATCGGCTGCGCCCATCATCCTTAAAATCGCCGGCCGCACGAATTGCAAAAACGTCACAAAAGCGGAAACCGGATTTCCCGGGAGGCCGAATACAAAACAATCACCAATGCGACCGAACAGAAATGGTTTGCCCGGTTTGATTGCCACTCGCCAGACGTCAATCTTGGCGCCAAGCGAGCGTAAGGTTGATTGGACCAAATCATGTTCGCCAACCGAAACGCCGCCGCTGATGATCAAGACGTGATTTTTCAGTCCTCGCTCGATTGTTTCGATCAACAACTCGCGATCATCGCGAGAATGTTCTGCTGATTTCACGATCGCGCCGCAGGACTTCAGCAAGGCTTGCAAAAGCGCTGAGTTGCTTTCATAAACCTGCCCCGATTTCAGTTGTTCTCCGACCTTCATGAGCTCGTCACCACTTGAAACGATTGCGACTGAAACTGCAGCGCCCACCGCAAGATCGCTGAAACCCTGCGATGCGAATAAAGCGAGCGTTGCCGCCCGAATTCGCTCGCCTTTGCTCAGGATTTTCTGCCCTTCACTCAAATCGCAGCCGCGCTTTCGGATGAATTCGCCAGGATCGACATCTACATTCAGGACGATCTCCTCTCTATCGCGTATTACATCTTCCTGCATGACGACCGCATCCGCTCCAGCAGGCATTGGCGCACCCGTGAAAATCCGAACCGCTTCGCCAGGGGAAATTCGAAGTTGCCGATCAGGGCCGGCCGGCTGTTCGCCGGTCACGAGCAACCGTTCGCCCTTTCTGCACGAACTCGCCACGACCGCATAACCATCCATCGCGGAATTATCGAAGTTGGGCAGGGGCAACCGCGCAAAATGATCTTCGGCTGCAAAACAGCCGAGCGCGCTCAAAAGCAAAGTTCGCCGGGCCGGCAGCGGCTGAATGGTTTTCAGAATTTTGCTGTGTGCCTCTGCCTCGCTGATCATCAGCAATCATTTCAGTTAGCAATCGAGAATTAGCAACTCCGATGAAATCGCGAGCACGCGACGCAGGTCGGTGTTGGCAATGGACATTTCTTCGCGATATTCTGGCGAGTTTTTGGTGAGGTGGCTGAGTGGTCGAAAGCAGCGCTTTGCTAAAGCGCCGTAGCCCAAAAGGCTACCGAGGGTTCGAATCCCTCCCTCACCGTTTCCCTCGTAAAGCGAGGGCGACAGGGCAAATGCATAACACTTTGGCATAACAAGTCTGCCGATTTCAGTGGTGTTCAACGTTGTGCGCTGAAGTCTCGCGCAATACATTCCAAGCGGGTGACGGGGCGGGGATCGCCCGTGTTGCGCGGAAGGATCAGCGTCAACCGGTTGGGCGAGCCCGAAAATTTTTAATCAAAAGACAAAACGTTTATGAAGCCAAAAGACAGTCAGAACGAATCGGGGGAAGAGCTTCGATCACAAACTGACGTGGAGCAACCGTTACCAGCAGGCGCAGACGTTCAGGCGTTGGCGAAATGGATTGGTGACAAGCTGCGCAAGAGGCAAGTCCCATTCCAAAGCCTTTGCAATACCGAGCGCAAGAAAGGCTCCACCGAGATGATCTACGGAGTGAAGTGGAAGGTGTACCGCACGGAACGTGGCTTTAACGATCTATTTTGGGATTTCTGGCGCGAGGTTGGCGAGAAGTGGAAGGACGCAGACCGAAAGAAGCCGCCGACCGGCTGCACGGAATCCGAACGCAGGGACATGGTGGCTCTCGCACGCGATGCGGACGCCTGGAAAAAACGAGGTGAGCAAATGCTTAATTCATGGAAAAGGGACGGAGTTGGACCTGCCGACTTTTTGTCGCTTGCCCGTTTTCGCGGGTGTTACTGTTTCGAGAGTCAAGTTAAGTTCATCACTGGACAAAACCGTCCTGATCGTGCGCTGCCATGGTTCCGGCGCTTCCTAAAGTCGCACTTCGGTAATGAGGATATGGCTGAATATCTTGAAACGGCGTTCCCTGAGGACCTTGATTCGCTCAAGGATGCGTTTACCAAGTGGAAACCGGAAGAACTATCGCGTCAGCGTCGCGAAGCGCGCGGCAAGCGCGGGCGCGTGAAATCAAAGAACGACAAGCGCCTTGGAGCGCTCGACAAGTATGGGCGCATGAGATCGACGAGCGCCAAGCGCCGTCTTCGATGATTTGACAGAGTTTCTCGCCGCAAAAAGTGGCATTCGTTCTTGGCGAGACGCCATTTGTTACGGCTTACTCTGCCATTTGTTAAGTTTTAGCTGTCATTTGTAGCGAAGCGGGCGGCATTAGTAGAGCGCGCCGTGCCACAAGGCCAAAATCGGGTGTGGGAGGTTTCGCCCATGACTTCGGCACAAACCGGCGAACATCCGGCAACAACTGTTCCGCTACGTGAAGCAGCGGCGCGAGCATCACATGTCGATCCTGAATTTGTCGATTGTAAAGGTTTGGAAGCGGGCTGGGGAATAAAGCGTTCCCTCGCCTACCAACTTCTAAACGACGGCAAAATCAAAGGCGTCAGCTTGCGCCGACGCAATCGGATTCGCGGCAAGCGATTGTTCAGCGTTGACAGCGTGCGGGCCTTTCTTCGCAAGCAAATGGACGAAGCGAAATGAGCGGGCCATCAAAAAAAGAACGCCGTCTTTGTGGGACGGCGCTCCGACAACTCCAGCTGCGCGCAACGTATCACATGGCCGCCTTCCAAGCAAAGCTCTTTGAAAGACCTTTTTGGTTTTTCGAGCAGTGGCGCGGGCGACTAATGGATCGCATCGACAACGAGAGGAGGGACAGATGAGCGGTGACGTTCGCGAAGCAAAGCGCAAGCTGCCGCTCCCGGCGTTAATTCACATACTCGGACTCGGAGAGCACGCGAAGAAAAGCGCGCGCTGTCCGTTTCACGATGACAAGCGCAATTCCTTCTCAGTGTGGCGGAATGGCGCCGGTGCGTGGTTTTTCAAATGTCATGCAGGTTGTGGGGAGGGTGACGAAATCACCTTCTTGGAGTTGCACGAGCGCATCCCGAATAACGAAGCGACAAAGCTGTTTCTGGAAATGTCTAACGCGAATGGCGCAACGCTATCAGCATCGAAGCGAAGATCGACATCAGCTCTCGACTGGCGCGCGTGCGTGGAAGCGTTCACGGAAAAACACGTTGAACACCTCGCGAAATGGCGTGGTTACTCAGTCGAGTTTTGTTCCTGGCTGAAAGAGAACGGACTTGTCGGACTGTTTAACGATTGCATTGCTTTCCCGGTACACGATCCGGCAGGCAACGTTGTAGCAGCGCACTACCGGCTGAGAGACGGCTCGTGGCGCTACTATCCGCAAGGTGCAAAGGTGCGTCCCCTCGTCATCGGCGAATTGGTCGCCGGTGAGCCTGTCCACGTTTTCGAAAGTCAGTGGGACGGCTTCGACTATATGGACAAATCAGGTGAGCGTGACGGCATCGTCATCACGCGCGGCGCGAGCAACGGCGCGCTCGTGGCCGGTCTGATACCGGAAGGCTCAACGGTTTACGTCTGGACACAGAACGATGACGCCGGTGAGAACTGGCAAAAGGATATTTGCGCAAACACGAAAGGTACGGTGAAGCGCGCGAGGATTCCAGCACTGCACAAAGATTTGAACGTTTGGACGCGCGCGGGCGCAACGCCGGGCGACCTGCTCCACGCAATGCAGAGCGCGGAAGTCGTGAGCGAAGCTGAGAAAAGCTGGATGGATGCGCTGAACGAGTCTGTCGTTACCTCGAATGAACTGCGCGATCTTGAATTGGTTCCCCGTAAAAAACTTCTCGGAGATTGGTTTTGCGAAGGCGATCTTGGATTCATCTTCGCCTTTCGCGGCGTTGGCAAAACGTGGCTGGCGCTCGCGATAGCTCAGGCGCTCTCCACAGGCAGCAAGTTAGGAGATTGGCCGGGACACGCACCCGTGAAAGTTCTCTATATCGACGGTGAGATGCCGCCCGATCTGATGCGCTCGCGCTGCAAAGGGTTAGAGGCAGGCAACGACAATCTGCAATTCCTCAACCATGAGATTTTGTTCGAGCGCAGCGGCAAGGTGTTGAATATCACAAATGGGGAAATCCAACAGGCAATTACGGAAAAGTGCATCGCGAGCGGTGTGAAGGTCCTGTTTCTCGATAATCTCTCCACGCTGGCCTCTGGAATGCGGGAGAACGAGGCCGACTCGTGGGAGCTCGTGAACAGTTGGCTACTCGATTTGCGCAGACGCAAGATCGCGGTTGTGATCGTTCATCACGCCGGGCGCTCTGGCGAAATGCGAGGCACGTCCAAGCGTGAGGACAACGTGTTTTGGATTATCGCGCTCGACGACACGAAAAAGAACGCTGACGACAAGCGCGGCGCGCGGTTCATATCGCGGTTCACGAAACCGAGCCGCAACACGCAAGAAGACGTTCCAACTTACGAATGGCACTTTGTCACCGATGAGGCGACCGGCACTGTAAGCATAGGATGTAAGCTGGCACAAACGATGGACGTGTTCCTCGGACTAATTGAGGACGGCGTGACGGAGTGCGGTCAGATCGCGCAGGAAATGAAGATCTCTCCCGCAACCGTGAGCCGGTTCGCGAAGAAAGGAATTGATGCCGGATGGCTCAAAAAAGAGGGCCGTGAATATGTCCTTGTACCGCACGAAAAGTGACAAATCTCGTTTCGCGCTCATTTCATTTCGTTTCACGTTTCCCGCCTATACCCTTGAAATGTGAAATAAGAGCCTCTTTTCAGCCTTACGTACCTATGGAAAGCACACCCGGAACTATGAAACAAGGGAGGCTTAAAAAATGAGGCGCTCGTTTCATCTAAATCGCGCTCGTTTCACACCGTTTCACCTTTCGTTTCACGCCATCCGCTCGCGTCCGCGAACAGTCCGCGCGGACAATTAGCGGACGCTGTTTGTCCGTCCGTCCACACCCCTAGGGAAATGAGCGGACGGACGGCAATAAGGCGATGGTTGGGCGCGCTGCTTTACTGATTGTTGAGGGCGATTTGCGACGCAGGGTGGCTCATCTCAACTTGCGCACTCACCTTCTGCAATCCCGCAGTAAGCGTTTCAATTTGCTTTTGCTGCTCCGCAAGCTTGGACTCAAAGTCCTTCGTTAGCTGCTCAACTTTGCGATGTTCTTTAAGGAACTCGTTGAGCAACATCGCGTTCACCGCGTCATAGCGGACGGTGTAAGGCTTGCCTTCGTCGTCGCGCGCGACCAGATCGGGGTTTACCTTTTCCACCTCCTCAGCCACGAGGCCGAATTGGGAAACGCCTTTAGGATCCACGTCCGGTTTGTACTCGAAGGTCACCGGTCGCAGTGCCAGCAATATGTCGCTTGCGTCGCCCATCGTTTGAATGTTTTGCTTGAAACGCCGCGAGGAAGGTGCCACGCCAAGTTGACCGCTGCTATTAACAACAACGGCCGTGCCCGTAACGGTCGCGCCGCTGATGCCTGCGATAAAAGTGGCATCCTGCGTTCCTTGCTCGCCGATACGGATTGTCTCGTGCTCGCCAGCCACACCTCGGTTGCCGATCTCAATGTTCTCATCGCCCGTGGTGAGCTTAGCGCCCGCATTATTGCCCAAAGCGATGTTGGAGTTGCCGCTTGTATTGTGACCGAGCGCGTTCTGACCGGCGGCCGTGTTGGTGCGGCCGGTTGTGTTGCTAACGAGCGCGTCAACACCGGTGGCCGTATTGTTGTTCCCGGTACTGTTGAGCTGCAACGCCGACACGCCGGTGGCAGTATTGTTGTTGCCGGTCGTATTGAAGTTAAGCGACGCCGAGCCGGTGGCTGTGTTGGAGGTGCCGGTGGTGTTGCCATAGAGCGCTCCGACTCCGGTACCCGTGTTGTTAGAGCCAGTGGTGTTGGTAAAGAGCGCATGAGAACCGAAAGCGGTGTTATAACTGCCACTGTTACTGATCAGCGCATCATCACCCTGGACGGTGTTGTGGACATCATAGCAGGTATCCTGGCACACCGCGCGAGCCGATATTGGCGCCATGACCCAGGTGCCCGCCGTCATCATGAGAAGCCCGCCCCGCAACCACCTCTTACTCCACTTCGCAGTCACAGGAGCTGATTTTGTTCCTCGATTCAATTGCTTTTTCATAACTGTTGTTCCTTTCGTCTGGCCATTGTGATTACCATGTTTGAACTCTGAATGAGGCGGGGATGCTCCCCAGACGAAAAAGCTTCTCCACCGGATTCAGGCCTTGGTTTCTATACGTTTTGCCAAAAACCTCGCCAGCTTGGCAAGAACAAAATTGTGATGTAGGTGGCCGATTCGGGCGGTGCGTTACAGCTTTCAGTCTGCTTCGCTGAACGCGATGATGCGCTCGATTTGACCGTTTGAATCGAGAACCCGAATCTCGCCAGAGCGAAAGCATGCGCGGCAAGTGGCGTAGTCATTCGCCTGCTCTTGATCTAAGAACACAGGCTCGACGCCGGACGCTTCAAAGACTGTCCAGCCCCAGCGATGCGGTCTGATTTCGATGATTGTCCGCTCGCGTCCGCGAACAGTCCGCGGACGAACAGCGGACGCCGCTTGTCCGTCCGTCCACACTAGGGAAATGAGCGGACGGACGGCAAATAAGGCGATGGTTGGACGCGCTGTTTTACTGATTGTTGAGAACAGTTCGCGACGCAGGGCGGCTCATCTCGACTTCCGTGCTCACTTTCTGCAAGCCCGCAGTTAGCTTTTCAACCTGTTTCTCCAGCTCCTGCACCTTGCGATGCTCCTTTAGGAACTCGTTGAGCAACATCGCGTTCACCGCCTCGTAGCGCACCGTGTAAGCTTTTCCGTCAGCGTCGCGGGCCACCAGATCGGGATTCACCTTTTCCACGTCCTCGGCCACGAGGCCAAATTGCGGGATGCCGTCAGGGTCAAGCTCGTGCTTATAGCGGAAGGTCACCGGTTCAAGCGCCAAGATCGCTTCGCTCGCCTTATCCATCGGCTGGACGTTATCCTTGAAGCGCTCCGACGAGACTACAGTGCCAAGATGACCGTTGGTGTCTATGATAACGCCAACGCCTCCTGCAACGGTCGCCCCACTAATGCCCCGATATTGCCTT
>Ga0209689_1001844_pt1 | contig 15899 bp, 10 predicted proteins | sample GraSoiAngelo_149_FD_187119 | JGI IMG/M metagenome (GOLD analysis project Ga0209689, IMG submission 187119) | Grasslands soil microbial communities from the Angelo Coastal Reserve, California, USA - 14_1009_09_30cm (SPAdes) (version 2) | ecosystem: Environmental > Terrestrial > Soil > Grasslands ...
TCGAATACGAGACGCCGCTCAAGTTACTCGCGGCCGTCAAGAAGAGCAAGGTCCGTTGAGAGTCGTTGTAGCCGACGGCGACGTTGGAATTCGCGACCGCGATCGAGGTTTCGCTCTGGGTCGTTTGGTCGACCTGATTCGAGTCTTTGCTCGGGTCGTTGACCCGGACATTCGGAAGGGGACCGCCGCTCGGCTTCAGCCCTTTGGGTTGCCGGGTCGCGCTCGGCGCGCTGATCCCATTCGAGTCGGGCGTCGCGCGATGGTCACCGCGCGCGATCGCCTCCAGGGCGATCCGGGCCGTCGGCGTTAGCGTCTTGCCCGCCGGCGTGGCCAGAATCCGCTTTGCGATCTCTTGTTTGCTGGGTGGCGTCTTCGGCGATGCGGCGGATCCGGCGATCGCGCCGGCCGCGATGACAACCGTCGCGATGGTAAGCACGCTGAGTGTTCGACGCATGTTACCTCCCTCGTTTTCGGAAACCTGCCCCTTATGGCTCCGCTGCTGATCCCCTTATAGGCATCCCTCCTTCGCTACATGCACGGCAAGGACCCGAATCGCGGATGGTTACCAGTTCGTCGCGATGTACTTGGTTTCGAGGAACTCCAGCAGCCCCTCGTGCGAGCCTTCGCGGCCGACGCCGCTCTGCTTGACCCCACCGAAGGGCGCCGCCGGATCGGAGATGAAGCCGCGGTTGAGCCCGACCATTCCCGACTCGATCGCCTCCGCGACGCGAAGGCCCTTCCCCAGATCTCGCGTGTAGACATAGGAGGCGAGACCGCGGTCGGTCTTGTTCGCGTACTCGATCGCCTGGTCGACGTCGCGGAAGGTCACGATCGGCGCGATCGGCCCGAAGATCTCCTCTTTCAGGATGTGCTCCTCGGGGGCAACGTGGCTGAGCACGGTCGGCGGCACGAAGTACCCCGGCCGGTTGGGCGCTCTGCCTCCGGTCAGGACGCGGGCGCCGTGGCCGGCGGCCTCCTCGACCAGGCCGAGCATCTTCTGGCGGGCCGGGTCGTTGATCACGGGCCCGACCTTGACAGCCGCGTCGAGCCCCGACCCAACCGATAAGGCGCCCATCGCCTTCGCCAGCATGTCCGCGAACTTCTCCCCGACCTTGGCATCGGCATAGAAGCGGTTGGCGGCGATGCACGACTGCCCGGTGTTGCGCATTTTGGCGATCATCGCGCCTTCGAGCGCCGCGTCCAGGTCGGCATCGTCGAGCACGATGAACGGCGCGTTGCCACCAAGCTCCATGGAGCAGCTGATGATGTTCTCGGAGGCCTGCGCCAGCAGGATACGGCCGACCTCGGTCGATCCGGTAAAGGACAGCTTGCGAACCCGCGGGTCCTTGAGCATCGCTTTGACGACTTCGGAGGAACGCTTCGACGGGATGACGTTGACCACGCCCCTGGGCACGCCCGCCTGCTCCAGCAGATCGGCGACCGCGAGCGCCGACAGCGGCGTTTCGGAAGCCGGCTTCAGGACGACGGTGCATCCCGCTGCCAGCGCGGGCCCGATCTTGCGGGTCGCCATCGCGGCCGGAAAGTTCCAGGGCGTGACCAGCACCGAAACGCCGATCGGCTGATGCTCCACGAGGATCCGGTTCGCGCCGCTGGGCGAGATCGAGACCGAGCCGATGTTGCGCACCGCCTCTTCCGAGAACCAGCGGAAGAACTCGGCGGCGTAGGTGACCTCGCCGCGCGCCTCGGTGAGCGGCTTGCCGTTCTCCCTGACCATCAGCTCGGCCAGCTTTTCGCGGTCGCGGAGCATCAGCTGAAATGCCTCTCGAAGGATCTCGGAGCGCTCGCGAGGCGGCCGCGCGGCCCATGGACGGAAAGCCTCAGCGGCGGCATCGACGGCGGCGAGCGCATCCTGAACCGAGGCGCTCGCGACCGTGGCGATCACCTCGCCGGTCGCCGGGTCCTGCACCTCGATGCGCTGCGCGTCCGACGCGGGGCGCCACGAGCCGCCGATGTAGAGATCGGTGTGGCGGACGGAGATCAGCTCACTGACGGGAGTCATCACATTGATTTTCGCACGGTCTGAACGATCCGTTCCGGAGGCGGCCCGGTCGACTTCCGTACCACCAGCGTCGGGGCGAGCCGGCGCGGCGACGGTGGCCGGCCCGAGTCGAGCATCGCCACCAGGATCTCGGCGGCGATCCGGCCAAGCTCCTCGCGGGGCTGAAGGATGGAGGTCAGTGGCGGCACGATGCGATCATCGTGGGGCAAATTGTGGTAGCCGACGATCGACAGGTCCCGGGGACATGTCAAGCCGCGCTCCTCAGCCGCGGTCAGCGCGCCGAAGGCCATCAGGTCGTGGTGCGCGAAGATCCCAGTCGCCCGGAGCCCTTTCTTATCGAGGAGCTCGCCCATCAGGAGTGCACCCTCTTCGATCGAGCCCGTGGGGGCGGTGGACCGGACCACGACTTCCACGGCGCCCGCGGCCGCGACCGTCTTGGTGAACCCCTGAGCACGCATGAAGCAGGAATTGATGTCCATGGGTCCCCGAAGTTGGGCGAGCCGCCGATGCCCGAGCGAGAGGAGGTGCTGGGCGGCCAGCACGCCCCCGAGGTGGTCGTCGTTGGTGCAGGCCGGCAAGCGCATGCCGGGAACGTCTTGGACGGCCAGCACGAGCGGGATGCCTTGACGGCGAATCCAGCGCAGTTTCGCTGCATCGTTGTGCCGCGCGGCGGTCATGATGATGGCGTCGACCCGACGGCGAATCAGGTGGTTCAGGACCCGTTGGAGGCGTCCCGAATCGTCCTGCGTCTCTGAGATCAGCGACATCAGCCCCACCTTCTCCAGTTCGTTGGCGATGCCTCGGAGCACTGGAGCGATATTGGGATTTCCGAGGTCCCCGGCGATCACTGCGACGGTCTGCGTGCGACCCTTCTTCAGACCGCTGGCCACCATGTCCGGCAGGTAGCCCATCTTCTTCGCGACGGCCTGGACGTGCTTGCGGGTGTCGATGCTCACCCGACGTACCGTGCCGGGATCAAGGGCGCGTGAAACGGTCGAGTAGTGCACGCCCGCGGCGCGAGCGACATCCTCCAGGGTCACGGTCGTGCGTCCCCGGCGCGCGTCGCGTCCCTCCACCTCGCGCTCCCTCCGTTCCATTGCCTAGGTGCCCGGCGCCTGGTCCCAACGTTAACGGCTGGTGAACCGGCTCTGCCTGAGCCATAACGCGAAGCAGTTCGCCAGGGTCACGGTACGTCCCGTGCCAAACGTTTGGCGCCGGCGAGGGCATAAGTGAGATTCGCCTCAGCCAAACGTTTGACAGATCCAAATCCGATGGCTAGCATGACGATCAGCGGAGGGGTCGCGACGTGCCCCCTGCAGCCATGGCGGCGAAGGGGGCGGCGATATGGATGCCGGCGCAGAGCGGTTGTCTGTAGCGCCGCTCCGCCTGGCGCCCACTTGTGCGGAAGGAACGACGGTGTGCCGTCCTTTTGGTGCAATCGTCCGTGGCGTGAACTGGCGCTAGTCGATAGCGTGACTACCATACCTTGCGTCACGCGGGCTTGTACGACTCTCGGTTCGAGCACGACGCCTGCGGGATCGGTTTCGTCGCTGACGCTGGAGGGCGAGCCAGCCGAGGAGTTGTCGATGCCGCCCTCGCTGCGCTGCATCGTGTCCGGCATCGAGGGGCGGTCGCCGCGGATCACCGATCCGGCGACGGTGCGGGTCTCCTGCTCGCGATTCCCCACGCTTTCCTCCGCGACTGGATGCAGCGAGCCGCCATCAACGTTGAGCCCGCCGCCCGAATTGGCGTCGCCGTTGTCTTCCTCTCGAACGCCCCGGGGGCGGATGGTCATCAACAGCGGCGTCTGACCCGGCGGTTGTTCGATGAGGCCTGCCGGACCGAGCACCTCGACCTGATCGACTGGCGGCCGGTGCCAGTGCAGCGCGATGCCCTGGGCGACCTGGCCCGCTCCACCGCGCCGCAGATCGAGCAGGCCATCATCACGGTTAGAGGCTCGGTCTCGAGTTCCGACGCCGAGGCGCGCTGCTACCGGGCCCGGAAGCGCGTCGAGCGCGCGCTCCGCGCCGCGGGGTTGGGCGCCTACGTCGCGTCGATGTCGTTTAAGACGCTGACCTACAAAGCAATGTGCGCCGCCGACCAGCTGGCCGCCTTCTACCCGGACCTCCGTGACCAGCGGTTCATTGCCCCCTTCGCGATCTTCCATCAGCGCTACAGCACGAACACCGCGCCTTCCTGGGAGCGGGCTCAGCCGTTCCGCATGCTCTGCCACAACGGCGAGATCAACACCATCCAGGGCAATGTCAATCGGATGCGCGCGCGGGAAGGCCGACTCGGCGCCGAGCATTCGGCCGACGAAGCCCTGCTGGTGCCCGTCATCGATGAACGCGGCTCCGATTCGGCGATGCTCGACAACGCCCTCGAGCTGCTCGTCCGGGGCGGCCGCGACATCCGCCAGGGCCTGGCGATGCTGGTGCCGGAAGCCTGGGAAGGCTTCGGGGTCGATCCGGCAGTCCGCGATTTCTATCGCTACCACGCCTGCCTGATGGAGCCCTGGGATGGACCAGCCGGGCTCGTCTTCACCGACGGGACGCGCGTCGGGGCGGTCCTGGATCGCAACGGTCTGCGGCCGCTGCGCTACGCAGTCTGCGAGGACGGGTTGATCGCCTGCGCTTCGGAAGCCGGCGCCGTCGATGTCGTCGGACACGGTCGTGTCCGGCGAGGGAAGCTCGGACCCGGCGAGATGCTCTGCGTCGACCCCGAGCACGGGGGCCTCGAGGAAAACGACGCCATCAAGATCCGGCTCGCGGCGCAGGAGCCATACGGTCGCTGGCTCGAGGACAACCTGCAGTCGGTGGAGGCCGGGGAACCAGACGATCTGGTCATGCCGGATCTGGTCGCCCGCCAGGCCGCCTTCGGTTACACGAAGGAGGAGTTCACCTACGTGCTACGACCGATGGCGACCCAGGGCAAGGAGCCGATCTTCTCGATGGGCGATGACACGGCGCTCTCCGTGCTGGCGCAGCCGCCGCGCCTCCTCTACAGCTATTTCAAGCAGCGTTTCGCGCAGGTGACGAATCCGCCGATCGACCATCTCCGCGAACGGCTCGTGATGTCGCTGCGCAGCTATCTTGGGCCCCCCGCGCCGCTGCTGTCGGGCGGGCCGGAGGCCGCCCGCCTGGTCCAGCTCGATTCATTTCTTCTCCATCCATCGGGACTCGACGCGGTGCGGGCGCTGGGCACACCCTTTAAGTCAAGCGAGCTCGACGCGACCTTCCCCGTGGCCAACGGCGCCTCCGGGCTACGCGCGGCCTGCGAGCGTCTGGCGGAAGATGCCGAGAGGGCGGTGCGCTTTGGTGCCTCCATCCTGATCGTCACCGACCGCGATGCCGGGCCGGAGCGGGCGCCCATCCCCGCCTTGCTCGCCGTCGGAACCGTTCACCACCACTTGATGCGGCGTGGTCTGCGCGGCCAGACCAGCCTGGTGGTCGAGACGGACGAAGCCCGCGAGGTCCACCACGTTGTTTGCCTGCTCGGCTATGGGGCGCAGGCGATCTGCCCGCGACTCGGCATGGCATCGATCAGAGCGCTGGCCTCGGCCGGCCATCTGAAAGGGGAGGCGGCCGACGGCCGGGGCGCCCAGGAGCACTACGTCAAGGCGCTCGAGGACGGAACGCTGAAGGTGCTGGCCAAGATGGGCATCTCGACCCTCGACGGCTACCAGGGGGCGCAGATCTTCGAAATCATCGGGCTCGACGCCGACGTGGTTGACGTGGGATTTGTGGGGACGCCCTCGCCGGTGGGGGGCGCGACCTTTACCGATCTCGGCGAGCAGGTGCTCGCACACCATGCGGCCGGGTTTGGCGCCGCGCCGCCGGCCCTGGTGAGCCCTGGCTTCTTCAAGCACCATAAGCAAGGGACCGAATACCACGCGACGAACCCCGATGTCGTCGATGCGCTTCACGACGCTGTGCCGGCAGCGATGGCGCTCGCGGGTGCCCCCACCCTGCCCTCCCCCGCGAGCGGGGGAGGCGATTTGGCCCAGATGGCGGCGGCGCACGCGCTCCAGCGCGCGGTTGCCACCGGACCTGACGGCAACGGCCACGCCTCATACGAGCGCTTTGTCCGGCTTGTTAATGACCGTCCCCCGACCTATCCGAGGGACCTGCTGGCGATGCGTCCGGCCGGCCCGCCGGTTTCGATCAGCGAGGTCGAGCCGGCGACCGCCATCCTCCGACGGTTCTCGACCGGCGCTATGTCGCACGGCTCGATCGCCGCGGAGGCGCACGAAACGATCGCGATCGCGATGAATCGGCTAGGTGGAAAGAGCAACACGGGGGAGGGTGGCGAGGATCCGGCGCGATATCGCACCCGTGGCCTCCCGGTCGACCGCAATTCGCGGATCAAGCAGATCGCGTCGGGACGCTTCGGGGTCACCCCCGAGTACTGCGTCTTCGCCGATGAGTTGCAGATCAAGATGGCGCAGGGGTCGAAGCCCGGCGAGGGCGGCCAGCTCCCTGGTCACAAGGCGACGGAGGAGATCGCCCGCCTTCGGCATACGCAGCAGGGAATCGCCCTCATCTCGCCCCCGCCGCACCATGACATCTATTCCATCGAGGACCTCGCGCAGCTGATCTACGATCTCAAGCAGGTCAACCCTCTGGCCGCGGTTTCCGTCAAGCTGGTCGCCGAGGCCGGTGTCGGGACGATCGCGGCGGGCGTCGTGAAGGGGCTGGCCGATGTCGTTCACATCGCCGGCATGGATGGCGGGACGGGAGCCAGCCCCCTGTCGTCCATCAAGAATGCCGGGATGCCGTGGGAAATCGGGCTGGCGGAGACGCAACAGACGTTGCGTATCAATGAGTTGCGCGGGCGGGTGCGGCTACGCGTCGATGGCGGCATCAAGTCCGGCCGCGACGTCGTCATCGCCGCGCTGCTCGGCGCCGACGAGTACAGTTTCGGCACCGCGGCGCTGTTGGCCGAGGGGTGCATCATGGTGCGCACCTGCCATCTCGATACCTGTCCGGCCGGGATCGCCACGCAGCGTCCGGAGCTGCGGGCCAAGTTCGCCGGCACGCCGGAGATGCTCGAGGCGTACCTGACGCACGTCGCCGAGGAGATCCGTCACATCCTGGCGGGTCTCGGCCTGAAGAGCCTGGACGACGCGATCGGCCGCACCGACCTGCTGTCGCAGCGCACCACCGGCGACGCGCGAGCGGACCGTATGGACCTTTCGCCGCTGCTGAGCGACGACGGGTCGGAACCGCGCCGCTTCGTCCGCGCGATCCCATTGCAGCGGCCGTCGTCGGAGTTGGGCGACCGGATCTGCCTCGACGCGTTGAAGGCGGTCCTCATGGGCGCCCATGTGCGGGCGAGCTATGTGATCGAAAATGCCGACCGCTCGGTCGGGGCGCGGTTGGGTGGCGCGCTCGCCAGGGAGTGCGGCGCGTCGGCGCCGGCCGGATCAGCGTCATTCACGTTTACCGGTGCGGCCGGCCAGAGCTTCGGGGCATTCCTCACCGACGGTATCGAGTTCATCCTGATCGGTGAGGCGAACGATTATGTGGGAAAGGGAATGGGCGGAGGCCGGATCATCCTGCGGCCGCCAGCCAACGATGCGGGCGATCCGCACCTGCTGGGGAACACCGTCCTCTACGGCGCGACCGGTGGCGAGCTGTTTTGCGCAGGAAAAGCGGGTGAGCGCTTCGCGGTCCGCAACAGCGGCGCCTCGGCGGTGGTCGAAGGTGTTGGAGAGCACGCGGCGGAGTACATGACGGGCGGCACCCTGGTGGTGCTCGGCCCGGTAGGGCACAACCTCGGCGCCGGCATGACCGGCGGCGAAGTCTTCGTCTACGACGACGGAATTGGACTACCGGCGATGGTCAATCCCGAGCTGGTCGACGCGCACCGGCTGAGCGGGGAGCACCAGTTGCTGGCGGAGCAGGGCCTCCGCCTCCATGGACTGATCGAACAGCACGCGCAGTACACCGGCTCGCCCGCGGCACGCGCCATCCTCGACGACTGGCATGTCGCGCTGCACCGGTTCTGGCGGGTCGCACCTAGGGCCGATGTCGCCCGCATCGAGAACGCGCACGAGGGGACGGTCGCCTCTCGAGGGTAGGAGAAGGCCGTAAGGCGGCAACCTCGAGCCCGCAAGGCGCTGAGGTAGGCGCACCCTCCACCACCAGCCGCCATCAGCGGCTGACGGCGTCGCACCCGCCACCACCAGCCGCCATCAGCGGCTGACGGCGTCGCACCCTCCGGACTGCTCGCAGGGCCGGCCTGCTGAGCCTGAACGCGCCATCGGTCGGCCGGCGTAAACGCCTGGGCCGTTCGTGTCTAGATCCCCTTCTTCAGATGTGGGCTCATAGGTTGAGCGACCCGGCCCCGCTGCGCCGCTCCGGAGGGAACCTGCGTCGCCTCGCCGCTTACGTTGGCTAGTCCTGGCAGCAGTAGGGGATCTGCGCCGCCCCGCCGCTTGCGGGCCCGCCGACGCCTCCCCGCCGCTTGCGGCTCACGGCCGCCAATAGGCGCTGCAGATCATGGCTCCGGCAACCAGAACGGCGGCTCACTCAGGCGGCGGGGTCGGGCCCGTCGTCGTCCAGGTCTGAGCGCTGACTCGCCTGATGGTGCGCGGCATCATGAGCCTCCATGACTCGGGCCCACGCCGCGTCGTCGCCGACGACACGTTCTCCTGGCGGCCAGTCGGCTCGCAGCGACCGGGCGACGCGCAGCTGTTCCGCGAACTGGCGAGCGGCCTGAACAGGATCCTCCGCGTCCGCCAAACGCGCCAGCCCCGGTGGGCGAGGCGGCACCGCGAGCACCTCGCCCTCGTCGGTGCGCACCAGTTGCCAGCCGCCCTCGTGCGCCATCCAGTGGTGGCGGTGGCAGAGCAGGATCATGTTGGCGAGGTCGGTCTCGCCGCCGTCCGTCCAGTGGACGACGTGATGCGCATCACTCCAGGAAGCCGGCCGCTCGCAGCGCGGCCACTTGCAATGACCGTCGCGGGCGTTGAGGGCGCGACGCGCGGCCCCGGCGACCACCCGACGGGCGCGGCCGACGTCGATGACCACTGACTCGGGGGCCAGCACGACGCGCGTGATGGTGCCGTCGCACGCCAAACGGCGGACGGTCGCCGCCGACACGGGCAAGGAGTACTCCATGTCGCCGGCCGGCGATCCCGCCACGGCGCGGAGGGTATCGAGCGAGGCCGTGACCTGAAGATGAGGCCGCTGTGGCAGCACGCCAATGTCTTGGACGTGGCTGCAGACTTCGACGAATGCATCGGCATTGCGGTGCTCCCTGCCGCGCTCATCGTGATCGCCCTGCGGTTGGGCCAACGGCTCGAGCGCGCTTCGGACCACGGCGCCACCAACTGAGTCGAACCAGCCCTCGAGGGCGAGGGAGCCGTCTTCGTATGTGCTCATCTTCAAAGTGCGCGCCTCGGTCGCGCGGCTCTGTTCGGCGGCAAATTTCTCGGGGTCGGTGGCGTGGCGCATGTGATGACAGAAGTACCAGAGACGGCCGACGCTGTACTCGCGGGCTTTGTCGAGCAATCCGCCCTCCTCGAACGGCGCGGCAGTGGACGATCCCTGCACGGACTGCGCGGTTCGGGCCATCAGCGTCAGGTGGGCGTAACCAATCTCCGCACTTTCGACCGCCTCAACGCTGCGCGGAAGGTCGTCGAGGTGCTCGCCGACCGCCAAACTGTTCCAGACGGCCCCGGTCGACATCCGGCATTGGTGTCGGATCCAATCGATCGGACTGACCGAACCCTGCTCGTCGTACTCCTCCGTCTTGCTGAAGGCGGCTGCGGTTTCGGCAAACTCGAGCTCGAGCAGGTCCTGGCCGTGCCGGATCGCCTTCAGCTCCGCCGCGAGCTCCTGGGGCTGGCGATTCGCCTTCGGCCGCTGGCGGAAGCGGTCGATCGCGCCCAGCAGATCCGACAGATGAGCTCCTTCCTCTACGATCGGCTCGGTCTCTAACACAATTCTGTGTAAGTTTAGCGAACATGTGTTCGTTTGTCAACTCGGTTAGCCTCAACCTGACCCACTGGCGTTTTCCTTGATGACAGGAGGTGCGGGATGAGCCGGCTTGCTGACAAGCGTGCGATCGTAGTTGGGGCCAGCCGCGGACTGGGCAGGGGCGTGACGGAGGCCTTCCTCGCCGAGGGGGCGTCCGTGGTCGCCGTGGCGCGTGATCCAAGCCCACTCAGCGAACTCACCGCTAAAGAAAAGCGACTGCAGATCGAAGCCGCGGATGGCAGTGATCCCGCCGTGGCCGGCAAGCTGCTCAGGCAGTACAGCCCCGACATCGTGGCACTCGTTGCCGGCGCGGCGCCATCGCTGCGCCCTCTCCAGCAGCACACGTGGGAGTCCTTCTCCAGCAACTGGAATACCGATGTCCAGATGACGTTTCATTGGCTCCGCGAAGCGCTCCTCCTGCCCCTGCGGCCTGGGAGCCGGGTGATCGTGATGAGCAGCGGCGCCGCGATCATGGGGTCACCACTGAGCGGAGGATATGCCGGAGCCAAGGCAACGCAGCGCTTCATGGCGGATTACGCGACACAGGAAGCGCAGCGCGGTGGGCTTCAGATCACGGTTAGCTCGGTATTGCCCAGGCTGACGCCCCTGACTGAGCTGGGTAAAGCTGCGGCCACAGCGTATGCAGCCCGGATGGGCATCAGTGAGGACGCTTACGAACGCCAGCTGGGCAAGCCGGTGACCCCCGAAATTGCCGGGAGGGCGTTCGTCAGCCTTGCCGCAGGCGATGAGGCAGCGGCCGCTTACATGCTGACCGGCGAAGGCCTCCAGCCCTTATCCGATCCGGCGCAGGCGCAGCGGCAGCCCTCGGGAGCCGCACGCAACGCGGAACGATGAAGGCGGCCAGGGCAACCTGATCGTGTGACCCGGCTTCGTACAATCCGCAGATGAGTCCACTGCGGTCATCGACACTCGGCGTTGTTGGAACCGGGGTGATGGCCGAGGCAATCATTGCCGGCGTCCTCGAGCGTCAGCTGGTGTCGGCGGGAAACATCGTTGCCAGTCACCCTCGCGCCGACCGCCGGCACGCGCTAGGCGAGAAGTACGGGATCCACGTGACCGCCGAGAACGCCGAGGCGGCGCGCCGCGGGGAGGTCGTGGTGCTCGGGATCAAACCCCAGGTGATGCCGGGTGTGCTGCAAGAACTGCGCGGCAGCCTGGCGCCCGAGAAGCTGGTGATCTCGATCATCGCCGGGGCGACCACCGAGACGCTCCGTAGGGGTCTTGACCACGGCGCGCTCGTCCGCGTCATGCCCAACACGCCCGCACAGATCGGAGAGGGCGTCAACATCTGGTACGCCACGCCGGAGGCGACCGAGGCGCATCGCGAGCAGGCTCGCGCCTTGCTCGGCGCGCTCGGCCACGAGCTCCAGGTCGCCGACGAGCGCTTCGTCGCGATGGCCACGGCGGTCAGCGGCACCGGTCCGACTTATGTCTTCCTCGTGATGGAGGCGCTGATCGACAGCGCTGTGCACCTCGGATTTCCTCGCCACCTCGCGCACGACCTGGTGCTCGAAACGCTCAAAGGTTCGGTTGCGTTCGCCGAGAGGACGCAGAAACATCCGGCGCAACTGCGCGACATGGTGACCTCGCCCGGCGGGACGTCAGCGGCGGCGTTGCACGAGCTCGAGCGCGGCCGCCTGCGCACGGTGCTGGCCGATGCGGTCTGGGCCGCCTACCGCCGGACGATGTCGCTCTCCGAAAGCCTGAGCGCGGGAAAGGATCCCGAGCCGCTGCCGCCCAGGGGCGAGGCCTAGTCCAGCCGGCCGACGATAATGCATCGCAGGGGCCGGGTATCGCTTATCGCGGGACTCGCGCTGCTCATCATCGCGGCTCTGGCGGCCACGACCTATTACTGGGTGCAGATCCCCCTCGTGAAGTTCACCCTTCAGGCGGGGCAATGCAAATGGGGTCCGCCGCTCGCCGGCGTCTATCTCTCGGGTCGCCTTCGCCTGGTCGATCGCTGCAAGACGGTGAGTGGCACGGTCGACTGTCTGAAGCTCGAGCCGGATGGCGACTACCACGTTCGGCTCAGGGTGGACGAGCAGTACGTGGCGCTGCTGACGCCGGCCAATGACTTGCAGACCTGTACCGGCCACGCCGGCCCTCACCTCGTGGTGGAAATCATTCCCCAGCACCCCCATGGCGTTCTCTTTCGCACCAATAACGCCGATGCCGGCGGCTTCAATGACCCGCTGACCCCAGCCCCAGGCGACCACGTCACGGTCACCGGACCCTATGTGATCGACACCAACAGCCTGCACCGTATCCTCTACCAGGGTCGGGCCGCAGAAAACTGGGCCGAGATCCACCCGGCGTGGGGGATCAGGGTCGACAAAGCCTCGACGCCGGGCGCGCCAAACGACTACGGTCCAGAGTTTGGCGAGTAGAAAACCGTTTCACTACTCTGCAATGCGGTGTTGCACTACCGCGCAATCCGTAGTAGTGTCTATGGCGTCAGATGAACCAGGCGGAAGTCGATACCACCCAGCTGCTCAAAGGCGTCCTCGACCTGGCCGTCCTCGCCGTGCTGTCGGAGGCGGACAGCTACGGCTATGACGTCGTTCGACGGCTTCGCGAAAACGGGCTGGACCACGTCGGCGATGCATCGGTCTACGGAACGCTGCGGCGGCTCTACCAGGCTGGCGCGCTGAATTCATACGTCGTTCCTTCCGACGAGGGGCCGCATCGCAAGTACTACGGCCTCAACAACCGCGGTCGAAAGGCGCTCGACCAATCGGCGCAGACGTGGGTCTCCCTGAGCAAGGCACTCAACCATCTCCTGAACGGAAGGAGCAACGGTCATGGCAAGTAACGATCAAGCGAGCGACGTTGCCGCCTATGCGGCATCGGTTCGCGCTGCACTGTCAGACCTCCCGCGGGATCAGACGGAGGTCCTACTGGAGGATCTCGAAGACCACCTGCGAGAGATTGCTGCTGAAGCCGGAGGCCCACTCAACGAGCGCCTCGGGCCGCCGCAGCAATACGCCGAGGACCTGCGGGCCGCATATGGCGCCGCCCAGGTCAACCCTGCGCGGCAGGACCCCGCGCTTCACGACCTGCAACGCGGGCTCGCATGGGTCACGGGATCGACGTGGTATCGACAAACCCGCGCCTTTCTGCCCGAGCTGCGACCGGCGTGGTGGGTGCTCCGCGCGTATCTGGCAGTCCTCATTCTGATGGCCGCCATCAGCGCCGGTTACAATCTGGGGCCGATTCCCAATCCCGTAACGAAACGGGGCTTCGTCGAGATCCTGGCGACCGGGGTGGCAATCTGGCTCTCCGTTCGCATTGGGCGTCGGAGTCGGAAGCTTTCCCAAACGGCTCTGGTCCTGGCGTACTCCGCGAACATGCTGATCGCCTTGTTGGCTGTCATGGTCCTCGGAAACATGCGGAGCTTTGCGTACTCGGAACTGATCGGCACCGCCAATCCACAACAGACAACGTTTGCGAACGCGTTCGCGGCCGGTCAGGTGACCAATATTTATCCCTACTCGCAGGACGGCAAGCCGTTGACGAACGTCCTCCTCTATGACCAGGACGGCCGGCCCATCATGGTCGACAAGTCCGAGGCGCAGACAAGCTATCCCATCGGCGCGGACGGGAAAGCTGTCACCAATGCCTATCCACTGACGCAGCGGCACTTGAACGGAGATCTTGTCGTCGCGCCGCGCGTCGCGTTCCCGCCGTGGCCCACGCCAACCACCAGCCCTACGGCGACTCCGACAGCGACTCCGAGTCCGAGTCCACACTAGAGCCCCCACCCCGACCCTCCCCCGCTCGCGGGGGAGGGAGATTCAAACCGGTCGGGTGATCGCACCCTCGCTGGCCGAGGAGACGAGCGCGGCGTACTTCGCGAACACGCCGGTCGCATACCGCGGTTCGGGTGGCCGCCAATCTTTCAGCCGGCGGGCGATCTCCACCTCGGGTAGCTCGAGATTGAGCTGGCGCTTCGCGACATCGACCGTGACCGTGTCCCCATCTTTGAGCGCGGCGATCGGGCCGCCGCGCGCGGCCTCTGGTGCGATATGGCCGACCATGAGCCCGTGCGTCGCTCCGGAGAAGCGGCCGTCGGTGATCAATGCAACCGAATCACCCAGGCCTTCGCCCACAAGGGCGCCGGTCACGGCCAGCATCTCGCGCATCCCGGGACCGCCGACCGGTCCCTCGTAGCGGATCACCACGACGTCGCCGGCCTTGATCGTCCGCGCCTCGACTGCGGCAAACGCCGCCTCCTCGCTGTCGAAAACACGAGCCGGGCCTCGATGCATCAGGCGCTCGTGGCCGGCGAGCTTCACGACGCAACCCTCGGGTGCGAGGTTGCCGCGCAGAATGGCCAGGCCGCCGGTTGGCTTGAGCGGCTTATCAAACGCGGTCACCACCTTCTGACCCGGCGTCTCGACCGCGGCCGTCGCGACCTGTGCCATGGTCCGGCCGTCGACGGTCCGTGCTGCGCCGTTGATCAGCCCGCCTTCGTTGAGTCGCTGGGCCACCAGCGCAATGCCTCCGGCATCGTGTAGGTCTTTCGCCACGTAGGCGCCGCCCGGCTTGAGGCTGGCGACCACCGGCGTGCGCGCGGCGACGCGTTCGAAGTCGTCGATCGTCAATGGCACGCCGGCCTCGCGCGCGATCGCCAGCAGGTGCAGCACGCCATTCGTCGATCCACCGGTCGCCGCCACCGAGGCGATCGCGTTTTCGAGCGCGGCCCTGGTGACGATCTGGCGCGGTCGCACGTCCTTGGCGATCAGGTCCATGACCAGCCGCCCTGCCTGCTCGGCGACATCATCTTTGTGCGGGTCGAGCGCCGGAACGTCGTTCGCGCCTGGGGGGCTGATTCCGAGGAACTCGATCGCCGTTGACATCGTGTTCGCGGTGAACTGGCCGCCGCAGGCGCCCGCGCCCGGACAGGCGCTCTCCTCGACCTCGCGCAACTCGTCCGCGCCCATCTTGCCCGCGGCGACCGCTCCGACCGCCTCGAAGACATCCATCAGCGTGATGTCGCGGCCGCGATGGCGGCCCGCGGCGATCGTGCCACTGTAGAGCGCCAGTCCGGGAATGTTGATGCGCACCAGGGCCATCACCGCGGCCGGGATCGTCTTGTCGCAGCCGACGATCAAGACCAGTCCGTCGAAGAGATGACCGCGCGTGACCAGCTCGATCGAATCGGCGATGACCTCGCGGCTCACCAGCGAGGCTTTCATGCCCTCGGTACCCATCGAGACGCCGTCGGAGACGGCGATCGTGTTGAACTCCATCGGCGTGCCGCCCGCGGCGCGGATGCCGGCCTTGACCTTTTCGGCGAGGCGGCGATGATTGAAGTTGCAGGGCATGGTCTCGATCCAGCTATGCCCGACGCCGATCAGCGGCTTCGCCAAATCCTCGCGGGTGAAGCCGATCGCTCGCAGCATGGCGCGCGCCCCGGCACGATCGTCGCCCTCCGTCAATCGCGCGCTCTGCCGCTTCAGCGGTGATGCGCCGTTTGGATCCGGCATGGGTTCACCCTCCTCGGAGCCCCGATTCTACCGTCCGAACCGGTACGATGCGACGACACACAGCGAGGGCAGCAGCAAGCCAATGAGCGCCAGCGTTACCGAAGCGACCCTGCCGGAGGCGGGTCTTCGCGCCGAGATCCGGCTCCTCGGTCAGCTGCTGGGCGAGACCCTGCGCGAGCACGAGGGCGTGGCGCTCTACGAGCTGGAGGAGTCGATCCGGCAGCGCACCAAGGAGCTCCGCCAGCGCTACGACCCCGCCGAGGAGGCCGCACTCGTCGCCGAACTCGGGCGCATTCCGCTCGAGGATGCGGCCCGACTGGTGCGCGCTTTCGCTACCTACTTTCAGCTCGTCAACCTCGCCGAGCTCGAGCGGCAAGCTCGATC